>Ga0302325_10002684_pt1 | contig 42875 bp, 35 predicted proteins | sample Palsa_T0_2_FD_201948 | JGI IMG/M metagenome (GOLD analysis project Ga0302325, IMG submission 201948) | Peat permafrost microbial communities from Stordalen Mire near Abisko, Sweden - Palsa_T0_2 | ecosystem: Environmental > Terrestrial > Soil > Palsa > Peat permafrost | place: Sweden: Abisko... | reverse complement strand
CACTGGCAATGCCAATGCTGACCGTCACCACGCGCTCCGGGCTATCGGCATTGTCGATTCGCAGGTTCTGCACGGCGGCGCGCAGTCGCTCCGCCACGGCTTGTGCGCCGGCGGTAGGGCTGTCACGCAGCAGGACGATGAATTCCTCGCCACCGTAGCGCGCCAGCACATCATCCGGACGCATCAAGGCGTGCTGCAGAGCCCGGGCGACTTCGCGCAGGCAGCCATCGCCGACGGGGTGGCCATAGCGATCATTGAGCAGCTTGAAATGATCGATGTCGATCATCAGGATCGCCTGCGCGCCGGGCCGGCGCTCACTGCGGCAGGCGCGTGCGAGGGCCTCCGTAAAGAAGTGGCGATTGGGCACGCCGGTCAGCGCATCCGTCCAGGCGATGGTCTGCAGCGCCGATGCCTCCCGCCGCAGGGCTTCCCGGCGCTCGATCTGATGCACCTGGATCAGGGTGGTTCGCACACCGATGCCGAGCACGGCGATCAGGATACCGACGCAGCCCCAGAGATATTCCACCCGGATCAGGAACAGGGACGCCGTGAGCAGCGCGACCGCCAGCAGGATCGGGCTGCCGCTGCGCACCGTGCGCACCAGGGTCGAATTCACCGAGCGTACCGGCACCGTTGACGGGGCACTCAAGGCGAAGCTGCAGAGCACTGCAAAGGCCAGCGTGATGAGCGTGCCGTATTCCGGCCCGAAGGCGGGGTTACCGGCAAAGTAGTGATCATTGATGAAGACAATGACGCAGTAGATACACATGTAAATGCCCAGCGCGCGGAACAGGTCGCGTTCGTCGCGGTCTTCAGCGACGTACCAGCGGATCAGCGCCCCCACGGCAAGCGAAAGATTCTGCAGGTCCAGCAGCCACACCAGATAGGTCACGCCGGCTTCCGAGGAAGCGGAGTGGTCGTTGATCATGTCCCAGGTGTAGAGGAAGTAGGCGCAGCCCAGCGCGAGCGCTACCAGCGCATCGACCACACGCAGCAACTGCCGTCCATGCAATCGCCAGTCGCTGGCCAGCAGATAGGTGGTCGGTACCACCGCGAGGTTAAACGCCAGCATGCTGGCGCGGTACATCTCGTTCTGGTGATGCAGGATCATTTCCTGCCACAAGTTACCGAAGGCGCCCACCGCCCAGATGGTCAGGGCCAGCGAGAGGGCGTACCAGCCGTAGCGGACCGAGCTGGTGTGCGATCGCGCGCGCCAGAGGGTTGCCGCCGCTGCCAGCAACGGCGCGGCCACCATCAAGATGTAGGCCGCGGGTCCGGTCACTGAGGGCCCGAAGAAGGCCAACACAATGAGCTGCGCCGAAAGGAAGGCTAAAGGCAGGTATAGCGACATGAACGCTCTGGGTCGGTAGACACCCGAATTCTACAACGCGCGCGGACCTGGAATGGGCGACGTAAAGCTCAGAAAAAGGGGTCTCCAGGCCTCATTTAAGCACCCCGGTGGCAAACTGGTCGGTGAAATAAAAAAGCGCGGGGCGGCAGCTGGTCATACGCAGGTTTGGCGCAACCGGTCCACAGTCTCAGCGTTGCGCCAGGACGGCCAGCTTGCTGTGCGTTCGCGCCGCCTCGTCATCGGCAAGACTTCGCGCGCCGGCCCTCGATTGCTTGACAAATGCGAGGAACTGCGTCGGCTCCAGCGCCGGGCTGAAGTGAAATCCCTGGTACTGATCGCATCCCAGTGACGCCAACAAGGCGAGCTGCTCCGGTGTTTCCACACCCTCCGCGATCACTTTGAGGTGCAGGCTGTGTGCCAGTGAGATGATCGCCTGCACGATCGACGCATCCTCCGGGCGGCGAGTCATCTGATCGACAAAGCAACGGTCGATTTTCAACTTATCAATTGGAAAACGGCGCAGGTAGCTCATGCTCGAGTACCCGGTGCCGAAGTCGTCGACCGATACCAATACCCCCATGCGGCTGATTGCCTCCAGTATCTGAATCGACTCCTCTGCATCGCTCATGACCGCGGTTTCGGTCAGTTCGACCTCCAGCAGCTGCGGATCCAAGCCAGACGCTTCCAGCGCCCGGCGAATCTGGTCCACCAGGTTGGCGAGCCTGAACTGTGAGGGTGCGAGGTTAACGGCGACGCGTAAGGACATCAGTCCTTCATCCTGCCACGCCTTCGCCTGACGACACGCTTCAAAGAGGACCCATTCCCCGATGGCATCGAGCAGGCCACACTCCTCGGCGATCGAAATGAACTCGTTTGGCGGCACAAGGCCGCGCTGCGAATGCCGCCAGCGGATCAGGGCCTCGGCGCTATTGACCCGGCCGGTCAAGGCGTCGATCTTCGGCTGATAGTGCAATTCAAATTGTCGGGTCCGCAGGGCTTCATGCAGCTCGCTTTCAAACTGCACACGGTCCTGCGTCATCGTGCTCATGCCTTCCGCATAGCACTGCAGATTGTTGCTCCCGCGCTCCTTGGCGCTGTACATGGCGGCGTCGGCTCGCGCCAGCAGCGTGTCCACGCTCGTCCCGTCCCGCGGGTAGAACGCGATGCCGATACTCGCGGAAATGTGCACGTCGATACCGAGCAGTCGCAGGGACGGTTCCATTGCCTTGATCGCCCGCGTGCCGATCTCGAGCGCCTCCGCCTGCGTAAGGGGCCCATCGAGCAGGACCACGAACTCGTCGCCGCCCACACGCGCCGTGGTGTCGACGGCGCGAACGGCGCTCTTTAGCCGCAGCGCCACCTCCCGCAACAACTCATCGCCCGCGCGGTGACCCAGCGAGTCGTTAATGAGCTTGAATCTGTCGAGATCGACGACGAGGACCGCGAATTCGTGTGAGTGCCGCTCCGAATGGGCAATGGCTTGGGCAATGCGGTCATCGAGCAGCAGGCGGTTCGGCAGACCGGTGAGCGCGTCGTGCGACGCGAGATGCCTGAGCTGGCGGTTCGCCGCCTCGAGACCGCTGGTGCGATCCGTGACTACCAATTCGAGGCTTTCGACATGGCGCTTCAGTGCGCGGGCATTCTGCCACTTCTGGCTCAAGGCGCTCGCACACTGGAGGATTTCGATCGGCTCGAAGGGCTTCTTGACGACGATGAGCTTGTCCGAGTGCCCGAGTCGTGCCAGAAGGTCCAGCCAGTCGTAGTCTGTGTAGGCGGAGCAGATGACGACCTGTACCTCCGGGTCGATCTTCCATAGCTGCTCGAGGGTCTCGAGCCCATCCCAACCCGGTGGCATTCGCATGTCGATGAAAGCAACCGAGTACGGACGGCCCTCGGCGAGCGCCGCACGCGCGAGCTCGACGCCATCCTGACCCTGCATCGCGGAGTCCATATCGAATCTCGGGCGCGCGGTGTCGGGCGGCTGCTCGCCGAACAGCGCCGCCTCGGCCTCCGACATCGGCGCCTTCCCTTCGACTACGAGGATCTTGCGGTAGTCCTGATGAATGGACGGATTGTCGTCGATCGTAAGGATGCGATGCGTCAGCAGATCGGATTCATCTGGCATCGAGCGGCTCCGGCGACGCCAACGGCAGCGTCAGGGTGAACGTGGCGCCCTGGCCGGGACCGGCGCTTTCTGCGTGCAACGAGCCGCCCAGTTCCTTGGCCGCCAGGGCGCTGCTGTGCAGTCCGAACCCGTGGCCGTCCGGGCGAGTCGTGAAGCCATGATTGAAGATTCGGTTCAGGTTTTCCCTGGGAATTCCGACGCCCGTATCAATGACGTAGATCAGCACCGAATCGTTCGCTGCGCGAATCCGGACGGTCACGCGCTTTTCGCCGGCCTTCGCCTCGTCGCAGGCGTATTTGGCGTTGCGAATCAGGTTCACCAGGATCTGTAGCACCTTGTGCTTGTCGACCCGGATCGGCGGCACGGTCTCGAAATCGCGGCTGAGTATCACTCCATGACGGCTGAAGGCGCCCTCATTCATCCGCAAGCTGTCTTCCACCAACAGGCTGATGTCGAGCGTATCGATTACGCCACCGCGCCTGGCATAGCTTTGCTGCATCGCCACGATTTCCTTGATGTGCTCAACGTTGCTGCGCAGCGCCGACAGTTCCGCGGTGGCTATATCGCGCTCGCGGCCGAGGTTCGCGGCAAGTTCCTGCAGATAGGGTGGCAGGTGCTTACCTTGCGCACCCGCCAGGAAGGCCGGCAGGTCGTGCGCGTGCTCGCTCAACAACGCGGCGGCCCGCGTGAGCCCGGCGCCCCTCGATTTCTTGATGCCCTCTGCGATCACGCTTGCCGAGACGTTCACGCTGTTGAGCACGTTGCCGACGTTGTGCAAGACATTGGTGGCCACTTCCGCCATGCCCGCGTGCCGGGATGCGACCAGCAGTTGCTTGTGTACCTTCTCGAGCTCCTGCTCAGCGAGGCGCCGTTCGGTGATGTCCTGGACCACCGCCACCGCGCCGAGGACCTGTCCGGCGGGTCCGACCAGCCGCCGCGCGCTCGAGACCGCCGTGCGTACGGCACCCTGCGGTGTAACGACGATGAACTCGATGTCGCTGACCTCCTCACCGCGCAGCGCACACGCCAGTGGACGGTCCTCGGGCGGCACCGGCGTCGTGCCATCCAGCTGATAAACCCGGGATGTGACAGGGTAGGCGCTGCGGGCCTGAGCGGCGGTGTTCTCCGCGGGAATTCCAAACAGCTCCACCGCCGCGCCGTTGTAGTGCGTCACCCGACCGGTGACGTCGCAGGCAAGGAGCGCGAGCGGCAGCTCGGCGATCACGGCGGCGAGCAGCGTCTGGTTTTGCAGCAGCGCCTCCGCCATCTCCTTGCGCACGGATATGTCACGCAGGAATTCGACGGAATACTCGGCCTCAGCGCCGCCGCCATGAACGAGTGACGTGCTCACGCGAACCCATAGCGCGCTGCCATCGCTGCGGATGTAGCGCTTCTCGACGTCTAGTTGCGCCAGCTCTCCGTTCCACAGCCGCTCGAGGCCCGCGGCGGTGGATTCGAGATCCTCTGCGTGTGTGAGGTCGGCGATGAACCTGTGGTTGAGTTCTTCCGCGTCGAAGCCGAGCATCGAGCAGAATGCCCGGTTGCAGTGAAGCAAGCGGCCGTCGCGGTTGGCAAAGGCAATGCCCACGGGTGCCTGCTCGACGGCATTGCGGAATAACGCTTCAACTGACCCGACGTCGCCGGCTGTCCTGAATAGCCCCGTGACCTCGGAGCTCTCACCCGCAACGAGTGCAGCACTGCTGGTTTTCATGGAAGCCTTCGATAGCTCGGCATGAGCGGCCGCGTCTGAGGCGGTACTCATTTGCGGAGGACTCTCCCGCGCGTGTCACGTTGGCAACCCTCCATGTAACAGAATACTGCGTATTCCAGCACGGAACGCCGCCCTGGACAGCGAAGCAGGTCGCATCTGCCCACCAGGGATTGGCGCTACTCGGTGAACGGCTTGGGAAATCCAACAGGCAGCTTTGAAATCCTGGGACAGTATTGCCAGCCATCGGCCGCACCCGAGGCTGTGTGATGTATCGAGGGCGAAGTGCGAACACAGAGTCTGCTGTTCCCGGCCGATACGGGTCGGCCTGGCTATCATCCCCCGACGCTGCTGAAGATCTATATCTATGGGTACCTGAACTGGATCCAGTCCAGTCGGCGTCTGGAGCGCAAAGCGCAGCGCAACGTCGAGGTGGTGTGGCTCACCGGCCCGCTAACGCGAGGCTTCAAGACGATTGCCGATTTTCGCAAGGTCCCGCAGACTACTGGAGTTGCCAGGCTGCTATGGAATTCCCTGTCGGAAATATCAGCAGCGCTTCGCCCGCCGCCGGTCCTGAGGGCGGCATCGGGCCGCCCGTTTCGCTATCCGGGCTGATGGGGGTGGCGGATACGCCCATCCAGATCTGGGCGCCGGTCCCGACATCGAGCCCATAGACATTGCCGCTGCTCGAACCAACGAACACCGTGTTGTTCACGACTACCGGTGCAGTGACCAGATGGCCATCGCCGCTGAACGTCCAGGTCTGCACCCGGTCGCTGAGACGTGTCGAAGACAAGGTGCCCGCATTGAGCGCGATGACGGCAGTGGTCGTGACCGCCGGCGCGAGCGATGAAGCCATCTGTGTTTCGGCCGCCCCGGTCTCGGCATTAAAGAGATTGAGCGTGCCCTCGTTACGTCCGAACAAAGTGCCGTCTTTGAGGACCGAGGTAAAGCCCCAAATACCGCTGCAGGTCCCGTGTGTAGCCCAGACGGTCGTACCCGTCAAAGCGTCGAACGCGCCGGCGTTGCAGGAATCCCCATCCTGGACGTCAACGCCTTCGGAGGAAACGGCCGGTGAAATCCAGTTGGTAGTTGATATCCCACCGGTCCAGAGGATTGCCCCACTGGTCTCGTCCACGGCGGAGATGCCGGTGTTACCGTCGACGAAGACGATGCCGCCATAGGCATTCGGCGATCCATCGTACCAATAGCCGGGCAGCTGAGTAGTCCAGAGCGCCGCTCCGGTTGAAGCATCGAAGGCGCGCAGACCGCCGTCGAACATGAGAATGAAAACCGTGCCGTTGTCGTAGCTGAGGCCCGAGCCGAAATAGACACCGGGCACTGACACCGGTCCCCAGACGACTGCGCCGGTGGTGCCGTTCAAGCCATAGAGCATGTTGCCGTACGACTGATTGGGATTCGCGCTGGCGACGAAGACCATGCCGTTGGCAATCAGCGAGTACGACACCGGGGCGCCAAAGCTCATCGTCCACGTGGGCGCCGAAGTGGCTGGCTGACTGATGCCGTTGGTGGTGAGTAGGACGCCGTCGTGACTCTCATCCATTCGATAGGCTGTCGCCGGCGGTGATGCGGGCGCGGCCACTATCGTCACCGCCACATCCTGGGCAGCCGAGGCCCCGGCGTTCGAACAACTGATGTGATAACTCTGCGTGCCCGGACTGACCATAGTCAGCGTATCGAATCCGCTGGTATTGATGGCGGCACTCCAGTCGCCGGACGCCGTGCAGCTGATTGCGTACTGAGCCTGCCAGCGCAATGTCGCTGTCTTGCCGGCCACCACGTTCGCCGGGAAAACCGAGAATGAAACAGTCGGGACTACGGCGGTCAGCGTCACGCTGGCCTGGGCCGCGGCACCGGGATTGGCGCAACTCAAGTTGTAGGTGTGCGGGCCGAGGCTCCCGACTGTTACGTTTTGCGAGCCGGATGCGGAGAAAGTGCCGGACCATTCGCCCGAAGCCGTGCACGATTGTGCCTGGGTGGAACTCCAACTGAGCGTGACGGACTGTCCGGCGCCAGCGGTGGTTTGACTGGCAGAGAGATTCACAGTGGACTGCAGGCCCTGAACCATCGCCACCGCGCTACCGTCGCCGGTGGCAGTCACGCACTGCAGCGAGTAGCTGTTGACGCCGACGCCGGTCACCGTCACCAGCTGCGAACCGGATGCCGGCAGATTGCCGCTCCAGGCGCCCGAGGCGACACAGGAATCCGCGCCATTCGATGACCAGGTGAGCGTCGTTGATTGACCCACAGCAATGGAGGTCGGATTCGCGGTGAGCGTGGTTGTCAGCACCTGCGGACTCACCACTGTCAACGTCGCCGAGTTGCTGGTGGATGCGGATCCGTTGGTGCAGGCGAGGGTGTAAGGGTAGGCGCCCGGCGTCGGCGCCCCGACAGTCATCGAGCCGCTCACTCCCTGAAGTCCGGACCATGCCCCGCTGGCGGTGCAGCTGGTCGAATTGATGGCGGTCCAGGTCAGAGTTGCCGTGTGATCCGTGGAAATGGTCGACGGCGTAACGGAAATCGAGATCACGGGCTTCGATGCATCGACGGTCAATGCCGCAGAACTGGCAGTCGAGCCGCCAGGACCGGTACAGGTGACCGTATAGGAATAAATCCCCGCCGTATTCTGACTGACCTGCTGAGTTCCGGTGGTGGCGGTGGTGCCCGACCAGGCTCCGCTGGCGGAGCATTGAGTCGCGGCCGTCGAAGACCAGTTCAGCGTTGAGGTTTGGCCCGGGCCCACCGTAGTCGGCGCAAGGGAGATACTCACGGTCGGCGCTGCGGGAGGTGCCGATGAGTCATCGCCGGACCCTCCGCAACCCACCAGTTGCGCGGACAGCACGATCATCACTGCGAGTGACGGAACCTTACTTCGGTGTGCGGCGAACCCGGCGAGCACCTCGTCAGTCATGTCGGTTGTCTCCCATCGATAACGCAGGTGGTCGCCTCGGCAGTATTTTTTCTGCCGTACGCGTCTGCAGAAAGCTTATCGGAACCTCAACGGTGGAGCACCTTCGGTGCCTTGTTGTTAGCGCGTTTTGATAAGCAGTTCCGGAACGTGAATCGTCACGCCCGCTGTTGGGCGGAGATATGTCTTACGTTATTACCGATCGATGTCAGATCGGGAAGATGGGCGTGCTGCGCACAACCTCGGGAGTCATCTACCGCTGCCCCTTCGTCAAGTAGTCCACGATCTGAAGAGTTCGACCGATCCCTCAGTTGTGAAGCTCGAATCGGATGCGATACGGATAGCAGTCGCTGATGCTCGTCACCTGGAGTTCCAGCTCCTAATAGCCACGCGGTGATTACGCGCAGGCCGAGCGAGCGATTATGACAACCAGGGACGCTGCTACTTGTGTCTAGTCTTGCCGCCCCAACGCGCGCCGTATCGCTTCTTCGCGCGCGTCATCGACGACGAGCAACACACCTTCGGAATCTGCCGGCGTCTCATCGCGTGCGAATAGTCCGGTGAGCCGCCTGTCTGCTGTCAGTTCTCCTCGCTCGTAGGCATCCCACATTTCGCGCGCGAACTCGGTCGCGAGCAATTCGGGAGCAAAGCGTGCGAGGGTGCCGCGAATATTGTTCACATCACGCTCGAGCATGGCCAGCGCGCCGTTGTTTCCGGCCGCATTGACTACCTGGGGCAGGTCGATAATGACGGGACCATCCGAGTCCACCAGCACGTTGAACTCGGACAGATCACCGTGGATGAGACCAATGTTCAGCATGCGCACGACCTGCCGGATCAGAAACTCGTGATACTCACGCGCTTTCTCGGGTGACAGATCGATTTCGCCCAGTCGCGGCGCGGGCTGCCCGTCGGAATCGATCACGAGTTCCATGATCAGCACGTCATTGAAATACCCGTAGGGCTTGGGCACGCGCACGCCGGCAGCCTGCAGGCGATAGAGCGCATCGACCTCCGCGTTCTTCCAGGCTGCTTCCCGTTCGCCGCGACCGAAGCGGGTGTTCTTGTTGGCGGCGCGGGTCTGCCGGCTGCCGCGCAACTTGCGACCTTCCTGGTATTGGGCACGACGCTGGAAGCTTCGCTGTCGCATATCGCGATATACCTTGGCGCATCGGGTCTGTGTGCCGCTGCGTACCAGGTAGACGGTGGCTTCCTTGCCGCTCTTGAGTGCGCGGATGACTTCGTCGATGACGCCATCTTCGATCAAAGGCTCTAGGGCAGTGGGTGTTTTCAATAAGAGAGGTTCGTGGCGGGGCGCGGTGGCACCAAGGGGGGAATAAGATTAGCTTACCATATTAACCGATTGATTATATTGCCCTGATTTAACGAGAATTCTGCATAAATTGACTGCAGTTTCAGGTGGTTCTGATGGTTGGTTACCAAGTTACCCAAATGCTGCCTGCGATCACAGCCATTGCTGCCGCGAGCTGCTTTGAAATGCGCTAGGTGCGCGGCGACATAGACCCGCCGCCTTGGGCGAGATAGTCACTTTGGGACAACGGCGGTATCCTCGTTGCCCACTGCAAAAATGAATCGACGTCTGGCGATACGTCGAATGCCGCAGAGACTCGAATCCCCCATTCGCGTCATAGGAAGACAGCTATGTCAGAACCTCCTTCCAAATTTCCGTCGCGTCGACGCTTTGTTCAGGGTCTTTCGCTTATTCCGGTGGTCGCAGTACTGGGCTCATGCGGCAGTCGTTCCGGGAATGCCACTGGCACGGACGCCGCACACAAACCCTACGAGCCCCGGTTTTTCACCGCGAGCGAATGGGCGTTCATCGTTGCAATCTGCGATCGACTGATTCCGGCGGACGAGATCGGGCCGGGTGCCGTGGAGCTGGGCGTGCCCGAGTTTCTGGATCGGCACATGCAGACCCCCTATGCGAGCGGTGCAATCTGGTACATGCAGGGGCCCTTCCTGGAAGCCGCCCCGGAATTCGGCTACCAAGGCCGCCTGGCGCTGCGGGATATCTTGCGCGTCGGCATTGCCGAGATGGACGCTCATTGCCATAAAGCGTTCGGTGGCAAATCGTTTGCGCAGCTGACCGCCGCCGAACAGGAGAGCCTCCTCGAGGCGGCGCAGGCAGGCTCGCTGCAGTTCGACAATATCTCCTCTAAAGCGTTCTTCAGCTACCTGCTCGGGGAGGTCCGCAACGGCTACTTCGCCGATCCGGCGTATGGCGGAAACAAGGGCATGGGCTCCTGGAAAATGATCGGCTATCCGGGCGCGCGCGCCGATTACATGGACTGGGTGACGGTGCGTGACAAACCATATCCTCTGCCGCCGGTGGATTTGGCCGGGAAGCGAGGCTGACTGATGGCCACGGTCAGGCCGAAAGTGGATGCCGTCATCGTCGGCATGGGTTGGACCGGCGCCATCATGGCCAAAGAATTGACCGATGCGGGCCTAAGCGTCGTGGCTCTCGAGCGCGGCGCCGATCGGGATACGCAGCCCGATTTCGCTTATCCGAAGGTGGCCGACGAACTGGAAGGCTCGGTACATCGAAAGTTCCTGCAGAGCCTGTCGCAGGAAACCGTGACCCTGCGCCACAGCCCAGCCGAGGTCGCGGTGCCTTACCGGCAGATCGGGTCTTTCAAGCCCGGGACAGGTGTCGGCGGTGCGGGAACCCACTGGTCGGGTTGTCATTTCCGCGCGCTGCCAGAAGACTTCAAACTGCGCAGTAACGTCGAGAAACGTTACGGTCGGCGCTTCATTCCGGACGGCATGACTATCGCCGACTTTCCTGTGAGCTACGAGGATTTGGAGCCGCACTTCGATCATTTCGAATATGTGTGCGGCACCTCCGGTAAAGCGGGGGTCATCAATGGCGTCATTCAAGACGGCGGCAATCCGTTTGAGGGTTCGCGCCAACGCGAGTTCGCGCTGCCGCCGAATCCCAATTACCTGGGCGCGGAACAGTTCTATGTCGGCGCGCGCAACATGGGATGGCACCCGTACCCCATCCCGGCATCAAATGCTTCAAGACCCTACGTCAATCCGTACGGCTGCCAGATGGGGCCCTGCAATTTCTGCGGCTTCTGCAGCGACTATGGGTGCATCAACTATTCGAAGGCCAGCCCCAACATCTGCATCCTTCCGGTCCTGCGTCAGCGCAAGGAGTTCGAGCTGCGCGCCAATGCCCATGTGCAGAAGGTCAATCTGGACGCTGACGGCAAGCGGGCCACGGGTGTTGTCTACCTGGACGGGCAAGGTCGAGAGATCGAACAACCCGCCGACCTCGTGCTGCTGTGCGCGTTCTCCTTATATAACGTGCATCTGATGCTGCTCTCGGGGATCGGATCGCCTTATGACCCTAAAACCGGGCTCGGCACGGTCGGGCGCAACTACTCGTACCAGAATCTCAACCGTGTCACATTGTTCTTCGACAAGAGCGTCCAGGCCAATGCGTTCATCGGCAACGGTGGTGCCGGCACGACGATGGACGACCTCAACGGCAACCAACTCGATGCCGGCAAGGCGGGCTTCGTGGGTGGCGGGATCATCTGGGCGCGCCAGCCCGGGGCCGGTCCCGTGCGCGGCATCAGCGTGCCGCGGGGCACTCCCAACTGGGGCACTAAATGGAAGCGGGCGATTACGGACAGTTTCCGGCACTCGTTTTATTTCGAGGTGCAGGGCGCCTGCATGTCGTATCGGCAGAATTACCTGAGCCTCGATCCCACCTATAGGGACGGCTTTGGCCGGCCCCTGCTGCGCATGACATTCGACTGGAATCAGAACGAGATCAAGGCATCACAATTCCTGGTCAGCAAGGCCCAGGAAATGAGCAGAACTCTCAATCCTGTCTCGATGATCGGCGATGCGAAGAAAGACGGCAGCCACTATGACACGACGCAGTACCAGAGCACCCATACCTGCGGTGGCGCGATCATGGGCAGCGATCCTAAGACCTCGGCGCTGAACCGCTATCTACAATCGTGGGATGTGCCGAATGTATTCGCCATCGGTGCCAATGCGTTTCCGCAGAATAATGGCTACAACCCGACCGGCATGGTCGGCGCACTGGGCTATTGGTCTGCCAAGGCGATCCGAGAGCGTTATCTGAAGAACCCAGGTCCGCTGGTCTAGGTAAGTATCGCGGCCATGAGCAGAGTATTTCTGATTCTGATCGCGGTAGTGGTGGTCGCGGGCCTCGCTGCTCTGGGTTTCGCGATGCTGCCAACGACCACGCGCAGCATTTCCGCGGGATCTTCCGATCAGGACAATGCCGCGATGGTCGAGAAGGGGCGTTACCTGGCAATCGCGGGCGATTGCAGCGCCTGTCACACGGCAGCCGATGGCCAGCCTTTCGCCGGCGGCCTCCCCATACTTTCACCCATTGGTACCCTCTACAGCAGCAACATCACGCCCGATCGTGATACCGGCATCGGAGGCTACTCGCTCAACGACTTCGACCGGGCGCTGCGCCATGGCATTTTATCGTCGGGCGGAACTCTATATCCCGCCATGCCATACCCTTCGTACGCCCGGCTGCGCGACGAAGATGTGCTGTCGCTGTATGCCTACTTCATACACGGCGTGCCGCCGGTGCATGCCGCGAATCACACCAATGGCATCCGGTGGCCGCTGTCCATGCGCTGGCCGCTGGCGATCTGGCGCAAGCTGTTTGCGCCTGATCCGGACCAGCTGACCGCCGCCGCGATTCGTTACTCCGATCCGGTAGTCGCTCGCGGTGCGTATTTGGTACAAGGACTGGAGCACTGCGGTAGCTGCCATACTCCCCGCGCGCTCACGCTGCAGGAAAAAGCGCTGGATGAGTCCGGGAGTGACTATCTGGCCGGTGGCCAGGTTCAGGACGGCTGGAGTGCCGTGAACCTGCGCAGCAACGACGCCGCGGGTCTGGGCAGATGGTCTGCTCAAGAGCTGGTCGATCTGCTTAAAGATGGGCACAGCGTGTCTCACGGTGTGATTGGCAGTGCCATGGGCGATGTGGTCGTACATAGCACTCAGCATCTGCACGATGATGATCTCGCTGCGATAGCCGCCTATTTGAAATCGCTGCCGCCCGCGCCACATGAAGTCTCGACTTTTGCCATGAATTCGGCCACGGCGCACAGGCTTCAGTCGGGCATCAATGACACTCGGGGCGCTGAGCTATATGTAGACAATTGTGCCGTATGCCATCGCACGGACGGGGAGGGCTATGCGCGCGTGTTTCCGGAGATAGCCGGCAACTCCACAGTGTTATCAGGTGACGCGACTTCGCTGATCCGGCTAATTCTGGTGGGGAGCGTGTCGCCCGACACGGCCGGGGGGCCATCGCGGCTTGGCATGCCGGCGTTTGCATCCCGGTTGTCGGATGAGGAGGTGGCGACACTGGCCAGCTTCGTTCGTCAGAGCTGGGGAAATGCCGCTCCGGCAGTCAAGGCCAGAAGCGTCAAGGCCGTGCGAGAAAACGCGTTGAGCGCCGCAACGGTTCAATAGGTATCAATTCGCCAGCAGGCGGATGAGCGCCGCCGCTGCTCGCTGGCACTGCTCGCCATCGACGTCCAGATGGGTCACGGCTCTGACGGTTCGGGCGGCGAAGGCGTTGATCAGCACGCCCTGTTCTCGTGCCCGTGCCGTCAGCGTCTGCGCGTCGAACGGCAGGGCGGCCGGCAGGTGAAACACCACGATGTTGGTCTGCACGGTGTTCAGATCCAATTCGACGGGCGCCCCGGCTGCGAGTCGCTCGGCAAAGGCGCGTGCGTGGGCATGATCTTCCGGCAGCCGTGTCAGGTGATGGTCGAGGCCATGGAGTGCGGCCGCTGCCTGGATGCCATTCTGTCTCAAGGCACCGCCCATTCTGCGGCGGTGAATATCCGCGGACCGGATCTGCGCCTGGGTGCCAGCGAGAAGCGAGCCCGCGGGAGCGCCCAGGCCCTTGGAGAAAGCGACCGCGACGAGATCGAAAGGAGCGGCGAGTTCGGCTGGCGACAGGCCGCTGGCAACGCTCGCATTCCAGAGCCGCGCCCCATCGAGGTACGTGGCCATACTGTGCTTGCGGGCAGCAGCGCAGAGTCGAAGTACCTCCGCTTGCGGCACAACGATGCCGCCGGCGCGGTTATGGGTATTCTCGACGGCGAGCAGCGTCGTATTGGGGAACATCGGAAAGTTGCGTGGCTTGATCGCCGAGAGCATCTCTTCGACGCTAAAGAACGACCATGGCTACAAGGCGGTGGTATTCAATCGAACCGTATCCAAGGTCGACGAGTTCCTCAACGATCAGGCCGAGGGAACCAAGGTCGTTGGCGCCCACAGCGCTCAGGAAATGTGCCAGCTCCTGAAGACGCCGCGTCGCGTGATGCTCATGGTCAAGGCTGGAAGCGTCGTTGATCAGACCATCGAGCATCTGCTGCCGTACCTTGAAAAAGGCGACATCATCATCGATGGCGGCAATTCATTGGACACGGATTCCGATCGCCGCACCAAAGAGCTGGCGAAGAAAGGTATTTTATTCATCGGCACCGGTGTATCGGGCGGGGAAGAAGGCGCGCGTCATGGTCCGTCGATCTTGCCGGGTGGCAACTCCGATGCGTGGCCATACGTCAAGGACATCCTGCGCTCCATCGCAGCCAAGGACCTCGACGGAGCCCCCTGCTGCAACTGGGTCGGCTCGAACGGCGCCGGTCACTACGTCAAGATGGTCCACAACGGCATCGAATACGGCGATATGCAGGTGATCGGCGAGGCTTATCACCTGCTGAAGGCGGGTCTGGGCCTGTCTGCGGATGAACTCTCAGCAGTGTTTGCCGACTGGAACAAAAGCGAACTCAATAGTTTCCTCACTGAGATCACGGCGCAGATCTTTTCCAAGAAAGATGAGGATGGTCAGCCATTAATCGACAAAATACTCGATTCGGCGGCCCAGAAGGGCACAGGCAAATGGACTGCCATCTCGGCTTTCGACCTCGGAATGCCGGTGACTCTCATAGGTGAGAGCGTATTCGCACGCTGCCTGTCGTCGCTGAAAGATGAGCGAGTGCGAGGGTCCGCGATTCTGCCGGGTCCCGCGCCGCAGGCCATTGGCGGTACTCAGAAGAAGGAGTTCATTGAGAACGTACGCAGCGCGCTCTATTGCTCGAAGATCATCAGCTATGCCCAGGGCTATATGCTGCTGCGCGCAGCCGCGAAGGAGCGAGGCTGTAAGCTGAACCTGGGTGAGATAGCGCTGATGTGGAGCGGAGGTTGCATCATCCGCTCGGTAATTGGACGGGCCATGGCGGCACGACGGCATCATCTTCATATAACGTCTAGCAACGGCCCACTTTGATTTTACTCTCCATCACTTCGATGCCAAGAAGGACAATAAAGACTGCAGCCGCGCTGCCATCTGACGACTACCTTTCCTCCTGCGCGAGCAGAATCATTCGACTGTCATTGATCACGTGAGGCACTGTCGGCAGGTCGTACTTTGCCGGACCTCGCCGAATGTGACCGTACACGTCGTACTCTGATCCGTGACAAAAGCAGATCCACCCTTTGTATGGGCCCAGGCCTGCGACCACTCGGCAACTGGCATGAGTGCACAGGCCGGAGACGATGACCCATTCTGCTTCCTCGGAACCCAGGCCGGCGCTCCCGTCGGCAGCATGCGCAGTCGCCTCTTCAATCTGGGACTTCGTCAGCCGCCGGATGAATACCGGGGAGCCTTCGACCTCGACATGTCGCCAGTGCCCGGGAGGGATGTCCTGGATGTCGATCGGCTGGCCGAGCTCGGCGATGCGCACGTCCTCGGGTCTGGCGGACCGGGAGACGCCCACCCATGTGATCGCCGCCACCGCGGCAATTCCCCTCAGCATCTCCCGGCGGGCGAGCGGACAGGACCCGGGACAGGAAACGTTCCTCATTTCACATCGATGATGTCGAATCGTGCGGGTCGTTTCCCGACCGGAATGCGTTTGATCTCCTTGAGAGCGTCGAGATCGATGACGGAGAGATCATTCGAGCCGCGGTTGGTCACGAAGGCGATCTTCGAATCCGCGCTCACGCGGATCCAGTTGGCATCCTGGCCCACCGGAACGGTGCCCAACAGCTGAAGACTGGGCAGGCTGTACACGGCGACATATCCGGCAACGGAGCCGGCTGCAAGGATCTTCCTGCCGTCGGGCGTAATGGCAAGGCCGTGATCCACGGTCCCATAGTCGCCGCCATGGATCTCCGGAGGCATCTTCGGCAGATCGACGACTTCGATGCGCCCGGACTCGAGGTCTCGAACTTCGAAGCCGTGGAAGTTCGACAGCTGATAGTAAATCCGCTTTTCTTCGCTATCGATCTTGAACGGCCGTACGGCGTCGCGGGTGACGTAAGTTTGGACCACCTGGCCGGTTCCAGTGTCATAGACGTAGATCCGGTTCATGACCATGTTGCCGAGGTAGAGGTGCTTGCCATCGCTCGAGAGCTCAGAGCCGTGGTTGCCGAGCGCTCCGAACCAGGTGTCGACGATGCGGCCGGCAGCGGTATCGACGACGTAGACGTAGTTCTTGTCGAATGCGGGCACGAACAACCGCCGTCCGTCCTTGCTCACGGTCAGGTGCTGCGGCATGCCAGGGATCGCGACTGTCCAGAGAATCTTGTTGGTGGCGGTGCCGATGCAATACACGATACCCGCATCGGGATAGCCGATCGGATTGCCGCTCGGAATCACGGCATTTCCGAACGCGAATTTACCGTCGGGGGATCCGACGATATCGTCGGTCGGCTGGCCGATCTCGACCCGCCCCACTTCCTCCAGCGTATGGGCATCCACGATGTGGATATCCTTCGAGCGCTCGGCTTCGATGTAGAGCAGCTCTCGGGCAGAGGCGGACCGAAGCGGAAACGCCATCAGGCTCAACAGGGCGCAGCCCATGATTGCGGGAATGTCGAGCCATCCCGCGGACACGATGCGCATGCGTACTTCCTCTAGTTCGGCTGGGTTGCGCGGGATGTAAAGGGTCGCTGACCTGAATCGGCATCGATCCTAGCGGATCTCCCAAGGGACCTCAAAGCCTCGCTGGCTACACTCAGGCTTCCTTGGGCAACGCCATGGTGTATTCAATCTGTTCCCCAAGTTGAGCAGATCTAGCCCAACCTGCGCACGTTCCACGTGCTCCCGCGGGTACCACAAGATCATGTCGGGCGCGCGTTATCCGACCAGTTGGTACGACGCTATTTGTAAGGATGCCCCCCGTAACAGTGCCAAAGGCAGCGACAAGTTCGGACTCTAGTTTCAACGCTTGAATCTCCGCGAGGCCTCCGCCAGGACTGATATTACAACTTTCAAGCCCGCACTTTGGATGTCGGCAATGCGCGTTCCCTTGCGTGTATTATCTACGCGTATGGTGTGATTCTAACGAGCGAAAGGCGTCCCGAGTTTCCGGATGACTCTCTAACAGCTCGCATATACGTGACATTCTTGAAAGGGTTGCTACTTTCAAGGCGTTGGGGGCAGCGGAATACGATTGCTTTAGGGAGACGCTGTCTTGCTCAACCAGGATGGCAGCCAACGTTACAGCCTGGATAAGGTCCTTCAGCCTCTTATCAGAGCCTCTGGTTGAAATGGTGCTCGAATAGAGCTTGTGCCAAATCATTCGTTCGACCTGCGGTAGCGTGATGGGAATGCACTGTCCGCCGGCAAGCATGGCCGCTTTCTGACTATCCTCAAGCATGTAGTCGTAGTATGGAATGGCTTGCGCATGCCACTCCAATTCGGGGACCTGAATGGTCTGGCCAACCTCTGGCCCCGGCGCCAAGATGTCGACGCGCAATCCTTCACGGCCGGGGAGTTTGACGGAGGTGGAGGGCTCGTGGCTCGGCATTCGAGGAATCGATGTGAATGGTAAGTGCGTGGCCTCGATGCTCGACAGAAAGGATACTGATGTTGCAAGCTTCAGGCGTTGACGGCGAGCGAGATCCAGGTCTTGAGTCCGCGCGGCGACCGCCATGGCGCCATACTCATTAAGCCAACTCATATAAGCGAGTGTGCCTACTACGATGAGACCTGCCTGAAAGAGCTTTCGGTTATGTAGCTCCACTAAAACACTCGCGACTCCCTTGTCCGCAACCTGATATCCGAGTTTGCGCAGATTTGTGACCTGCTCGCTCATCCACTCTGTGTACGCCATTCGGTCGGACATCAGCTTGTAGGCAGCTTCGTCGTTGGCTTGGCCGACAAATTCCTCAGCTTGTTTGTTCGGCACTGGGTAATAGATGCGGTACCAGTACTCATGACCGGTCCCGGTGCGCTTGTAGAGCGTACCGGGCGTGCCCAATAGAAGGGTGCCGGCGGCGGCCGCGCGTTCTTTCAGCTCCGCGTACTGCGTGCGATAGGGCAGTTCTTGGAGGCGATAAAGCGGTTTTGTATTGGCCACGGTACCCAATAGTCTCTTGTTTTGTTGGGTAAAGCACGCGCTCGGCATTACCCAACAGAGTTTAATATTATTGGGTAACAGTGCGCCGGTCAAGAATGGCCGCATCAGTCATAACTAGCTGATTTATATGAGCTTAAGCTCAGGTCCGCGTCTTGCCGGCTTTTCGGCAGCTGGAAGTCCCGCATTCGCTCGACTACTAGCGAAACCAGACGCCTACCCGGAGCTGTTCAGTAAGTTGTGGCGTGGCCTAGAACGCGGTGGAATCGGCTCCGGGTTGGACTCGAACCAACGACCAACGGATTAACAGCGGAAAACGAGTCTGATTCAGCAGAACCGGATTTCGGCGAATCAGAAGGTTAAGACGCTTACCTGTGTTTCCAGATCATGCGAGATCATGCCAGATCGGGTGCGACTGGAAACATAGTGGAAACATTTTCTAGCCCCGATCCTGACACTGATTCTGCCACGCGATGACGTCCGCAGCTCGCCATCGAACCGCCCGGATCCCCACCTGAACGCGATTCGGGAATCGCCCTCAGCCACCATCTTATAGATTGTGGATCTCGACAACCCTGTTAGTCGCGTCACCTCCGAGAGTCTCAGCAGTCGCCGAGAGATCGACCCACCATCGAGTTGTGCAGCGGTCGCGGATTTTTCGTGACGCGCCTCTGCCCTGGGTTGCGTCTCAAGGCTCAGTTCCTTAACGTCCGGACTGACGCGCAAGGTGCCTTAATCCGGGATTAAGTTGCACATCAAGCGCGTGGCGTCCAGCCCTTGGTTTGTCGCCTGCGTACGCAACTTTAACAGGGCTTGCTGCGCCAATCGGCACAGCTCGAAGACAAGGCGCACGGGAAATGCACAGGCTCAGCCGAAATACGAGCCGTTAGCAGCCATCGATAGCGTTCGGCGTGACTACTTTACGCCCTTGGCAGTGAGCGCCACGATCTGCGAGGCGCCTCCTGTAAGGTTCACTTTCAAAGTGGCGCCGAACGAGCCGGTGCTCGTCGGCTCGAAGACAATGCTGATGACGCAGCTGCTGTCCTCCGCGATAGAACTGTCGCATGTGCTGGTCTCCAGGAAATAGCTCGCGTGGCCCCCGGTTATGGTGATACCGGAAAGGCTGACCGCGGTCTTGCCGAGATTGGAAACCGTTACCTGGCTGGGAGCGCTTGCGGTGTTGATCACCTGACTGCCAAAGGCAATGGATATCGGTGACAGCGCGAGCTTCAGTCCGTATACGACCACCTGTTTCGACCAGCTAGCTGCGTAGACGCGACCGTTGGCAACCGTAGGGGGCGCGAACTTTGCGTATTCCCCCAGGCCGTCGTCCGTCGCGTCTTGCTGTGAGGTCCAAAGCACGTCGGACAGCTTCGCAGCGTTGTATGCAAGGAGTTCGCCCGGCGCAGGCGGATTGTTCTCCGCATCCCCGCTGCGCGCGATCGTGGCCCAGATGACCCCGCTGTCGGACAGACCGCCGTTGGCTGAGAGCGTCAGCGTGCCGCCGGGGAAGATCGTGGTGCGACTGCCGCTCGAAACCGGCGTGGTATCAAACCCGCTGCCGGTGAAGCTATAGGCGTTCAAGGTGTCCCCGAGGCTCCAATTGAACAGCAACGGCCCCCCATCGGCCGCGGAGCGCTGCCAATAGACAGCTCCGGCGCGGATATCCTTGGCGGAGAGCTGCCATTCCTGAACCGCCTTGTCGGTGCTGTTGTACTTGCCGAGGTTGGTTGTATTGAGCAGGTAGAACATGCCGGTCTTTGCGCCGCCCGCGATCAGGGGCGGACTGGTGCCAGGCACCAGCAGCGGACCCGACGCGCTGAAGTCGGTGTCGTACTCGTCCATGGCGTGCCAGATGCTGGGTGTGAACCAGTCAACGAGACTTAGACCGTTGGACGGATCGAGCTTGAGCGCGGTTTCGCTGAAGTCGGTGACCCCGTTGTAGCCGCAGCAGGCATAACCGTTACCGGTGAACACATAGATATAGCCTGAGCTGTCGACGGCGGCGGGGCGACCCGACATCCAGACCCCGGCGCCCTGATCACTGGTTGTCGAGGTGGCAAAGGCGCCACTCTGCTGCAGCTTATCGTAGGCCATGACCCAGCCCGAGTAGTCGCCGGCCGACTCGAGCCCGAGGGCGCTGAAGCCGAAGATGACCTGACTGCCGGCAAGGGTCAGCGAGGAGCGCTGGATTTGATACCGAGCATTAAAGGAGAGACCACCGTAGCTTGCCGAGATCAGAACGCCGGGGCCATACGGCTCGCTGCCGTCTCTGATGTCGAGGGCGTGCAGCCGGTATGCGAGCGAGCCACTCTCTAGCGTGCAGGCGATGACATAGAGAATGTTGTTGGCAAGATCGATCACGGGCGTGCTCAGTACGCCTAAGTGTCCGATGATGTTCTTGTTGCCGTCGAACACGAAATTCGCGATGTTCACGGGTGTGGCGTCCACGAGGCTCGCCAGATTGACCTTCCAGAGCGCCAGGCCGCCGACATCGGCATCGAAGGCATAGACGGAGTCGCTCATCGTGGCGACGTAGAGCACATTGTGCGTGCCCTGATCGGGGATCACGACGCCCGGCACATAGAGCGGTTGGGCATAAATGACGTCGTCAACGGGCAAAGTGAAGAGCGCGCCGAAGGAATTGCCGTAGACGTTCGAAGTCTTGAGCGTGGTTTCGGTTAGATTGGCTCCCGTGACGCCCGCGTCGTAGCCACGCTGCAGCACAGGCTGGGGGCTTTGGGCGCTCGCGATGGAATTCGTCGAGAGCGCGACCGCGGCAATCAATGACAGTACAAAGGCATTGAACCATTGCTCAACGCGCATGATCCCTCCCGGGTCGCTGTCCCTGCAGATAAAGTCGTTCTTCTATCTGGCAACATACTCCCAGTACAAGTAGCGTCAAGGTAGATTCGACATCAACACGGCGTGGGCGCCGGAACGACGGTTACTGGGCCAGCACTTCCCGAAACTGTACTTCCGCACTTGAGGCGGTTGCTGCCGCTGAGCGCCGGACGTCTTCTTGCGGCTCGGCATCGTCAATGCTCACAGCCCCCACAGTGCATCCGATACGGAACGCCAGGGCTCTGCACAGGCCCCGGATAGCTCTGCGGAGATTTGTCGAAAACTGCGCAGCGCCAATCTTTGACGCTGCGCGGTTCATGCTGATTTCGTGCACCCACGACACCGACAGCGATTTGCCGGACTCCGAGATGCAGATGGCGCCATTTGAGCCTACTGTTGCGGGAATCACTACAACCGCGTTTCGCGCCCTCGTGGGGCACCCTGGGGGTTACTACGTACCTACGGGCGGCGACGGCCAGTAGTAGATTCTAATTGGCCAGCGGCCGGCGGGGTGGCCATGTCGAGAAGACTTTCGACCCAGAATGCACGACAACTCCATTGTTCGCACATTGCGCACGGCGATCTCGCGGACGCTGCTCAATACATAGAGGCGGGGACTGAAGTCGAGGCCGCGGGCGCCGATCCAAGGACGGACCCCGTACACAGAGCGCTCGTATCCGCGGTAGTAATCCAGTACGCCAAGCCTTTCAGCGGGAATGAGCACAACCGGCGGGCGCGAACCGAACGTCTGGTCTTCGGATAACTACCAACGGATTAACAGGCGACCTTGGGCATCACTTGGCACACCTCAACACCAAATAACTCAATCACTTGCGCGTGTCGCGTTGCGGCAATTTGTGGCGGTTTGAGGCGATAAGTGTGCCAAAAGTGTGCCAAAAAGTGGCAAGGTAACCAGTGCGCGGATTGCACCGGTGCAACATATGCACTAGGGTAAATCATGTCTACGGTCGGGCGTTTCAAGACATGAGCGAGGACAGCAAGAGCCTGATTCGCGTCGCCAGTGCGAAGCCGACGGGCGACTACACGCTGCGCATTCGATGGGTGAGCGGAAAGGATCTGCTGGTCGATCTTCGGGAAATCGTGCATCGCCTGAAGGGTTTGCGTGCACTGCGTGACCCCTTGGTGTTCAAGCGCGCCAGTGTCGGCGAGGGTGGTCAAAGCGTAACGTGGCCTGGGGACGTCGATATCGGCGCAGCTCGCTTGCTGGAACTCGGTCTTGAGCAGGGCGGCCGCGCTGATGCGGTCGAATTCATCCGCTGGCGCTGGCGCAATGGGCTCTCGCTTACTGCAGCAGCCGAGGGGCTCGGTCTGTCGCGCAGACAGATCGCCTACTACGCCAGCGGCGAGCACGAAGTGCCGCGCTACGTGCTCTTGGCCTGCCGGGGCTGGGAAGCCGAGCGGCACGCAGCCGCCTGATAGGTATCGTCCATGGAGATCGGCAGCGACGGCGCGTTCCCTGGCTTTGCTCCCAATCAAACCACGTTCACAGACGACGGCGAATACTTATGATTGCGTCTGTCGCCAAGGGCCCGCGATTCTTGTCGAACTCATAAGCATCCGGGCGACGGTCCAGCTCGGCCCTCTGCTCGGTGGTGAGCGCAAGCGCATCCTGATCCGCCGCAATGCTGTTCCACAGGGCTTCAACGAGCTTGATGCGCTCGCCATCCCCATTTGTGCTGTGATTCCGTCAATTCAACTCACGAGCCGATTTGAGGCCACGACGAGGAGCACGCCCGGGGGAAGAAATAGGTTTACTACGGTCCCGCCCTTGAGCCCGCATTGATCTTCAACGAACACCAGTGGTGCTACACGGATCAGCAAACGCGCGGTCTCAAGATACTCGCGATTCATCGCTTCTCTAATTCCTCAGACGCATCAGATATTGCACGAGGAGATGAAGTTTGGTTCCTGGATTTTGTGCGCCGGTCTGCAGGTTGTCTCGCGCTAGTGTCGCGGCGTGCCGTAAGCCTGTAGGTAGGTGGGGAAGTAACGCGTTAAAGATACCTCGGTGTCCTTTGGTGTACGTTGGAATGTAATTCGTCAATTCGTGAACGGCCATCGCGCCTGGCGATCGCTGGCCGGTCCTACGGATTTCCGCCGTGCTGTATCTGAAGTGAAGCAATGGCCAAACTTCGAAACAGGGGAATGACGGAATTGCGATAAGTTTTCCGGATTGACCTGGCTGAGAAGTCCTCAGCATCTCCAGAGCGGAATCAAAATTCCTATGTTCATCGCGATCGAAGACGCAGTATCCTCGATCAAATTCCCCAATCTGTCGCAGCGCGAATTGCACGATGCTCACTGGGTCACTTCCGGCCGCCGGCGTTATCGTGATGTTCACGCTGCTGAGTAGGTAGTGAACTCGAAGACCCTCAAAATAGTGCGGCTCTGTCTTCTCGCCTTCGCAGACAATAAGGACGCGGTCGTAGGGTTCGCGTATCGCCTCTTGCCGGCGGTATGAACCGGCATTTCGCCGACGACGGGCCATTACGCCATGTCTTCGGCCAACAGAGGCAGAGCGCCATATTGGCCGCGCAGATACGATTTATCTATCTTTTCGTCGTTTCGAGGTTTGAATTCAGTCAAAGGGAAGAGTCGCGAGCCTCCGTCCGTTGCCTTTTCCACGAACCAGACCTGGTCGCGGCGGAATAGCCCGCAGCTCAGAAGAGCGACGTTGTGCGTGCTAAAAACAAGCTGCGCGTTGTGAGGATTCGTAGCGCTTGAATGAAATCTCTGGATCAGGAACTGCGCGAGTACAAGATGCAGACTCGTATCGAGTTCGTCGAATAGCAGCACTTCGCCGTTGTCCCAGACGTTGAGCCAAGCGCCGGCACTCCTAAATAGCGACTGCGCACCAGCGGATTCTTCGGAGAATTCCAGCGGAATCGGTTCCTTACTGTCGCCTACATGCTGGAAATTAACCTTGATCACGCTTGGGGTGCCGCCCGGTCGATTATCAATGAATGCGCCGGCGCCCAACATCACCGCATTCGATCCGGCTGGAAAGGATTCCTTTTTGACATCGATTCCGGCGATGCTCAGGTCCGCTTTCCGCAGAAACGGCAGAAGTTTCTCCTTGCCCTCAGGCTGGTCCAGCAACTGGAGCGTCAGCGCCGCATTCATCGTTACGGCGCCAGTAATAACTACCAGCTTCTTCTGAAACCACTCAAAAACAGGCATCAATTGCTTGCTATTCAGTTGAATAGCTGTTGAAAGAAATAGGGCATTCGACCGAGTTGACGAGCTCCATAGGGAGCGCTGCCCCTTAAGAAAGGAGCTGAATTTCCAGCTATATTCATCGGCTTTAGCTTGGTAGGTGCGTTCGAATATGGCGCGCCCTCGCGGATTTACATACTCAATCAGCCATTCGTCCCTGATCCGAACGGAGTCCATCGAAATCCCATACTCGTATCGGGTATCGTCCTGCACGAAGGTAATTTCAAATTGAGTGGGCGCTTTGCGCGACGCTGCTGCGAATTTGAAGGGCGTATACGGAAGCGGAGCAGAGGGCGGTACCAGCGTCGCCGAATTCAGTACCAACTGCTGAAGCAGTTGGATCGCAAGAAGCAAATTGGTTTTGCCCGCAGCGTTTGGACCGTAGACAACGGCTGATCGTAGAAAGCGGCCAAATCCTGGTAGCCCCGAGTCGAAGGTGTTGGACTCGATCGCGTCCTGCATCTTGCCCGCCACCAAGGAAAGTGTTTGCGGTCCGCGAAATGATCGAAAGTTCGTGACCGTGAATTCTATGAGCATGTTGGCCTCGCAGCCTAGTTTAACGCCATTTTACGTGAAAAATGCACGGCAAACCGCTTTTAAACGATTTCTAGTGTGATTTAGGTCGCAGGTGTCGGATAAGTCGCTGAATGGTAAGCAGATCGGGATGGGTCCCTATGGGATCTGTTTTGCCCAGACCCGAAATAAGACCGCCCGCCGCTGCCCAACCGTAAGCGCTCGAAGTTCCACAGTTGGGATCAGAACCGGTTTGGATGAAGGATCAGAAATGATTCTCATGGGCTACCCAGTAGTGCCAGTCCGCGATGGCCTGGGCGGTAGCGTTATCCACGCCGATGGGCTGAAGTTGGGCGAGCGGCACGCTCAGTGAACGACCGTTCAAACGGCCAAGGACCAGTATTTGATGAGCGCAGTGCTCAGCCGGTGCAAGGGCGCCGACCTGGATCTTCTCGCCCTTGCGCAGCGGCGAGATCGGCCACTGCTTTACGCATTCGGACTCGAACGGGAAGCGCAGTTCGCCCTCGAGGTGGTAGTACCAGCTCATCGCGCGCTCCTCGTCGGTATGAGCATCGACGATGATTTCATCCACGATGCGTGCCTCGCGCTTGGGCTCGATTTTTTTGCTGGCCATCGTCTCAAGTCATGGCGCTGAACGGCAGCGGCGCCTCGAGGTCCGCGAGGCCGCGCGCGGCCGGCAGTTCGGCAAATAGATGTCGCAGGTAGGCACTGGGTTTGAACTCGTTCGCGCGCGCGGTCTGCACCATGGCCACCTGGATCAGTAAACGGGCGGTATCAATATAGGTGCGATTCATCGCTTTAGAACGAGCAATCCATCGAACGAACGCGGCGAGTATAGACAGAAAGTCATCATGCTCAACCTTTAGGCTCTCATCAGAAAACTGCGACCGCTGGCTTGCCGATCGAGATCGGAATGACTAACTCACATGGCTCGCGCCGGGATTGGCTCCCAGAATCCAGCGCAGTTCCGTACACTCACCAGGATGCCTACGCTTAGCCGAGGTCTGTACGAAGTCCTCATAACAGAGGTCCTGGAGGAACGCCTCGGGGGTCTTGGTGTTGGGCTCGAAGCCATCCGTGAAGCCCTGCGGGCACCGGAGGCGGCAGATCGGATTGCGCTGCATGTGGCGCGCATCATTGAACGGGCCATAGACGTTATTAGCGAAGGTGAACGTACGGCAGTCGGCGTGGATCTGGCACGTCGCCTCATCGACGTCATTCGGGCATTGCCGTCAGCCAACGATTTAGCGGGCGAGCGTCCCATTCCGTCGGGCAAGGTGCTACGCAGCGTGGTCGGTCAGTTGCCGGACGGGCGGGCGGACTTGATTTCGGAACCGCTAATCCCACTGTTGGACACGACGCTTTTGACGAACGCGCCCGGTGAGCCGCGCGTGGGTCATCAGGTACTCACAGAGATACGGTCGGCCGACCGCATCGATGTGGTGATGGCGTTTATCCGCCGCAGCGGCATCGCCCCGCTGATGCCAGCGCTGCGCGAACATTGCGCGGCGGGCCGCGTGCTTAGAGTGCTGACGACCAGTTATACCGGCTCGACTGAGGCACGTGCGCTCGACGAGTTGCGTGAGGCGGGCGCCGATACCCGGGTGTCGTATGACACGACCGGTACACGACTGCATGCGAAGGCCTGGTTACTACACCGCCAATCCGGCTTCTCCACAGCCTACATCGGCTCGTCGAACCTGACGCACTCGGCACAGATCAGCGGGCTTGAATGGAATGTGCGAGTGTCCGGCGCCCGCAATCCGGATGTGATCGACAAAGTGGCGGCGGTCTTCGAAAGCTATTGGCATAGCGTGGACTTCAGGCCTTACGACCGAGAGGAATTCCGCCTCCGGGCAGATTCATCGCCCGATGCGCGAGCGACTATTCTCTTAAGCCCGACGGATCTGCGTCCAGAGCCGTTTCAGGAGAGGCTGCTCGAGCAGATCATGCTCTCCCGGCAACAGGGACATCATCGCAATCTCCTGGTGGCGGCGACGGGGACCGGGAAGACCGTCATGGCGGCGCTGGACTATCTGGGATTGCGGGAAATTCTGCCTCGCGCACGACTACTCTTCGTGGCGCATCGCGAAGAGATCCTAATGCAGAGTCGCGCCACGTTCCAGCAGGCGCTTCGCGACCCGCTATTCGGCGAGTTGTGGGTGGCAGGGAATCGCCCCGAGCAGTTCGATCACGTGTTCGCCTCCATTCAGAGCCTCAATGCGTCTGGTCTTGCGCATTTGGAACCAGCGCACTTCGATATCGTCATCGTCGATGAATTTCACCACGCGGCTGCCCAGTCCTACCGCATGTTGCTTGATCACGTGCGGCCGGTGGAACTGCTAGGGCTCACCGCCACGCCCGAGCGCAGCGACGGGCTACCAATTCTGGAGTGGTTCGACGGACGTATCGCAGCGGAGCTTCGTCTGTGGGATGCCATCGATCAGCAGCGCCTGGTCGCTTTCGTGTACTACGGTATCCACGACGGTCTTGACCTGCGGGACGTCCCCTGGCGTCGCGGCCGGGGGTACGACGTTGAGGGGTTGTCGAACCTCCTGACCGCAAATGACTCGCTGGCGAAATTTATCCTAAAGGAACTCGACCAGCGTGTTGATGATCTTGCACGCATGCGCGCCCTCGGGTTTTGCGTAAGCATTGAGCATGCACGCTTCATGGCCCGAGTGTTCCGGGCAGCGGGCGTTGCGGCCACGGCTGTCTGGTCCGATACGCCGGATTTGGAGCGCCGCGCCGCGTTGGCAGATCTCGCCTCCAGGCGCGTGAACATCGTGTTCTCGGTCGATCTCTTTAACGAGGGCGTCGACGTGCCGGCTGTCGACACGTTACTGATGCTGCGTCCGACGGATAGTCCGACTCTGTTTCTGCAGCAACTGGGCCGCGGACTGCGTCGCAGTACCGGGAAGTCCGTTTGCCTGGTTCTCGATTTTGTCGGGCATCATCGAAAGGAATTCCGATTCGACCGGCGGTTTCGAGCACTCCTGGGCGGCAGCCGTAGGGAGCTAATGACTCAGGTGGAAACGGGCTTCCCGTTTCTGCCTGCCGGATGCCATATGGAGTTGGATCGCGTCGCGTCCAGCATCGTGCTTGAGAGCATCAAGAACGCAGTGCCGTCGCGATGGACTGAGCGAGTGGAAGCACTGCGGCAGATGACAACGCAGGGATCGACCTGCACGCTGGGCCGATACCTCAAGGAAACGGGACTCGAGCTCGAGGATATCTACGCCGGGGACAAGAGTTGGTCTGACCTTCGCGCGGAGGCGGGGTTGTCCAATGAGCCATCAGGCCCCCAGGAGGTGGTATTGCGGCGCGCCTGCGGCCGGCTACTGCACATCGATGACGCGCTACGGATCAAGGTCTATCGGAGCTTGCTTGAGAGCGAGCGCTCCTCGGATCCGGCGCAGCTTCCCTCACGGGAGCGGCGTCTCCTGCGGATGCTGGTCGGCTCGCTGACCTCTGGCGCGGTGAACAAGGACACATCGCTTACCGAGGGTGCAACCCTCCTATGGAGTCACCCGCAGGTGCGCGCGGAGCTGCTCGATCTACTTGAGGTCCTCGCCGATCGGATTGAGCATGTCTCAGTACCCCTTGCATCGCATCCGGACGTACCGTTAGATGTCCACGCGCGCTATACGCGGGTCGAAATCCTCGCTGCCTTCGACATAGGCGAGGGCGCTAGAGTGGCGCCATGGCAGACAGGCGTGTACTGGGCGGCTGACGCCGGGGCGGATCTTTTGGCCTTTACGCTCGACAAGACGACCGGGCAATTCTCACCCACCACCCGCTACCGTGACTACGCAATCAGTCCTGACCTGATTCATTGGGAGACTCAGTCGGTCACCCGAGCGGACAGCGAGACCGGGCGCCGATATCAGCAACATGCTGAAAACGGAACCAGCATCATGCTGTTCGCGCGTCGGCGCAGCGACGAGCGCGCGTTTTACTTCCTGGGTCCAGTGACTTACGTGAAACACGAATCGGAGCTGCCGATGGCTATTACTTGGCGACTCCGCCATCCGCTTCCGGGAGATCTATTTGTTGCGTTCGCGGCAGCCGTCGCCTAGAAATGCGCCAATGGATGACGCATGAAAATCTGGGTGGGCGTTACGGACGGGGACTGGTTTCAGTTCCTAAGTCGGATCGGTCCCGACGAGGTCAATTTCTGGCAACCTAGCGGGTCGCGGATGTTCCGAGCACTCCAACCCGGGGAGCCGTTCCTCTTCAAGCTCCACAGTCCCGATAACTTTATTGTGGGTGGTGGTCATTTCGTTCGTTATTCGGCTCTGCCGACTTCGCTCGCTTGGGACGCATTCGGCGCCAAGAATGGCGTCGGCTCGCTTGATGAACTCAATGGACGGGTCCGACGCTATCGCCGAGACGATGCGTCTATTGATCCCGTGATCGGATGTAACGTCCTGGCCGAGCCGTTCTTCTTCGAGCGACGGGCGTGGGTCCCCGTTCCGGAGAACTGGGCGCCGAACATTGTGCAGGGCAAGACTTACGATACGGGCATGGCAGACGGCCACGCGCTGTGGACTTCCATCCAAGCTGCGCTCGCTGACAACCAGAGGGTCGCAGAGCCTGCGTGGTCCGAGGAATCGTATGGCCAAAATCGGTTCGGTGCTGAGTATCTAACACGCGGTCGCCTAGGCCAAGGCGCCTTCCGTGTCCTGGTGACGGAGGCGTACGATCGGCGCTGCGCAGTCACGGGGGAGAAGACGCTCCCAGTGCTCGAGGCCGCCCATATCAAACCGTATGCATCAGACGGTCCGCACCGCGTAAGTAACGGGATTCTATTGCGCTCAGACCTCCACAAGTTATTCGATCTGGGGTACGTGACGGTGACGCCGGATCTTAGACTTGAGGTGAGTCCGAGACTCAGGACGGAATGGCAGAACGGTCGCGAGTACTATGCCCACCACGGCCAGCAACTGCGCGTTCAGCCAGCCGACTTAGCAAGCCAGCCTAGCCGGGAATTTCTCACGTGGCACAACGAGAATAGGTTCCGAGCATGAGCATTTCTCCTTCGGGCAATCGCCTAGCTTCCATTGAAGAAATACGTGGTGCACTTCGGCGATTTGCGTCAGATCGGGACTGGGATCAATTCCATTCCCCCAAGAATCTGGCGATAGCACTCAGTGTTGAGGCCGCCGAACTATTGGAGCATTTTCAATGGACGCCAGAAGCTGACTCCGCAGTCCTGGTCCCCGAGCAGCATTCCAAGGTGCGGGAAGAGATCGCGGACGTGCTGCTTTATCTCATCCGCCTTGCCGACAAGCTAGATATCGATCTCCTGGCGGCAGCAACTGACAAAATCCAACTCAACGCTGCGAAATATCCGGTAGATAAGGCCCGAGGCAGTAGTAAGAAATATACGGAGCTCTGACTTTGAGACTCTACGCTGGGATGTCGGTTGCCTTTATCGATCATACGGTACGCAATCAGATTGCGAGGAAGCTTTCGGACGCTTTTTTTCAATATTACGGCTACCCGGCGGCGAAATCGGAAGTGGCAGCCTGGGGAAACTCGTTGCGCGCGATGGCGCAGGTGGTCGAATACGCGAAGCTGAATGACCATGGTGTCGTCGTGGAGTACGAGCTGCCAAGTTCCTCCCGTCGTCTTGATTTCATGATTTGCGGTCGGAATGTCTCTCACCGCGACGAGGCTGTCATCGTGGAACTTAAGCAGTGGTCGGAGTGCGAAGCCGCTGAGGCAGAGGGGCTGGTTAGTACCTGGGTAGGAGGAAGGAATCGGGAAGTTGCACATCCATCTGTCCAAGTCGGCCAGTATCAGCAATACTTGGCTGACACACATTCAGCCTTCTACGAGGGGAGCGACCCGATCCGGCTTGGCGCTTGCTCGTACCTACACAACTATGAGATTCGGCCGAATGACGTCCTAATGGCACCGAAATTCTCCGAAGCCATCGCGAGATGCCCGTTGTTCGGCGCAGATGCGGTCGATGGATTGAAGGATTATTTGCGCGGCCGCCTCCCCACGGGTAAGGGGGAGGCGGTCCTAGCTCGAATCGAGCAGAGCAGATATCGACCGAGCCGCAAGCTCATGGACTATGTCGCCGAGACCATCGCTGGCAGAGGGCCCTGGGTGCTGCTCGATGAACAGCTCGTGGTCTTCGAGAAGATTCGCGCCGCCGTTGCCTCGGCGGTCACCCAAGGCAAGCGACACGTTGTGCTCGTTCGCGGCGGTCCTGGCACCGGCAAGTCCGTGCTTGCGATCAATCTCTTGGCCCGCTTCCTCGGGGAGGGTAGATCTGCTCATTACGCCACCGGGTCTCGCGCATTCACCAAAACGCTCTGGAAGCTCGTTGGCAGTCGCGCAAGGCCGGTGCTGAAGTACTTCAACAACTATCGCAATGCTTCGCCCGGTGAAATCGATGCCCTTATCTGTGACGAGGCACATCGGATTCGGGAGACAAGCAACGATCGATTTACGCCGAAGGCGAAGCAGTCGACCGAGCCTCAGATTCGGGAATTGTTGCGGGCGACTAAGGTTGCTGTTTTCTTCATAGACGATCGACAGGGAGTGCGCCCCAAGGAAATCGGTTCGAGCGACTACATCAAGCAACACGCAGCGGACCTGAAATACAATGTTTCGGAATTCGAGCTCGAAGTCCAGTTCCGGTGCTCAGGCTCCGCTGGCTTCGTAAATTGGATCAGCAACACATTACAAATTGAACGAACGGCTAACCAGCTCTGGACCGGAGCAGAGGCCTTCGATTTTCGCATCTTCCCGACCCCGGAATCGTTGGAATCCGCTATTCGAGCAAAAGCGGGAGGCAGCATTACCGCTCGACTTGCAGCGGGTTATTGCTGGGATTGGTCAAACCCAAACCCAGACGGCACACTCGTCGAAGACGTGGTTATTGGAAACTGGCGTAAGCCTTGGAACGCGAAACCCGAATCAGGCCGACTCGCGAAAGGGATTCCACCCTCGGACTTGTGGGCTACTGATCCGGGAGGAATTGACCAGGTGGGTTGCATCTACACTGCCCAGGGCTTCGAGGTCGATTATATCGGTGTGATTTGGGGCAAGGATCTCATCTATGACCTGGACGGGAAAGCCTGGGTCAGCAACAAGAAAGAATCACGTGATCGGTTAGTGAAACCGTCCTCGGAATTTTTGCAACTTGTCAAGAACACCTACCGCGTGTTGCTGAGTCGCGGAATGAAAGGCTGCTATGTCTGCTTTCTAGACAAAGATACGGAGCGATTTGTTCGCAGTCGTATGGACTTAATCCCCGCGCGCATGGTCGCAGAGCCGCCTGCGCCATATAGAGATTCCTGAGAATTAGGCGGTGAATCCCGTTCGCGACCTCGAAGAACTAGGACTTTTCGACGTAGCAGCTACTTCTTCCGCTCGGCGTTTTGTCGGTCTCGAATGTAAGAAACGCCAGCGCGGCCCGCTGCGCCGCCAGACACTGGCAGTGGTCGCGCACCTCGCGCGTTTTGGCGAAGGTCAGGGAAATTCTGTCCATGGTGCGTGGTGCGTGGGTGCATGGTGCATGCAGGATAGCCAAGTGTCCGCGTTTTGCAGCAGAAGCGAGGATCTTCTGCGTCATTCTCTGGGTGACGTATCGGGGCTCAGCGTAAGACCGAATACTGTAGGCTTTGGCCGCGTGGGGGCCTGCGGTCGCTCAGCGTCTTGATCGACGCAGAGCAACTCGCACGCACGGCTCATGATTCGAGACAACTTGGCTTCCGCGAAGGGGAGCTGCTTCATCTGAGAGAATACCGACGAGGGTTTCTTCGAGTCGGCGTGGTGGAACCGGAGCCGGCGGCTTGCGGCCGGCGTTAGCATACCAAGAGCTTCACGCTCCCGGACGCCTTCGGTGCGCGCGCAGCCAGTCCTTCAGCGCCTCGTTCATGCGGGTCTGCCAACCCGGTCCCCCTCCCCGGAATCGTGCGAGGACGTCCCTGTCCACGCGCAGTGCGATCTGCTCTTTCGCGCCTGAGCCGGCCGGTCGGCCGCGCTTGCGCCGGTACGCACTCACCGCTGCGACCAGCTCCTCAGCGTTCGCCGGCCGATCCTCCTGCGACTTACCGTCCCACACATAATCGGACTTACGATCGACCCCCTTTGCGGCCTTCAGCACGTCGGCCTTATTCGTCCTCGTAGTCGTTTTCGAGCCAGTCATAGTACACCTCTGGTTCCTGCTCGCTGGCGTGGCGGAAGCTCATGATCCGGATCTCATCACCATCTTTTGCGACAACAACCAGCACGGCCAAAAACTTGGCCGAGTATGAAATCGCCAAGATCCGCTGCTCTCGGTCGCGGACAACAGGCACGTCCAAACGGAACCTGGATTGCAATACATCCTCGGCGTCCCGGAAATCCAAGCCATGCTTGGCCAGATTTGAGATTCGCTTGGCCTCGTTCCAGACGACCTTCACGACAATTATTGTATATGCGTTTATTCAAGATGACCAGCGGCAGTTTCGCGGAAAAAAGCCCGAAACCCGAGTCCCGCTTTCAGCCCCGTCGGTGGATCATTAGCTCATCGAAATCAATCTCTATAAGTGGGCTGTACGGTCAGTAGTGGGACCGTTCAGCCGCTTTGACCTTGATGAGTCATTCGGAAAAGCCGACACCGCGCTCGATCACCGCTCGTCCGTCTCCGGAGGAGAAGGCGCGCTTTGCAACACTCGCAGCGGTCTCCGGGTTGTCGGAAGCTGCGCTCGCTCTGAAGGCCATCCGCACCGTTCTCGACGGACGCGATAGCCTCGCGCGGACGTCAGCAGCGACGGCAGCGCGGGAGGCGGCGCGCGATCGGATCACCATTCGGCTGCGTCCTGGTGATGGGAGCGCGATCGCCTCCCGCGCAGCAATGCGCGGCATGAAGGCGTCCGCCTATCTTGCGGCCTTGGTCCGAGCGCACGTCGTCGCCAACCCACCGCTCGCCGCACAGGAGCTGTCGGCGCTCAAGTACAGCGTTGCAGTGCTGGCGGGCATCAGCGGTCACCTGGTGCGGGCACTGCGAAATGCATCTGCTGGCGACATACGCGACGCCCTTCAGCGGACCCAAGCCGCCGTGGCTGCGCTCGAGCAGCGCACCCATGATTTCGCCAAGGCCGCAGTCATCAGCTGGGAGAGCCGCAGTGACTAGGCAGATGATGCGCCTCACGTCCGATGGCGAGAGACCGTTTCTGGACATTTTCAGCCGCGGTTTTGCTGGCCCGCGCCGACTGGCGTCCTTCAGTAGGCACCAAATAGATCAGATCCGTCGCACCGTCCGCGGTGCGCCGGAGGTGATGGTCAAAGTCACGGGCGGCGGCAAGAGAGTCGCCGCGGTGGCGGCGCATCTGTCATACATCAGCCAGCAGGGTGAGCTCGAGCTGGAGACCGACGAAGGACAGCGGGTCTCGAAGGACGGGCAGAGGATGTTCCTCAAGGATTGGCATCTGGAGCTCTCAGCCGGCCAGTACCGCAAGTCGCGCGGTCTTGATGGTAGCCCGCGCTCCCTAAAACTCGTTCACAACATCGTGCTGTCGATGCCGGCGCCGACGCCTGCGGATAAGGTGTTGGCAGCCGCGAAGACCTTCGCGCGTGAAAAGTTCGCGCTCAAGCATCGATACGCGATGGCGCTGCATACCCATCAGCACCACCCGCACGTGCATCTGATGGTCAAAGCCGAGGACGAGCACGGCCGGCGGTTGCACATCGACAAGGCCCTGCTGCGTGAGTGGCGGCAGGATTTTGCCCGGATGATGCGGGACCAGGGCATCGCCGCCAACGCCACACCCCGCGCTGTCCGCGGACAAGGCAAACGCTCCCCCAAGGACGCCATATTTCGGGCTCAGCGGCGCGCGGATTCGCATGCGCTGCGCGAACGGGTCGAGAGTGTTGTCAGCGAGCTTTCGACCACCGGCACGGTGCGCGATCCAGCGCATACCAAACTACAGGAGACTCGAAGCGCGGTGATGGCTGGTTGGATGCGAATTGCTGAAACTCTGGAGAATCAAGGCGAAATCGTCCTCGCCGGCGATGTCCGATACTTTGCCAAACACCTGGCACCGGTGCTCACGGACCGGGAACGGCTAGCGCAGGAGTTCATCCGACATTTGAGAGCAACATCCACGCCACCGCGCCGGCAAGACCTGACCCGCAGCCGCGAGCTGGAGAGATCACGGTGACGCATTGAATTGGGTTTGGAGATCGATGCATGCCCGCCAACAAGCAACAGTTCCAACTGCCGCTCAGTCATACGAAATGCTCGCTAGGACGGCAACCGATGCTGCAGGCAGAACGTAACAAGGCTCCCGTGGCCTCTGCCGGCGCCGCGCAGTACGGCAAGTCTGTGACCCAGCGGGAGATGCACGCACCGGGTCCGGAGTCTGGACAGATTCGTCTGACGACACCCACGTTCGTTGCACTAACCGATCTGGCCAATCTGCGCTCGGCCGGGATCGCATATCCGAGCACGATCCATGGCTGGCGCTGGCTCTATCGACACCGCCACGAGCGTGGCCTGGACGATGCTTTCCGTCGGATCGGACGGCGCATCGTGGTAGACCCTCAGCGGTATCGTGAACTCATCCGCGAGAGTGCGGGTGGCTGAGCCTGCCGTTTGGCTTGCCGGGAGTCCTATTCCTTACTATAATTCGCGAAGTAAGGACTATGGAACTAACCATGAGTACAGAAGCCACGCTGACAAGCAAGGGTCAGACGACAATCCCCAAGTCGATTCGGGACAGTCTAGGTATGAAGGCCGGCGACAGAATGAGCTTCACGTTGATGCCGGACGGCGTTGTCGTCATGCGCGTAAAAAACAAGCGTGTGTCTGAACTCGCGGGCCTGTTATACAAGAAGGGCAGGAAACCTGTGCCCGTCGAGCTACTGTCACGCTGATGCTCGGTGTAGATACCAACGTTCTCATCCGGTACCTGATCAGAGACGATCAGCCGCAGTATGAGAAGGCGCGGCGATTGATAGATCGCGAGGTGGCCAAAGGCGAACCAGTCTTGGTGAGTCTGCTGGTCTTGCTGGAAGCGGAATGGGTGCTGCGAAGCCGATATGAACTGGCGAAGGCAGACATAGTCACGGCCTTCTCTGCACTGTTGGACACGGCCGATCTGGTGTTCGAGGACGAGCCGTCTGTTGAAAACGCGGTCTATTCTTGGAAGGATTCGGCGGCCGATTTTGCGGATTGCCTGATCGAAGCACGCAATCGTCGGCTCGGCTGCCGCGCCACGGCGACTTTCGATGGCAGGGCCCTGAAGCTCGCCGGATTCATTTCGGTGTGATATGGCGAGTTCTCACTGCGCCGCGTCTCTCCCTGAGCGGTTCCCCAGAATCTTCTCGTTCATCTTCTGCACGATGTCGCGGGTTTCCGCGGCGGCAAGGTGTACGTAACGGCTCACAACGCCAGACTTCCAGCCGCCAATGGCCTTCAGTTGCTGCTCGCTGGCACCCTCGCGCGCGAGGTAGGTGGCCGCTGAATGGCGCAGGTCGTGGAAGCGGAAGCCTTCGATTCCTGCCGCCTCACACGCCGCTCTAAAGACCTTCTCATACCGATAGCGGCGCCCGGTCGGGCTCACGAATACCCAGTTGTTGCCGAGGCGTCGAACCGTGCCGTGTTCGGCGAGCAGGCGCTTGGCTTCCGCATGCAGCCAGGCCATGCGCGGCGTCGCATTCTTCGTGATCCGGAACAGCAAGCGGCCATCTTTGAGGTCGACATCCTGCCAGGTTAGATTCCAAAGTTCCCCAGCGCGCGCGGCCGTGGACAGCGCCAGCACCACGAAGGTATGTAGCACAGGATCCTTCACAGTCTCGCGCAGCAGGGCAGTGCGCTCCTCTTCCGACAGGAAGCGCACGCGACCGCGGCTCTCGTGGAGTTTGCCGACGCCGTCGAAGGGATTGTGGGAGACCCAGTGCCATTCCTTACGAGCCACGGTGAACACGTGGCTGAGCGCCGCCAGGTAACGATTGACGGTCGCAGCGCTGCGGAAGCGGCGGTTGGGCAGGTCGCCTTTCTTGACTGTGGTGCGCGCGGATTCGGGCTTGGCACGCGTGAAGGTCTCGCGAGCGAGCTTGCCGCGATGTTCGACCAGGATGGCCGGCGTGACGTCGGCAAGCTTCAGGTGCCCCAGCTGCTTCTTCCACCATGGGAGATTCGAGCGCGAAGTGCTGCCGTTGCGCTTCTTCGGCAACTCCTCCTCGAGGTAGCGATCGATCGCCTCGCCGAGTGTGCGTCGTCGGGCCTCGACGCTGCGGAAGTGCCGGCCTTCTATCATGTCGGCTTCGATGGTCTTGGCCCAACGTTCGGCCATGCGACGCGTCGGGAAGCTTGCCGTCCGCGTCGGAAAGCCGTTCATGCGGACCTGGACGTGAAACTGCCCGGCACGTTCCCGGATCGTTGGCACGAAGTCACCCATTTCGCGCGCGACAAACCTACTTTACACCCACTGTGCCACAGTGTGCCAAAACTGTGCCAGGCGGAGAGACTCTTTCGAGCTATACCTGGTAAGCCGCTGATAATAAGGTAATATTTGGCTCCCCGGGTTGGACTCGAACCAACGACCAACGGATTAACAGTCCGACGCTCTACCGACTGAGCTACCGGGGAGTAGACGGGTGGCCAGGCGGCAAATGAATCCAGACCCGGCCTTGGCTGGCGGCGCGAATTCTTAGCGTTTGGCGCCGGCGCGTCAAGGACTTGCGCTGCACCAAAAGTCCTTTACAGGTGAGTGTAAAGGCCCACGGTCATGCCGCCCGGCAGGACGCGCACGAGCAGGGGAATGCGGAACCTCGTGGAAAGGTAGCCAAAACCGGTCCCCAGGCCCCAGCCGGCGATGACATCGCTTTGCCAATGCGCCTGGGATTTCAGACGCGCGATGGAGTCGTAGAGCGGCAGCGCTTCCAGGCTCCACGCCCAGGGCTGCTGCTCGGCGTACTGCAAAATGATGGGGGTGACGAACGCCGCCTGCAGCGTTACTTCGCCGCTGGGGAAACTCTCACAGCAGCCGCCTCGAAACCAGGCGTCCGGGTTATCGCCTTGGGTTGGGCGCGCGCGGCTGAAGGCGTACTTGAGCCCTTGGGCTGCAATTGCCGACAGCAGCGTCGCATCCGCGCTCTGCCACAGCGTGTGCCCCAAGCGGTCGTCATTGCCCAGCCAGAGAGCTCCGCCGGCTTCGAACGCGACCACGCCGAATTCCAGTGTCGTTTGGTAATTCCTCGACCAGATTCCCCGATCGTCGAGTGCCCACTCGTGGTCAAGGCCGAAGAGCCCACCGCCCGCCGCTGCGACGCGCGGCCCCGATCCGAAAAGAAGGAGTGCGACCAGCGCGGCCATTCGAAAGAGACCAGGGAGCGGGTTCCTGTGCCGCATGCGTCAACTTTGCATCGCAAAGTGAACGCCGGCAAGCCTTGCGGCTGCCGAGCTGGCAGCCGCAAGGCTGAGGTTTAAGCAGTCTTGGCCTGGGCCTGGGCGGGCAGGATGGCTCGCAGGCGCTGGAGGGTCTTCTCAAGCGTTTCCATGCTGCAGGCAAACGAGAGCCGCATGTGCCCCGGGCAGCCGAAGCCGGAACCGGCCACCACGGCGATGAGCGCCTTGTTGAGCAGGAATTCGCAGAAGGTATTGTCGTCCCGCATGCCTAAGTTACGCATGGCACCTCGCACGTCGGCGAAGGCATAGAACGTCCCGGCGCCGGGCAGGCAGGAAATGCCGGGGAGCGTGTTGAGCCCGGCGACGATGAAGTCGTGCCGCTCCTTGAAGGCGGCATTCATCTTCGTCACGCACGTCTGGTCGCCGTTGAGCGCTACCACGGCAGCCTTCTGCGAAATGCTGGAGGCATTCGAAGTCGACTGGCCCTGGATGGTCGTCATGGCGGTGATGACTTCCTTGGGCCCCCCGCAGTAGCCGATGCGCCAGCCGGTCATGGCGTAGGCCTTGGAGACACCGTTGATCGTGATGGTGCGATCGTACAGCTCGGGCGCTACGGTGAGCAGGCTCGCAAACGGCTCCTTGCCCCAGTAGATCTTCTCGTACATGTCATCGGTGCCGATGATTACGCGCGGGTGCTTCACCAGCACATCGGCCAGCGCACGCAGTTCCGCGGGCGTATAGGCGGCACCGGTCGGGTTGCTCGGGCTGTTGAGCAGCACCAGGCGCGTCCGGCTCGTCATCGCAGCGGCCAGCTGCTTAGGCGAAATCTTGTAGCCCTGTTCGGGACCTGCGGTCGGCATCACCGGGATGCCGTCGGCCAGCATGACCATGTCGGGATAGGACACCCAGTAGGGGCCCGGGATAATGCACTCGTCACCGGTGTCGAGCACCGCCATGCAGAGATTGAAAATCGTCTGCTTGGCCCCACTGGAGACCAGGATCTGATTGCGCTCGTAGCTGATGCCATTGTCGCGCTTGAACTTGGCGATGATGGCGTCCTTGAGCTCAGGGATCCCGTCGACGCTGGTGTAGCGCGTGGCACCTGAGCGGATCGCCTGGCAGCCGGCGTCCGCAATGTGGACTGGCGTGTCGAAATCCGGCTCGCCCGCACCCAGGGCGATGACGTCCTTGCCTTCAGCTTTGAGCTTGAGCGCAAGTGAAGTGACGGCGAGGGTGGGCGAGGGCTTGACGCGCTGGGCGCGTCGCGAAATCGTCAGAGGCACGGATCATTCCCCTTGAGTGTCAGCCAGCGACCGCTCGCAGCGATCCCAGGGGTTATATTACGGGATTCGCTTCCCCTCGACCAATGTCAGCAGATGAGCCAAATCACCAACCGCTTTGAATTGCAAGCCGATTATGAGCCCGCCGGCGACCAGCCGCAGGCTATCGAGGCGCTCGTGGACGGGCTCGAGTCGGGCCTGGCCGCGCAGACGCTGCTCGGGGTCACGGGAAGCGGGAAAACTTTTTCAATTTCCAAAGTCATCGAGCGCGTGCAGCGCCCCACAATGGTGCTGGCGCATAACAAAACGCTGGCTGCGCAGCTGTATGGGGAGCTGCGGGGCTTCTTTCCGAAAAACGCGGTCGAGTACTTCGTCTCCTACTACGACTACTACCAGCCCGAGGCCTATGTGCCCTCGAGCGACACCTATATAGAGAAGGACGCCTCGACCAACGAGCATATCGAGCAGATGCGCCTCTCGGCCACCAAGGCGCTGCTGGAGCGGAAGGACTCGATCATCGTCGCCACGGTGTCCTCGATCTATGGCCTGGGGGATCCGCAGGCGTATCTGTCCATGGTGCTGCACCTGGTGCGCGGCGAGCGTATCGATCAGCGCCGGCTGCTGCGACGGCTGGCCGAGATGCAGTACACACGCAATGACATGGAGCTCTCGCCGGGCACCTACCGCGTGCGCGGGGACATCATCGATATCTTCCCGGCCGAGTCCGGGCGCGATGCGGTGCGCGTGGAGCTGTTTGATGAGGCCATCGAAAACCTCTCGCTGATCGATCCCCTGACCGGCGCCATCATCGGCCGCATCCCGCGCTTCACGGTCTATCCGGGCACGCACTACGTGACCCCGCAGGACCGGCTGATGCAGACCATCGATTTCATCCGCGAGGAGCTGCGGGAGCGGCTGGCGGCCCTCTATGCGGACAACAAGCTGGTCGAGGCGCAGCGCCTGGAGCAGCGCACGCTGTTCGACCTGGAGATGATCAAGGAAGTTGGCTACTGCTCCGGGATCGAAAATTATTCGCGCTATCTCTCAGGCAGACAGCCGGGCGAGCCCCCGCCGTGCCTGTACGACTACCTGCCGCCCAATGCGCTGCTGGTGGTGGATGAGAGCCACCAGACCATCCCGCAGCTGGGCGCCATGTTCAAGGGCGACCGCTCGCGCAAGGAAACCCTGGTCGAGTACGGCTTCCGGCTGCCCTCGGCGCTCGATAACCGGCCGCTGAAGTTCGAGGAGTGGGAGCGTCTGGCACCGCAGATGATCTTCGTCTCGGCCACCCCGGGCCCCTATGAGGCCAAGAAGTCCTCCCAGGTGGTCGAGCAGGTGGTACGGCCCACGGGCCTGGTCGATCCCACGATCGAGGTGCGTCCGGTGCGCACCCAGGTCGATGATGTGCTGTCCGAAATTCATAACTGTGTCTCGCTCAAGCAGCGCGTGCTGATCACCACGCTGACCAAGCGCATGGCCGAGGATCTGACCGAGTACCTGCACGAACACGGCGTGCGTGTGCGCTATCTGCACGCCGACATCGAGACCGTGGAGCGCGTGGAGATCATTCGCGATCTGCGCTTGGGCAAATTCGATGTGCTGGTGGGCATCAATCTGCTGCGCGAAGGGCTGGACATGCCCGAGGTGGCGCTGGTGGCCATTCTCGATGCCGACAAGGAAGGCTTTCTGCGCTCGGAGGGCTCACTGATCCAAACCATGGGCCGCGCCGCGCGCAACCTCGAGGGCCGCGCCATTCTCTACGCCGACCGGATCACCGGCTCCATGGAACGCGCCATGGCCGAGATCGATCGCCGGCGCATCAAGCAGACTGCCTACAACGAGGCGCATGGCATCACGCCGCGCAGCATCATCAAGCCCGTGGCCGACATCATGGAGGGCGCGCGCCTCACGAGCTCCGGGCGCTTCGGCGGCAAGCGGGCGCGCGGCGAGGGCCGCAGCAACGCGCTGGATCCGCGCACGCTGAAGAATTCCGCCGACATCGCGCGCGAGGCCAAGCGCATCGAGACCGACATGTACCGGCACGCGCGCAATCTGGAGTTCGAGCAGGCCGCTGCATTGCGCGATCAGCTGGAGCAATTGCGCCAGCTCGAACTCGACCTGGCGGCCAGCACCGACTACGACGCGCCCGGCATGCCGCCACGGCCGGGTACCAAAAAAGTCGGTTGATCGATTGCTTGATTGCAGCGGTGGGGGTGACCCGGTATCGTTTCGCCGCAGCAGGCAGATCCGCACATCAGGCGCGTAGCTCAGTGGTAGAGCACTTCCTTGACATGGAAGTGGTCGCTGGTTCGATCCCAGTCGCGCCTACCAGAATAACTATAATAATTTCAGCTGCTTATGACGAAGTCTCTCGCTGGTGACGTCGCAATTGTAGGCGGGTCTCTCGCTGGACTCGCGACCGGAATCGGTCTCGCGCGAGCAGGGTTGCCGGTCAATGTGTTCGAGCAGAATTCCGGCGAGGAGCGGGGCGGAACCGGACTGGGCGTCGATCGTATCCTCATTACGGAGACGACCGGCGTCGACGCGCGGGTTGATGGTCTCACCCCCGCGCTTCCGGTTGTGGATGAAGGCTATCGCGAGACATCGACATGGCTGGCAATCTATCGTTGGCTGCGTGCGATCGCCGACGCTACCAATGGGCTCACTGTGCACGAGGCTGCGCGCGTGGACACAGTCTCATCCGATGATCATGCGGCTTATCTTTCCGGACCACGCGTCAACGCATCCGCGGCTGTCATCATTGGAGCGGATGGCTACCGCAGTGTCGTTCGAAGGGCGGTTTCGCCGACGCGGCCGTTTGCCCCGTACGGGGGTTTCCTGCTGTGGCGTGCGCTGGTTGAGGAATCATGGCTTTCGAAGCAACTCCTGGCACGAACATCGCTGGGAGGCGGACGGTTGCCGCACCCGGAAGCGGCGCGGCTGGTCGTCTATCGGGTGCCTGGGCCGAACGGCGAAACATCCCGCGGTAAACGCTACATCACGTTGGCCTGGTACGACGCAAGCCGCACCCAATGGCTGCGCGACCGAAGATATCTCGACGGCGAGGAAGTCATGGGCAGCGTTCCAACCACCGCCGTTGA
>Ga0302325_10002683_pt1 | contig 42882 bp, 39 predicted proteins | sample Palsa_T0_2_FD_201948 | JGI IMG/M metagenome (GOLD analysis project Ga0302325, IMG submission 201948) | Peat permafrost microbial communities from Stordalen Mire near Abisko, Sweden - Palsa_T0_2 | ecosystem: Environmental > Terrestrial > Soil > Palsa > Peat permafrost | place: Sweden: Abisko... | reverse complement strand
CTCGGCCCGACGTCGTCCTCGTTCACGGCGACACCTCGACGAGCACGGCGGCGGCGCTGGCGGCCTACTACGCGAAGATTCCGGTCGGCCACGTCGAGGCCGGCTTGCGCACCAGGACGATCTGGGAGCCTTTCCCGGAGGAGATGAACCGGCGCCTCACCGGGCGCTTGGCGTCGTATCACTTTTCGCCGACCTCGCGCGCCCGCCGCAATCTCGAGAGCGAGAACGTCGATCCGGCCGACATCATCGTTACCGGTAACACCGTGATCGACGCGTTCCTGGCCGTTGCTCACCGAAGCTCGGCGGTCGCGGAACCGGCGTTCGCCGGGCTCGATCCCGAGCGGCCTTGGATCTTCGTGACCGCGCATCGCCGCGAGAACCACGACAAGATGCCCGAGATCTGTGAAGCGCTGGCCGAGATCGCGCGGCTGCCGCAACAGCCGCAGATCCTCTGGCCGGTGCACCCGTCGCCGCGCGTCGCCCCGGTCGCTCACGCGCTGCTCGACGGCGTCCGCGGTGTGAAGCTCGTCGAACCGTTGCCCTACGACGTGACCGTACGCGCGATCGCGCGCTCGAAACTGGTGTTGACCGACAGCGGCGGCTTGCAAGAAGAAGCGCCCTGCCTCGGCAAGCCGGTTCTCGTGATGCGCGACGAGACGGAACGCCCCGAGGGCATCGAGGCAGGCACGCTCGAACTCGTCGGGCCGCACCGCGGGGCCATCGTCGCAGCTACCAAACGTCTGCTCGAGGACGAGATTGCCTACGCGCGCATGTCGCGCGCGAACAACCCGTACGGCGACGGCCATGCCGCCGAGCGGATCGTCGCGTGGCTGCTCGCGCGCCTGCGCAACGGGGCGTTTCCGCGCGAATTTAGCGCGGCTTAGCCGCGTGCGCCCGGCGGGTTTCGGATGTGCGGCGGCGCTGCTGCTATCCGGCTGTGCCCAGAGCAACCAAGAATACAGCGCGACCGTGCAGACGGAGTCCGTTGCCGTCGGCAGCCAAGTCGGCGGGCGCGTCGCTGCGATCTATGTTGCGCCGGGCAAGCGCGTCGCTCGCGGCTTCGTTCTCTTGCGCCTAGACGATTCGATGCTGCGCGCGCAGGCCGATCAGGCGCATGCCCAGACGCTCGCAGCGGCCGAGCAACTGGCCGAAGCGGAGCATGGAAATATACCGAGCGACGTTGCCCGGGCCGCGGCGCAGAGCGCCCAAGCCGGTGCGCAGTACCGGCAGACCGTCGCGCAGATCGGACCGGAATCCGCGGCGCAAGCCGCAACCGTGCGCAACGCCGAGGCCGCCCTACGCGATGCGCGCGCGACCCTGCGGCTCGCAAAGATCGACTACGAGCGCGAGCGGAGTCTGGCGGCGAGCGGCGACGTCCCGCGCCAGAGCCTCGACCAGGCGCGTGCCGACTACGCCGGTGCGCGGGCGCGCGTTGCGCAGGCCGTCGCGACGCTCGCGGCGGCGCAGCAGAACGATGCGAACCTCGTCGAGGCGCAACTGCCCGGACAGCGGGCGGCTGCGAAAGCCAATGCGGCGGCGCAAGCCGCTAACTACCGCACCGTTCGTGAGGGCACGCGGGCGGAAGAGATCGCGCAAGCCCGCGCGCGGCTGGCTGCGGCCGCGGCGGCGGAGAACTATGCCCGCGCGCGGCTCGACGAGGCCGTCGTTCGCTCCCCCACCGACGGCGTGGTCGAGAGCTTCAACCTGCACGTCGGCGACCTCTTGAACCCAAATGAAACCGCCGCGATCGTCGACGAGTTCGTCGATCCTTACGTCTACCTCTACGCTTCGCAGCGCGACCTCGCCGCGCTCGGACCGGGGACTCGCCTGCGCCTCTCTTCGGACGCGGGCGCCGGTGATTTCGACGGCCTGGTCGAGGCGCACGATCGCAGCGCGCAGTTCACGCCCCAAAACACCGAGACGGCCGATCAGCGCGCCGAGCTGGTCTATGGGGTCAAAGTACGCATCCACGATCCGCACCACGACTTGCTCGACGGCACGACCGTGACGGTGCGAGTCAAGTGAGGCCGGCGATCGAGGTGCAAGACTTGACCAAGCGCTACGGCGAGCGCAACGTGGTCGATGCAATTTCGCTGTCGGTCGATGCCGGTACGATCTTCGGGTTTCTAGGCCCCAACGGCAGCGGGAAATCGACCACGATCAAGGTGCTCTGCGCGCTCCTGCGTCCGAACGGCGGCCGCGCTTCGGTCGCAGGCTACGACGTCGCGACCCAAGGCGATGCGGTCCGCCGCTCGATCGGCTACATGGCGCAGGCCTTCGCGCTCTACGGCGATCTCACGGTCGACGAGAACCTCGAGTTCTACGCGCGCGCTTACGGCTTGGGCAAACGCGGGCCGCAGCGCAAGCGCGACGTGATCGAGGTCGTCGGCATCGAACGCTACCGGCACTACCTCGGCTCGCGGCTTTCGGGCGGCTGGCAGCGCCGCCTGGCGCTGGCGACCGCCCTGATCCACGATCCACCGGTCGTCTTCTTGGACGAACCGACGGCCGGAATCGATCCGGTCGCCCGTCGCGACCTGTGGGACCTGCTGTTCAAGCTCGCCGCCGCCGGCAAGACGTTCTTCGTAACGACCCACTATATGGACGAAGCCGAGCGCTGCTCGACGCTAGCATACATCTACGAAGGAAAGCTGATCGCGAGCGGCACGCCGGACGAAATCAGCGCGCTGCGCAGCGTCACGCCCGCGGGAACGGTCCGCTACGCGGTTGCCGCGGGCAACGTCATGGACATCTTTCGGCGGGTGCATGCAGTCGGATCGGTGCGTGAAGCGACGATCTTCGGTCGCGACATCCATGTCGTGGTGGACGCGGCCACCACCGCGGCCCAACTCGCGCACGAACTCGACCTCGACCCGAGCCGGGTCGCGCCGATCGCCCCCTCCCTCGAGGATGCCTTCGTGGCGCTGACGCGCGCGCGCGAACGGTGAGTTCCGCCTGGAGCCTGCGCGGCTTCGATGCCGTCGTTTACAAGGAGCTGCGACAGATCGTACGCAGTCCGGCGACGCTTGCGCTCGCAATAATGATTCCGACGCTGCAGATGATCCTGCTCGGCTACGCGATCAACACGACGGTCGAACACGTGCCCTCGGCCGTCTATCGCGGCGATCGGGGCCGAGCCGCGCAAGCCTTTCTCGATGCGTTGCGCGGTTCGCGCTCGTTCGATATCGTGCTGGAAGTCCCCGACCGCGCGGCGCTGCGTGCCGCAATCGTGGCGGGTCGCGTGCGCGTTGGTTTTGACGTGCCCGAAAACTTCACGGCCGATCTGGTCGCGGGTCGCCATCCCGCCGTCGGCGTGCTCGTCGACGGATCGGACTCGGCGATCGCTCAGGTCGCCTACGGTGCGGCCGGCGCATTCGCCGGGATCCCCTTGCGTGACGTCACGGACCCCGCCCAGCCGGCCTTCGAGGTTCGTCCGCGCGTGCTGTTCAACCCGTCGATGCGCAGCGCGGACTTCTTCGTGCCCGGCCTGATTGGCCTCGTGATGCAGAACATCACGGTGATGTTGACGGCGCTGGCGATCGTCGGCGAGCGCGAGCGCGGGACCCTCGACCAGCTGTTGGTGACGCCGATCGGCCCGCTCGGTCTGATGCTGGGGAAGATGTTGCCTTACGCGCTCGTCGCCGGCCTCGATTTCGCGGCTCTGCTGCTGACGATGCGCTTCGTGTTCGGCGTGCCGATCGCCGGCAACGTCGTGTTGCTCACGGCCCTATCCGGCGGTTTCCTCATCACGGCACTGGGTCTGGGGCTGCTGGTGTCGACGATCGCGGGAACCCAGCTGCAAGCGATGCTGATGTCGGTTTTTCTGCTCTTGCCCTCCGTGCTGCTCTCGGGGACCATCTTCGAACGCACGCTGATGCCGTTGCCGATGCAGGTGGTGGCATATCTGATCCCGTTGACGTACTACATCGACATCCTGCGCGGCATCATCTTGCGAGGTGCCGGCATCGACCAACTGTGGCCGTCGGTGATCCCGCTGTTGGCGTACGGGCTCTTTGTGTTCGTGTTCGCGAGCATCCGTTTCGCTCGCACGACGCGCTAGCGTCTACGCGCCTTCAGGTGCGTTCGCGGCGTTCGGCCCGGGCGCGGACGACGGCGACGGGAACGCGAGCCGTTCGCACGACGCCCTCGGCCACGCTGCCCAGAAACAATCGTCGGATGCCGCGCCGTCCGTGCGTGCCGATCGCGACCAGATCGATACCGCGCTCGCTCACCAGTTCTTGGAGGCTCTCGCAGGGGTCGCCCTCGAGCAAAACGGCCTCGGCCGAAATCCCGCGCTCCCGGGCGCGGGCCGCAGCCGCGTCAATCAGCCGCCGCGCGGACTCACGCTCCTCGGCGATCGCCGCTGTCGCGGCGTTGCGCTCGGACGCGGCCAGCGCGTACACCTCGCGTACGTCGACCGCGTGCGCGACGACGAGCGTGGTTTTTCCCGGTACGGCCAGGTCGAGCGCGAACGCGAGTGCGGCGTCGGCCGGATCCGAGTCGTCGAATGCAACCGCGATGCTCGAGAAGGCGGCCTGGGCGGCGCCGCCCGTGACGCTCTGCGAAACGACGAACACCGGAACGTCGGCGCGGCGCAGGACGCCTTCAGCGGTACTGCCGAGGAAAAAGCGGCTCGCGCCGCGCCTGCCGTGCGTGCCCATGACGACCGCGTCGAAGCGGCGCTCGAAGAGGACGTCGAGGACGGCCCCCACCGGCGGCCCGGCGAGTTCGCGCGTTGTGGCGGGAACCCCGGCGGCCGCGGCGAGCGCCGCGGCGGCGCCCAGGACCGCCTTCGACTCGTCCTCGAGCGTCTCGACGATCGGCGTCACGTCCATTACGTTGTACGGGTTGGCTCCGCTGGCGATCGCGCCGGTCAGATCGACCGAGTGGCAGAAGGCGATCTCGGCGCCTTGCCGCTTGGCCAGCGCGATGGAAAAATCGATCGCTTGGGTCGAACTCTCCGAACCATCGACGGGGACCAGGATTCGGCCGATCGCGTTCACGCCCCGAAGTCCGTGACGCATAGCTTAGGGCTCTTGGAGCGCGAGCGCGACGGCCGCGACGGGCGTCAGGCCGGCGCCCTCGGAGAGAAGAAGCGCGAGAGTTCCCGCCCCGAGACGCTCGGCGAGCAGCGCCGTAAGACGATCGAACGATTTCGTTTCGGTCGACTCACGCTTGAAGCCGTGGTTGCAAAAGGCCGTATCCGCGTAGCCCTCGAGCAAGGCTGCGCGCTCGAGGTCGCCGCCGAGTGCGAGCGCGAGCGCCAAGTGCTCGATCGCTTGCGCGACCGACGCGGACTCGGGCTCCTGGATCGCGAGCGCTCGAATCGCTTCGCGCGCAATCGCGCGCGTGCGCGCGAGATCGTCGATCGCCGCATAATAGCCGGCCAGGTTGGCCAGCGCCCCGAGGAGGTAGATCCGGTTGGCCTGCGTCCGCAGGGCGGGCAGCGCCTGGTCGATGATTTCGATCGCGCGCGGCGTCCGGGAGCGCGCGTGCTCGGCCTCGGCGAGGTTCACCGTTAACGCCAGTTCGCCCGAAAGGTTCCCGAGCGACTGGTATTCGCGACGCAAGCGCTCGTAGGCGCGCACTTGGGCTTCGAGATCGCCGAGCAGGCCGCTCTGCCGCGCGCGCGCAGTCAGCAGCTGCAGTCGAGTCGCCGCCGAGCCGATCGGCATCGACTCGGCTTCAGCCAGCGCCGGTTCGGCTTCTTGGGCTGCGCCCGAGCGTATGGTACTGAACGCGTAGAGCGTGAGAGCGTGCGCGAGGATGGCCTGATCGCCGCAGGCGCGGGCCCGCGCAAGCGCCTCCGTGGCCGCCGTCAAACCCCGCTGCCTACGGCCCGAGTTACCATCGAGATAGGCGAGGGTGACCCAGATGCTCGCCAGCAGTCGCGGATCGCCCTCGGGAAGCGCCGTTAAGAATGCCTCGGCGCGCGCGACGCCCTCGCGGTGCAGTCCGAGATTCTCCCAGCCGTGACGGATTTCGGCCAGCAACTCGGCGCCGACCCGGGTCTCGCCGTGGAGGCTCCAATCGAGCGCGGCGCGCACGTCTTCGAGTTCCGTTCCAATCGCGTCGTCCAGTTCGGAAAAACGAGCGGTCTGCTCGAAGCGTTCACCCGCGCGGGCGAAGAGGTCGTGCAGGTAGCGGGCGTGTCGTCCGCAGCAGGCCTGGCGCTCGCCGGCAGCTTCGAGCTTTTCGCGGGCATACACGCGGGTCGATTCGAGCAGCCGGTAGCGGATCGTTTCCTTATAGGGTTCGGTGGAGACGAGCGACTTGTCGACCAGCGATTCCAGCAGATCGAGCACCTCGAACTCGTCGAGGTCCGGGCCGCCCGCGACGGCGGCCGCGCCGTCGATGGTAAAGCCGTTGACGAATGTTCCGAGGCGGCGGAACAGCGTGCGCTCGCGCTCGTCGAGCAGATCGTGGCTCCAGTCGATCAGGGCGCGGAGCGTCTTCTGACGTGGCAGAGCGTCGCGGCTGCCGCCGGTCAAGACGCGGAAGCGTTCGTCGAGATGCTCGTGAAGCTGACGCGGGCTCAGGATTCTCACCCGGGCTGCGGCCAATTCGAGGGCCAGCGGAATTCCGTCCAGGCGGCGGCAAATGTCGGCGACGATCGGTGCGTTCTCCTCGGTGAGCGCAAAGCGTTGATCGCTCGCTTGCGCTCGCTCGACGAACAGTGCGATCGCGGCGAACCGGGCGCTCGCAACCGCCCCAAGCGCCCCGTCCGATTCGGCCGGGACGCCGAGCGGCGGCATGCGATACGCCGTTTCGCCCGCGATCCCAAGACTTTGCCGGCTCGAAGCGAGAATGCGAACCTGCGGGCAAGCGCGCAGGATCGCGGCGACGAGGCGCGCGGTCGGCTCGAGCAGGTGCTCGCAGTTGTCGAAAACGAGCAGCGCTGAACTCGTCGCGAGGGCCAGCGCCAGGCTCCCAGTCGCGTCACCGTCGCCGGCAAGGGTTAGGCCGAGCACCTTCGCCACGCTAAAAGGGATGTAGTCGCCGTTTGAAAGCGGGGCTAGTTCGATGAACCAAGCGCCGTCACCACAAACGTCGACCAGGTTCGCAGCGACCTGCAGCGAGGTGCGCGTCTTGCCAATGCCGCCGGTGCCGACCAGGGTCACGAGCCGGTGAGCTTCGACGAGGGCCGTAATTTCGGCGACCTCGGCCTGGCGGCCGACGAACGACGTCAGCGCGCGCGGCAAGTTATTCGGCAGCACGTCGAGCGAGCGCAGGGGCGGAAACTCGGTCTCGAGCCCCGGGCCGGCCAGTTGATAGACGCGCTCCGGCCGCGCGAGGTCCTTCAGCCGGTGCTCTCCCAGATCGCGCAGGGTCGCGCCCGGCGGCAGCGCGCTGCGCGCCAAGTCACTCGTCACCCCCGAGACCAGGACCTGACCGCCGTAGCCGACCCCCAGCAGCCGTGCCACGCGGTTCACTGCGGGGCCAAAGTAGTCGCGGTCCCGTTCGTCCGCCGTGCCGGTATGGACCGCGGCCCGCATTCGCATGCCCCCGACCGCGTTGAAGTCCTCCAACGCCAGCGTCCGCTGCGCTTCCAGCATCGCCGCAATTGCGTCCTCGGGACGAGAGAATGCGGCGCAAAACGCATCCCCGATCGTCTTGAAGACCTCGCCCCCGTGCCGGGCGACCGCCGAACGCACCAGCCAATCGTGGCGCCGGAGCGCTTCCTGCATGGCGCCGCGGTCGCGTTCCCAGCGCGCGGTGCTGCCCTCGATGTCGGTGAACGCGAACGTGACCGTTCCGCTCGGCAGGACACCCTGGGTAGCGGCTTGGGTCAGCTCGGGAACGGCGCTCACGCTTGGAGCTTCGCCGAAGTTGCGCGGCGAACCGTCCGGCCGGCGCGCGGCCAGCCGGCCCGGGCTTGCACGCAGGTGGCAATGTTGCGGGCCCCGCGGCGCTCGGGCAGGGTTCGATTCCGGCCTCCCCAAACTCCGAAGCCGCCGTGTCAGAGGCCGATTTACGAGCGTATCACGATCGAAAGCGGCCCATGGCGGTGTGGTCGCTCATCTGCTCCGTCCTCTTAGGGGCCGCCGTAGCGGTCAAATCTCCGCTGGGGGGCGTGGCGCTCGTAACCGGCACGGTCTGTGGCCTGCTCAACGCCTTTCTGACCATGCGGGGGAACGAGCACCTGCTCGAGCATCGGAGCGTGGGAGTCTTCGTCTTAAGCAGTATCCTTCGTTTAGGCGTCTTCGCTATAGTACCGGTGGAGTTTGCGCTGCACGGGCCTCCCTGGACGATCGGCGCCTACTTTCTCGGGTTCTTCATGCCACTCGGGCTCTACACGGTTTTAGTGGCGCGCGCCGTTCGGACAGGGTGATTTGAAAGAGGAAATCGGTACCCACAGCCTTTGGACGCTGCCGGTACTCGGGTCCGTCCATGCGGACACGATCTTGACGACCTGGCTCGCCATGGCGCTGGCGTTGATCGCGCTCGCCTACGTCGGGAGCAGTTATCGCTCCCCGCGCGTGGGCCGCACGCAAACGGTCTTCGAAGGCCTCATCGACTACCTATCCGATTTGGTGTACGGGGCGCTAGGAAAATCCGGCGAGCCGTTCGTGCCGTTCTACATCGCCATCTTCATTTTCGTGTTTTTCTTGAACCAGTTCGGGATTTTTCCGTTTCACGCGCTCGGGCTGCCCTTCGGCGCCCCACCGACGGCCGATCTCAACACCACGCTCGCCTTCGGTCTGATGATGTTCGTGACGATTCAGGTCGTAGCAATCCGCAAGAAGGGCCTGGGGGCGTACAAGCACATTTTCACACCGCCCGAGGGGGCGCCGTCCGGCCTCGCGGGCGTCGTCTTCGCGGCGTTGATGACGCCGATCAACATCATCGACGAGCTGGCGCGCCCGATTACGTTGACGCTGCGGCTTTTCTTCAACATCTTCGTCGGCGAGCTGCTGCTGTTCGTCATCGCTTCGATCATCAATTCGAAGATCACGATCGGGGCCTTCAATCTATCGCTGGCCGCGAGCGTGGCGCCGTTCTTCATCGTATTCTTCAATATATTCGTGGGAACCGTGCAAGCGTTTATCTTCACCTTGCTCGGAATCGTCTATATGTCCCTCGCCACCGCTGAAGACCACTAGAACCAGAGAAAGGTACCACCGTGTCCTCTGAAAGCGTAGTCGCCGCTGCGACGATCCTCGCGTTCGGGCTAATCCTGTTGGGCGTCGCCTTTGGATCGGCCGTCGGCGACGGTATCGTCGCGTCGAAAGCCGTCGAAGCCATCGCTCGCCAGCCCGAAGCTCGCCCGAACATCTTTACGTTCATGTTTCTCGGCGTCGGCGTTCTGGAGGCGTTCCCGATCATCGCGCTAGGCCTGGCGTTCTACCTGATCTTCGGTCTAGCGCCGCTAGGACCGATGATCGCACACCTGTCCGCGAAGTAGGCGTCCAAGCCTCGTGTTCCTACGGATCGACGGGACGTTCTGGTTCCAACTCGCGAACTTCGCGATCTTCTTCGCGATCTTGAACGCGGTGTTCTTGCGTCCCGTCGGCGAAGCGATCAAGAAACGCCGGGCGTACATCGAGGGCGTGCAGAACGACTACGAAAAGTACGCCGCGCAGGTGAGCGCGTCGCGTTCCGATGCCGATCAAAAGCGGGCCGCCGCGCGACGCCAGGCCGATGAAACGATCGGCAAAGCGCGCGCTGCCGGGGAAAGCGAGGCGACCGCCATCGTCGCGAGCAGGGGGGCCGAGGCGCAAGCCATCACCGACCTCGCTCGCGCGACCGTCGCGACCGAGGTGCAAGCCGCACGAACGCGTGAGGGCGAACTCGCGCAGGGGCTGGCCAAGACGCTGCTCGAGCGCGCGACCGGAGGAACCCGGTGAGCGATTCGTTTTACGAGGGCGTTGCGGTTTGGAGCCAAGTCGTCGCGTCGCTGCTCTGGATCGGCTTGTTCGTTTACCTTTGGATTCGCTTCGCCGCTCCGCTGGTGCTCGCGTCGCAGGCCCGCAAGAATGCCGAATTGGCCGCGGCCGAGGAGCGGCGCGACGCCGCGCGCGCGGAGGCCGAGGTGGCCGTGCGCGAGATCGCAGCCGCCGAGAGCGACGCCGCAGCGATTCTCGCGCGCGCGGAGAGCGATGCTGCGAGCATGCGCGATGGCCTGGTTGCCGCGGCGCGCGCCGAGGGCGAGCGGCTCGTGCGCAACGCGGGCGGCGAACTCGAGCGCAGCCGCGCCAGCGCCAGTGCGGAGTTTCGCCGCGAGCTGATCGCCAAGGCCCTCGAGATCGCGCGCTCGGCGTCGCTGCGCCTCGATCCCGCCACCGACCGCAAGCTGATCGAGGAAACCGTCGAAACGGCTGACCGCGGAGCGCGCGGCTGATGCAGAACCAGACGCTCGCGCGCCGCTACGCGACCGCCGTCTTCCGTCTCGCCGAGCTTGCCAAGGCCGTCGACGCCGTCGGCAACGGCCTCGCGAGCGCCACAGACGTAATCTACGGCAGCGACGACGTCCGGCGCTTCTACCTCTCGCCCGTGTTCGAGCGCAAGCGCAAGGAGGCGCTCTTGCTCGAGGCCTTCGAGGGCAAGCTGCACGAAGTTGCCCTTCACACGCTGCTGCTCTTGGTGCGCAAACGGCGCGAAGCGCTGCTCCCGGCGATCGTGCGCGAGTTCGGCAAGCTCGCGCTCGCCGCGTCCGGTAGGGAGCCGCTCGAGATCCTCAGCGCCCGGGCGCTCTCTGCCGGCGATGTCGCGGCCATGGTGGCGCGCCTCGAGCGCTCGTACGGCAAGCACTTTGCCGTCGCCGCCCGCGTCGACCCCGGCTTGCTCGGCGGCGTCCGCATCACGATGGGCGATCGCCGCATCGACGGCACGCTCGCCGGGCGCTTCGACCAGCTCGCCCGTGACCTCACCACTCCCGCCGACATCGCCCAATAACCCCACGCCCGACGGACTTCAATTATGATCAACGCAGACGAAATCGCAGGCATCCTCCAACAGCAGATCGCGAACTTCCAGGCCGAGGTCCACGAAGACCAGGTCGGTACCGTCATCGAGGTCGGCTCGAGCATCGCGCGCGTCTACGGCCTGGAAGCCGTCCAGCAATCGGAACTGGTCGAGTTTCCGAACGGCCTCCAGGGCATCGCGCTGAACCTCGAAGAGGACAACGTCGGCGTCATCATCATGGGCCCCGACAACGAGATCAAGGAAGGCGACCAAGTTCGCCGCACGGGCCGCATCGCATCGGTTCCGGTCGGTGAGTCTCTGCTCGGCCGCGTCGTCGACCCGCTCGGCAACGCCGTCGACGGCAAAGGTGCGATCGTCGCCAAGAAGTACCGCACGATCGAAAACACCGCGCCCGGTGTCGTCGAACGCCAGCCGGTCAAGCAGCCGCTGCAGACCGGCATCCGCGCGATCGACGCCCTCATCCCGATCGGCAAGGGCCAGCGCGAGCTGATCATCGGCGACCGCCAAGTCGGCAAGACCGCGATCGCGCTGGACACGATCATCAATCAAAAAGGCAAGAACGTCTTCTGCATCTACGTCGCGATCGGGCAAAAGAATTCGACGATTTCGGCCGTCGCGTCGCGCCTCGAACTAGAAGGCGCGCTCGAATACACGACGATCGTCACGACCAGCCCAGCCGACGCCCCGGCCTTGAAGTACATCGCGCCCTACGCCGGTTGCGCGATGGCCGAGGAGATGATGTACCAGGGCAAAGACGTCCTGATCATCTACGACGATCTCACCAAGCACGCCATCGCCTACCGCGAAGTTTCGTTGCTCTTGCGCCGCCCGCCGGGCCGCGAAGCCTATCCGGGCGACATCTTCTTCCTGCACTCGCGCTTGCTCGAGCGCGCGGCCAAACTCTCCGACGAAAAGGGCGGCGGCTCGATCACGGCCCTGCCCGTGATCGAAACGCAGGCCGGCGACGTCTCCGCCTACATCCCCACGAACCTGATCTCGATCACCGACGGACAAATCTACCTGACCACGGGGCTCTTTTTCCAAGGCATCCGGCCCGCGGTCGACGTCGGCATCTCGGTCTCGCGCGTCGGCTCGTCGGCGCAAACCAAGGCCATGAAGTCCGTCGCCGGGCAGCTCAAACTCGACCTGGCCCAATACCGCGAACTGGCGGCGTTCGCCAAGCTCTCGAGCGACCTCGACAAGAACACGCAAGCAACGCTGACGCGCGGCGAAAAGATCACCGAGATTCTCAAGCAGCCGCAATATCAGCCGCAGGCGATGGAAGAGCAAGTCGTCTTGATCTTCGCGGCAACCAAGGGCTACCTCACGAAGATCGAAACGCCGCGCCTTCAGGAGTGGTCGCATAGCTTCATCTCGTTTCTGCGCGAGAAGCACGCAGAGGTTATCGCTTCGATCAAAGACACGAACGCGCTTTCCGACGACAACGCGACGGCGCTCGTTTCTGCGATCGAGGAGTTTAACAAGTCGTTTTGATCGCTTTGAAGTTGGTGCAAGGCCGGGGGCGCTGCAGTGGTGCTGCGGGGACGCCCGCACTTCCCCATCCATGGGGAAGTGCTGCTCGACCATTTCTCGTTCTCGCGCCTCCGGCGCTTCACTCGAAACTGGACGCCCCGCAACACCCCTGCAGCGCCCCCGGCCTTGCGGAACTGCTGGAATGCAACACGCGTAACTCGAAGCGGATCCTCCGAGCGTTCGTCGCGTCGTTCTCGATTCGCGGGGACAAATGCGCGGTGCGGCATGCCTAGCGTTCGGGATTTACGCGACCGCATTAAGTCGCTTAAGAATACGCAGCAGATCACCAAGGCGATGAAGCAGGTGGCGGCGGCGAAGATTCGGCGGGCGGAGATCGTGCAGAAGCAGGCGCGGCCGTATGCGGAGGCGCTGGGGGAGATGCTGCGGGATTTGATCGATGCGGTGGGGAGCGTCGATCATCCGTTCATGAAGCCGGGCAAGGAGGGCGCGCCTAAGGGCGTGCTGCTGGTGACGGCGGATAAGGGGTTGGCGGGGGCGTTCAACAGCAACGTGATCCGCGAGGGTGAGAAGTACGCGCGCGAGAGCGGCGCGGTTACGTGGTATGCGGTTGGGAACAAGGCGCGCAATGCGGTCCGGCGGATGAGGGCGGAGGCGGCGTTTTCGGAGGCCTTGTCGGGGCGCGAGAAGCTGGGGATCGCGAAGGACGTCGCGGCGAAGCTGAGCGACGATTTTACGAGCGGTACGATTTCGGAGATCGTGCTGGTTTCTTCGAAGCTGGTTTCGACGCTGGTTCAGCGGCCGCAGGTGCGGGGGCTCGTGCCGATCGTCGCGGAGAAGCGGACGGAGAGCAAGGGGCCGCGGGCGGAGGTGGAGTTTGCTCCGTCGCCGGAGGCCGTGTTGACGCGGCTCTTGCCGAAGTACCTGGAGTTCACGATTTACTCGGCGATGCTCGAGACCGACGCGGCGTTCTATTCGGCGCAGTTGATCGCGATGACCAACGCGACCGACAACGCCGGAAAGTTGCTCGACGAGTTGACGCTCGCGATGAACAAGGCCCGTCAGGCGGCCATTACCAAAGAGATGCTGGAAATCGTCGGCGGCGCGGAAGCGCAAGCCGGCTAGACCTTCTAAAGGGACGAGAATCATATGGCTAACGCAACGGGACATATCGTGCAAGTGCTGGGCAACGTCGTGGACGTCGAGTTCACGGCGGAGACGCTGCCCGAGATCAATACGGCGCTGACCGTTGCGGTCGGGTCCGGCTCCAAGGGCGGCAACGGCGTGACGAGCGGGGTGGCGAGCGGGATCGAGCTTGGCGGCACGGCGATGATGGCGCGCGAGCTGGTGCTCGAAGTCCAAGACGAACTCGGCAACAATCAGGTGCGTTGCCTAGCGATGGGATCGACCGATGGGCTCGTGCGCGGGCAGGACGTCGTCGATACCGGCGGCCCGATTACCGTTCCGGTCGGCGAGGGGACGCTCGGGCGCATCTTCAACGTCCTCGGGAAGACGATCGATTCGGATGCGCCGGTCACGGCTGCCGCGTATTGGCCGATTCACCGCAAGGCGCCGGATTTCGCGGCCCAGGATCCCACCCCGAAGATATTCGAGACCGGCATCAAGGTCGTCGATCTGATGGCGCCCTACACGCGCGGCGGCAAGGTCGGCCTGTTCGGCGGCGCCGGGGTAGGCAAGACCGTGCTCATCCAAGAGCTGATTCGCAACATCGCAACGGTTCACAAGGGCTTCTCCGTCTTCACCGGCGTCGGCGAGCGCACGCGCGAGGGCAACGACCTCTGGCTCGAGATGAAAGAGTCGGGCGTGCTCGCCCAAACGACGCTGGTGTTCGGACAGATGGACGAGCCGCCGGGCGTGCGCTTCCGCATCGCGCAGACGGGGGTCACGATGGCGGAGTATTTCCGCGACGAGAAGGGCGCCGACGTCTTGCTCTTCATCGACAACATCTTCCGCTTCATGCAGGCCGGCTCGGAAGTCTCGGCGCTGATGGGCCGGATGCCGTCGGCCGTCGGCTATCAGCCGACGCTGTTCAGCGAAATGGGCGCGCTCGAAGAGCGCATCACCTCGACGCGGAAGGGCTCGATCACCTCGGTGCAGGCGGTCTACGTGCCGGCCGACGACTATACGGACCCCGCCGTCGCGACGACCTTCGCCCACCTCGATGCGACGACGGCGCTTTCGCGCCCGATTTCCGAACTCGGCATCTATCCCGCCGTCGACCCGCTGCAGTCTTCGTCGCGCATCCTCGATCCGCAGATCATCGGCGAGGACCACTATCGGGTCGCGCGCGGCGTGCAAGAGACGCTCCAGCGCTATAAGGATCTTCAGGACATCATCGCGATCCTTGGCGTCGAAGAGCTTTCGGAGGACGACAAGATCGTCGTGGGTCGCGCGCGGCGTATGCAGCGGTTGTTCTCGCAGCCGTTCTTCGTCGCCGAACAGTTCACGGGCCGCGCCGGCAAATACGTGAAGCTCGAAGACACGATCGCCGCGTTCAAGGAATTGCTCGACGGCAAGCTCGACGATCTGCCCGAGCAGGCCTTCTACATGGTCGGCGGCCTCGACGAAGTCAAAGCCAACGCCGAAAAGCTCGCGGCCACCGCGTAAGCATGGCGGGCAAGACGGTTGGGTTCCGGCTGATCACGCCGGTGGCGGTCGCCTACGAAGGCGATGCGGAGCTGGTGATCGGGGTCGGGACCGAGGGTGAAGAGGGGATCTTGGCGTCGCACGCGCCGTTTCTGACGGCGCTTCGGCCGGGAATCTTGCGCGCCAACGTCGTTGAGGGCGGGGCCTCGAAGCGGCTCGAGTTCGCGACCAGCGAAGGCTTCATGCAAGCGCTGCCGGATCGCGTAACGGTGCTGGTCGATGCGGCGCTCGGCCGCGACGCGATCGACGTGGCGGCGGCGCGCAGCGATCTCGAAGCCGCAACGGCGCGCCAAAAAGAGCTGACGCCGCAAACCGCCGAGTACGCGCGCGAGCAATCGGTCATCGATTTCGCAACCGCACGCTTGGCGCTCGCGAACGCCGTCTAAGCAGGCTAGGGCGGGGGGCGCAGGGCGAAGGCGTAGGCGTGTTCGCGGATTTCGGCGCCGCGCATCGTGCCCGGCTGGGAGGCGACGCGTTTGCCGCCGAGCGCCACGTAGAAGGCCTCGGCCACGTCGTTGCCGGCTACGACCCAAAGCTGAAACGGAACGAGTTCCTGGCGCCGTAGATAACCGTCGACGGCGTTGAAGAGCAGCCGGCCGAAGCCCGATCCGCGGTATTCTTCGAGCAGATAGATCGAGTACAGTTCGCCCGGATAGTTGGGGTCGGGCACGCGGTTCGGGCCGCACGACGCGAAGCCGACGACCGAATCGTCCTCCGTCACCGCGACTGCAACGAACCTGATGTCGCGGCCTCCGATGATGCCGCGCCAATATTTGGCGCTCTCGTCGAGGTCGAAGTTGTCCAGCACGACGCGCGGCAGCAAGTCGGTGTAGGACGTCCGCCAGGCATCGACGTGGGCGCGCGCGATTGCCGGCACGTCTTCAAGCCGTGCCGGCCGGACGCTGCTCACCCTGCGGGCCGGGGGCCGGTCATGCGGCCGAGTTCGCGTCGTGCGGGCACGAGGCCCGCCCCGGGGGTTCGCGACGGTCCCAGTGCGAAGCATGTGCAAGTAACCATGAACGTGCTCGACCGCCTCGAGACCACGCTGCGCGTCCGCGGCGGCCACCAGCTGTCCGGTTCCGTCGAAACGCACGGCGCGAAGAACGCCGCGCTTCCGATCATGGCCGCGGCCTTGCTCGCGAAGTCTCCGGTTACGCTGCACCGCGTCCCGCGCATCACGGACGTGGCGGTGATGGGACAGTTGCTCGAAGCGGCCGGAGCGCGGTTGCAATCCGAAGGCAACAGCACGATCACGATCGATCCGAGCGATATCGCCAACTACCGCGCCCCGTACACGCTGGTGCGCAAGCTGGCCGCCTCGTTCGATTTGGTCGGCCCGCTGCTGGGCCGCTTCGGTCGCGCCGAGGTACCACTGCCGGGGGGCTGCATCCTCGGCACGCGAGCCACCGACATGCACGAGCAGGCGTTTCGCGCGCTCGGCGCCGAGGTCTCGAACGCCCACGGCTATTTGATCGCGAAGGCGAAGAAGCGCCGTCTCGTGGGCGCGGACATCGAGTTCCGCCAGCCCAGCGTCGGTGCGACCAAGAACGCGATGCTGGCGGCGGTGACGGCGACCGGCTCGACGACCCTGCGCAACGTGGCGATGGAGCCCGAGGTCGTCGACCTGGCGAACTTCCTGGTCGCGATGGGCGCGAAGATTTCGGGCCAAGGCAGCGACACGATCGGGATCGAGGGCGTGCGGGAACTGCACGGTGTGGAGTACGAGGTGATCCCCGACCGGATCGTGACCGGGACGCTGCTGCTGTCGGCCTGCGCGACGCGCGGCGACGTGACGGTCCAGCGCTGCGTGCCGGACCACCTGGGGGCACTGCTGGCAAAACTTGGTGAGTGCGGCGTGAAGGTGACCACGGGCTCGGACTGGATTCGCGTCGCGGCGGATCGGGTCACCGGCGGAACCGACGTGTTGACGGCGCCCTATCCGGGCTTTCCAACCGACCTCCAGCCCCCGATGCTGAGTTTTCTTTGCACGGCGCCGGGCACGAGCGTCGTCGAAGAGACGATCTTCAACGCGCGCTTTTCGTACATCAACGAGCTGGCCCGCATGGGTGCGGACGTCCGCACCGCGATCGACAGCAACACGGCGCTGGTCAAGGGCGGCACGCCGCTCTCGGGCGCGCCGGTCGAAGCGCCCGACATCCGGGCCGGGGCCGCACTGGTAGTGGCAGGCTTGGGAGCGCAGGGCGAGACCGAAATCATCGGTCTGGAATACATCGACCGGGGCTACGAACGCCTCGAGGAGTTACTGTCCGCGCTGGGCGGCCAGGTGCAGCGCGCCAGCGGTATCACGCCGGCCCTCGAACCGCTCGGCACCTACGAAACGACCGCCTACCCCAAAGTAGGCTAGCGCCGCCGCCGAGCCTCAAGGAAGGTCCCACTTCGGGTCCCTCGGAGGTGGTCGCGCTCTCGCGAGCAATCTCCGTTGGTCGTTCAACGCCGCCCTTCGAGCGGCGACGGCGACGTTTCGTACATCCGCATCGCGGGCGCGCGCCGGCCACGGAAGGCCGGAATCCCGTGCGCACCGGAGGCGATGGACACCGTGGGGCTACTCGTTGGATATCGGGATCGATCTCGGCACGGCAAACGTGCTCGTCTATGTCAGGGGTAAAGGAATCGTACTGCGCGAGCCCTCTGTCGTCGCCAAGGACGTTCGAACGAATCGCACCCTTGCGGTCGGTGAAGAGGCGCGCCAGATGCTCGGCCGCACCCCGAGCAACATTCAAGCCATCCGTCCGCTGCGCGACGGGGTCATCGCCGACTTCGAGGTCACCGAGGCGATGCTCAATTACTTTATTAAAAAGGTAACGAAGAGCCGTTCGTTTTTCGACGCGTTGTTGCATCCGAAGCCCTCGGTCGTCATCTGCGTGCCGGCCGAGATCACGAGCGTCGAGGAACGTGCGGTGCGCGATGCCGCGAAACTGGCGGGCGCCCGCAGCGTCGAGATCATCGAGGAACCGATGGCTGCCGCGATCGGCGCCGGCCTGCCGATCGACGGGCCAAGCGGAAACATGGTCGTCGACATCGGCGGCGGCACGACCGACGTCGCCGTCATCTCGCTCGGCGGCATCGTCGTTTCGCAGTCGCTGCGCGTCGCGGGCAACAAGCTCGACGAAGCGATCATCCGCCACATCCGGCGCGTGTACAACCTGATGATCGGCGAGCGCACCTCCGAAGAGATCAAGATTCGGATCGGCAGTGCGTACCGGCTCGATAGCGAACTCGTGATGGAGATTCGCGGACGCGATTTGATCAACGGCTTGCCCAAAACCGTCAAGATTACGAGCGAGGAAGTCCGCGAAGCGCTTTCCGAGCCGTTGCAATCGATCGTCGAGGCCGTCAAGGCAGTGCTCGAGAAAACGCCGCCCGAACTGGCCGCCGACATCATCGATCGCGGCATCATTCTGACCGGCGGCGGGGCGCTGTTGCGCGGGCTCGACACGCTGCTCGGCGAGGTGACCGGCATTCCCGTCATCATCGCCGACGATCCGCTCTCGTGCGTCGCGATCGGTACCGGCCTGCGCGTTCGCATCTGACCCAAGGCTGCGGCCATCGTTAGGCTGCAGACGTCCGTCGTATCGCGCGAGGAGGCGGCGAACCGCGTCGCCGCCGTCGTTGCCGCCGGCGGCGTTGCGATCGTCCCGATGGATACGGTCTACGGCATCGGCTGCGCGCCCGATTCCGAGGCTGCGGTCGAACGGATCTTCGCAGCCAAAGCGCGCCCGCTCCACAAGCCGCTCTCGCTGCACTTTGGAGCGGTTGACGAGCTGCTCGCCTTCGCGCCCGGCAACGCGCTCGCCGCGCGCGCGGCGGCTGCGTTCTTGCCCGGGCCCCTGACGCTGATCGTCGCGAGGCCGGCACGGGTGGGTGCTTTCGTGACGCGCGGCTTGCCGACGCTCGGGCTGCGGGTGCCCGCTCACGCACTCGCGCAGGCGATCCTGCTGCGCTGCGGGCCGCTGGCCGCGACCAGCGCCAACCTCAGCGGCAGGCCGGCGTTTATCGGCGGGGGCGCAGTCACGGATTTACCCGACGCCGACGTTTTCGTGGACGACGGGCCGACGCCGCTTGGAGCCGAATCAACCGTTATCGACGTTAGTGGTCCGCAGCCGCGCATCGTGCGCGAGGGGGCGATCGAAAGGGCGATGCTCGAGGAAGTTTTGGGACCGATCGGGGAGGCAGGGTGAAACGGCTAAGCGCACTTGCGCTCGCGCCGCTGTTCTGCGCGAGCGTCGCCTTCGCCGCACCCGAAGGTACCGCCAGACCCAGCCCCGCGGTCCCCAGCTCCGCCGCCTCGAGCGCCGCGGCACCAAGTGCCGCGCCCCCGAGCGTAGCGGCACCGGGCGAGAGCGCCGCATCCAACATCGCGGGCTTCAGCCATATCCACGCGGACCGGGTCCAGTTCAACATCAACAACGGCAATTTCACGATCCCGGGCCGGTTCACGGCTTCGCGCGCAGGTTCCGACATCACCGCCGACCACGCTACCGGCAATTCGAAACAGAAGGTGCTGCACGCCGAGGGCAACGTCATCGTCCATCAAACGCCGTCTGCGGCCGCCGGCGCCAAAGCCTCCGATCTCTCGCAGCGTCCTTCGACCTTGACCTGCGACAAGCTCGACGTCGACGGCATCAAGAAACTCTACACGGCCACCGGCAACATGCACTTCACCCAGGAGGGCGGCCGCTCGGCGCGGTCCGATCGTGCCGTGCTCGACGACACCTCGCACCTGCTGCACATGGAAGGTCACGTCCACGTCCGCAACGGCGACCAGATCATCGACGGCGACCAGCTCGATTACAATACGCAGACGGGCGACCTGAACGCCAACGGCGACGTGACGATCACGGCTCCCGTCGAGACCGCGGCGCCCGCGCCGCCGGCTGCGCCCGCGCCGAAGAAGCGCAAGCGGGGCCTCCTCTGAACGTCTCGCTGTTCGAGCACGATGCCCCGGCGCCGCTGGCGGCGCGGATGCGGCCGCAGACGCTTGCGGAGTTCGTCGGGCAGCAGCACATCGTCGGAGAAGGCCGTGCGCTGCGCCGCGCGATCGAAAACGATACGGTTCCGTCGCTGATTCTGTGGGGGCCACCGGGCACCGGCAAGACGACGTTGGCCGAGATCATCGCGCGAACGACCGGCTCGAAGTTCATCGCGATGTCGGCGGTGAGCGCGGGCGTCGCCGACCTGCGCGCCGCCGTCGTGGAGGCCAAGCACGCGCGCGCTGTCGGGAAACGAACCGTGCTGTTCATCGACGAGATCCATCGCTTCAACAAAGCGCAGCAGGACGCGATTCTGCCGTACGTTGAGGACGGTACCGTTACCCTGATCGGCGCGACCACCGAGAACCCGTCCTTCGAAGTCAACTCGGCGCTCTTGTCGCGCTCGCGGGTCTTCGTGCTGCAAGCGCTTACCGACGCCGATATCGATGTGCTCGTACGGCGCGCGCTCGGCGACGCCGAACGGGGCCTGGGGGCGCAGCACGTCGCGCTCGACGACGACGCGCTCGAGGCGCTGGTGAGGATGGCCAACGGCGACGCGCGCGTGGCGCTGGGAACGCTCGAGTTCGCCGCCGCTGCCGCGCCGGCCGACGCCGCCGGCGTCCGCCACGTCGACCGGGCGCTGGTCGCCGACGCCCTGCAGCGGCGCATCGTCGCCTACGACAAAAAAGGCGACAACCACTACGACGTCATCAGCGCCTTCATCAAATCGGTGCGCGGCAGCGATCCCGACGCGGCGCTGTACTGGCTGGCCCGCATGATCGACGCCGGCGAAGACCCGCTCTTCATCGCGCGCCGGATCGTGATCCTGGCTTCGGAGGACGTGGGCCTCGCCGATTCGCGCGGCTTGCAGGTTGCGATCGCGGCCCAGCAGGCGGTGCACTTCATCGGGATGCCCGAGGGTTTCTACCCGCTCGCGCACGCGACGCTCTACCTCGCGACTGCCCCGAAGTCGAACAGCGTCGGCCGCGCCTACGGCGCCGCCCTGGCAGACGTGGAGGGGACGCGCAACGATCCGGTTCCGCTCAACCTGCGCAACGCGCCGACCGGGTTGATGCGCAAGCTCGGCTACGGCAGCGGCTACCGCTACGCGCACGACGACTACGCCTTCGCCGGTGCCGGCGGCGACCTGCCGCCGGCGGAGCGGCTCGAAGCGTATCTGCCTGAAAATCTTGCGGACCGGGCGTACTTCCAGCCCGGCCAGCAGGGCGAAGAAGCAAGACTTCGCGCCTGGATCGACGAGCGCCGCAAGCCGCCGGAGCAGCTCTAGTGCACCGGGCACCGCTGCCGCGCCGCGTCTACGCCGATCACGCGGCCACGACGCCGGTTCGCAACGAAGTGATCGCGGCGATGCTGCCGTACCTCGGGACGTACGGCTTCAACCCGAGTTCCCTGCACGCCGAGGGCCGTGCGGCACGCGCGGCGCTCGATGCCGCGCGCGACGCCGTCGCGGCCGTGCTCGGCGCGAAGCCGCGTGAGATCGTGTTCACGGGCGGCGGCTCCGAAGCCGATACGCTCGCGATCGTGGGCGGCGCGCGTGCGGCGCGCGCTCGCGGCCGGCACGTCGTCACCGCGGCCACCGAACACCATGCCGTCCTGCGCGCGATGGAGCTGCTGCGCGACGAGGGTTTCGAGGTGACGGTCCTGGGCGTCGACGCGGATGGGCGGATCGATCGGGCCGCCTTCGAGGCGGCACTGCGCCCCGACACCGTTCTGGCTTCGATCATGCTGGCCAACAACGAACTCGGCACCCTGCAGCCCGTCGCCGAGCTGGCTCGAACGGCGCGAGCCCGCGGCGTGCTGTTCCACACCGATGCCGTCCAAGCGCCGGGCCGCGTTCCGCTCGACGTCGGGGCGCTGGGCGTCGACCTGTTGGCGCTGTCGGCGCACAAGTTTTACGGCCCGAAGGGCGTCGGCATGCTGTACGTGCGCAGCGGGACGCCGCTCGCACCCCTGATCGTGGGCGGCGGCCAGGAGCACGGTTTGCGAGCCGGGACCGAAAACGTCGCCGGCATCGTCGGCTTCAGCCACGCCTTGGCGCTGGCGGAGGCCGAACGGGTGGCCGAATCGGTTCGGCTTTCGGGGCTGCGCGAACGCTTCGAAGCTGCGCTCGAGGCGGCCGCAGGCGCGCATATCAACGCTCGCCGGGCAGCGCGCCTGCCGAATGTTTCGAGCGTAGCGTTCCGCGGGATCGACGCTCCGACGTTTCTCGTACGGCTGGACCTCGAGGGGATAGCGGCCTCCGCCGGGAGCGCCTGCGCGGCCGGGTCGACGGAGCCGAGCCACGTCCTCGCGGCGCTGGACGTACCGGCCTGGGTGAGAACGTCGACGATTCGCTTCTCGTTTGGGAAGCTGACGACCGAGCAGGACGTCGAAGAGCTAGCGCAGATGGTACCGGGCATCCTGGGGTCCGTGCGTGACGGCGCTGCGTATTTGGGTACAAAAGGCACTGCGGTCGGATGACTGGCCGCTCGGGGGAACGTTTTTGAGCTTTTCGACGGCCGATGCGTGGTCCGTAGGCGTTGGCGCCGGGGTCCTCCTGATCGGGCTCGGCATTTTCGTGCTCTGCATCCGGACCGGTGGGCTGATCGCGCGGTTCAAAAAGACGCTCGACGAGATCGACCGTCAGATCCCGGCCCTCTCGACGCCGATCGCGACGACCCTGACGCACGTCGGCGGCATCGCCGACACGGCCGATGTGACGATCGCTCGCCTCGGCGTCGCCGTGGCTCAACTGGAAACCGTCGCGGCCGGCGCAACCAAGACCGCGAATACCATTGGGACCTTGGTCAACACCGTCGCCGAGAACGTACGCAAGGGGTGAAACCGAACTTTCGGTTTTTGGCCGGTTTCGCCGCCGGCGTGGTTGCCGGCGCGGCCCTGGCCATGTCGGTTACGCCCCTGCAACCCCTCGAAATGCGCGAACGCCTCCGGGCCTTGGCACGGCGGTCCCCCGAAGCCCAAACGTAGGAGATTCCCTTGGACATCAAAGTGCACGTTCGTGAATCCGACGAAGACGCGTATGTCGTGGAACTCGGTGGAGAAATCGACGTTTACACCTCGCCGAAAGTCAAAGATGCGATCACGGAACTGATCGATCAAGGCCACTACAACCTCGTCATCAACCTGGAGAAGGTCCGCTACATCGACTCGACGGGCTTGGGCGTGCTGATCGGCGGTCTGAAGCGCGTTCGCGAGCACGGCGGCACCGTGAACCTGGTTTGCACGAACCCCCAGATCAAGAAGATTTTCGACATCACGGGTTTGGTCAAGATATTCGGTATCTTCGACGACGAGGCGGGTGCAAAGAAGGCGCTAGCGTGAATGCGCCCGAGCCCAGTCTCGAGCATCTCGGGACGGTCGAGCTGCGTATCCCCAGCCGGCCCGAATGGGTTGCGGTCGCCCGCCTGGCGGTGGCTGCGATCGGCAACCGGCTGCCGTTCTCGGTCGAGGAGATCGAAGATCTCAAGCTCGCGATCGCCGAGGCCTGCACGATTTGCATCCAGCAGGCCGGCGGAATTCAAACGATCGACATCGTATGTGACGTCGCCAGCGCGCACCTGCGGGTCGACGTGCGTGACGGCCGGTATCGCACGCTCGCCGAAGGCGGTGCCAAACGGCCTTCGATGATGGCCGTCGAAACCGAGGGTCTCGGCATTTTCTTGATTCAGGCATTGATGGACAATCTCGAATACAACGTCGATCCGCACTACGGTGCGCAACTCGTCATGACCAAGCGCGTCGGCGCCTGAGCGAAATGGAATCGATCCCTCGAGCTGAGGATGAGCGCTGGGATCGCGCTCGCACGAGAGAAGCCTTTGCGGCGCTCGCGAGAGCGCGGAAGCAGAAATCGTCCGGCGCCGACCGTTGGCGCGAAGATCTCGTCGTCGCGCACCTCAACCTCGTCCGCTACCTGGCGGTAAAGTTCGCGAACCGGGGCGAGGTTCTCGAGGATCTGGTCCAAGTCGGGACCGTCGGCCTGATCAAAGCGATCGACCGCTTCGACCTCGAGCGCGGCGTCGAGTTCACCACCTACGCTACGCCGACGATCGTCGGCGAGATCAAGCGCTACTTCCGCGACAAGGGCTGGGCCGTCAAGGTCCCGCGCCGGCTGCAAGAACTCAACCTGAGCGTCAACCGCGCAATCGAAAAGCTCACGGTGACGCTCGGCCGGTCGCCGACCGTCCGCGATTTGGCCGGGCACCTGAACGCGAGCGAAGAAGAAATCCTCGAAGCGCAGGAGCTAGGACAAGCGTATAACCTCCTCTCGCTCGATACCGAGGTCACGGGCGAAAGTGACAAGAACGCGCAGACGCTCGCGGACTACATCGGAAAGGTCGATCCGTCGCTCGCGAGCCTCGAAGACCGCGCGAACCTGGAACGCGCTTTTTCGGTCTTGAGCGGGCGCGAGCGCATCATCCTGTACCTGCGCTTTTACGAGTCCATTTCGCAAACGGAGATCGCGAAGCGGCTCAACGTGTCGCAAATGCACGTCTCGCGGCTGCAGCAGAAAGCGCTCGAAAAAATGCGGGATTTCCTGCGCGAGAACTGAGGTCAGTCGCGCAGGAACGAGACCGCGCTAGTTGCGGCCAGGATAGCGGTAACGCATGCGAAGACGGTGCGCGCGGGGAGGTAGCTGTGCGGTCCGGTATGACGCTCGACGAAGAAGTAGATGGCGCCGGCGATCGCCACGCCCAGGAGTTGTCCGGTCGTGCGCGAGGTCGCCAAGATGCCGCCCGCGATGCCGCGCCGATCGGGGGGCACGCTTCCCATGACCGTGCTGTTGTTGGGCTGACTGAAGACGGCCGTTCCCGCTCCGCACACGAGCAGCGTCGAGGCCAGCATCCACGCTGCGGGCGGCGCGGGCAAGAGAACCAACACGATCGTTCCCAGGCCGAACAGCGACGAGCCGAACGTCGAGAGGTAACGAGCCGGCACGCGGTCGGAGAGGGCGCCGGCGAGCGGTGCGAGCACGACGTTGAGCGCTGCGACCGGCAAGAGCAGCAGTCCGGCCTCGAGTCCGCTGCGTCCGAGGACGACTTGCGCCACGATCGGAATCGTGAAGACGACCGAGAACAGCGCGGTGAAGTAGAGCGTCGAGGCGCTGACGGAGAAAGCGAAAATTCGATGCGCAAACAGCCCCAGGTCCAGCATCGGGGCGGCGACCGAACGTTCGACGCGCAAGAAGACCGGGACCGCTAGCGCGAAGAACACCAATGAGCCGAGCGTCGCGGGAGATCCCCAACCCCAAACGTGCGCGCGTGAAAGCGCGAGCGTTAGCGCCAGCAGGCCGCTAGCGCCGATCGCCGCGCCGAGCGCGTCGAACCCTGTCGGGCTGCCCCGCTCCGGCCGCAGGACGATCGCGGCCGCGCCGAGCGCAACGATCGAGATCGGTACGTTGATGAGAAAGATCCAGCGCCAGTCCGCGTAGGTCACGATCAGGCCGCCGAGCAGCGGACCCGCGGTCAGGCCCGCGGCCACGGCGGCGCCGTTCATTCCGATGGCACGCCCGCGTTCGGTCGACGGAAAGGCGCGCGTGATGATCGCCGGCGTGCAGGCCATCAGCATCGCGGATCCGATCCCTTGGACGGCTCGCGCCGCGACCAGCGCAACGATCGAAGGTGCCAGCGCGCAAGCGATGGAGCTGGCGCCAAAGATGCCGAACCCGATCAGGTAGATGCGCTTCTGCCCGATCATGTCGCCGAGCCGGCCGAACAGTGCTACCGTCGAAGCGCTCGCCAAGAGATACGCCAGCAAGACCCACTCGACGCTATCGACCGAGATCGAGAAAGCCCGCCCGATCGTCGCCAGCGCTACGTTGGCGATGCTCCCGTCGAGCGGTCCCATCACCGTTCCGAGCATCACTGCCCCGAGCGCAAACCATTTGTACTGTCCGCTCTCGCGGAGCCGGCGCAACGTCAAGCCCCGTTCATTCAGACCCGCGCCGCGGGCCGCCTGCGAGCAGCTCTCCTGCAGCGAAGGGCGGCTCGCCAACCGGATCGATTGTGTGATCGGCTAACGCGATCGCGCGGCTTGGCGCGAAGCATCGCCCGATGTTGCGAGCGCTCTTGGGGTGTGGCCGAGGAACTTCGCGCGCGCTCGCAGTCGCGACGGTCGTGCTCCTCGCCGCGGGGTTCGCTTGCCGTCCCGGGCGCGCCGAGGTTGCGCCGCTGCCGATTCGCGTCGTCGTCGTCACGACGTTCGAGCCGGGAGCCGATACGGGCGACGTTCCCGGTGAGTTCCAATTTTGGGTGGAGCGCCTGCCGCTGCCGGAAACGATCGCCTTTCCGCAAGGCTATCGGCATCTTCGCTACAACCCGGCCCTCGGCGTGCTCGGAATCGTGACGGGTGAGGGCGCCGAGCGCGGCGCGGCCTCGATCATGGCCCTGGGCTCCGATCCGCGGTTCGATTTTTCCAAAGCGTACTGGGTCGTTGCGGGGATCGCCGGCGTCGATCCGGTCGCGGCGTCGGTTGGTTCGGCTGCGTGGGCGAACTGGGTCGTCAACGCCGATCTGGGGTTCGAAATCGATGCGCGCGACATGCCGCATTCATGGACGACGGGCATCGTTCCGTTCAATCGCACCGTTCCGTTCGGGTCGCCCGCACCCGCGGCCGATTCGATCCACGGGGTCGAGGCCTACGAATTGAACCCGAGCCTCGTGAATTGGGCCTATCGCTTCACGGCCGCGACGCCGCTCGCCGACGATGCGAACCTGCGCCGGCTGCGCGCGCCGTACGCGCGCTTTCCCAATGCGCTGCGGCCGCCGTTCGTTCTGCGTGGCGACAGTTTGTGCGGCGACCGGTACTGGGTGGGAACGTCGATGGACGCCTGGGCCGAAGCTTGGGTTTCGTACTGGACGGGCGGTCGCGGCACGTTCGCGATGACGGCCGAGGAGGACGCGGGCATTTTGCAGTCGCTGACCTTCCTGGCCGGTGCCGGCCGCGTCGACCTGCAGCGCGTGCTCGTGCTGCGGACAGGGAGCGATTACTCCGCTCCGGGCGATGCCGGCGACGCCGCGAGCCTGCTCGCACAAGACGCGAACAGTAACGGAGAATCGGCCTACCGCGAGGCGCTGGAAGCCGCTTACCGCGTGGGTAGTCCGGTCGCCCTCGAGCTGTCCGCGAATTGGAGCCGCTACGCCGAACGCGTCCCCGCCGCGCCATAGCACCCGGTCCAGCCCCCAAACGCGGCGCCGGGCTTCGAGTTTGGTGCTTGACCTCGGAGGGCCTGGGGATATACTGGGGTTTGTGAGTGCGCAGACGGCAGGTATCTTGCTCGGCATCTTCTCGGGGATCGCGGCGGCGATCATCTATTGGGGCGGCTTCGCTGAAGAGAAGCGGGCCAACGCCCTCTTACAAGAGCGGATTTCGAAGCTGTAGGCGTTTCCGGTGCGAGCCGGAAAAATCCCAGTATGGGTTTCTCGAGCCAGGAGCTGCGGCGCTCGTTCGTCGACTTTTTCGTTTCTCGCGGGCACAAGGCGGTGCCGTCGGCATCGCTGATCCCCGACGAGATGTCGACGACGCTGTTCACCATCGCGGGGATGGAGCCGTTCGTGCCGGCGTTTTTAGGTGAAGTGCCCCCGCCGGCGCCGCGGGCCGTCTCCGTGCAGCGCTGTTTGCGCGTGGCCGGGGCAAAATCGGATATCGAGAACGTCGGGCGCACGGGTCGGCACGGAACATTCCTCGAGATGCTTGGGAACTTTAGTTTCGGCGACTACTACAAGCGCGAGGCAATCGTCTGGGCCTGGGAGTACCTGACGCAGACGCTGTCGCTGGACGCGGCGAAACTCTACGTAACGGTGCACGTTTCGGACGACGAGGCGCAGCGCTTGTGGGAAACGGAAGTCGGGCTCGCACCGGCGCGCATAACGCGCTTCGACCAAGACAATTTTTGGACGATGGGCACGACCGGCCCGTGCGGGCCGTGCAGCGAGATCTTTTTTGACACCGGCCCGGAAAACGCGCTTGGCCCCGGCGACACGGGGCCCAACCTCGGCAACCGCTACGTCGAGGTTTGGAACCTCGTCTTCCAGCAGTACAATCGAGCGTCCGACGGAACGCTGACGGAACTTCGGACCAAGAACATCGATACCGGCGCCGGCTTCGAACGGCTGCTGGCGGTCGCGAACGGCAAGGCATCGATGTACGAGACGGACCTGTTCGCGGACCTGGTGGAGGCGCAGCCGGCCGTCGGGCATACGACCCTCCCGGCGGCGGAGCAACTGGTGCGCCGGCGCATCATCGCCGACCACGCGCGCGCCACCACGTTCTTGATCGCGGACGGCGTCTACCCGTCGAATACCGATCGCGGGTACGTCTTGCGCTTCCTCCTGCGCAGAGCGATTCGTAACGGAAAGTTGCTCGGGTATCCGAGCGGGTTCATGACGGCGCTCGTACCGGCCGTCGTGCGATCGCTCGAATCGGGATACCCGGAGCTGCGGGCCGCGCTCGGCCGCATCGAACAGGCGATCGGCGCCGAGGAGATCGCGTTCAGTCGAACCCTCGAACGTGGCAGCGAGATGCTGGCGCGGCTGATCGACGTGGCCCGCTACTCGGATAAGGTGCTGGGCGGTGAAGACGTCTTCACGCTGCACGATACCTACGGGTTTCCATCCGAGCTGACGCGCGAGATCGCGGCCGAGGCCGGCATCGCGGTCGACACCTCAGGCTTCGAAGATGCGATGGAGGCACAGCGTACGCGCGCGCGCTCGGACGCACAAAGGAAGCGCGCGGTCGTCAGCGTGACGGAGGTGCCGGCAATCGTATCCGAGTTTTCGGGCTACGACGGACTCGAGGACGACGGCACGGTCACCTCGATCCTGCTCGGCAACGAGGCGGTCGACCACGTCGATGACGGCGACGAAGCGCAGCTGGTCCTCGATCGAACGTCGTTTTACGCCGAAAAGGGTGGTCAGATCGGCGACCGTGGCGTGATCGAACGGATCGCGAGCGACGGTTCGATCGCGACCTTCCGGGTGCTCGACACGCAGTTGATCGGCGAAGCGATCGCGCACCGCGGCGTCCTGCGCGGCGGTGCGATCGCAGTCGGCGACCGCGTCCACACGGCGGTCGATCCGGGCTGGCGCGAAGAGATTCGGCGCCACCACACGAGCGCGCACCTGTTGCAGCGCGCCCTCAAAGACGTCCTCGGCGACGAAGTAGCGCAGGCCGGGTCGTGGGTCGGGATCGACCGCATGCGGTTCGATTTTCGGTCGCCTAGCGGTGCGCTCTCGCCGCGGCAGAAGCGCGACGTGGTGGCGCGTGTCAACGCGATGATACGCGACGATCACCACCAAGTCACCAAAATCATGACGCCCGCGGAAGCCGCGGCGTCGGGCGCGATCTCGATGGCGGGCGAGAAGTACGGCGAGCGCGTCCGAGTCGTCCACTTCGGGCCGGCGGTCGAATTCTGCGGCGGTACGCACGCCAACACCACGGGTGAACTCGGCCTGTTCATGATCCTGAGCGAAAGCTCGATCGGCAGCGGCATACGACGGATCGAAGCGGTCGTTTCGAAGGCGGCGGAGGCGTTCGCGCTCGATCAGCAGGAGCTGGTGGCGTCGCTCGCCGAGCAATTGTCGGCCAAACCTGCCGAACTGGGCGAACGGGTCGAGCGCCTGCAAAGCGACGTGCGCGATCTGCAGAAATCGCTCGCCGAGATCAAGGCACGCCTCGCCTCCGCTGACGCCGCGGCCTACGTCGAGCGTGCGCAGACGATCGGGGCTACTCGGCTCGTCGCCGCGGTCGTTCACGAGGCGAGCGCCGAAGCGCTGAAGGCGCTTGGGGCGGCGATTCGCCAGCGCTTCCCCAACGGTGTGATCGCGCTTGCCGGAGTCGACGGCCCGAGCGTCTCGCTGCTCGTCACGGCCAGCGAGGACGCAACTAAGGCCGGCATCCACGCCGGAAACTTGCTGCGCGCTGCGGCGCCGCTCGTCGAGGGCAAGGGTGGCGGTCAAGCGGCGCAGGCGCAGGGCGGCGGCAAGAACCCGGCCGGCGCCCAGGCGGCACTCGACGCGATTCGCAGCGCGCTCGCATGAGGCGGCGCGCGTTCGCGCTGCTGCTCGCCACGCTGTTCTGGGCGCCGTCAGCGGCGCTGCGCGCGGCCTCGGAGCCGGTGAAGGGCGGACTCGTTCCGAGCGCCGTGCTGGAGCGCTACGCGGCGTCGCTCGCAGCCCTCAAGCATCCCAAGGCCGTGACTTTCGATTATTCCGTCGAGCAGCTCGGCCTGCGCAACATGGAGCAGACCCATCACGTCTATCGTAGCGGACGAAACGAGCGGGACGAGACGCTCGTGGTCGACGGTCTGCAGCTGCCGCGGCCGTCGGTGCGGATCATCGCGAACCGCACCTACCGCTACGACATCGGTGCGGTGGCTCCGACGCCCGCAACCTACTCGTTCACCTATTCCGGCATCGTGTTGGATGGCGACGACCTGGCGTACGTGTTTCGTACCGAGCCGCACGTACCGGCAAGCTTCGCGGTCAGCGAGATCGAGCTTGACGCGCATACGTTCTTGCCCAAGATCGTGCGCTTCAAGATCGCCGGTTATGGGGCGCGCGGCAGCGGCGAACTGCTGTACGGCCCATCGGACGTCTACTGGGTCGTGCGCGAAGCGAAGGTCAACGCTCACCTTACGAGCGGCACGCTCGCTCACGAACGCATCACTTGGTCGAACTACCAATTCCCGGCCGGGCTGCCGCCCTCGACCTTCGAGGCGCCGCGCCCGACCACGGTGCTCGACCCCGAAGCACTTGCCAGCCCCACCCCTGCCCCCGACTCGGGCCAGCCGTAGACGGCTAGCCGGCCAGCAGTTCCCCAAGCTTGAGCACGGTGTTCCAATTTCGGATCGTGCTCGTCGTGCGGAGCTTGGCGTCGAAGTAGGCGTTGCTGAGCTTCGAGTTCCCGGCGCCGTTCGGTAAGTTCAGGTAGACCTCGCGCCCGCGCACGACGTACGTGTCCGGCGGCGAGCGCATTGGATCGAGCGCGGCAACGGCGTTTGCCGCCGGAACGTGCGCCAGAAACATGACGTGCAACGCGGCGAGGTTGGCTTCGCGGCCCACGAACGGGTTGGCGGCGATCGCGGCCTGGAATTCTTCGGCGGACCGCACGACGACGACGGACTCGAAGCCGAAGCGCCGGCTGAAAAGTGCCTCTATTCTTGCCGGCAGTTTCGCTGCGCTGCGCGCGGGCGCGGTATACACGACGTTGCCGCTCTGAATGTACGACTTCACGTTGGTTGCGCCGGCCACCTCGAACAAGGCTCGCAGCTCGGTCATCGGAGCCACCCTGCCGCCGACGTTGAGGCCGCGAAAAAGCGCTACGTAGCTCGCCACGCTCGCGCTCTACAGGGCTTGTCCGGCGACGTCGGCGCGCAGCCCGGCGAGGTGATCGTGCACGCATTCCTCGAGCACGCGCAAACGTTCGCCGTCCCGCTCGAGGACGGCGTACGCGGCATTCTCGACGTTGGTCTTCCAGAAGTCGTCGAGCGTGCGCCCGCACGCGTCGACGAGCGCGCAACGCACGACTGCGTCGTGGGTAACGACGAGCGTGGGCTCGTCGCGAAGGGCGAGTTCGGTGGCGAACGAGCGCCAGCGCGCGAGCACGTCCCCGAGCGTCTCGCCGTCTTCGAACGCGACCCGGGCCGGGTCTTCGCGCCACATCCGGTAGCGCTCGGGATCGTTCGCGCGCAGTTCGTCGCGGTAGCGGCCCTCCCAGGTGCCGTGCGCGATCTCGATCAGGCGTTGGTCCGTCTCGACTGCAAGGCCGAGGCCCTGCGCGCTCGCGCCCGCGGTCGCCGTGCAACGCAAGAGCGGCGACGAGACGATTCGTGCCGGGACGGTCTGTGCGCGTTGCCGGCGTTCGACAAACGCGCGAGCGAGCGCTGCGGCCTGGCGCACGCCGAGTTCGCTCAACTCGGACTCTAGGCGCCCCTGGTAGCGGCCGGCCACGTTCCAGGTCGTTTCAGCGTGGCGCGCGAGCCAAATCACGCCGCCTCAGACCTCGAGCGCGCGGACGCTTTCGATACCCGGGATCGCGCGCAGGCGTTCGATGGTCGCAGCCTCCACCCGCCGGTCCGTGGCCAGGATCATCAGGGCTTCTCCGCCCGCGTTGACGCGCGAGACCTGCATCGTCGAGATGTTGACCGACGCCTCGCCCAAGATCGTTCCCACTTTTCCGATCATGCCCGGGACGTCGTGGTGGCGCGTGATCAACATCGGGCCGCTCGGGATCGCGTCGACTTCGAAGCCGTCGATTTCAACGATGCGCGGTCCGCCGTAGGCGTGGGTACCGGCGAGCGTCGTCGGGCCGCACGAGATGCGCAGCGCCGACGCGAACGCCGTCGGACCGCCCTCCTCGCCGCGGACCTCGACGCGCACGCCGAGTTCGGCCGCGATCGAACGCGCGTTGACGATCGAGACGCGCCGGTCGGTCGTCATCTGGAGGAGCCCGGAAAGAAACGCCGTCGCCACGGGCTCGGGTTCGAGCGCGGCGATCTTGCCTTGCATCACGATCGCGAACGCGGGCAAAGCCGCGCGCTCGGCAAGCTGCGGATAGAGTTTGCCCATCCGGTAGGCGAGGTCGACGAATGGGCGCAGCACCTCCGCGTCGGGTCCGTCGGCGATCGGCGCGTTGACCGCGGCGGCGGCCGGGCCGCCCAGCAGCACGCTTGCGACGTCGTGCGCTAGCTCGACCGCGATCCGCTCGAGCGCTTCGACGGTCGAACCGCCGAGGTGCGGCGTCGCGACTACTTTGGGATGAGCGTGCAGGCGAGCGCCGCTGCCGCCGGCCGGCGGCGGCTCTTCCGACACGACGTCGATCGCGGCACCGGCGATTTGCCCCGCCTCGAGCGCTTCGAGTAAGGCCGCTTCGTCGATCACGCCGCCGCGCGCGCAATTGATCAGCAGGGCGTGTTCGCGCATCAGCGCGAGCTTCGAGCGGTCGATCAAGCCCAACGTTTGACGGCCGAGCGGCACGTGCAGCGTAACGATGTCGGCTCGCGCCAGCAACTCATCGAGCGGCACCAGTTCGGCCGAAAAGGCTTCCGCGCGCGCTCGCGAGATGAACGGGTCGGCTGCCAGCAGCTTCATCCCGAAGGCAGCCGCGCGGTGCGCGACCGCGCCGCCGATGCGGCCCAGGCCGACGATGCCGAGCGTCTTTCCAAAGAGTTCGCTTCCGACGAACGGTTTGCGCTCCCAGCGCCCGGCGCGAATCGACGCGACGGCATCCGGCGTGTGGCGCGCGAGCGACAGCATCAGCGCGAACGTCTGCTCGGTGGCGGCCAGCGTGTTCGCGCCAGGCGTATTGAGGACGACGATACCGGCATCCGTCGCGGCCGCAACGTCGATCGCGTCGACGCCGACGCCGGCCCGCGCCACGACCGAAAGTTTTGGTCCCAAGGTAAGCAGCGCTCGGTCGACTTTGGTTTCCGAGCGCACGATCAGCCCGTCGGCATCGGCGAGCGCCGAGTTGAGCGCGCTGGCCGGCAGACCGACGACCGAAACGACATCGATGCCGGCGTCGCGCAGCACGCCGATGCCGGTTTCGGAGAAGGGCTCCGCGATGACGACGCGAGCGTTGGACAGGCGGGGTGCGTTCACGAGGCTAATCTCGCGCCTTCGATGCGTGGCACAGGAGCGGGCTCTCTTTCAGGCTGGCTGGCGTTCGTCGGTCCGCTCGCATTCTACATCGCGACCCTGGCGCCCGGCGTCGTCTTTTGGGACACGGGCGAGATGCAGACCGTTCCATACATCCTCGGAATCCCTCACCCGACCGGGTTTCCGCTGTTCGTCTTGGGCGGCTGGCTCTTCAGCCACATCCTTGCCTTTGGTGAGCCGGCTTGGCGCCTGTCGCTCTTCTCGGCGTTGGCTAGTGCCGGATCGGCCTGGCTCTTGTGGTTTCTCGTCCGCGACGTGACGGGGAGCGCCGTCGCGAGCTTGGCCGCCGCGCTCGCCTTCGCGTCGGGGGACGTCGTTTGGACGCGCGGCGTGCGAGCGGAAGTCCACGACCTAGCGCTGTTTTGCACGGCCCTGGCGCTCGCGGCCGGCTACCGTGCGGGCCAGACGCGTTCGGCGCGGCCGCTCGGCTTCGCGGCCCTGGGCTGCGGCTTGGGCCTGGCGACGCACCCCGCGACGGCCTTCGCGCTGCCCTGTGTGCTCGTCTTGGCGTGGCCCGCAATCGTGGCTGCAAGCGGTTTGGATCGCTGGCGCGCGCTCGCAGCGCTCGTCTTGCCGCTCGGCCTCTACCTCTATTTTCCGCTCCGCAGCGGCTACGTCGAAGCGCACCATCTGGACCCGAACGAGGATCTCGGGCTGCCGGGCGGCGCCCTGATCGACGACGGCATGCCGTCGTCGCCGGCCACCTTCTGGCGCTACGTCACCGGAGCGGCGTTCCACCCGAGCAGAGCCTTCAGTTCGCTCGCGAGCCTGAACGGCATCGAACGAGCGCTGAGCTTTTGGCAGAAGGCCGTGTCGGGTGAGTTCAGCGTCGACATGATGGGTTTAGCGGCCGCCGGCTTCGTCATTCTCGCGGTCGAGCAGCGGCGTCTGGCGATCGGGTTTGCGACGCTGTTGGTCGCGAGCTTGGCGTTCGTTTCGAACTATGCGGTCGAGACCGACGCGCAGCGCTACGCGCTGCCGGCCTTCTGGGTGCTGGTGGCGTGCGCGGTTTGCGGGGCGCACTGGATCGTCTCGAAGATCGTAGGACCGCGAGTGCAAACGGCCGGCTGGTTCACGGCGGCGGTGCTGGCGCTGGCCCTGTATCCCAACGCCCTCGAAGCGTACGGCGACGTCGGCCGCTCCAACGCGTTCAACGACGCGAGTTCGATCGGCGGCGACGTGGCCGCGCGGACCGCCGACGGTTCGCTGCTCGTTGCGACCTGGAACTTCGCAACGCCCTTGCTCTACGCCCGATACGTCGACGGCACGCTCGGTTCGCGGCAGATCCTGTGCGGCTGGCCGCCGGATTACGCGCTGCAATACGATAGTTGGCACCAGCGCTTCAAGCACGTCTATTTCATCGTCGGGCCGAAATACGACGTGCACGAGTTCGCGCGTCCGCTGTTCGCGCGGGTGCGCTGGCAGCTCGCAGAACTCCGTTGAGCACGGGCCGCGACCGGACGATCGCCGTTGCGGTCGGTGCGTTCGCGTTCGCCGTCTATGCGGCGACGCTGCCGCCATCGTACAGCGATTGGGATACTGCCGAGCTGCAGGTCGTCGCGGCGATCTTCGGGATCGCGCACCCGCCGGGCTGTCCCGCATTTACGCTGCTCGGCTACCTCTTCGTACACGCGCTGCCGTTCGGCGAACCGGCCTGGCGCTTGAACCTGATGTGCTCGCTCGCGGTCGCGGCCTCCAGCTCGCTGCTGTACTCCGTAGCGCGGCGGTTCGGCCTGCAGCCGCTCACGGGCGCGCTGTGCGCGCTCGGCTTCGCGTTCGCCATCGTGCCCTGGCGCGTCGCGACGCGGGCTGAAGTGCAGGACGTCGCGTTGCTTTTTCGCGCCCTCGCGTTGTGGTTCGCGCTGCGCTGGTACGACGGCGGCACGTACCGCGACCTGTTTGCGGCGGCCCTGGCGACGGGGCTTGCGGGCGCTACCCACGGCATCGCGTTGCTGCTGCTGCCCTCACTCGGCCTGCTCGTCGCGAGCCGGCCCGAGTGGCGTCGCCCGCAAGCGCTCGCGCTGGTTGCAGGCGGCATGGCGCTCGGCTTGCTGCCGTTCGCATACTTGCCGCTGCGCAGCGGCTGGATCGATGCGCATCGGCTCGATCCCGATCTGGCGCTCGGTTTGCCGGCGGGGCTGCCGCTCTGGAACTACGGCGACCCTTCGAGTTGGCCCAGATTCTGGCACTTCGTGACCGGCGCAGACTTCAACGTGCGCGGCGGCTTCGCGGGTTTTCTCGATCTGGGGCGTTACCCGTATTTCGCGCAGCAGCTCGGCGAACGGATCGCGCTCTCCTACGGGCCGGCCGCTGCTCTGCTCGCACTCGGCGGCGCCGCGATCCTGGTCGCGTCCCGCCGGCTCGACGGTATCGCTCTCGTCCTCGCGGCGCTCTTGCCGGTGCCGTACACCGAATCGTACCCCGATCTGCAACAGAGCGAGCGCTACTATCTGTTCTCGATCTGGTGCGTGGGCATCCTGATCGGGATCGCGTTCGAACGCCTGGCTGCGCTGTTCGAGCTGCGCGTGCGCAGCGTGGGCTGGTACGCCTTCGCGCTTGGACTCGGGGCTTCGTTTGCCACCTGCGCGCCGCAACGGATGGAGATTTTCGATCAGCGCCACGACCGTTTCGGGCCCCAATTCGTGGCCGAGGTCAAATCATTCACGCCGGACGATGCGATCGTCGTGTCGGCCTGGGGTTACGCGACCTCACTCGGTTACGCCGCCTACGTCGCCCACACGTTCGGCCATCGCTCGGTCGTCGTCGGTGGCGCCGATCAATATCTTTCATACCTTCAACGCTGGCTCGGACGACGACCGCTGTACGTCGTCAGTTTCGATTCGAAGCTCAGCGTAGCGGGCTGGAAAGTGCGACCCGTCAAGGTCAGCTCGTACTATGCCTATCGTCTAACGAAATGAAAACGGGGCCGGCGTGAGAATTGCGCCCCCATGACCGCAGCCAACGCGCGGCGTTCGCTCTGGCCGTTCGTCCGCGCGTGTGCGTTCGGCTTGATCGCGGTCGCTCTCACGAGCCTGCCCTCTCACATCGCCAAGACCCCGTTCTTCAACTACGTGCTGTTGGCGGACGCATTCTTGCACGGCCACGTCTGGATCGATTGGCCGGGCGGCTTCATCGACGCGGTCGAGTTCGACGGCCTGCGTTACGTCGTCAACGATCCCGTTCCCGCGTTGCTCTTGCTGCCGTACGTCGCCTTCGCCGGGGTTCACGCGAACCAGACGTGGCTCGCGGTGATACTAGCCGGCGTCGCCGGCGCTGCCGCCTGGCGGATTGCCGAGAACCTCGACGTGCCGTTGCGGCGCGCCGCCGTGATCGTCGCATTCATGTTCGGCGGCACCGACCTGTGGTGGGGTTCGGTCTTCGGCGACGTTTGGTTTCTCGCTCAGACCTCGGCGGTCGCGTTCACGTTGCTTTCGCTGATGGAATTATCGGGGCCGAAGCCGCGCGGCTGGCTCGTGGCATTCTACTACGTGCTGGCCTTGGGATCGCGCTTTACGATCGTGACGGCTCTGCCCGTGCTCGCGTACCTTACCTATTACGGCAACCTCGACACCTACCGGCCGCTCTACGATGGACGGCTGCGGCGTCTCGGATCGTTTTCGGTCGTGATCGTGCTTTTTGCAGCTTTCTGGATGTGGTACAACTGGATCCGCTGGGGCGTCGTCTGGGATAGCGGGCATACGATCTTCTTCCATCAAGACGAATCGGCCGGCTCGCCGTTTGGCTCGCCCTTCGGCCTCAACCACATCCCCTATCAGCTGCGTTCTTTTTTCTTGCTGCCGCCTCGATTCTTGAGCTACTTTCCGTACGTCTACCCGCTGCGGTTCGGAACCGCACTGACCTGGACGAGCCCGGCGCTGATCTACGCGCTTTGGGCACGCGAACCGTACCTGAGCGTTCGGGCTATGTGGCTGGCCGCGCTGCTTGCAGCCATACCCTCGCTGCTGTACTACGTGAACGGCTACTCTCAATTCGGGATGCGCCACGCGCTCGATTTCGAGCCGTTCCTGTTCGTTCTGATGCTGCTCGCGGCGCGCGTGCATCTGCCGAAATGGGTGCCGGTGCTGGTCGCGTACTCGATCGCCGCGACCGCGTACGGCATCTGGTTTTGGCTGCATTACTTCCCGCGCCCGACGAATTTTTAGGAGTTCCGAGTGACCGCCCGGTCAAGGTTTCCGGCCCGGATGTGAAGCAATAACCGGCGATGGACGCGGCCGAGCGCAAGCCATTTAGCACCCCGCCGATCGTCGCGCGCCTGTGGGCCACCGCTCTGCGCAATCGCGAGCTGATCGCGATCGTCGCCGTCGTCTACGTACTCACGCTGCTGTCTTCGCATTTCCGCTCGACGCAGTTCAACAATTACGTGCGCTTAGCCGACGCGATCCGGCACGGCCACCTCTGGATCGACTACCCCGGCCGCTGGCTCGACGCCGCGCTCTATAACGGTAAGTACTACGTGGTCGACGCGCCCTTTCCGGCGCTCCTGATGATGCCGTTCGTGCTCTTGTACGGCACGGACGCGAACCAAACGGCCGTCGCCGTCGGGCTCGCCGCAGTGATCGTTGGCCTCGCCTACGGGTTGCTCCGCCGGCTCGGCGTACCGCGGGTGACGCGGCTCTTCTTGCTGTTGTTTCTGTGGGCCGGTACCGACGTTTGGTGGTGTGCGGAGCTGGGCGACGTCTGGTTCATTGCGCACCTGTGCGCGATGGCGGCGGTATTCGGCGCGCTGCTCGAGTTGTCCGGAAGGCGGCGCGGCTGGGTCGTCGGCGTGTTCGCGCTCGCGGCGTTCTTTTCGCGCAACGCCGAACTCTTCGCGATCGGCTTCTTTGCGTACGCGCTGTACACGGGCGACCTGGCGCGTGTGGCCGCCGCCGCGCGCGGCGAAGAGTTCGTCGATACGCTCGATCGGCGCAAGGCGTTCCGAACGCTGGGCGCTTGGTTGTCGCTCGGGCTGCTGGCCTGGATCGGGTACAACGAGGCGACGTGGGGAACGGTCGTCGACATCGGCCACACGCTGTACTTCCACCAGGACAGCTGGGGTGAAAAGACCGGCTCACCGTTTGGGCTGATTTACCTGCCCTACCAGATCTACTCGTTCTTCATGCGCGCACCGGTGTTCGTCGAATTCCGTCAGCAGGCGCAGTGGCCGATCCTCAACGTCGACAATAGCGGCGTCGCCCTAACCTTTACGAGCCCGGCGCTCGTGCTCGCGTTTTTGGCGCGCCGGCCGCTGCGCTTGGTCGTGGCTCTGTGGCTGGCGGCCGCGTTCGTGGCCGCGCCCGACTTTCTGTACTATCTCAACGGCTGGTATCAGTTCGGAATGCGGCATGCGCTCGATTTCGAACCGTTCCTGTTCGTGTTGATGGCGCTAGCCGTGCGTTCGAAGATGCCGCGCTGGGGCATGCTCCTGTGCGTCTATTCCGCCGCCGCGGGCGCCTGGGGCGTGTGGTGGTGGAACATGGTGATGCGTACGGGCAGTTGATGAAGCGAAAGGAGTCGCTCGAGTTCGCGGCAATCGCGCTCATCGCGACCGCGACGCTGCTGGGCCTTTCGCGTCTCGACTCGACCGTCTACAACAACTACGTGCTGCTCGCGTCGGCGTTCCTCCACGGGCACGTTTGGATCGTGTGGCCCGGAACGTACATCGACGCGCTCGGTTTTCACGGCAAACACTACGTGATCGAGGGTCCCGTGCCGGCACTCTTACTGATGCCGGTCGTTGCGATCTTCGGCACGAACGCGAACCAAACGGAATTCGCCTGCGTCAGCGCCGGCATCGCCGTCGCGGCCGCCTGGCTCGTCGCGCGGCGAATGGGAGCCGATCTCGCGATTGCCGCCTGGACGACGGCGTTCTTCGCGTTCGGCACCTCGCTTGCATGGTGCGCGATGTACGGCGCCGTTTGGTACGTGGCCCACACGGTAGCCGCGATGTTCGCGATGCTGGCGGTCGCGGAGCTGGTCGGGCGGCGGCGTCTGTGGCTGGTCGCGCTGTTCGTGGTCCTCGCAGCCGGTTCGCGTTTCACGCTGATCCTCGCCCTGCCGGCGCTCGTGGCGTACCTGCTCGCCACGCTGCCGGCGCGCAGCCGGCCGCGCGCGCTCTTGGCCCTGGCGTGCGTGCTGTGCCCGGCGGCAGCGCTCTACGTCGCCTACAACTACGCGCGCTGGGGCCTGCCGAGCGACATCGGCTACGTGACCTGGTACCACAACGACGAGATCGGAGAATCGACCGGTTCGCCGTTCCGGCTCGAGTACTTCAGCTACGAGCTGCAAGCGTTCTTCGCTTCGATTCCGGCCTACACCGGGAAGTATCCGTGGTTGGTTCCGGACTATGGCGCCGTCTCGATCGAGATCACGAGCCCGGCGTTGCTGCTCGCTGCCTTCGCGCGCGGCAACCGCGGGCTGCTGCTGGGGCTCTTGGCTGCCACGCTGCTGGTCGCCGCGCCGTCGTTCCTCTACTACGCAAACGGTGGCGCGCAGTGGGGCATGCGCCATGCGCTGGACTTCATTCCGTTCCTCTTCCCGCTCGTCGTGCTGGGCGCGATGCGGGCACCGCGAGCGCCCACCTACTTGCTGTGCGGCGCGTCGATCGCCGTCGGGCTCTGGGGCCTCTGGTACTGGCGCGCCTTCTACGATCACTACTTGGTTCACTAGATGATCGCCCGTGCGGCGTTCTTGCGCTTCGATTCCAGGAGTGATTCGGTTTGCGGTTTCCCTGCGCTCTTAGCTGGGAAAGGATTTGGGGCCACGCATCTTTTTCCCCAGGAGCCAGCATGCAGAACCGTCCGATCATCGTGAAAGACAGCAACAACTCCGCCATGTTCGCGCTCGTCGCGATCATCTTCATCGTCGCCGCCGTGGCGCTGTTCGTCTGGCAGCCCTGGTCGGCGAGCACGACCAAGACCACCGTGAATTTCGTTGCGCCCGCGCAGCCTGCAGGCAATGCCGGGGCTGCCGGTCAGGGCAACGCCGGGGCCGGTCAGAGCAACGCCGGCTCGAGCGGCGGCACGAGCGCAGGGGGCAGCTCGACGACCACGACGACGACGCACTAGGGGCACGCTCCGGGCGGTGTAGTACACTCGGGGAATGAGTGCCAAGAAGCCGGCGTCGCTCGAGACGTACGCCAAGAAGCGCGACTTCGCCAAGACCCCCGAGCCCTCTGATGCGCCGCCGAAAACCAAGCCCAGTCGCGGCAAGCGGCTGCGCTTCGTCGTCCAGATGCATCGGGCGACGCGCCTGCACTACGATTTCCGCTTGGAGGACGAGGGTGTCCTCAAGTCGTGGGCGATTCCCAAAGGCCCCTCGTTCGATCAGCGAGAGAAGCGGCTCGCGATGGCGGTCGAAGACCACCCGCTCGACTACCGCGATTTTGAAGGCATCATCCCCAAGGGCAACTACGGTGCGGGCGAAGTCGTCGTGTGGGATCGCGGCACCTACCGGCTGCTCGAGGGCACGAGCACGACCGAGCAGATCGCGAAGGGATCGCTGAAGTTCGAACTGTTCGGTAAGAAATTGCACGGCGTGTGGGCGCTCGTTCACATCAAGGGCCGCGGCGGCGAAGAGAATGCCTGGCTGCTGATCAAGGAGCGCGACGAGTTCGTCGATCCCCGCTGGCGGATCGAAGATCATCCCGAATCGGTGAAGTCGGGCAAGACGCTGGCCGAGATCGCGCAGGACCCGCGCGCGCCGCACTGGGAATCGTCGCGGCCCGCGGCCCCCAGGAGTACGAAGCCGGCCCTCGGGGGGCGGCGCGAACCGCTGCCGCCGATCGAATCCCCGATGCTGGCGACCCCGGTCGATGCGCCGTTTGACGACCCAAAATGGTTGTTCGAAGTCAAGTGGGACGGCTATCGGGCGCTGGCGCGCATCGATGCTGACGGGAGCGTCGCGCTGGTTTCGCGCAACGCCCAAGATTTCACGCCGAAGTTCCCCGAGCTGGCAAACCTGGCCGAGGCCTTCTCGGAGCGCCCGCTGCTGGTCGACGGCGAGATCGTCGTGCTCGATGCGGACGGTAAGCCATCGTTTGCGGCGTTGCAAGAGCGGCTCGACCGTTTCGGCCGCACGCGGCCGAACGAACGGCCGGTCACCTTCGTCGTCTTCGACCTGCTGTACGGCAACGGTCGCGACCTGCGCGACGAACCGCTCGAACGGCGCAAGTCGGCCCTGGAGTCGATGTTGACCGGCAAGGGCCCGGTCCTGTACAGCAAGCACGTCGAGGGTGACGGTAAAGCGCTGTTCGAGGTCGCGCGCGAGCGCGGACTCGAGGGTATCGTGGGCAAGCGCCGCGATTCGAAGTACGTGGCGCGCCGCAGTCGCGACTGGGTGAAGATCAAAACCGTGCTGCGCCAAGAAACGGTGATCGGCGGCTGGACCGAAGGGCGCGGCAGCCGCAAGTACTTCGGTGCCCTGCTGGTCGGCCTGTACGACGGCGACGAATTTCTCTACGCGGGTTCGGTCGGTACCGGCTTCGACGACAAACTGCTCGCCGGCATCGCCGGGAAGCTTGCGCCGCTCGAGCGCAAGACCTCACCGTTCGCTCTGCCGCCGCAGACCGACACGAAGGCGCATTGGGTTACTCCGGCGCTCGTCGCCGAGGTGTCGTTGCGCGAGTGGACGCGCGACGGCTTGATGCGCCACCCGGTATTCGTCGGACTGCGCGCCGACAAAGCGCCGGCCGACGCGGTGCGCGAACGGCCGGCCGCCGCCAATGACGTCGCGGCTTCGGAGCGCACCCCGGAGCCGCCGGCGAAGCGCGCGACGAAGCAGCCTGCGGCAGGGCTGGCGGCGCCCCTCGAGATCGGCGGTCATACGCTCGTGCTTTCCAACCGGGACAAGGTTCTGTGGCCGGCCGATGGCTATACCAAAGGCGACCTGATCGCGTACTATCGCGCGGCCGCGCCCTACATCGTGCCGCAGCTCGCCGGCCGTCCGCTCACGCTGCAGCGCTATCCCGACGGGATCGACGGGCCCTCGTTCTTCGAAAAGAACGCACCCCGGCATCTGCCGGACTGGATCCCGACGGTGACGGTCAAGAGCGAGCACGGCCGCCACGAGAACGTACGCTTCATGCTCTGCAACGACGAAGCGGCGCTCGTTTACGTCGCGAACTTGGCGGCGAT
>Ga0302325_10002681_pt1 | contig 42892 bp, 41 predicted proteins | sample Palsa_T0_2_FD_201948 | JGI IMG/M metagenome (GOLD analysis project Ga0302325, IMG submission 201948) | Peat permafrost microbial communities from Stordalen Mire near Abisko, Sweden - Palsa_T0_2 | ecosystem: Environmental > Terrestrial > Soil > Palsa > Peat permafrost | place: Sweden: Abisko... | reverse complement strand
CTGCAGCTACCTCAAGCAGACGATGCAAGACAAGCTGATCGAACACGAGCTGTACATCGACAGGCACGGCCAGGACATGCCCGAGATCCGCGACTGGAAGTGGGCCGCCGGTAAATGACACGCCGCGGGGAGCAGAGCACCCCGCCAGCCAGCACGGCAGCATGAGCACGACAAGCGGCAAGAAAGCCGGCCTCGGCGTCATCGATCCCAGGGAATCAGCGGCCGGCGCGCTCGCAACGGCCAAGTAGGACGGAATGTCGGGCAGCCCGCCGGCGGCTGGGGCGGCGGGTTGCACGACTCACGCGCGGGCGGGTTCGACCAATGCGAGGCCGCTAGGGTGAGTGCGATGGATCCACTGCTGCTCGATGAGCTGGTCGATTGGCTTCGCGTGCCGTCGATCTCGACGGGCGGAGGCGAGCGTGGTGAGATCATTCGCGCGGCGACTTGGGTGATCGACCGGGTTCGCGCAGCCGGCGGCAGTGGCGAGCTCGTGCACATTGGCGAGGGAAATCCGCTTGCCGTTGGCGAGTTCCGCGCGAGCGATCCGGCGGCGCCGACGATCCTGATCTACGGTCACTACGACGTCCAGGGCCCGGGAGCAGCAGAGCTTTGGAGCTCGCCCGCGTTTGAGCCGACGATCCGCGACGGCCGACTGTACGCGCGTGGCGCATGCGACGACAAGGGAAACTTCCTTCCGCTGCTGCACGTGGCGTGCGCAATGGCCGCCGCCGGAGAGCTGCCGGTCAACGTCAGGGTGCTCGTCGAGGGCGAGGAGGAAGTGGGAGGCGGCGCAGTCACAACATGGCTTCGCGCGGACGCGCGCGGCGCCGACGCGGCGATCGTCTTCGACGCGCTGATGCCCGATCCTGAAACCCCGGCGATCACGGTCGGCCTGCGCGGCGCGGTAAAGGTCGACCTCGAGGTGCGGACCGCCGAGCACAACCTGCATTCCGGGCTTTACGGCGGTAGCGTGCTGAACGCGCTGCACGTCCTGCAACGCATCCTTGCCGAGGTGCTACCCGGGCCTGACGGCAGGGTGCGGGAGGAGCTGCGCGAGGGGATCAGCGCTCCGTCGGCGGCTGAGCTCTCCTCCTGGCGGCGTCTGCCATCCGGCGATGAGCTGATCGAGCACAGCGGCGGCAGGCCGGTGTATCCCGGAGCCGGCGGCGAGTACTACCTGCGCAATGGTGCTGACGCGTCACTTGACGTCAACGAGATCGCCGGCGGCGAGCCCCGGACAATCGTTCCGGCGCAGGCCCGCGCGACGCTTTCGCTGCGCCTCGCACCGGGACAGGACCCTCGGCGCATGCACGAAGTCCTCAGCGGCCTGTTGCGCTCCGCACTGCCCGACGGCGCCGTGCTCGAGGAAACGGGCGTGATGTACGCCGAGCCGGCGCTGTTCGAGCCCGAGGAGCCGGCGCTCCGGCTCGCGGCTGACGCGCTGCGGCGCGCCTGCGGAACCGAGCCGGTGTTCATCCGCTGCGGTGGCAGCATTCCGATCGTCGCCGAAATGGCAGCTCGCGGATACCCGGTGATAGTCGCCGGCTTTGGACTCGCCGAGGATCAGATCCACGCACCAAATGAGTCCTACGCCCTGCACAGTTTGGAATGGGGCGAGGCGGCCGCGCGTGAGCTGTACACCGCCCTCGCGGCGCTCCCCGCACGCACCTGACCGTCCGCCGCTCGACGGCGCCGCTGCGCCTGCTCCAGTAGACGCGCGCGAGGTGCGTGTTGTGGCGAGGTAGCTTCCGGGGCCGCCGAACCCTCAAGTGCGACTTGAACGCGCTGTGAGTGCACAGTAAGTGGAGGCTCGAGGCGCACCCTGCGGCGGAGCGCCGAACGACCGCGAGGCGTCCAGCAGCACGCTGCACAGCTCTCCAGACCACTAACCCGGTTTCTCGCGCTTAGAGCATCTAATTCGGTCGAGCTGGTGTTTAGGGGGTGGTACTTTCGTTTCGAGGCGATAGGAGTTGATTGAGGTGCTTGGTGCCGTCGGTCTGAGACTCTCAGGCCGAAACTTTTATGACGGCGAGCGAGTCTCACCCGCCGCCGTCTCCACCTCGTTTGGAGGTGAGTCAGATGGGTGACTTGTCGTGCCCGGCGTGCGGGCTCGTGCTCTACGGGCGCGGCGTCGAGCGGCTCAGTCCGCGCCACTGCCCGCGCTGCATAGCGTTGAGTCGGCGCCTCGTGGCGCTGGTCGAGGTTGACGTCGAAGCGGCAGTGCCCGAGCTGGATGTTGACGGCGCGACGGTACGAGTTCAGGACGCTCGTCCAGCCCGCGCGAAGCAACAGGCAAGCGATCAGAACGACGCGAGCCCGTTCGGCTCACCCGACGTCGCAACGCCCTGAGCTTCAGCCGGCCTGGCCGGCGCGGGTGAAAACTGCGGCAAGACTCGCCGATCGCTAATCCCGGGCTGAAAACCCGCCGATACATGGCTTGATTTTTGATGCGCGCGATCGAGGACCAGACCACCGGCGGCGCCCTGAAGGGAGACCGGCTCCGCGTTGGGCTGGAGGCCCGCGAGGTTCGACTGCGGAAAGGACTCGCGCAGCCGCGGGCGACGAACCTCGACCCACCGACGACGCACCAGCAGCATGCTTCGGTCGGCGTACTCTCCTCGCATCGCGAGGAGAGCGCCCGCGCCGCGATTCCCGGCCGGCTGGGACCTGTGGCGCATGCGTCGTTCGACGCGCTGATCGTCCTCGATGGTGAGCGGCGCCAGCTCGATGCCAACCAGGCGGCCTGCCGCCTGTTCGGCCTTAGCCGTGAGCAACTGCTCGGTCGCCGGCTCGACGAGTTCATCGCCGACGCTGACCGCAAGCCACTGGCCGGGCGGTGGCAGACGCTGCTCCGCGGCGGTGAGGGTCGGCCCACGTGCGTGCTCCTGCGCGAGGACGACTCGCGCGTCACGATCGAGATCGTCGCGGTCGACGAGCTGTCGCCTGGCTCGCACGTCTGCCTGGTGCGAGACGCGAGCGACGACGGCGGCGTCTCGCCTCTGGGCGGCGCCGGCGACGGCGCGCCGCCCGATGCACAGTCGCTCGCAGATCGTCGAAACCTCGCCGCAGTCCTCGACACCTCCGACGACGCGATCACCACGAGCACGCTCGACGGCATCTTCACGTCCTGGAACCGCGGCGCCGAAAAGCTCTACGGCTACACGGCGCAGGAGGCGATCGGACAGTCGCTCGACCTGATCAGCCCGCCCGGCCAACGCGCGACCGACCACCTCAACTGGGAGCGTCTGCTCAAGGATGAACCGGTGCGCTCACTGGAGACGGTGCGCGAAACCAAGGACGGGCGCACGGTCATTGTCTCGGTGACGCGCTCGTTGATTGTCGACGCAGGCGGTCGCGTGATCGGTGTCGCTTCCGTCGGCCGCGACATCACCGAAACCAAACGTACCCAGGCGCTGCTTGCCGCCGCGCATGCCGAGGCCGTTACCGCATCGGAGATGAAGTCGCGCTTCCTGGCGAACATGAGCCACGAGATCCGCACGCCGATGAACGGCGTCCTCGGCATGACCGAGCTGCTTCTGGATACCGAGCTGAGCGACGATCAGCGCGAGTTGGCAACCCAGGTCGCGCGTTCCGGCGAGGACATGATGCGGATCATCAACGACATCCTCGACGTCTCGAAGATCGAAGCCGGACGGCTCGAGCTCGACGCCTGCGACTTCACGATCCGCGACACGATCGAGCAGGCCTGCTCAGTCGGCCAGCTCGAGGCTTCCGCGAAGGAAGTGGCGCTCGAGCTGCAAATCGGCGAGGAGGTCCCGCTGCGCGCTTACGGCGATGACCGCCGACTACGCCAGGTACTCCGCAACCTGGTCACCAACGCCGTCAAGTTCACCAGTGACGGAGCGGTCACTGTAAGGGTCAACGGGCACCAGCCGGCCGCAGGCGGCACGCGTCTACGAATCGAGGTCAGCGACACCGGGATCGGGATCGACCCGGCCACCCTCGACCACATGTTCGAACCGTTCACCCAAGCCGACGCCTCGACGACGCGCCGCTACGGCGGCAGCGGGCTCGGGCTCGCGATCGCGCGCGACCTCGTCGCGTTGATGGGCGGGACGATGGGGGCAATGAGCAGCCCCGGTGAAGGCAGCACTTTCTGGTTTGAGGTCGAGCTTGGCGACCCGATCGCCAGCGATGAGCTCGCCAACGCCCCAGCCTCACCGGCTCGCACGGGCGCGGATTTCGACGCTCGGCGGTGACGGCCTAACGTCGGCGGGCCTAACCTGTCGGGATGCCCGCGGTCAGCCCCGGTCGCGACGAGGGTAGACGACGCTCGACGCACCCGTTCCGGCGATCCTCGGACCGGGGGCAGCGGCGCCACACGCTGCGGGGGAACCGAGTAACACTCGAACTCGGCCAGCTGTCACGCCACCGCGGGATCACGGGTTACGGCTGCAGGTCGCGGTTCCAGCGGCTGTTCGATAGCGTCCGGCGCGATCTCGGACTTGAGTAGCTCGTTTCGCCTATCGGGCGCGGTCGTCTGGACCGCCGGGATCGCACTCCTCTCGGTTGTCTATATGGGACTTGTCGTCCCGATCGGGTTCGGTCCGGACGAGGCCGAGCACATACTCCGGGCCTACCAGGTCTCGCTGGGTCATGCGCTCCCGCAGGTCGTGAACTGCCGGACGCACCGCTATCTCTTCACCTGTCACGGCAACCTGAACGGCCGGCTGACACCGAAGCGACGGGCTGGCGGTGGGGTGTCCTACGTCCTCGTGAATGTCCTCAGCCGCCTCTACACGGTGTCGCATCACAACGGCAAGCCGCTCCACTTCACGGCGAAGGACTACGCGCCCCTTCTGGACGCCACGCTCGGATCAAAGCTGGCGTTCGCGCATTTTGAGAACACGGCCCTCTACTCGCCGATCAACTACGTGCCGGCCGCGATTGTCTTCTGGATCGCCCGGCACATCAACGAGACCGTGATCGGGGCGATCTTCGCGGCGCGTCTGCTGACGGGCGTGGTGTGGGCGATTTTGGTAACCGCGGCCGTCGCGATCACGCCGCGCTGGAAGTGGCTGTTCTCGCTCGTGCTGCTCGTGCCGACGGCGCTCTCGCAGGCCGCCGTGGTCTCGGCCGACTCCTTCTCGCTCGGCGTGGTCGCGCTGACCACGGCCTACGTCCTCTACCTGGCCGATCGTGGCCTCGCGCTACAGAGGCGCGAGATCGCTCTGCTCAGTCTTCTCGGGCTCGTGATCGGGCTGCTGAAGTTCCCGCTCGTGCTCGTCCTGGTCGCGCTGATCGCGCTGCTCAGCGGCGTCCTCGGCGGCGGCGCCGCGCGCCGCTGGCGCGCCACCGTTATCGCGCTTCCCGGCGTGGTCGCCGCGATCTTGTGGGACATCGCATCGAACTCCTACTTCGTCCCCTACCGCAACGTCGTCTACGAGGCGGCGAGACGCGTCTTCATCAGCCAGCCCGAGCAGGAGCACTATCTCCTCAGCCACGTCGTGAAGATCCCGGCGCTGTTCTGGAATACGGCGATCGCCGGCAACCTGTTCAAGCTCAATGGGGTTGCGGGGACCGTCGGCGAGTGGGGCTTGCCGGAGTGGTTCGCGATCACCTGGCTCGTACTCTTCGTGCTGCTGGCGTGTGGCAGCACCGAGGGAGCCGGCGTCGGGCGAACCGTCCGCGGCTGGATCAGCTGGACCCTCGTCACCTACTTTCTCGCGACCGCTGTAGCGATCTACATCACGTGGACCGCGGTCGGCGCTTCGCAGATCAGTGGCATGCACGGCCGCTACTTCACGCTGGTACTCGTTCTTGCGGTTCCGCTCTTCGCCGGCTTGGGCCGCCGACGGCTGCGAATCAGCCCGCGCATAACCGCCTACTCGGTGATGCTGATCAGCGCACTGTCAGCCGCCTGGATGTTCTCCTATACGGCGCAGCGCTACTACGCGAAGCCGCCTTGGTGGGTCTTCGCACACGTCACGTCGGTGCTGTTCTGAGGTTGCTTTGCCCCGTCAACCTGGCGAAGCCGGCGTGAGCCGCGGCGCGACGCCGCCCTCGCTGCGAGGCTTTTGCACCTTGCAGCCGCCTCGCAACCAAGGCGGGCGGGCCGCCGCGGTGCTGGGGGCAATTCTCGCCTGCGCCGCGGTAGCGACGCTCGCTCCAGGCGCCGGCGCCGGCGAGCCGCACACCGCGCAGGTGGGAGGGTCGATCGACCCGATTGCGCTCGCCAAACAGGTGTCGCAACTCGCCGACACGACCGCGAGTGAGTGGTCGGCGCACGAAGACGCGGCAGGAGGGTTTGACGATCCCGTCGTCGGCAGGGTAGTCGGCGACTACGGCGTTTCGATGATCGGCGAAGCACTTGTCAAGGCGGGTGTCGACGCCGGCAACCAAACGTTGGTCGACGACGGCCTCTCGGCCGAGCTGTCGGAGATCGCACACGCCGACGAGGGCGGCTTCGAGCTGCTCTCCCTGAGCGACGCCTACTCCTACGACGCGGCGCATCTCGCGGGCAATCCCGCCTGGACCAGGGCGCGGCCGCGCATGGCGCGCTTCCTGCGCCGGCACGGCCCGCCGGTCTCCAGGGAGGGCCTCTGTTACGCGAGCCCCCACTGCTACAACAACCTCAAGCTGGTCTCCGCGGTCGCCGAGCTCGCACTGCAGCACACGGGCCTGCGCGGCTACCGCTCCGATGCCCTCCTCGGCAACCCGCCCGGTGTCCGCGACCAGGCGCTCGCCTGGCTGCGCCAGGCTGTCGGACACGCCGGTAGCGGCGCCTACCGGGTCGGTGACCCGGCGTTCTCCGGCGTCGGCATCCTCAGCGACCCGACCGAGAACCCGCTCGCCTACCACGTGCTGTCAACGCTGATGCTGGGCGAGGCGATCCGGTTGCTCGGCCCGAGCGCGCCCCCCGCGGCGCTTGCGGCCTTCACTCGCACCGCGGAGGCGCTGATCGGTCTGATGGCACCTGACGGCGACGACACCTACATCGGGCGCGGGCAGGCCCAGGTCTGGACAGCCGCTGCAAGCATCGACGCGCTGGCGACCGCGGCCGAGCTGACCGCGGACCCGACATGGCGCGGACGCTACCTGAGCGCCGCAACCGTCGCGCTCGCGCGGCTCGAATCGCTCTACCCGACCGACGGCTGGGGCTTCCCGCTCGTTCCCCGCTTCGCCGGCGAGGACCTGCCGACGAACTACAATGGAATCGACCATTACGCCAACACTGTCGAGTACGACGGACTCGCGCTCTGGGCGCTCGACGACGCAGCCCTCCAGCTGCAGGGCGCCGCGGACGCGGCGGAGGAGCCGTTGCCAAGCGAGAGCGACGGAGCGTTCGTCGATCCCTCGCACACCCAGTTCGCGGCGGTCACCGCCGGCGGCCTCTGGTACGCGGTGCACGCCGTCAACAGCAATCCCGGAGACGCCCGCTACGGCTTCGGCCTGGTCGCGGCCGAGCTCGACACGGCCGGCGGCTGGCGATCGGTCCTGCCGCAGCGCCCGCTCACGCGGAATGCCAATACCGGCGGCCTTGCGATGCTTTCGGGCAAAACAACGCTCTACCCGGTCGCGCGGAGGGTCAGCGCCACGAGCGACGGCGTGGTCACGATCTTCGGTCGCTGGACTCACGGCCCTGGCATCGTCGATCGCGGTGCGTCGTGGACGTTCGCCCCGACCGCTGCCGGCGACGGCGTGACGCTGTCGTTCGCCACCAAGCCGCGCTCGGAGTACGCGCTCCAGGTCTGGTACGAGGCCGGGGCGCACCTCGTGCGCTCGGGCGAGGGTGTCACGATCGACGAGCCCGACGGCTCGATCCAGGCCTACCTGCTGAACGTCCACGTCCAGATATCTGCTGCCAACACAGCCAGCTCAGCCTACGCAGCCAACCTCCACAGCCTCGTCATGACGATCCCCGCCGCAACGGCCGCGCGCCAGATCACCTACACGACACTGCTCGCGTACGTCCCGCCGGTGCCGGGCTCGACCGGCCCGAGCGGCGCAAGCGGCCCGTCGGGCAAGACGGGGAGCAGCGGCACGAGCGGGGCTTCGGGCAAGACGGGGCCGAGCGGCATGAGCGGGGTTTCGGGCTCGAGGTAGCGGATGTCGAGTTACGAGGGCGGACGGCGCCGCCGCGGCGCTCGAAAACGCCCGCTGCTCTCGCCTGCCGCCGAGCGTGCAATGCTGGATTGGTGAACGCCTACCAGCTCGAGGTCCTTCGCTCCCCGATCGACGGCGCGGCGCGCGCCCGCCTCGTCGAGCGCGCGCGCAAACTCGTCTGGATCGGCCTCGCCTGGCACTGTGTCGAGGCCGGGGTTGCGCTCGCGGCGGGGTTGGTCGCCTCCTCGATCGCGCTCGTCGCGTTCGGCGCCGACAGCCTGATCGAACTACTCGCCGGCGGTATCGTGCTGTGGCGCTTCGCCGCGATCCGCTCAGGATCGGACACCGCCGAGCACACGGGTCACCGTCTGATCTCTGTGAGCTTCTACGCCGTCGGCGCCTACGTGCTCGCCGCGTCACTCGGAGACCTCATTGGCTCGCACCGGCCGGCCACCAGCTGGGTCGGCATTGCGCTCGCGCTGGTGGCGCTCGCGACGATGCCGCCGCTCGCGCTCGCGAAGCGCCGCGTGGCGGACCGGCTCGTGTCGCCGACCGCCCGCGGCGAGAGCCGCCAGACGATGCTCTGCGCCTGCCTCGCGCTGGCCCTGCTGGTTGGCCTCGCCGGCAACGCGTTGTTCGGGATCTGGTGGCTCGATCCCGCGGCGGCGATCGCCATCGCCGGCGTCGCGGCCCGCGAGGGCGCCCATGCCTGGCGCGGCGAGGGATGCTGCTCGTCGCTGCCGCTCGCAGCCGGCGGGACGCACTCGCACACCGGCCACTGAGGCGGCGAGGCCGCTCGCGAAGGCGCGGCCGGCAGTAGAGCGAGCCAGCACCGCCGCCGCCGCCGCCAGGTTACGCATGCTGCGGCATTGCTCACGGTAGGGTCTCCTCCGATGAGCGAGCGGTTCCTCGTAACAGGCGCCTACGGCTGCATCGGCGCGTGGACGGTCGCCCAACTCGTTCGCGACGGCGTCGAGGTCGTTGGCGTCGATGCCGGCGACGACGATCGCCGTCTGCGCGCTCTGCTCTCAGAGAACGAGTTGGCGCGCGTGGGCTTCGTCCGCGCCGACATCTCCGATCCGGCGCAGGTCGAGCTCTGCTTTGCGCACGAGCCGACCCATGTCATCCACCTCGCCGCGCTCCAGGTGCCGCAGTGCCGGAAGGACCCGGTTCTCGGTGCGGCGGTCAACGTCGTCGGAACCGTGGCGATGTTCGCCGCGGCGGCAGCCTCGGGGCTCGAAACGCCGGTCGTATTTGCGAGCTCGGTCGCGGCGTTTGCGGCGCTCGACGGGGGCGGTAACGCGGTCCTCGATCCGAGCGGCCCTCCTGACACTCATTACGGCGTGTACAAGGTCGCCAACGAAGGCGCGGCGCGGGTGTTCGCGATGGAGTCGGGGCTGAGCAGCATCGGACTGCGCCCGCACGTCGTCTACGGCGCCGGCCGCGATCAGGGGCTGACGTCAGCGCCGACCTTCGCGATGGAAGCCGCGGCACACGGTCTCGGCTACACGATCGCCTACAGCGGTCGCTGCGAGATGCAGTACGCACCGGACGTCGCTGCGGCGTTCATCGCCGCCGCGCGCGCGAGCTTCAGCGGCGCCACCGTCGTCAACGTCCCCGGCACGAGCGTGCTGATCGAAGAGGTCGTTGCGGAGATCGAGCGCGCAGTGCCGGAGGTCGCGGGCCGGATCGAGATCAACGGGCCGCCATTGCCATTCCCCGAGGAGCTCGACTCGAGCACCTTCGCCGACATCGTCGGCAGCGTGCCGCTGACGCCGCTGAGCGAGGGGATCGCGGCGACGATCGCACACTTCCGCCGCTGAAGCGGCCCGGCGGACGGGTACTGTCTCAGTTTGACTCGAGCAGTCTGTCGATCTCTTCGGCGCTCCAGATGTGATCGGTGACGCCTGCAGCCATCGCTGGAGTGCGCTTGATTGCTGGGCCGTTCTCCTGCTTGAGTGCCAGGGACTTGTGAGGGCGGCCGAAGTTGTAGTGCATGAAGTGGATCGCGACAGCGGCGGCATGGTTCTCGACCTTCTTCGAGTGTGCGTTGGTCAGCCGGGTGAAGCGGCGCATGTTCATCCGCATCGTGAGGTTCTGGCGCTCGACGTAGCTGGTCGAGATTCGTGACGGGTCCGGGTCGCCTTTGCCTTGGCGGACCTTGACGCCGGTGCAGACCGCTGGGCTGTAGCGCCGCTCCGCGTTGGGGTCAACGGAGTACTTCTTCTCGATGATCGCCCAGTCGATGTCGCGGCCGAACGTCATACCAATCGCGGTCCGGTAGGCGGTGAGCCCGTCGGTGCTGAGTTGGATGCGGTGCGGGATGCGATCCTTGAGGTCGCGCAGGAAGATGATCGCGTCATCGATCGTGCGGTCGCCGACGAGCCAGGAGGGGATCAGCTTGGTGTCGGCGCAGATCGCGGTCCACGTCCAGACATCGCCGTAGCTGAACTCGCCTTCGTGCTCCTCGGGCACGTTACGCGCTTTGGAGTAGCAGAAGCTCCAAATCTCGTCGGCCTCGATCGTCGTGCACGGCAGGTCGCGCAGCTCGCGGTCTTGGTAGTCGGCGCACGCTTCGCCGAGATCGACGAGGAGTTTGCTCACGGTGTTGATCGAGCAGCCGACGATCCGGCTGATCGCGCGCAGGCTGTTGCCCTCCGTCATCAGCGTCAGGATCTGCGCTCGCTTCGCGATCGGCAACCTGTTCATACTGAATATTATGCCTGAGCGCTAAGGCAATGTCAATGGTCCTTACATCTTCTTGCCAACTCTATGCATCACTATGGCCTGCTATTGTTCCAACCGTGGGGTTGCTTACATGACCGAGCGGGCGAAGATGCAGCGAGTGGCGGCCGTGTCGCGCGCTTTCACGCCGGGCACGCCGGTCGGTCGCTTGGACATGCTTGCGGGGCGCACGAACCAGCTCACCGACATAGTGAGCGCCGTGTCGATGACCGGGCAGCACGTCGGCCTCTACGGCGAACGAGGCGTCGGCAAGACCTCGCTCGCGAACGTGCTCTCCGAGGTGTTTGACAGCGTCTTGGTGCGCGACAAGTTCCAGTCGGCGCGGATCAACTGCACGACGGACGACACCTTCACGACGATCTGGGAGAACGTGTTCGCCGAGTTGGGTGCCGAGGGCGACTGGATGGAGGCGGAGACGCTCACGCCCGAGATCGTGCGGCGCGCGCTTCAGGATCTCGACACTGAGCCGCTCATCGTGCTCGACGAGTTGGACCGCCTCACAGACGACGACGCGTTGACGGGCCTCGCCGACACGATCAAGACTTTGTCGGATCACGCAACCGAGGCGACGATCGTGCTAGTGGGCGTCGCGTCCTCGATTGGCGACCTCATCGGCGAGCACGCGTCCATCTCACGGGCACTTGTGCAGATTGAGATGCCGCGCATGTCGCGCGGCGAACTGGCCGACATCATCACCAAGGGTTGCGAGGAGGCGGAGATCGCAGCGCTCCAGCCGGCGGTGGACGAGATCGTCGCGCTCTCGGAGGGTCTGCCGCACTACACACATTTGCTGGCGCTCCACGCGGGCCTACGCGCGGTCAACGACGATCGCGCCGTCATCACCCTGGAGGACGTGCGCCGGTCGATTGCGGGCGCGGTGGAGCGGCACACGATTCTCGACGCGTACCAGAAGGCCATACGCAGCGCGCGCAAGGACGCCCTCTTCGCCCAGGTCCTCCTCGCGTGTGCTCTCGCGCCAAAGAATCCGCTCGGATTCTTCACGTCCGGGTCGATCCGCGAGCCGCTGGAGGTCGTCGCTGATCGGAGGCTCGACATCCCGGCGTTCTCGAATCACCTCAGCCAATTCCTCGAGCCTGAGCGCGCGTGCGTGCTCCGCCGAGAAGGCACCTCGCGCCGGTACTTCTACAGGTTCTCCGATCCGATCCTTCAGCCTTACGTCATTCTCAAGGGTCTCGCCGACGGCCTCATCACCGACGAGCAACTGGAGCAGTTGCGCGAAGTGGAGATCGACCCGGAGCTTACGCCGGGCGACTTTGAGACCATCGAGACTCAGCGGCTCTTCTAGCGGAAGCCGTGCGTTCCTCGGGGGTCATCTTCGCCGCGCGCGCCTTGCCGCCCTTGAGTCCGCCCCTGCGTCCCAGCGCCACGGCTGCGGGGTCCTTCGTGCTCGCGATCGGCTCGTCGTCAGCCTCGCCGGTAGCGATGTCCACGATCAGCTTGCCGAGCTGGTTCGCGTCGCGCGGGCGCTTGCGTGAGCGGTCAGGCATGCCCAACAGCGTAGCGCGAATGGGGCCGCCCTCCGAACGATCGTTGGCAGGGCGGGAGGGCGGCCCCGTATCGTTCCAAAGGACTTCGCACGCGAAAGCTACCCGATTCTGCGGCGTCAACACATCGCTCCGTCCGCGCACACCGTTAGCTTGAAGAGCACAGCATCCGGAGAGTTCGGCAACCCTTGGCAGGGCGACGAGCGACCGGCAATTCCAAAGGCAAGTAACAGAAAGGAGCCGTATGGCTTCGTATCGCATTGTGTGCGTGAACAAGGCGCATGAGCACAGCCACATCCTTAGCGTCGGGACCGGCACAACGCCCGACCACTGGTCGCGCATGTGGACCGTGGAGGAGATCATCGCCGCAATCCGCAGCGGCGACCGCTTCTACACAGTCAGCCCCTCGACGGGCAAGGCAGCCGACGTGCGCCCGATGACGTGCCACGTCGCCGGGTGCCTGGTCGTCACGCTGCGCTCGGCGTCCGACGCCGTCACCGACAACAACCTGGACAACATGCCGTCCTGTGCGGCTTAGTCCTCAGCGAAGAACAGCGGCGTGACACGCGGAAACGGATGGCGCAGGATGGGGCCATCCGTTTCAGCGCTCGGATGACAGGTGTAGCCGAGACCGACGGCGATCGCGTCAGCAAGGAACGGCAGGACGCGCTCCGCTTCCTCGACCGTCAACTCCAAGCCGAGCCGTCGATCAAGGGTGAGGTCGATGCGGCCGCCGTCGAGCGGTGACGCGCGCAGAAACGGCACATGCCGACCGTTGATGACAACATCGTGCGACTCGAACGGCCCGACGTAATCAACCCGAGGCTCGGACAACCCGACGAGATCATCGTCGTTATCGACATCAGCCATCGCAACCCCTTTCGACAACCCCACGCACCCCACCTTCCGCGCCCGACCGTCCTGGCCCGGTGCGGCGTAGACTCGCGCGCGTGGCGAGATTCAAAGTCGGCGACCACGTCGCCCACCGCGACGACCCCGAAGATTGCGGCATGATCATCGCGCTCGTGAGGGACACGCCAGCCGGTCCGCAGTGGCGAATCGACTGGGACCATCACGAAGGCACGAGCGACCTTGCTGAGCAAGCACTAGTCGCCTGCGAGGCCCCCGAAGAGAGCGACGAAGAGACAGAGGAACTGCTCGATTCAAACTGAGACACCACCGGCGGACGGCTAGCGCTGCACGCGGGCGCCGGCGCCCGACACGAGCGCCTGCACCTCGGCGAGCGTCGCGGTCGACGTGTCGCCCGCCGTCGTCATCGCGAGTGCGCCGTGCGCGGCGCCGTACTCCACGGCAGTCCTGAGATCGCCGAGGGCAATCAGGCCGTAGATCAAGCCTGACGCGAAGCTGTCGCCGCCGCCGACCCGGTCGAAGATCTCCAGTCCAGGGCGCGGCGTCGCCTCGGCGAAGCCGCGATCATGCGACCACGCGATCGCGCTCCAGTCGTTGACCGTCGCGCTGCGAACGGCACGCAGCGTCGTCGCAACGACCTGGAAGTTCGGAAACTCGGCCGATGCCCGCTCGATCATCGAGCGGAACGACGCAGTGTCGAGGTCGCTCAGGTTGTCGTCGGTACCCTCGACCTCGAGGCCGAGGCAAGCGGTGAAGTCCTCTTCGTTGCCGATCATCACGTCGATGTGACGCGCCAGGGCGCGGTTCACCTCGCGCGCCCGTTCGACGCCGCCGATTCCCTTCCAGAGGCTCGGCCGGTAGTTGAGGTCGTAGGAGACGATCGTGCCGTGGCGCGCGGCGGCGCGAACCGCCTCCTCGACGACGTCCGGCGTGGTCTCCGAAAGCGCGGCGAAGATCCCGCCGGTGTGGAGCCAGCGCACCCCGAGCGCGCCGAACAGGTGCTCCCAGTCGATCTGTCCGGGCTTCAGCTGCGACGCGGCGCTGTTGCCGCGGTCTGATACGCCGATCGCTCCACGGACACCGAAGCCGCGCTCTGTGAAGTTGAGGCCGTTGCGAACCGACCTGCCGATGCCGTCGTAGGGCACCCAGCGCACGAGCGAGGTGTCGACGCCGCCTTGGAGCATGCAGTCCTCGACAAGCCGGCCGACGTCGTTGTCCGCCAGCGCCGTGACGATTGCGGTTCGCAGCCCGAAGCAGCGCCGCAGGCCACGCGCCACGTTGTACTCTCCCCCGCCCTCCCAGACGCGGAACTCGCGCGCGGTGCGCACGCGACCCTCGCCGGGATCGAGTCGCAGCATCACCTCGCCAAGCGCAACCAGGTCGTAGCGACAGTCGCTCGCGCCGCGGATCGTCAGCGGGCTCATCAGCCGGCTGCGGCCGCGATCCGCACCGCCTCTGCGGCAAGCGCGGTCACGGAATCGAATTCGCCCCGGCGGATCAGCTCCGGCGCGACCATCCAGCTCCCACCCACCGCGGCAACATACGACAGTTCCAGGTAGGCGGGCGCATTGGCACTCGTCACCCCACCGGTCGGGATGAAGCGCACTCCCGGGAAGGGAGCGTGGAGCGCGCGCAGCATCGCCACACCGCCGGTGGCCTCGGCGGGAAAGAACTTGACCAGCTCGATCCCCTCGTCAAGAGCCGCGATCAGCTCTGTCGGCGTCGCGATGGCGGGGACCACCGGTATCCCGAGCTCGTGGCAGCGACGGACGACGCCCCGGCTGAAGCCCGGCATCACGACGAAGCGCGCCCCGGCCTCGATCGCCTCGTCGACCTGCTCGGCGCGCGTGACCGTGCCGGCCCCGACGAGCAGGTCCGGGTCGCCGGCCAGCAGGCGGAGCGCCGCGAGCGCCGCCGAGGTTCGAAACGTCACCTCAGCAAGCGGAAGCCCACCGGCTTTGAGCGCGTCGCCGAGCGGACGCGCGCGGTCGAGATCGTCGAGCACGACGACGGGAACGACGCGCCTCGCGCAGAGCAGCTCGAGAACGTCGCTCAACGCGCCAGCCAGCCTCCGTCGACGGCGAGAATGGTGCCGCAAACGTAGTCGGAAGCCGGTGCGGCGAGGAACACAGTCGCGCCCGCGAGGTCGCTGGCAGTACCCCAACGCCCGGCCGGGATCCGCTCCAGGATCGCCCGGCTGCGATCCGGATCGTTGCGCAGGGCTTCGGTGTTGTCGGTCGCGATGTAGCCGGGCGCGATCCCGTTGACGTTGACGCCGTGCGGGGCCCACTCATTGGAGAGCGCCCTGATCAGTCCCGCCAAGGCGGATTTCGACGCCGTGTAGCTCGGCACGAGTACGCCCCCCTGGAAGCTCAGCAGCGAAGCGGTGAAGATCATCTTGCCCGCGCCGCGTGCCACCATGCCGGTGCCGATGGCCCGGGCGAGGAGGAACGGGGCGGTCAGGTTGGTCTCGAGGATGCGATCCCACGTGTCGGTATCGTGATCGACCGCCGCCGCGCGGGCGATCGTGCCGGCGTTGTTGACGAGGATGTCGACCACCTGATCGCCCCCCGCCAGCTTGCTCGCGAACTGCTCGACCGCGGCGCGATCGGCGAAGTCGACCTGGTAGCCCGAGAACTCGCGGCCGGCCGCGTGCACCCGCCGCTCGACTTCGCTGCCGGTCGCTTCGAGCTGCGCGCTCGCCCCGACCACATCGGCGCCGGCGCGCGCGAGCGCCTCGGCCATCGCCAGGCCGATGCCGCGCCGGCAGCCGGTGACGACAGCGAGCTTGCCGCTCAGGTCGAACAGCGCTGCGGGATCGAGCTCGCTTGCCGGCAACTCAGTCGCTCGACTGGCAATCGATCAGCACCTTCATCGCGCGCCCGGACTCGAGCTCGGCAAAGGCGTTGGCGACATCGCCCAGCGCCTCGACGCGCGTGATCAGCTGCTCGGCCGGAATCGCGCCGCTCGCGAGCAGCGCGACCGCCTCCTCGAAGTCGCGACGCTCGTAGACGCGCGCCCCGATCAGCGTCAGCTCGCGCCAGAACACGCGGAACAGGTTGACCGGCGGTGGCGAGGCGTGAATCGCGACCACGACGATGCGGCCGCGCACGGCGAGTGACTGAATCGCAGTTTCGATGCCTGCCGCGGCGCCCGAGACTTCGAATGCGACATCCGCGCCGGCATCGGCGGTCCACTCGGCAACGAGCGCGTCGAGGTCGCCGCTGGTCGGATCGAGCGCGCGCAGACCGATCGTCTCGGCGAATGCGCGCCGCGTCTCGCTGACCTCAAGCACGAGCACGTCGCCGCCAGCCGCTCGGGCCACGCAAGCGATCAGCAGACCGATCGGTCCGCCGCCAACGACGAGCGCCTTCTCGCCCTCGAGCAGCGAGGCGCGGCGCACGTCGTGCACGGCGACTGCCGTCGGCTCGGCCAGCGCGGCGTGCTCGAGCGACAGGCTCGGCGGCAGCGCGACGAGGACCTCCTGTGGGACGGTCCAGCTCGCCTGCATCGAGCCCGGCGAGTCGATCCCGAGAAAGTCGAGGTTGTGGCAGATGTGGTTGTAGCCGGCGCGACAGGCCGGGCACGTTCCGTCCCACACGAGCGGGATCACCGTTACGAGGTCCCCGGGCGACCAGTCGTTGACGCCCTCGCCGACGGCGACAATCGTGCCCGACATCTCGTGACCGAGTACCGCCGGCAGTGTCACGCGCGCATCCATGTCGCCATGGAAGATGTGGAGATCGGTGCCACAGATCCCGGTGTAGGCGACGTCGATCTGCACCTGGCCGCGGCCGGGAAGCTCCGGTTCCTTCTCGATGACCGTCAGCGTCTTCGCGCCGACGTAGGTGGCTGCGTGCACGCCTTCCCTCCAGGTTGCCGGTTGATCGGAGCCGAATCAGACACCGCGCGGATGCCCACTCCTACAGCGTCCGCACGAGCGAGCGCAGGGCAAACATCGGGTCGATCCGGCCTCTTCGGCGGAGCATACAGACGCCCGCGCCACCGGCACGCAACGATCACGTCCTGCACAGGCGCCGGTTTACGCGGCAGCGCGCTGATACGGGCCGCTGCCAGCAGCGTTCAGTCATCGGATGCGTCGGCGCTCACCGGCGTATCGGTGAGCGCTTCAGTCGAGGACGCGGTGCGCGCCGTCGGCTGCCGACGCAGCGAAGATGCGCGGTCGCGTGAGCTGCAGTCGCTCGAACGCGGACTCGGTCGCGGCGGTGACCTGCGCGACCGCTGACGTGGCCGTGAGCGCGATCGCGCAGCCGCCGAAGCCACCGCCGATCATGCGCGCGCCGAGGGCCCCGGCGGACAGCGCGGCGTCGACGGCGGCGTCGAGCTCGGGCGAGGAGACCTCGAAGTCGTCACGCAGGCTCTCGTGTGAGGCGCTCAGCGGCGGCCCGATCGCGTCGATCAGACCCCGTCCGAGTAGATCGACGACTTCGAGGACGCGCGCATTCTCCGTCACGACGTGTCGCACGCGACGGCGAATCGTCGGGTCCGCGATCTGCTCCAGCGCGGCGTCGAGGTCGGCGAGTTGTACGTCGCGAAGGGCGGGGACGTTCAATATCCGCGCCGCCTCCTCGCACGCCGCGCGACGGTTGGCGTAGGCACCGTCGGCCAGGCGATGGGCGGCGCGCGTGTCGATCACGAGCAGGCTGAGGCCGGCCGAATCGAGATCGAACGGGATCTGCTCGCACGCAAGCGTTCGCGTGTCGAGGAACAGCGCGTGGTCGCGCTGACAGAGCAGCGAAGCGCTGGGGTCCATGATGCCGACCGGGACACCGACGAATTCGCTCTCGGCGCTGCGCGCCACCTGCGCCAGATCCTGGCGAGAGAGATCGAGCGAGAACATGTCGGCGCAGGCGAGAGCGACCGCGCATTCCAGTGCCGCCGAAGACGACAGCCCGCCGCCGATCGCGACGTCGCCGTCGAGTACGAGGTTGACGCCGCCGACGTCATGGCCCGCCCGACGAAGCGCCCAGACGATGCCCGCCGGGTAGGCGACCCAGCCGTTTACCGCCCCAGGATGGAGCTGGTTCTCCTCGACGGTTACGGGTATGCCCCCCTTCTGGAGCGAGCTGGCGAGGATCGCTCGATCAGCGCGCCTGGAGGCCGCCACAAGCACGCCGTAGCGCAGGGCGATCGGCAGCACGTAGCCGTCGTTGTAGTCGGTGTGCTCGCCGATGATGTTGATCCGCCCGGGCGCCGCCCAGCAGCCGGCCGGCAGCCCGCCGACCGCATTGCCAAAGGCCTTGACGACAGGCTGTGCGCGAGCGCCAAGCTCGTCGCTGGCCTCGGCCTCCACTCAGTCCCAGGCGCCGGTCAGCCGTTCGAGCTCGTCGACGCTGAGCGTCAACGTCGCCCCGGGGATGATCTCGTGAAGCTGCTCGGCGTTCCGCGCGCTGGCGATCGGCGCGGCGACCGTAGGCTGCTCGCGCAACCACGCGATCGCGACGGAGGCGATCGGCACGCCGTGCGCAGCCGAGATGTCATCCAGCGCGGCGATCAGGCCGGCGGCGCGCGGATCCTCGAGATACTTGGAGGCCCCCGCCGCGCGCGGGCTGTCGACGCTCGTCCCGGGGCGGTACTTGCCCGTCAGGAAGCCGCGCGCAAGCGCAAAATATGGAAGGCAGGCGAGCCCGGAGCGCTGGCAGACGTCGCGCAACTCGCCCTCGTATTCGCTGCGCTCGACGAGGCTGTAATGCGGCTGCAGCGCGATCGGCCGCGTCAAACCGTTGCGCTGGCAGACGGCGAGCGCCTCCTCGACGCGCGCGGCGGTGAAGTTCGAGAGCGCGACCGCCCTCACCTTGCCGGCCTTGACAAGCTCGTCGAAAACGCCAAGCCACTCCTCGAGCGGCGTGCTCCGGTCGTCCTCGTGCGCGTAGTAGATGTCGACGTAGTCGCTCTGCAGGCGCCGCAGCGAGTCCTCGATCGCCAAGCGCACATTGTCGGCGCCGAGCCCGGGCCGGACCGACCACTTCGCCACCTTGGTCGCGACGACGACTTGATCGCGGTTGCCGCGTGCGGCCATCCAGTTGCCGATGATCGTCTCCGACTCCCCGCCTTTGTTGCCGGGAGCGGCAGCCATGTAGGAGTCCGCCGTGTCGATGAAATTGCCGCCGGCTTCGTGGTAGGCGTCGAGCACCTCGAGCGACGCCGCTTCGTCCGCCGTCCAGCCGAACACGTTGCCGCCGAGGCAGAGCGGGAACACGTCGATGTCGCTGTCAGCAAGGCGGGCCACCGCGAGAAACCTAGCGCAGGCACGTTGCGGGCTCTGAGGTTCGCCAGAGAAAGAGGGCGGCCGGCAGCTCAGAAGCCCTGACGCGCGCCGTATTCGTCGGCCACTCGCTTCGGGGCACGCGACAGCCAGGCCTCGACGATCACCTCTTCGAGCTCTTCGACCACGATCCGCTCGAGCAGGATCAGGATCGCGGGATAGCCGTCGAAGTGCGGTGTCGTGAAGAAGATCACCGGATCGTCGGCGAGCAGCACCTCCTTCGCGCCCAGGTGTGGGACGCGGGCGGCGACGATCGGCCCTGCGGGCGCCAGCTCGCCGAGCGCCCGCAGATCAGACGGGCGTAGCGGCCGCTCCCAGACGAACAGCTTGTCGCGAACGCGCCACATCCGCATGCCGCGTGCGGTCTGCTCGCTCGTCTGCGGGAGCGCGAGTGCGATGCGCGCCACGTCGTCCCAGCTCGCCACAGGCGGAGACTACATCGGCGTCGTGGGGCTGGCGCAGGCTCGGCCACGGGGCGACGTGGGCGGTGCTGGATGCCGCGCGCTGCCGCTTGCGCGCACGCTACGGTTCTCGCAAGCCGATGAAACAGTGTCTCCTGGCAGTTCTCGTGACAGCGGCGCTTGCCCTCGGCCTCCCGGCGGCGGCGCTTGCTGCCGAGATCTCGATCGCCAACAGCGGTGTCGTGAGCCAGCCGAGCTGCCCACTGAGCCCGTGCGCTGTGATCTCTCGAACCACCGCCATCCAGGTCAAGGACGGCGGCGTCAGCGGGCCGCTCCAGGTCAAGCGAAATGGGCGGATCAGGTCCTGGTCGGTGACGCTCGCGATCCCGAGCAGCTACGAGATCCACTACTTCGACAAGCACGAGGGAGGGACAGCGCGAGCCGCCCTCGCGATCCTGCAGAACGTCGGCGGGCTCGCCTACAAGCTCGTGGCGCTCAGCCCTGTGGTCCACCTGCAGCCCGACTTCGGAACGACGGCGGTGATGGCGCTCGCAGATCCGATTCGCGTCATCAAGGGTGAGTTGCTCGCGCTGGCGGTGCCAACCTGGCTGCCGGCGCTTGCGCTCGACTATCCGGCCAGCACCTCATGGCGCGCGAGCCGGAGCTCCAGCCAGTGCTCGGACGTGGCACTCCAGACGATGCAGTCGCTGGTCGGCTCATTGGCCGTCTACGGCTGCCTCTATCAGACCGCGCTGATCCCTTATGGCGCGACGGAGAAGGTCCGGGCGTCCTAGCGCGCGCGGTCGCGGCCCCGGCGCGCGAGCGTGCCGAAGGCAAAGTCCCACCACGGCGCGCTGATCCCGTAGCCGTGGCTGTCGTCCTCAAAGTGATGGCGCATGTGAAGTTCGCGCAGGCGCCGCTCGATACCGGTACGCGGCACGGTGTGGTGGTGCAGCGCGTAGTGGAGCATGTCGTATATGAGGTAGCCGGCGAGGAAACCGGCGCCGACGGCCCAAGCGAGCGGTGTGCCGACGACGAGCACGAACAGGCCGATGAAGAGGCCGGCGAGCGGGATCGAGACCGCGGGCGGCATCACGAGCCGTAACGGGTCGTTGGGGTGATCGTGGTGTACGCCGTGGACCATCCAGTGCAGCCGCGCGCCGATGCCGTCCTCGGGCTCGAAATGGAATACGACCCGATGGATCCAGTACTCGCAGAAGGTCCAGAACACGTAGCCGGAGGCGCAGGCGATCGCGAAGCTCGCCGCCGCCACGTGCGACGCCCCGAGCAGCGCGAGGAGCGCTATGGCGGGCACGTAGATCAGCGGCACCACAACCGGGTGCACGCGCGACAGCCGATCGAGCCAGGGCCAGCGGAACATCGGTGGCGAGGCGCGGAGCAGCTCGGTGCGTGATGCACCGAGAGCTGAATCGTGGAGCGCGCTGTCGAGCGATACGTCGTGCATCTCGCAAACCTCATTTCGACCTGCTGTACACATCTTTATAGCGCGTCGGCCACCTCCCGTCTGCCAGTCGCGACCCGAGCTAGTCTGCACGCTCAGATGGCGCTTCCGGCCGTGGCAGTTCTCGACGACTATCAGGACCTGGCCCGCAGCTTCCTGGCGTGGGAGCGACTGACCGGACGCATCGACCTCGCGACGTTCAGGGACCACCTCGAGGACGACGACGCGCTCGCCGAGCGGCTCGCCGACTTCGACGTTGTCGTCGCGATGCGCGAGCGCACGCCGTTCACGCGGGAGCGGCTCGAGCGTCTCACGAGGCTGAAGCTGCTCACGACGACGGGCATGGCCAACACGGCGATCGACATGCAGGCCGCTCGCGAGCAGGGCGTGATGGTCTGCGGCACGAGCGTCAGCGGCGGCTCGACGGCTGAGCTGACATGGGGACTGATCCTTGGGCTGACGCGACACATCTGCGAGCAGGACCGCAACGTGCGCGCGGGCGGATGGCAGACCGAGACCACGATCGGACCCGAGCTCGCCGGGCGCACGCTCGGGCTGATCGGCCTCGGGCGACTCGGGACTCGTGTCGCCGCCTATGGCGCGGCGTTCGAGATGCGTCTCGTCGCCTGGAGCGAGAACCTCGAAGGCCAGCGAGCACGCGCTCTCGGCGTCGAGCCGGTGGGCAAGGACGAGCTGCTCGCGTGCGCCGACGTCGTCTCGATCCACCTGCGCCTCAGCGATCGCACGCGCGGGCTGATCGGCTCGCGCGAGCTCGCGCTGATGAAGCCGAGCGCGTATCTGGTCAACACATCGCGCGGGCCGATAATCGATGAGCTGGCGCTCCTCGACGCGCTCCGGGAGGGCACAATCGCCGGCGCTGCGCTCGACGTATTCGACCAGGAACCGCTGCCGCGCGAGCACCCGCTCCGATCGGCGCCGAACACGTTGCTGACACCACACATCGGCTACGTGGCGGAGGACGCCTACAACAGCTTCTACAGCGAGATAGTCGAGGACATCGAGGCCTGGCTCGACGGCGCGCCGGTGCGCGTCCTCAACGGTTAGCGGGCGCTACTCGCCGGCGTCAGCCGCGCCCGGACAACGAACCAGCGATTCGCGCACCAGCGCAGCCTGGCTGCGGGTCCGCGTCTGGACGACAAGAGAATCGGGTCGCTGCGAAGCGAGGTGCTCACCGCTTTGCTCTGCTTCAGCGTCTTCTTGATCTGCCGCCTCGTGCATGGCCTCCGCTTCCGTTCGCAGGTGGTTTCAGTGTATGCCAGCAGATCGATCGGATGCGCCGGTGGCGAACTGCGCGTCAGCTGCCGCGGCGCGCGGACGGAGCGGCTGCGCTTGAGATCCCGACAGCCGGAAACCTTGCGGCCCACGTCCGATCGAGTGGCATAGTTCAGCGCTCCGCGAGACGACTAGGAGAGCTTGCACATGGATCCACCAGTCCACTTCGAGCCACCGAAGGAAACCGCGTGAGCATGCTGCAGCCGTCTTCACCCCAGGCCGGCTAGCGCGTGGCGGCTGGACTCCCCAACGCCGCCATCGAGGCAGTCCATGCAGCCTGCGAGCGACACGTCGGTGACGAGCGGATCCCCGGGCTCGTCACCCTCGTAGCACGCGGCGGCGACATTCACGTCGAGACGCTCGGTCACCTCGCTGTTGGCGGCCCGTCCGTCGCCCGGGACTCGCTCTTCCGCATCGCTTCGACGACCAAGCCGATCGCCGCGGCGGCGACCCTCGCACTCGTCGAGGAGGGCCTGATCGCTCTCGATGAGCCCGTCGAGCGGCTGCTGCCCGAGCTTGCCGACCGCCGGGTGCTGGCGCGGATCGACGGCCCGCTCGAGCAGACGGTGCCGGCTGGGCGGGCGATCACGACCCGCGACTTGCTGACGTTCACGTTCGGGTTCGGGATCGTGCTCGAGATGTTCGCCGCGCCCACGCCCTGGCCCGTCGTTGCGGCCGCCGACGCATTGCGCCTGGGGACATTCGGCCCGCCGGCGCCCGACATCCAGCCAGACCCCGACACCTGGATCGCCGGCCTCGGCTCACTGCCGCTGATCTGCCAGCCAGGCGAGCGCTGGCTCTACAACACGGGCGCCTCGGTGCTCGGCGTCCTGCTCGCACGAGCTGCCGGTGAGCCGCTCGCGGACGTCCTTGAAACGCGCATCTTCAGCCCTCTCGGCATGCGCGACACCGGCTTCTGGACGAGCGAGACAGACCGGCTCGCAACCGCCTACCGCCCGACGCCGGACGGCCTCGTGGTCGTTGACGAGCCAGCCGGGAGCTGGAGCCGACCGCCGCTGTTCGCCGACGCCGCGTCTGGCCTCGTGTCGACCGTCGATGACCTGCTCGCCTTCGCGCGAATGCTGCTCGCCGGCGGCGGCGCGGTGCTCAGCGGCGCTCACGTGCGCGAGATGACGCGCGATCAGCTGACGGCGGCGCAGAAGGCGGCAGGTGGGCTCGGGCCGGAGTTCTTCAACGGTCGCTCGTGGGGCTTTTGCCAAGCCGTCACCGACGCCGGCGCGTTCGGCTGGGACGGAGGGCTTGGAACGTCGTGGTTCGTCGATCCGGCCGCCGATCTCGTCGTGATCGTGCTCACGCAGCGCCAGTTCGAGACCTCGGGCCTGCCGCGCGCGCACCGCGAGATCCAAGCAGCCGCCTACGGCTGAATCAGCCGACCGCGGCGATGCCCTCGGACGCGCCGCCGACCGCCTGCTGGCGGGGAGCCGCGAGCACTGGACCAAGACGCGCGAGCAGCGGCACGGCACACGCTCCGACCGCCGCTAGCAGGAGGAACGCGGCCGTCGGATGGTGCACGAGCACCTGAACCGCGAGCGCAACCACGAGGCCGCCGAGCTGCCCCGCGAGCCAGAGCAGCGCCGCCACCGTTCCCGCCGATGTGCCGGCGCCGCGCTCACTCAGCTCGAGCACCACCGGAAGGTCGGTCAGCAACAGCAGTCCCATCGGCACCAGCACCACCGCGTCGATCGCGATCCCGTGCGCGAACGCCAGCACGACGCCGCCGACGACGACCGCCGCGATCGATGCCGCGATGACCGAGCGCTCGGCCCGGCGGCGCACGAGCAGGGGCGGCAGCGCGGCCGAGCCGATCGCGCCGGCGAGCACCATGCCGACGAGCAGGCTGCCAGCCGCGTTGGCCGAGACGTGGTAGTGGTGCAGCAGCGCCTGGAGCCAGGTCGTGAGCGCGATGAACGCGCCGAAGCCGAGGAACAGCAGCCCGCTGAGGACCCGCACGCCGGGGTCCGCCCAGACAGCTCGGAGCGCCGCGACGCCGACCGCGACTGCCTCGTCCTGAGGCGATCCGGCGCCGCGGCGGCGCAGCTGAGAGCAGAGCACCGCCGCCGCGAGGACGGCGAACGCAGCCTGGATCACCAGCAGCGTCGCGATCTCCCTGCCGCCGAGCGCCGTCCCCAGGACGAGCGCCAGCAACATGCCGGCGAAGATCCCCGCCGAGCCGACGGCGATGCCGTGGGGGCGCAACGACGCCGGTAGGTACTCTGCCGCGACCTTCGTTACCGCGTTCAGCACGAGCGGCTGGGCGACGGCGACCAGGATCTGCCCGGCAAGCGCCCAGGCGTAGTTGTCGCCGGCCAGCCGGACGAGCCCACCCGCGGCGGTGAGCATTGCTCCGACCGCGAGCCAGCGGTGAAACGCGCGGTCCAGCAGACGCCCGGCCGGGATCGCGAGCACCACGTAGAGCAGCGGGAAGATCTCCGCGAGCCAGCCGATCGCTGTCTCCGAGACGCGGTAATGGTGCGCCGACGCCGTCGTCAGCGGCGCGTAGGTGAGCCACAGCACCTGCGTCGAGGCGGCCAGCAGCGCGTAGGCGGCGACCGCACCCCAGCGCCGCTCCACTCGCTCCCCTGCCGCCGCTTTAACCCCGCCCACTGCGGGCCGATGGTAGTACGAAGTCGGGCGGCCACGAACGTCGACCGCCACTGGCTGCCGTCGAGTCCGCTAGCCTTCCCGGCCGATGCGCGCCCGACTGCTTCCTCTGGTCACGCTGGCGTCGGCGGTGGCGCTGGCAGCCTGCGGCTCGACCAACTACGCGGACACCGACAACATCGTCCCCGCGCCGGATCAGGCGCAGACGCTGAAGCCGCCGAAGACCAAGATTCCGGTGACGTCGAGCTCATCGACGAGCACGAGCGCCTCGGTACCCAGCTCCGGACCGCTCTCGACCGAGCCCAAGATCACGGTGCCGAGCACACCGGCACCGACGACGCTCACGACCAAGAACATCATCACGGGCACGGGCGCCGTCGCCAAGAGCCACGACGAGCTGACCGTCGATTACGTTGGAGCGCTCTATAAGAACGGCAAGGTCTTCGACGCCTCCTGGAGCCACGGCGGTCCCAAGGGCGTTCCGTTCCAATTCGAGCTCGGCGTCGGCGACGTCATCAAAGGCTGGGACGAGGGCATCGTCGGCATGCGCGTCGGCGGCCGTCGCGAACTGATCATCCCGCCGGCGCTCGGCTACGGAGCAAAGGGCTCACCACCCACGATCCCCGCCAACGCGACGCTGATCTTCATCGTCGATTTGCTGGCAGTCAAGTAGGCGGCAATTTGCTCCGTCGCTCCGCGACGGACAAATTCCGCCGGCGCTTGGTGCGTGGTGCCGGCTCGTGGCCGTGCATCTCGGCGGCTCGCGTTGACCTCCATGGCCGCGAGTGCTGCGGCAATACGACGAGTCCCGACGGCCGCTACACGCAGCCGGCTACTGTCGATAGCGGTGAAAAGTCGCGGAGCGACTTTTCAGCCGCTTCCCCCCCACGGATGCTTCAGCAGCAGGATCGTGTTCGCCACAAACAGGAGCGCGAACAGGATCGTCCAGCGGTTGAGGTTGCGCTCGACGAGTGATCCGCCGCCGAGCGGACCTACGCCGGTGCCGACACCGAACGCGCCAGAGAGGCCCGAGTCCTTGCCGGAATGCATCAGGATCAGCAGGATCAGCACGATGCAGATCAGAACCTGCGTGGTGGAGAAGATCGCCTGCATGCGCGTAAAAGGCTAGCGCAGCTCGTCGATCAGGCGGAGGATCTCGACCGCCTCGGCGCGCAGCTGACGGTTGAGCGCCCGGAAGTCCTCGTCGGAGAGCTTGCCGGTGCGGTAGTCGAGCTCGGTGTCGCGGATCTCGGCGTACTTCGCCGCGCGCGCCGCCTCCAGCGCACGCCGCTCATCGTCGCCGCCCTGCTCGAGCCTCGCCGGCTTGCGCAGCGGCGCGCCGACGAACCAGACGAGGAAAGCGAGCAGCAGCGCGATCACCGCGATCACGAGGACCACCATCATCGACTCGCGTGCCCTTGCGGGCCAAAGCGCCTAGGCGCGGCCGAGGTCCTGTGCCACACGGGCGAAATAGCGCGCCCGCACACGCGCCGTGGCGCCGCCCGTCGGCCAGATCGCCGTCAGACCGCCGGCGAACACGATTAGCGCGCCGACCCATAGCCACATCACGAGGGGCGAGGACGTCAGCTTGAACTGCGCAGCCGGTGTGTGCGTGAGGTAGCCGTGTGCGATCGCGGCGAGCAGGAGGTAGGAGAGATCGACCCGCGCCTTCGGCCCGGCTTTGTCGCTGTTGACGAGGAAGTTGGCTCTGTTGATCTCGCCCTGCAGCGCGCCCTGCACCGACGGGGCGTCGATCGCCGCCGATATGTCGCGTCTGAAGCTCGAGTCGAGGCTTAGCTCGCTGACCGAGTCGCCACCGATCAGGCTTCCGACAGGCCCCTCGGCACCACTCGGATCGGGGAAGAACTCGGCGGTCGGGTGGAGTGTCGTGACGTAGTGGCCGCTGCGCGACACGCGGACGATCGCGCCGAGCGTGAGCAGGGCGCCGGTACTCGTCGGGTCGGTGACGATCGCCGCCGTCGGGCGCACAACCTTCATCGTGTAGCCGGCGACGACGTCGCTCTGGCCGGGCTTCAGTTCGACGTAATGGCTGCGCTGGAAGGTCGCCGACGCGGCGACGCCGACGAACAGCACCGCCACTCCCACGTGAACGATGTAGCCGCCGTAGCGCCGGCGGTTGCGGCGGACCATCGACAGCAGCGCGCCCGGCGGCGTGTCGGACGAGGTCGCGCGTCGTACGCGCCAGCCGCGCCAGAACTCCTGGCCGACGGCCGCGAACACGAACACGGCACAGCAGAAGAGGGCGACCGTCGCGGGCGAGGAGGAGATCGGGATCAGCGTGAACGAAGCGACCAGCATCGCGAGCGCGGCGAGCAGCGGCAGCGTGAAGTTGCGCCGCGCGTTTGCAAGCGTCGCCCGCCGCCAGGGGATCACCGGTCCGATGCCCGAGAGGAGCACGAGCATCAGTGCGAGCGGCACCGTGTAGCGATCGAACCACGGCGCGCCGACCTCGCTTTCGGTGCCGGTGATTGCGCCCGAGATCAGCGGGAAGAACGTGCCCCAGAAGATCACGAACGTCAGGCCGACGAGCAGCACGTTGTTGAGCATGAACGCGGCCTCGCGGGAGAACAGCGAGTCGAGCCGGTGCTCGCTTCGCAGCACCTGGCGGCGGCTGACAACCAGGTAGATCGAGCCCGCCACCATCGCGCTAATCAGGATCACGAAGGGCACGCCGAGTGTCGAAGCGCCGAACGCGTGAATCGAATTGAGTACACCCGAGCGCACGAGAAAAGTGCCGACGATCGCCAGCGTGCTCGCGCCAAGCACCAGCGACGCGTTCCAGATCTTCAGCATCCCCCGCTTCTCCTGGATCATCACCGAGTGCAGGAACGCCGTGCTGATCAGCCACGGCATCAGTGCGGCGTTTTCGACCGCGTCCCAGCCCCAGTAGCCGCCCCAGCCGATCTCGTAGTAGGCCCAGCGCGCGCCAAGCAGGATGCCCAGTCCAAGGAAGAGCCATGACGCGAGCGCGAAGCGCCGCGTCACCTGGATCCACTCAGCGTCGACGCGGCGGGTGATCAGGGCCCCGACGGCGAAGGCGAACGGGATCGTGAAGAACGTGTACCCCGAGTAGAGCATCGGGGGGTGGATCATCATGCTCGGGTTGCGCAGCAGCGGGTCGAGCCCCGCGCCGTTGACGGGGGCCGGCGAGGTCAACGCGAACGGCGTCGCGAAGAAGACGAGCAGCGAGCTGAAGAAGGCACCGAAGCCGAGCAGCACCGACACCGCATAGGGGACGATCTCGCGCATCCTGTTACGCGTCACGAACACCGCGAGGCTCGACCACAGCGAGAGCAGCCAGACCCAGAGCAGCAGCGACCCCTCCTGCGAACCCCACATCGCCGCAGCGCGATAGAAGAGTGGCGTCGTGATGCTCGAGTTGTTGGCGACCGTGTTGTAGGCGAAGTCGTTGTTGATGAAGGCGAGCTCGAGGATCGCGAAGGCGACGCTGAGGATCGCCAGGAGCGCGTAGACCGACCGGCGCCCGGCGTCGACCCACTCACGCCGGCCGCGGCGCGCCCCGTAGAGCGAGGCGCCGATCCCGAACAGCGCCGTGAGCAGCGCCAGGATCAGCGCAGCGCGGCCGACGACCGCCATCAGCGATCCGCCGCGATCACGCCGACTTCGCCGGGCTGTACTTCGACGGGCATTTCGTGACCATCGACCCCGACTGTGCGACGAAACCCGCGCCGCCCTTGCTGACGGTCACGATCAGCTCACGCCCGACGCGGAACGGGTCGGGCACCGCTCCCGTGTAGCGCACCGGCACACTGCGTCCGCCGCCAGCGCGGTCGGCAAGCCGAAAGTCGAGCACGCCGTTCGCCAGGTGGCGGACCGAACCGCTGACGACGGTGCCGGTCAGCTCATACTCGGTGCCGGGCCTGGCCTGCGCAAGCAGCTGCGTCGGCGTCAGGGCCTCATCGGCAGCCGAAAAGCTCGTGTAGATGAGACCGCCCGCGAGCAGCACCGCGAGCGTGAGCGAGACGACTAGGCGCACCTGACGCTTGCGGCCTGGATTCATCGCGGTCAGGAATTTATCGCACGGGCTCGCCCGCGGCGGCGGCATCGCGGCCGGGCCGATGGCCGCGGTCGCGGAGCGCTCGAGCTCGCCCGACCCATGCGCTCAGCGTTTCGGGACCCCACTGGTCGTGGAAGTGGGCGCGCGCGACGAGCCGCAAACGCGGATGGCGCGTCGTGCCGTTGCCGAGATAGACGATCCAGGTGTAGTGACGGTGGTAGAGCTGGTAGTACGGGCCGAGCCGCGGCAGCGAGCCGTTGGCCAGCGGACGGTCGCCGTGCTTGACCAGCCAGAAGCGAATCGCCGGCTCGATCGGCTGGGTCGCGAGGTCGAGCGGCCCGAGCTCGTAGTCGATCGCGCGCCGGGTCGGCAGCACGGCGACGAGCGCACGCCCGATCGTTGTCGTCGGCGCGTATTCGCGAACGTGCGAGTCGGGACGCTCGTCGTTGGCGACCGCCCGCCCGACGCCCGCGGTGCCAGCGACACCGGCGAGCACGACCGCGATCGTCGCGGATAGCGCGACCGCGCGAGGCGGCGTCGGCTTCGACCGGTGCGCGATCGCGAGCAGGCGCGGCCAGGCCAGGTGCGCGAGCCAGGCGATCACGCACCAGATCGACCAGGCCACAACGAGCCACACCCAGAGACCGAGCTGGGATCCCCACCACAACGTGTAGCCGAGCGTGCCCGCCAAGAGCGGCGCGACCGGGGTATTCGCCGCGTCGGCGCCGAGGCCGAGGCACATTCCGAGCCCCATCAGCGCCGCCGCGCAAAGATCGATCCGTCGCCGCAGGGCGGCGGCGACCGCGATCAGCGCCAGCATCGCGAGCAGCGCCAGGGCGGAGTCAGTCTGACTGCTCGCCGGGGCCCTGCGGACGCTCCGCTTACGCGACCATTCGGAGTTCGGCACGTAGAGGAACCAGGGCTTGAAGCCGATCGCCCGGACCACCGCGTTCCAGCCAACGCGCGCGCCCAGCGTGCTGCCACGGTCGTGGACCGTCGTGACGATCAGCGATAGGTTGCCGGGACTGTGCTCGATCTCGTCGATCACAGGGGCGCTCCAGCAGAGCGCGACGACGAGCGTCGCGAGAGCCGCCCAGCGCCAGACGACACGCCGTGGCCGTGCCGTACCGGCCCGACGCGCGTTCCACCACGGCGCGAGGCGCACGACGATCAGCCCGGCGAGGCCGATCACGACGATCGCGACGGTCGGCGCGAGATAGGTGAGATGTGTCTGCGTGACGAAGCTCGCCACGACCACGACCGCCGGCAGCAGCCGGTAGTCGCCGCAGGCGAGCGACCAGCAGAGGAAGATCAGGAGCAGAAACGGGAACATCGCCGCAGAGGGGTTCCAGACGTCGTGGAAGACCTCTGCGGCAAGCGACTGGCACATGAGCGCGATGCCGATCGAAACCGCGAACATCAGCACGAGGCCGCCCCGGCGGCGCGCCAGGATCACGCAGCCGACGATGCAGAGCGTGTTGACGACGCCCATCGCGATCGCAGCGCTTGCAGGGCCACCCAGTCGCACCGGGATCGCGAGCAGCCAGTAGAGCATCGGGCCCGGGCTGTGAACTATCTGCCCGGTCACGTTTCCGGCCTCCGAGTACTGGCCGATCAGCGGGCTGTGCGAGCTGAAGACGTCGAGTGCCCGCGTCAGGATGATCCCATCGTCGCCGTCGGGCTCCCAGCCGGCCTGGACGGCATGAACCGTGGAGACGATCACCGGAATCGCCGCAGCCAGCCCGGCAGCCAGCGCCGGGAACTGGCGTACGGCGAAGGCCAGGGCGACACGCGGCCAGCCGCGGGCCCTGCGGCCGAGCGCCCTGAGTCCCAGCCACCAGCGGGCGGGCGCTGTGAGCACCGACGGCGCACCGGCATCAGCCGCACCGCTCGGCGCCACGGCTGGCCGAAGACCGGTCGCCGCTGCCTCGCCGACCCCCCGCTTTCCGGGCGCTCCGAGCACGGGCACACGCTACCCGCAACTCGCGACGGGCTCGCCGCGTCCGTGACGCTGCGGGCGGGGAACCGGAGTCGATTCACGCTCGGCGGTGATCGCCGCCGTCGCGCCCGCCGCCGCTGGTCACTACGACGGTTCGACAGCCCCACTCCCGCCGGACACGGGCTCTGCGTCGTCCGGCGCCTGGAGATCGACGCCGTGCCTGGATCTGATGCCGCCAAGAACGGCCAGCGACGACCAGATTCCAGCGTTCCAACCGCCAACGAGCTCCCACGCCCGGGCGATCCCGATCAGCAGCGACACGATGAGCACGTCCCCGATCGCTGCGACATTGGAGATTCGGTTTGGGTTGCCGATCAGGGCGATCCCGTAAGCGAGCTCAACACCGAACATCAAGAGCAGGGCAGTGATCAGCACGACCTGCCGTCGGCGCACGCGCGGTGGCGCCGCCAAGGCGGCGATCGTGCGCAGTCCCGCGGCGGCGAAGAGGATGCCGACAACGCCAAGAACTGCCGCCGGATAGCCGATGTTGTTGCCCGGCACGAGACCGAAGAGCGACACGGCCAGGGCATTGATGAAGGCAAGGAGGGCGGCAGCAGCCCTGAATTCACGCACTACCGGATGGGACTTCGCGTGGCTCTCCGACACGGACACGGCCACGAACAGGAGGCCGGTGAGCGTTGCAGACGCAGTTCCGATGCCCGCGAACAGACCGCTGTAGGACCCAGCCAGCACAGCTCCAACCCTACGCTCGTCAACCGCGATGCGCACGGACGAAACTGGCCGGCGCTTCAGCGCTAATCGCTCTCGCGGCCAGCCGTCGGCTCGGGCAGCGCCACGTCCGGCGTGCGGGCCACGCCGAGCGCCAGGATCAGGAACTGGATCGAGCGCGGGAACCGGCGACCGGGCGGGGGCGGACCGTCGTGACGCTCGGCAATCGCCAGGAGGCGCAGCACCTCACCGCTGACGGCCGCGTGCTCTCCCTCGCCGTCGCATGCCAGACGAGCCAGGGCGATCGACTCAGCGACCTCACCACCGGCCATGGCGCGTCCCATCGCCGTCAGCAGGTGGGAGCAGACGCGCTCCAGCGCGGGATCGAGCGGCCCGGGCGCGCCGGGCGGCGGTCCGGCGTCGGCCGGCTCCGCACCGGCCAGGATGCGCTCGATCTGACTGCCGGCGATCGAGCTGATCGCCTCGCGACCCAGTCCTGCCGCCAGAGCGACGCGAAGCTGCAGCGCCGCCGAGCTGATCGGCTGCCCATAGGGGCAGTCGCTGGCCCACAGAATTTGCCGCGGTGGGACGAGGCAGAACAGCGCCATCAGGTCGGCCGGGTTCCACCACGATGTGTCGATCAGCAGGTTCGGGTGCTCCGGCATCAGCCGCCACAGCCAGGCGAGGTCGCTGACGGCGGCGTGCGCGAGAATCAGGTGTGCGCGCGGATGGTGTCTGGCAAGTTCCAAGGTGTCTCGCCCGAGAGCGGGGATGCCGCGGCCGGCGTGGATCAGCACCGGGACCCCCCGCTCGTCGGCGAGCTCGACGAGGTCCTTGACCGCCGGCTCGCTCATCGTGAAGCGCTCTGCCCGCGGGTGGAGCTTTATGCCGCGTGCGCCCGCATCGAGGCAACGGCGAGCCTCAGCCAATGCGTTGTCGTGCGGATCGACCCGGCAGAACGCCACCAGCCGACCGCCTGAGGTCTCAGCGGCAGCGAGCGCCTCATCATTGGCCGGTGGGTAGCCATCCGGCTCGCACATCGGGAAGAAGACCGCACGCGCACCGGCGTAGTCCATCCTCGCCAGCAGCTCCTCCGGCTCCTGCCTGAAGCCGTCCGGGTCGTTGCGCCCGAAATGGGTGTGGACGTCAAACAGCGACAGCGGCCCGGTCTCTCGCTCGATCGCGTCGAGCCAGCGGCGCGCCTCGAGCTCGATCGGCTCAGGCGGCTCATCTCGGCTCCACCCGCCGGCGACATCAGCCAAGGTGCACCACGCGGGCGATCCGCTCGACTGCCTCATCGACCAGCGCCGGCGACGTCCCGATGTTGAGGCGGGCAAACCCTGCGCCCTGGCGACCGAAGCTCGGTCCCGGGCTGAGCGCCACGGCGCAGCGCTCGAGGATCGCGACAGACGGGTCCTCACCGAGCTCGAGCGCGCGCAGGTCGAGCCACGCGAGGTAGCCGGCCTGCGGCTGCGTGTAGGCGACCTGCGGGAGACGCTCAGCCAACAGCTCCGCGAGCAGCTGGCGGTTGTGGTCGAGCACGGCGATGACGTCGTCGAGCCACGGTCCCCCCTCGCGGAAGGCGGCGATCGAGGCGATCGCACCGAGATGGCCGCAGTGGGTGTCGCCGAACGAGAGTCGCCCGATCACCTCGGAGGCGTTCGCTGACGCGCTGACGATCTGCGCGCAGTTGAGACCGGCGATATTGAACGCCTTTGAAGCCGACCACAACGCGATGCCGCGCTCGCGCGCAGCCTCCGAGACGCTCAGGAACGGCACGTGCCGAGCGCCGGGAAGAACCAGCGGCGCGTGGATCTCGTCGGCCAGCACCCAGGCGCCGTAGCGCGCGGCTGCATCAGCCACCGCGACGAGCTGCTCGCGGGTCGTCACGCCGCCGCTCGGATTGTGCGGGCTGCAGAGGAGCAGGGCGACAGCGCCCGCAGCGAACTCCCGCTCGATCGCTTCGACATCGAGCCCCCCGCCGGCAAGCGGCGCCTCGGCCGGCTCGCAGCCGAGTTCCTCGATGACCGTGAAGAACGGGTGGTAGACCGGCGGGTTGATCACGACCCGGTCGCCGGGCTCCGTGAGCGTCCGCAGCAGCGATTTGATCGCCCCAACCACATCCGGACTCGGTGCGACCCGCGCCGCATCCACGCTCCAGCCGAGACGGCTCTCGACGAAGCCGGCGAAGGCCTCCGCCAGACCGAGTTCGCGCGGCGAGGCATAGCCGCAGTCGTCGAGCTGAATCGCCTCGGCGAGGGCCTGCTTGACGGGCCCGGCCAACGGGAAGTCCATCTCAGCCACCCAGGCCGGCAGCACATCGGCGCCGTAGCGAACCCATTTCGCGCTGCGCCGCCGCCGCAACCGCTCGACCGATAGATCGGTCAGCTCGGGGTTGAGGATCGTCGCCATCGTCACCGAACTCTGTCACGCCGCCATTGCGGCGCTCGTCAAGCCTGCTCCTCCTCAGCCCCGAACAGCACGGCCGTACGAGCGGCGGTTTCCCTTCCCCAGCTCCCCATCGTCGTCCTTGCAACGAGGAGCACAATCAGGCCGAAGCAGAAGATGATCCACCAACTTGTCCGCGCGCTGCTGGTGAATGCGCTACCCGGAGTGATGCCACCAGCCCCACTGGCAAGGACCGAGCCGACGATTGCCACGCCGAGCGCCTGGCCAATCTGGCGGGTCGTCGCTGTGGTTGCCGAGGCGACGCCGGCCTGGGAGCGTGGCATGCCGGACACCGCTGTGTTTGTGATGGCAGCGTTCATCATGCCGAGTCCGACGCCGATCAGGCCGTAGCCCAGGAACAAGCGGCCGTCTGGCAGGTGGCTACCCCAGAGCGCAAAGAGCAGGGCCGCCAGCGATAGCGAAACCCCGCCGATCGTCAGTGAGGGGCGTGGTCCCCGCCTGCTGACCAGGTAGCCCGACACCGGCCCGAGGACGAACATGGCGCCCGCCATTGGCAGCAGGAACAACCCGGCTCGCAGTGCCGAAAAGCCGCGGATGTCCTGCAGGTAGAGGGTGTTGAAGAACAGGAAGCCACCGAATGCGGCAAACGCGCTGACAGCAACGATGCTGCCACCGCTGAAGGGCGCGCTGCGAAAGAAGCGCAGCTCGAGCAGCGGCTCGCTGCGGCCCAGCTCGTAGCGGATCAGGCCGGCCAGGCACGCCAAGGACGCGGCGAAGCAGCCGATGGTGATCGGGCCGCCCCAGCCGTTCGTCGGCGCCTCGATGATCGCGTAGACCAGACTCGCCAAGAACGCGATGATCAGCAGCTGGCCAATCGGGTCGGGACGGCGCACCTTGAGCGCATGCGACTCCGGGACGAAGCGGCGCGCCAGCGCGAGCGCCGCGATACCGATCGGGACGTTGATCCAGAAGACAGACCGCCAGCCGATTCCGTCGACGAGCGCTCCGCCGATGATCGGACCGCTCGCGATACTGATGCCGACAACGCCGCTCCAGACGCCGATTGCCCGTGCTCGTTCCCTGCCGTCGGTGAATGTGTTGGAGATGATCGACAGGGCGACGGGATTGAGCATCGAACCGCCGGCTGCTTGCAGCATCCGGAAGGCGATCAGCCAGCCGAGGCTTGGGGCCACGCTGCACAGCAGCGATCCGAGCGTGAAGACGCTCAGACCGAGCTGGAAAACTCGCCGCCGGCCGATCCGGTCGGCGGTCGAGCCGGCCAACAGAAGCAGTGAGCCGAGCACCAGCAAGTAGGCGTCGATCGTCCACTGGGCGCCGGCAACCGACGCATGAAGATCACGTTTGATGGATGGCAGTGCAACGTTCAGGATCGTCGTGTCGAGACTGACGATCAGGATGCTCATGCAGCAAATCGCCAGGATCAGCGGCTTGTGCTGGGCGGGCGCTGGATGCGGAGAATCGATCACCTGGATTGCGAACTCTTTCGGGTCTTCGCTGTCGCTGCTCCGCCGGGCGGAGCCGCAGCGATGTCCGGCGGGACATTAGGCGCCGGAGCGGTGTCGTTCGCGCAGGCGATATGCTCGCCGCACTTTGTCGACGGACGTTTCGATGCCAACCGTCGAGCGAGTCCGCCACCAGCCCGCTCCCCGCCCGCGTCTGCTTGAGGTGGGGGAAGTTGAGCAGCTGACGCCTCACATGCTCCGGGTCGTTCTCCACGGCGATGACTGGTCGAACTTTCACAGCGCCGGCGCGGACGACCACGTGAAGCTCATGTTCGCTGCCGACGGCGACGGAGCACCGCCGCTCGCGAACCCGGACCCCAACGGTCCGCGTTACCCGGACGGTGTGACTCCGCCGCTGATGCGCGACTACACGCCGCGGCGGTTCGACCCGCAGCGCGGCGAGCTGACGATCGATTTCGTTGTGCACGGCGACGGGCCCGCCGCGAGCTGGGCCGCGAACGCGGCGCCCGGTGCGTTGCTGGGTCAAGGTGGCCCGCGCGGCTCCCTGGTCGTTTCAGACGATTTCGACTGGTACCTGCTCGCGGGTGATGAGACAGCACTCCCTTCGATCGCGCGCCGGCTCGAGGAGCTGCCACGGTCGGCGCGCGCCTTCGTCATCGTCGAGGTGGCGGACGCCTCCGCACAGCTCGAGCTCGAGACGCGCGCAAAGCTCGAACTGCGCTGGCTCCACCGCGCTGGGGCGGAGCCGGGAACGACCGACCTGCTCGAGGTCGCGATCCGCGAACTCGATCTGCCGGGCGGCAACGGCTTTGCCTGGGTGGCCGCCGAAGCCGACGCGGTGCGACCGCTGCGCTCGCATCTGCGTGAGGAACGCCAGCTGCCGAAGGCCTGGACGCGGATCACCGGCTACTGGAAGCGCGGCACTGCAGACCATCACGACGAGCCCGACGCCTGACTACAGCGGGGTCGCCCAATCCAGCTCGGATTGAATTGCTACCTAACGCGCGCCTTGCGCGGCTGGTTCCAGCACCCAGCGTGCGAAATCGGCAGGGTCAACGTTGCTCCCGCAGAGGATCGTCGTGACGCGCCGCCCGGCGAATCGCTCAGGCTGCTCGAGGACTGCGGCGATCCCGAGCGCTGCGGACGGCTCGACGACGAGCCCCGCATGCTCATAGAGCGCACGCATGCCGGCCGTAATCGAGTCCTCGCGCACGAGCACGACGTCGTCGAGCACGACGAGCAGGTCATCCAGCACCTCGCGGATCGGACGGCGCCCCGCGACGCCGTCGGCGATCGTGTCGATGCGATCCGTCTCGACGACCGTTCCCTGACGCCACGACAGCGCCATCGCCGGCGCACCGACCGGCTGGATTCCGATCACCTCCACGTGGTCGGCGAGCGAGCGCAAGGCGTAGGCCACACCGCTGGCCATCGCGCCGCCGCCGAGCGCGACGAGGACGACCTCGAGCGTCGGATCGTCTCGGACCAGCTCGAGGCCGATCGTCGCGGCACCCTCGCAGGTGGCGAGGTCCAGGCTGTCCTCGACCAGGTAGTCACCGTCCGCGTTCGCGATCTCGCGCGCCAGCAAGCGGGCGTCTTCGATGTCCTCGCCTTCGAGCCGGATGTCGGCGCCGAGCGCGGCGATCTGTCGCAGCTTGAGCGAGTTGACGGTTGTCGCAGCCACGACGGTGACCGCCAGGCCTCGACGCCGGCCGCTGTAGGCCAGCGCCTGGCCGAGATTCCCGGCGCTCGCGCACACCAGCCGTGACGCTCCTTTGCGCTGAGCCATCTCTGCCACCGTCTCCGCGCCGCGACCTTTGAAGCTCCGGACCGGGTTGAGCGTTTCGACCTTCAGCGTCACCGAGCACCCGAGCATCTGACCGAGCGGCGGGCACGCCAGCGCCGGCGTGTCGAGAAACACCGGATCGATCGCGCTGACTGCGCCGCGGACCCGATCGAGCTGGAGGCGAACGCGGTTGAGGCCGCTCACGGCAACGCAGCATTCCATGCCCGCCGGGTCGAAGGCGCGCGCCGCGACCCGCGACGAGCGTCCCGACCGGCTTGCTCTCTGCGCCAGTCCGTTGCGGGCCGCCCTTTGTGTCCCGGGCGGTTAGCGGATGTAGATCGTGTGCGAGGTGCGGGTGAGGGTCGCGTTGCCGGTGAAGGTGGCAACGATCCTCCGCCGCTTGCTTCCGTGCACCCTGATCCGCTTGAAATAGGTGCACGTGCGACTGATCTTGGCTTTGTGCGTGCTGAGCAGCTTGGTCCCGTGCATTACCTTGATGCGTACTGTTCCGTAGCAGCTCGCGGCCGCGTTCATTCCGGTCGGCAGGGTCAGAGCGCCCGCGAAGGTAAAGCGGTGCTTCTTGTGGTGAGCCTTCAGCGTGAGCCTCACGCGAGGCGGCGTGAGGCTCGGGAAAACGACGCTGGTCGTGGCGGACGCGGCGTTGTTGGCTTGGTTGGGGTCGGATTGGTAGGCGCTGACGGCACCGGTGTTCGTGAATGAGCCGCCCCGGGCCGGGATCAGCACGATCGTGATCGTCGCGCTCGTCGTCGATCCGGTGGCGCTTGAGTCGAGTGTCCCGAGTGAGCAGGTCACGGTCGAGGTGCCCGTGCAAGTCCCTTGCGAGGCGCTGGAGCTGAAGTACGTCGTCCCCGCCGGCAGCGTGTCGCTCACGGTCACGCCGGTCCCGGGGCCGGGACCGTTGTTGCTGACGCTGAACTCCTCCGTGACCGGCCCTCCAATCACTCCAACGGATGGGGCCGTGACGGTGATCGCGAGGTCTGCCGCCGCGGTCTGGAACGCACCGGAATCACATGCGGCCGTCCGTGCCACGTTGCGCTCGTCAGTCGCCGGGCAGGCGGCCTTGATCGCGTCGCCGATCGCAGGGCTACCGGCGAGCAGCGCGTCGGTCTGCATAGGCCCGCCGTTGGAGGCAAGCGGTCCAAGGACAGCGCTCACGCCGGTGTGATCGCCGCTCACGGCGTTGCTGAAGCATGTGTTGTCGCTGTCGATGTTGCCGCCCTTGTCGGCCGCGCCGGCGTTGTCGGTCGGCGTGGTGCCGTAACAGTCACCGCCGCCAGCGGTGCCAGTGCCGCCAGAGTTGCCGGCGATGACCGTGTTCTCGATCGTGTTGGCGTACTGCGGGTTGTTGATCCCGCCGCCGTAATAGGCGCTGTTGCGCGTAACCGTGTCGTTGAGGAAAGCCACAGTCCCGGTGCTCGCAACCGAGTCGAGGTAAACCGCGCCGCCATAGACAGCCTGGTTGCCGTCGAAGGTGTCGTTCGTGACGGCGAGACCACCGTCGCTGCCGTAGTAGAGCGCGCCACCGTAGTCGGAAGAGTTGTTACCGGTGAACGTGCTGCGGGTGACCGTGAGGTTTCCCTCGCCGTCATAGATCGCACCGCCCTCTTCGTCGGTCGCGTCGTTGTTGGCGAAGGTGCTCGTCGTGATCAGCTGCACCGCCGTTGTGCTTGAACCGTCGATATAGATCGCGCCGCCCTCTTCGCCCTCGTCGTTCGTGAACGTTGACCCGCTCACACCGCCGGCTGAGAGATCAACACCGTAGGTGTAGATCGCGCCGCCCTCGTCGTCGCCGGCGCTATCACCGGAAAAGGTCGATGCGGTCACGGTCAGCGGTCCCGAGGTCTCGTCGTAGATCACGCCGCCTTCGTCGTCCGCGGAGTCGTTGTCGAGCGTGCTGTCCAAAACCGTCAACGCTCCGGCGTCGTAAAGGTAGATCGCGCCGCCCTCGTCGTCGGCGACATTGTTCGAAAGCGTGCTGGCGGCGACAGTGACGGCGCCTACCGTGTGTGCGCTGTCATCGTCGTAGAGGACACCGCCTCCGTACTCGGTGCTGTTGTGCGCGACCGTGTCGTTGGTGAACGTGACGCTCCCCGAGTAGGCGTACACGACGCCGCCGTAGCTGTCGGCCGTGTTGCCCGCTACCGTCGAGTTCGTGATCGACGTCGCGCTGGCGGCGGTGTCAGAGAAAACAACGCCGCCACCGCTGGCCGCGGAGTTGTTGTTGAGGACGCTGGCGTTGATTGACAGGCTGCCGTCGTTGTAGAACGCTCCGCCGTAACCGGGACCGACCGAGTTGTTGCTCGGCGCACTGTTCGGCTGGGATCCGTTCTGCACCGTCACGCCCGAAATCGCAAGGCTCGCACCCGCGTGAACGGCAAACGCGCGATCGGCGTGCGTCCCATCGATAACCGTTCCCGACGCGCCCGAACCAGCGATCGTCAGAGCAACACCCGTCTTCACATCCAGGTCGCCGGTGCTCGGATCGTCATTGCCGCCGCCGGCAGTCGCCGGAATCGTCAACTTGAAGTCTCCGCTCGGAACGGTGATCGTGCTCGCACCGAGCGCGTTATCAGCCGCCTGCACCGCCGCACGCAACGTGCAGCCACCACCGTCGGTCGAAACGCACGCCGTCCCTGCAGGATTCACGAGCGCAGCATCGCTCGCGTCATTGACCGTGAAAGACGCAGCGCTCGCAGCCGGTGCACCGATCAAGAGCCCCGGCACAGCCACGGCCAACAGCACGCCCAAAAGACGCAACCGCAGCGCGCGACGCGATCTACCACGCGCCGCTCCGTCGCCCAAGCCCAAACCGGCTCGCGCACCTCGGTCGGCACCTTCACTGGTCCGACGTCCAGTTCCGCGCATCCGAGCTCCTCATCGATAGACCGGCGAAGACGAGAAACGCAACGGTGCGCGACCGGCAACGACCCAAGTAGTCATGCCGCACCACGAATAGTGCCCCGAGACTTTCTGTATCGGCACGCCCAACACCAAACCTGAAGGACCGCCAAACCGCGCATCGGCACGGGTCACCGTCGCCCGGCAGCATGATCAACACCTGCCGACGAAACAGTTGGTTTAGAGGTGTTCCCCTCGAAGCGCGTTCCGCTTGTTAGCTGTCTTCGATCCCTGAAACGCGGACCGGTTCAGGGTCATATTCCGCCGCTAACGGTTCGTAGTCGAAAAGGGCCTCAATCTGTTCCACGCGGGAGCAGATCCACAGTCGCTGTTCCGGTTTGATGAGCGAGACCCCGGTTTGGATCTCGAGTAGGCGCCGCTGGGCGTAATCGAGCTCAGCCCATACTTCGCGGACACTGCGGCTCGCCCGCGTGAGCCAAGAGACCGTCACCTTGAGGGCGTCCGAACCGGGTTGCGGACGCCCTCATGCTGCCCGCGCTTGGGCCGCCGCGACGAGCGCCTCGGCGATCCGGTCGCCGCGGCCCCCGACGTCGCGTTCCGGATGCCACTGGAGCCCGACCGCGAACCGTCGGTCTGTGCGCTCGATCGCTTCGACGACGCCGTCGGGCGAGCTTGCGGTTGCCTGCAGGCTCCGGCCGAGACGGCGAATCGCTTGGTGGTGCTCGCTGTGCACGTCCGCCGAGCGACCGAACAGCTCGCGCATTCGCCCACCCGCGGCCGTCTCGATGACGTGGCTCCCGTCATCGTGCCCAACCGGTGTAAGGCCATCTCGAATGACGTCCTGGTAGAGGCTCCCACCGGAGGCGATGTTCAACAGTTGGTGACCGCGACACACGCCGGCGAACGGCAGATCGATAGCCAGCGCGGCCTGGAGCACGGCGAGGTCCACGCGGTCATCGGCCAGGTTTGGTGTGCCCCGGGGCATTCGAACGGCCTCACCGTAGAGGCCGGCGTGCAGATCGGTTCCAGCCCCTGTGAGCACGAGTCCGTCAGCTAGTGCCAGCTCGCGTTCCGAGGGCCGTCGGTGCAACTCCCTGACACGCGCCCCGGCGTGCTCGAGCCAGCGAACGTACGGCTCGGACACATCGTCGCTGATCAGCAGGAGCACGAGCGGGGTCGGATCCGAGCGCGTCTTTCGATAGGCATTGAGGAAGGTGGCGCGAGCGCGAGCGACCCGCTTGCGTGCCGCGTCCTCGGATGTATCGAGCAGGCGAGCGATCTCGCCGTGCGCAAAGCCAGCCTCGAAGCGCAGCAGCAACACGAACCGCTCGTGCGCCGTCAATGCCGCGAGTGCCTCGCGCGCGGCGTCCGGTTCCGCGGCCAGCTGTTCGATCCCATCGATTTCCTCGACGGCGGCCGACGGCCGCCGCGCTCGCCGTCGCAGCTCGTCGATTGCGAGGTTCCGCGCAGTGCGATGGACCCATGCGCGCTGGCGCTCGCTGCCAAGGTCTCGCGGAAGGTCGCGCCAAGCCCGCGTGAAAGCCTCCTGCACCAAGTCCTCAGCGGTGTCACGATCGCCACCGAGCGCGAACGACAACCGCGCGATCAGGACGCGCTGCTCCGACTGCATCAAGGCTTGGAGATCCATCACTGACTAAGACGATCCGGGATCACAGAACCGGACAGCGCTGCGCGCGATCTTGAGATCCTCGGCACAGGATCCTCAGCGCCGCCGTCGTGCCGTCATGCGAGATTGCCGGCGTCGTCCTAGCGGCGGGCACGAGAGTCTCCGCGGCGCAGCTGTAGTGCGCGTAGCCGCAGCAATGCGACGACGTCATCAGCCGCGTCTTGGCGCTCGGCGACGATCGCGCCAGTCGTGAGCGACAGCGCCGCGACGGGCCGACCGGCTAGCTCACCGATCAGCAGCGGCGCGAGGGGTGAGCGGCCCAGCCTGCGCTTCGCGACCTGCTCGAGCCCGGCACTGTCGGACAGCGTGCCGATTCGCATCGTCACCGGCGGGGCGGCTGGCAGCGGTGGCGGCTCTTTGCGCGAAGCCCTGTAGCGCCGAGCGCGCTGCTCGAGCTCCGCACTCCGCAGACGAGCCATCTCGACGTGGTAGTGAGCACTCAACATTGCGTCGCAGCAATCCTGTCGAGGCCCAGAGGCGTCCGAGACGCTCGGCAACGCGCCAAGCCCTCGGCGGTGACCCAACCGCCAAGCACGGGTGACAGCGGCGCGACCAGAACGCGCCGCTCCGACTGCATCAAGGCTTGAAGAGTCATCACTAACTAAGACGATCCAGGATCACAGAACCGGACATCGGCGCTCTTCGTCGTGAGTGGCCGCGTGGCGCCGCGGCCGCACTAGGAGTAGGC
>Ga0302325_10002679_pt1 | contig 42915 bp, 46 predicted proteins | sample Palsa_T0_2_FD_201948 | JGI IMG/M metagenome (GOLD analysis project Ga0302325, IMG submission 201948) | Peat permafrost microbial communities from Stordalen Mire near Abisko, Sweden - Palsa_T0_2 | ecosystem: Environmental > Terrestrial > Soil > Palsa > Peat permafrost | place: Sweden: Abisko... | reverse complement strand
CCGACCACCATCACGCCCGACAACGTCACCCTCACCACCCACGGACCGCCGCACACGGGCCACTCCGTCACTCCCGCGCGCTTACTGCACGATCCGGGCTAAGGACACCGATGCCGACGCGATCGTGAATGCCGCGAACTCAAGCCTGCTCGGTGGTGGTGGCGTCGACGGCGCGATCCACCGCGCCGCGGGACCAAGCATCCTCGACGAGTGCCGCCTGCACGCCGGGTGCGAAACGGGCGACGCCAAGGTCACCGGCGCAGGGCGCATGGCGGCTGGGTACATCATCCACGCCGTTGGTCCAGTCTGGCGCGGCGGCGGTAATCGCGAGCCCGAGCTGCTGGCATCGTGCTACCGGCGAGCGATCGAGCTCGCCGCGGAGCGGGGATGTGTCCGAGTGGCCTTTCCCGCCATCTCGACCGGCGCGTTCGCCTATCCATTGCCGGACGCGGCGCGCATCGCGCTGACGGTGACTCGCAAGGCGTTGGACTCCCAGTCCACCGTCAGGGAAGCCCGATTCTGGCTGTTCGACCGGTTCACCTACGACACGTTCTCGGCGCAGCTCGGGCGTCTCGAGGCGGAGTAAAGAGGGTCGCATCTCCCGCCACCACGGCGCGCAGACTAGTGATCGAAGTAGATCTTGAAGCCTTGAGCGACAGCTTCGAAGCCGAGACTCCGGTAGAACTCGTGTGCGTTGGCTCGCCGGTTGCCCGAGTGCAGCTGGAGCTTGTAGCAGCCAGCAGTTTGAGCTAGCTCGATCAGCCGCTTCATCAATTGTGTGCCGACGCCAGCACGGCGACCGGCGTCGGCAACGATGACGTTCTCCACGATCGCCCACGGCTTGCCGCGATGGGTGAGGTTGGGGACCACCAGAAGATCTGCGGTTCCGACGATCCGCCCGTCGACGATCGCGACCAGCAGCTGCCGCCGCGGATCGGCGAGGATCTCTGAAAGCACCGGCGCCGAGTGGTCGCGACCAGCCGGTGCCGCCGTGATTGACTGTCTGCGAGCTCCTGATACAGCGACAGCAGGGCATCGAGATCCGCTGATTGGGCGCGGCGGACGAGGACGCTTCCCACGCAGTGAGTGTCTCAGCCCCAAGGTGACGCCGACTCGGTGGCCTCCGCGCCGGAGGTCGCGCTCGCAGCGTTTCAGGAGCACTGCATGATGCCGAGGACTCGGGCGCCGTCGCTCCAGAGGACCACGAGTCCGGACCGCGCCCCGCATAGTCAAGCAACGGGCGGACGCTGCCGAAGACGGTCTCATGGTTCTCGTCGGTGTCCGCAATGTCTGACCTGAGTCTTCTCCGTGCTGTGGGCGCCTCTCGACGCTCTCGCGCTGGATCGAACAAGGTCGTGTCACGCGGTTCTGCTACTCGTGAATTAGAGCATCGCGATGCCGCGATGGCCGGGATCAGCGTCTCGCCGGTCCACGGCTGGCACTGCATCTGCCAGCGCTGCGTTCGCGACACACGCAAGCACGACTGATGTGAAAGCGGCCAAGCGCTCGCCGACGCCGACGTCCTCGGCTGGATCGCCGCGAATGTCGACGTGGGAGGCGGCCGGGCGCGCACCGACCGGCCTGCACGCCACCACCGTCAACGGGGCACGCACGATCACCCACCGCTATCTGCTGATCGGTTCTACGCCTATCTGACGGCCCTAGTCGCAGGGCGACTTCGGAGCCGGCGAGCGCGCCGGTTCTCGAACAGTCCTGCGCGGCTGCGCGACGCGAAGATCGGGCCGGTCGTGGTCCCGAACTCGCCGGCGCGCCGGATCGGCGTCAGGAAGAGGAGGACCTCCACTCGGGGGATCTGGCGCAGACGGCGGTCGACGGGGCCCGTGACCCCCGTCATCGTCGGAGTCGCCCGATGACGAGTCAGAACGCTTGTACAGCAGCGCCGGGACGAGCATCAGCGCCGGGAGGCAACCGATCAGCAGGAGCACGACCATCGCCACCGCCTCGTGTTCGCTCATTACGTTCAGGCCAACACTCGCGCCGGCGAGCAGCACGAGAGAGGGCGGAACGAGGCTCACCAGACAGATGCGAACCCCGAAATGCGGTCCTCTCTCCATCCCGAAGCCGAGGCCGGCGAAGATCGACGCCGCTCCGAGGAACAGCACCAGAACGAGCACCCAGAACACTTGCTGCGGACCTGACACGCCGCCAGAACGGTACCGCAAGGCAGGTCGTTAGGTTGCATCACCGGACGCCGCCGAGCTCGATCACGCGGGCAGGGTCGAATCCGCCCACGTGTTGATCGGCGTAGCCGCAGGGATTGCTGATAATCCGGGTGCCGCGGATCTCGAGGTCTGCGACGCGGTGGGTGTGGCCGTAGATCCATAGCGCCACTCGGTCTCCACCCATGAGATCTGTCAGATCGGTTGCGAAGGCCCCCGCGAGCGCGCGCAGAGTCGGCTGCGGCGGCCGACCCCGAATCACGGGCGCATGGTGGGTGACGACCACCGTCGGACCGTCGTGCGGCTGCGCGAGGCGCGCCGCTAGCCAGCGACGGCTCGAGATGTGGAACATCCGCGTGTCGTGGGGCGTAAGCGAGCGCCGCGCCGAACCGAACGTGATGTGCTGGTAGTCGTTCACGACACGTTCGCACAGCTTCATCGACTCCCGCCGCCGCTCGGGACCGTCGAAGTCGAAATCGCTCCACAGCGTGCAACCGAGGAAGCGCACGCCGTCGAGGATGACCTCGTCGTTCTCGAGCACCCGGACCGAGGACCCCGCGGCCGCGTCGCGCATCTCATCGATCAGCTCGGGCATCGCGTGGCCATAGAACTCGTGGTTACCCGCGACGTACAGCACTGGACGATCCCCACCCAAGTTGCGCGCCCACTCCACGCCGTGCGTTCCGCCGCCGACATCGCCCGCCAAGATGACGACATCGGCTTCGACATCCCCGTCCGGCATCGCGACGGGCCGTCGTTCGAGGTGCAGATCGCTGAGCACATACAAACGCACCAGCTGAATCATGACCCGCCGCCAGTCAGGCATGCCCGCCGCCGACCGCGCCGGGGCGTTCTCGACCTAGCTGCGCTGTTCTTCGCGGAGGAAGGCCCGCCTCAAATGCGGTCCAGCGCCAAGCGCTCCGCCGGCTGAAGGTCTACTTGTCGTCGGGGTTGACCGCGTCCTTGACGGCGTCGGCCGCGTCACCGATCTTGTCCTTCACCGTGCCGGCGGCCCTGTCGACCTTACCTTCGTTCTTGAGTCCCTGATCGTCGGTGAGATCACCGGCAGCTTCCTTGATTCGACCCTTGGCGTCGTCGATGGCTCCATCGCCCATTGTGGTCAGATCCTTTGCTCGCGGATGTGCTTACGAGATACGGCTACCCGAGACCGGCAGCCCGCGAAACGTGAATGTCGCGCCCGTTGGTTTCACGCGCGATCGGAGAGGCTTTGGCAGAGTGGGCCGATGCCCGAGGACCATTTCGGCGAACGCGTGGCAGCGCGGTACGACGACTCGCAGGCTGACATGTTCGAGCCTGGGGCCGTCGACGCTGTCGTCGAGTTCCTCGCCGATCTCGCGGGAGACGGCGCCGCGCTCGAGTTCGGTATCGGCACCGGCCGGATCGCCCTGCCGCTGACACAGCGTGGCGTCCGCGTGCACGGCATCGACCTCTCGGCGGCGATGGTCGCGAGGCTGCGAGTCAAGCCGGGCGCCGACGTGATCGGCGTGACGATCGGCGATTTCGCCACTTCCACGGTCGAAGGGACATTCTCCGTGGCCTATCTGGTCTTCAACACAATCATGAACCTCACGACCGCCGACGAGCAGATCGCGTGCTTCCAGAACGCCGCCAGGCATCTCGAGCCGGGCGGGTGCTTCGTGATCGAAGTGGGAGTTCCGGCGCTCCAGCGACTCCCGCCCGGCGAGACCGTGCGAGCATTCCACGTGGGCGCTACGAGGCTCGGCTTCGACGAGTACGAGATCGCGTCGCAGAGGCTGATCTCCCATCATTACTCGGTCCTCGACGGCAACCTAGATGTCGTCTCCGTCCCGTTTCGCTACGTCTGGCCTTCGGAGCTCGACCTAATGGCTCGCCTCGCCGGGATGTCGCTGCGAGAACGCTGGGGTGGCTGGCGGCGCGAGCCGTTCACGAGTCAGAGCACGACCCACGTCTCCGTCTGGCAGACGTGCCGTTAGGTGAGATCGGGGCGTGAGGAGCCGCGAGCAGCCTGACGAGACCCAAATATCAGAAACGTCACGCACCCGTGGACGCCTCCAGCCGTAGCGCTTCGTCACTGCTCGCAGCGTTACCAGCGTCGGCGCAGTCGACTGCCTGTCGTCGATCCCCCAACAGGCTACTCTGCGCAGGCGTGAGGTCAGGGTTCACCGGATTCAGCGAGATCTCCCCGACGACCCTCGCGGACGTCCTGGGGCGCGAGCAGGTCATGGACGTCGGCATTCGCCCGTTGTGGCACTCGGTCCCGCGGGTCGCCGGGCCGGCGTTCACCGTGCGGTGCCCCGCCGGCGACAACCTCATGCTCCATGCCGCCATCCATCGCGCCCCGCCCGGCTCGATCATCGTCGTCGAAGCTGGTGACATGGACTACGCGGTCGCCGGAGGCAATGTCTGCGCCGTGGCGCAACGTCGAGGGATCGTGGCTTTCGTGGTTGACGGCGTGATTCGCGACCTCGGTGAGGTGCGCGCTATCGGCTTTCCCGTCTTTGCCAGGGGAGTCATCCCTTTTCCGGGCAGCAAGCTGGCGGCCACGCCGCTCAATGCCCCGGTGCGTTGTGGCGGCGTGGAGGTCAATCCTGGGGACATCGTGGTGGCAGACGAGGAGGGGGTCGTGGTCACGCCCAGCGCCCGGCAGGAGCAGGTGCTCCTTGACGCGCAGAGGAAGCTGGCAGCCGAGGCCGACGAATCCCTCGACGAGTGGGAGGCGGCGCACCGCGCCCGCATCGACACTATCTTGGCCGAGTACGGGTTCGAGGACTAGTCGGGACTCAGCCGGGTTGGGCGGCGTCGCGAGCGAGGCCTGCGGTCATCGCGAGCCGCTGATCATGTTGGCTCCGGCATCGCGGCTCGGACGCCGGTTGCGATCGCTTTTGCCACGGCGTCGGCGGCTACCGTTTCGACCGCGTCATATGGCGCCTTTACGGCACCCGTGGCAAGGCAAAAGATCGTGTCTCCGTCGTACATCGTGTGCGAGGGACGGATCGCGCGGGCGATTCCGTCGTGGGCGACAGTCGCCAGGCGGTTTGCCTGCTCCTTGGTCAGCTCGGCGTCGGTGGCGACGACGCCGATCGTTGTGTTCGTCCCTGGCACGAGCGCGGAGGCGCGGTCCCATGCGGTGAATTCGGCCACCCATTCATGCCGTTCGTCGTCCCAGACTCCGCCGACGCTGTTGACGACCATCAGCGCAGCGACGATCGCGCGATCTGCCTTCGCGCTCACAAGCCCGAGCCCGCCGGGACGTATCTGGGACGCGTCGCCGCCCTTGGCGACACTGGCTCCTGTCCCCGCTCCGACCGCTCCGATCGCGGGCTCGTCCGTAGCCGCGGCGCATGCCGCGTATCCGGCATCGCGACCCGGACGTGCGCGCGGATCGCCGACGGAGAGGTCGAATATGACGGCTCCGGCGACGATCGGAACGCGCACCGACACGAGCTCGTAGCCGACCTCGTGCTCCTCGAGATAGCGCATCACCCCGCCTGCGGCCTCCAAGCCGAACGCGCTCCCGCCGGTCAACAAGATTGCGTGCGCTCGGTCGACGAGCGTCCCTGGCCGCAACGCGTCGGTGCACAAGGTCGATGGCGCCGCACCGCGGACGTCGACCCCGCTGACCGCTCCCCCGGGGGCGAGAACGACCGTGCAACCGGTACGGCCGGTCATATCCGTCCAGTGCCCAACCGAAATGCCCTGCGGAAGCTGCGGCCCTCGAGCTTGCTTTGGCTCGCCCAGAGACGGCATCCCGCGACCATAGCGTCCCACGACGAGCGTCCCCGCCAGGCACAACGACGGTCAGGGGCGCGATGCTTCGTTGCACGAGACTGACCGCAGGCGTCAGCGCAGCGCTGCTGCTCCCGGTAGCGAGCGTCCCGGGCTTGGCATCGTGTAGCCGATGAACACAGGCGACTCGAGGGTCCCGTTCGCGGCGGCGCGGGCTGTGGCCGCCGCGCACGGCGTGCGCTGCGACGACGCCGTGGTCATCGCCGCGGGCAGCAATGTCCTCGTGCATCTGAAGCCGAGTCCGGTCGTCGCGCGCGTGATGACCGGCACGGCGGCATTGCACGGTGACATTGCGAGCTGGCTCGAGCGGGAAGTCGCCGTTGGAGTGTTCGTGGCGGAGCGAGGTGGGCCCGTCGTCCCGCCAAGCGACCTGCTGGCACCCGGCCCGTACCAGGACCACCGCCTCTGGATGACCCTCTGGAAGTTCGTTGCTCAGGAGCTGGCGGATGGATCGCCGGACGCGCGAGCGGTCGGTCATTCGTTGCGGGAAGTTGGCGGCATGGCGAACGCGGCCGTGTCTGAGGAGGGGGTGGACGCTTTTGAGCCGGTTATTCCGGTTCAAAAGCGTCCACGTGACCTGGCGATCGTCGCGCTCGGATTCACGCGACATCCGATCCAGGCTCCCGCGATGCTGGGCTGCTCCACATCATCCACCGCGGCGTTTACGCGGTCGGGCGGCGCAAGCCTACGGTCCGCGATCAGTCGGAGGATCCCGCGGCGAGAACCGTGGAGGCGTCTTCGTGGGGCAGGTGAGTCGAGCGTTGCCTTTACTGAGATAGCTTTGTCGGGATGACGGTGGATGCCCAGATCCTTCCCGAGCGCATTGCCGATCCACGTGGCCTCCTGCTTCGCCGGTGGTTGCCCGAGGAGGCCGAAACGTTGTCGAATGTGGTGGCAGAGAGCGCCGATCACCTGCGGCCGTGGATGGGCTGGGTCGCGCAGGAGCCGCTGACAATCGAGCAGCGCCGCTCGATGCTTGTTGCGTTCGAGCATGAGTGGCTGGGCGGCGGGGACGTGGTGCTCGGCGCGTTCCTCAGGGAGCGTGCGGTCGGGGGCGGCGGACTGCATCGCCGGATCGCACCTGACGGGCTCGAGCTCGGCTATTGGATCCACCCTCGGTTCACGAGGCGAGGCCTGGCAACCGCCGTTGCTCGGCTGTTGACCGACGCCGCGCTGTCGCTGCCGAGCATCACGCACGTCGAGATCCATCACGATAAGTCGAACGTCGCTAGCGCGGGCGTGCCCAGGAAGCTTGGCTTCCGGCTGATCGCCGAGGTTCCGGATGAGATCGAGGCGCCCGGCGACGTCGGCATCGAGTGTCAGTGGCGTATGGATCTCGAGCGATGGCCGGCGATTCAATAGGCGCAGGTGGTCGGCGCCGCGAGGCCTGCTCAGTGGCGCTGCAGCGCAGAGACGAATTCCGAGGCCATCAGACACGGCGCCGGTGATCCGCCTCGTTCCGCCGTCTCCACGGGCCGTCGATGAGCGGAGGCCGCTCACCCGTTTTCGACGACGCGTCGAAGCACGTCGCGGAGCAGATGCTGGTCGGCGACGGACAGTTGCCTGATTGCGTCCGGCACCGTTGCCATGCGCGAGCGGACGCATTCGCGCAGGTCGGTCCCGGCCGGCGTCAGGGCGATGTGCTTCACGCGGCGGTCCTGGGGATAGGCCCGCCGCGTGACCAGCCCGCGGGCCTCCAACCGGTCGACGATGCCGGTGACGTTGGAGTTGTCACATGCGAGCAGGTTCGCGAGCTCGTGCATCGGCATAGCTTTTCGCGGCTCCAACTGGAGCAGCGCTCCGGCCTGCGCCGGATGTAGATCCAGTTCGATCGCTGCGGCGAGGAAGCGTCGGCGCTCGGCGCTGAGTAGCTGGCGCAGTACGGCCCACGCCTCATCGGCTGGTGAACGCTGCTCGTCCGCAACTGTCGCCATACTGACTTGTAGTCTATTGACCTGATCGATATTTGACTACCTCAAGGTTTGAGGTACTGTGATGTGCGTGAGCGATACGCGCGCAGCGATCGAGGTAGAGCAGCTGGTGCGAGAGTTCCGTAAGGGGCCCCGAGCGGTCGACGGGATCGACCTCGCCGTCTCGCCGGGCGAGATCTACGGCTTCCTGGGCCCGAATGGCGCGGGTAAGTCGACGACCGTGCTGATGCTGACGACGTTGCTGCCGCCGACCAGCGGGCGCGCTAGCGTCGGCGGTTTTGACATCGTCAAGCAGGGTGCCCAGGTGCGCTCGACGATCGGGGCCGCGCTTCAGGAAGCTGCGCTCGACCCGATTCTCACCGGCCGCGAGCACCTGCTCCTCCAGGCGACCCTGCAGGGAATCGGTAAGGCTGAGCGCAAGGAGAGGGCGAACGCGCTGCTCGACCGCGTTGGCTTGAGCGCGGCGTCCGATCGCCGCGTGGGGGGCTACTCGGGTGGCATGAAGCGGCGGCTCGACCTGGCGCTGGCGCTTGTCCACGGGCCACGGATCTTGTTCCTCGACGAGCCCACGACGGGGCTCGACCCACAGAGCCGCGCGGCGCTCTGGGATGAGGTCGCGCGGCTCGCGCACGACGAGGGGATGACTGTCTTTCTGACCACGCAGTACCTCGAGGAGGCCGACGTGCTGGCCGACCGCGTCGGCATCATCGACCACGGCAAGATCGTCGCCGAGGGCACGCCGGCTCAGCTCAAGGCCGAGATCGGAAGTCCCAGCGTCGAGGTCTCGCCGGTCGACGTGGGCGCCGACGAGCGGCTGGCAGAGCTGCTCGCGGGCTTCGGCACGCCGGCCCGCAACGGTCGCGGTGGCGTCACGGTTCAGCTTCCGGGCGGTGAAGCCCAGCTCGCCGAGATCGTCCGCGCGCTCGACCATGCCGGTCTGCGCGTGGCGTCGCTGCAGCTGCATCAGCCGTCCCTGGACGACGTGTTCCTCGCGAAGACGGGCCGCAAGCTCGAAGGAACCGCGGAAACCCAGACCGACGAGCAGCCCGCACCTGGATCATCTGGCCGTGGGCGTCGTGGACGCTGAGAGCACTGTCGCGCCTGGCGTGCTCGAGCAGATCGCCGCCGTCGGGCGCCGGTCGATCGTGCGCACACTGCGTCAGCGTGCGCTGCTCGTGTTCCCAGTGCTGTTCCCGCTGATCCTGTTCGCCATCAACGGCAGCTCACTGAGCGCGGCGACCAAGATCCCGGGCTTCCCGACCCCGAGCTACCGCGCCTTCGCCCTGGCCCTGCCGTTCATCCAGGGAGCGCTGTTCGTCGCGGTTGCCACCGGCACCGACCTCGCCCGCGACATCGAGACAGGCTTCTTCAACCGCCTCGCGCTGACGCCGCTGAGCGGTCCGGCGCTGCTGGTCGGCCAGCTGGGCGGCGCGCTTGTCCTGGCATGTATTCAGTCAGTCGTCTACCTGCTTGTCGGGCTCGCGACCGGCGTGGGGATCGCGACCGGCATCGCCGGAGCGTTCGTCCTACTAGCGCTTGCGATCCTGATCGCGTTCGCCTTCGCGAGCCTCGGCGCCCTGATGGCGCTGCGTTTCGGCACCGGTGAGGCAGTCCAGGGGATTTTCCCACTGCTGTTCGTGACCGTGTTCCTGAGCTCCTCGAGCCTCCCGCGCAACCTGATCAAGGTCACCTGGTTTCGCGATGTCGCGACCTACAACCCTGTGTCCTATCTGATCGAGGGCATCCGGAGCCTGATCATCAAGGGTTGGGATCCCCAGGCGCTGGCGCTCGGGTTCGGGTTCGCCGCGCTGCTGCTCGTGATCACGCTCGGGCTCGCGAGCGCCGCGATGAAGACGAGGCTGGTGCGGACGTGAGGCGCTTTGTGTTCGTGGCGCGGGCGGTCGCATGGCGCTCGATCCACAACACGCTGGTCAGCCCGGCACTTCTGCTGCCGTCGATCATCTTTCCGCTGTTCTTCCTGGTGGCGTTCGCTGGTGGGCTATCGCGGATCGCCGATGTCCCCAACTTCCACTACCCGCCGGGATATACGGCATTCCAGTTCGTGTTCGTGTTCCTCCAGTCGGCGGCGTTCGGTGGCGTGTTCACGGGCTTTGGCGTGGCACGCGACTTCGACTCGGGATTCGCGCGGCGCCTACTGCTGAGCGCTCCCAGGCGCAGCGGGATCATCGCGGGGTACGCAATTGGCGCGCTCATGCGCTGGGTCATCACCGGGACCGTCGTCACGATCGCGGCGCTGATCGCGGGGATGAACGTCGACGGTTCAGCGAGCGAGCTGCTCGGCCTGCTCGGACTCGGGATCATCTTCAACTTCGTCGCGGCGCTGTGGGGATGTGGCCTGGCCATGTTCCTGCGCACCGAGCAGGCGGGCGCCGTGATCCAGATGCCGGTGTTCGTGCTCCTGTTCCTGGCGCCGGTATACGTACCGCTCCCGCTGCTGAGTGGCTGGATCCACGACGTCGCGCGCCTCAATCCGGCGACCGTGGTACTCGAGGCCGGTCGCGGACTGCTCGCAGCCTCGCCCGTCAAGGTGGGTCTCGCGTTCGTCCTGCTCGCCGCCGCCTCGGCAGTGCTGGCGGTGTTCGCGCGGCGAGGCCTCGCGTCGGCCGAGCGCGCCGGCTAGCCCGAATTCGCCAGCGTCCGGACAATTGGTTGCCTTTCTCCGGGCGACACGTTAGGTTGCGCAGCTCTCTTGAGGCCCCGGATCCTGGAGGGCGCGATGAAGCGGTACGGATTGTTGGTGCTTGCAGCGGGCCTGCTGACGGTGCTGCTGAGCTTTGCCACAGGCGCCGGCGCCGCGGGATCACGGTCGACCGTGACGGTCACGCCGGGGCCGCAGATCCCGGCTGGTGCGAGGCACCTCGGCGCGGTGGCCGGTGGCGCGAGCGAGGCCGGCGCTGTCGTGCTGCGGTCGCGCGATGAGGGTGCCCTGAGGCAGTTCATCGCCGCCGTCACGAATCCCGGGTCGTCGTCGTTCCATCATTATCTGGCTCCGGGGGTGTTCGCGGGGCGGTTCGGGCCGACGCGGGCGACGATCGACGCGGCCACGTCGCAGCTGCGGGCGGATGGCCTGCGGGTCACGAGCGTTTCGAGTGATGGGTTGATCGTGAGCTTCAAGGGCTCGGCGAGCCAGGTCGAGAGCGCGTTTCACACGGGGCTTGCGAGCTACAAGCTGTCCGATGGCTCGACCGGCCAGGCGACGACGAGCGCGATTCGCGTTTCGTCGAGCATCGCTGCGTCCGTGTCCGGGGTGGTCGGTTTGGACAACCTCGTGCATGCGCGGCCCGCTTCGATCCTGCACGCGCCGGCCTCGGCCAGGGGGAAGATCCGGGCGGCGAAGACGGCACAGGTGACCCATCCGCCCGGCTCCCCGACGCCGTGTGGCAGCGCGACGGCGGACGCGCGGGCGAACGGCGGGCTGACCGACGACCAGATCGCGCACGCGTATGGCGCCTTCGGCGTATACGGAGCCGGCGATCTGGGCGCCGGCCAGCACATCGCGATCTTCGAGCTCGAGCCGTTCCTGTCTTCGGATCTGCGCACGTTTGACACGTGCTATTTCGGTGCGACCGCGGCCTCGCAGATGGCGGGCAGGCTGCGCGTGATCCCCGTCGACGGCGGGCTGCCGACCGGAACCGGCTCGGGCGAGGCGATCCTCGACGTCGAGGACGTCTCGGCGATGGCGCCGGGGGCGAACATCGACGTGTACGACGCGCCGAACACAGACATGGGCAGCCTCGACGCGTACGCGGCGATCGTCAACGACGACAAGGACAAGGTCGCGAGCTCGAGCTGGGCGGTCTGCGAGCAGCTTGCCCAGCTGGCTGAGCCTGGCATCCAGCAGGCGGAGAACGCCCTGTTCGAGCAGGCCGCTGCGCAAGGGCAGTCCGTGTTCTCGGCCGCCGGGGATACCGGCAGCGATAGCTGCAACGAGTTCCGCTACACGACTCCGCCCGCCGGCCAGAACCCGCTGTCGCTCCTCGACCCCGCCAGCCAGCCGTACGTGGTTGCGGTCGGCGGCACGACGATCACCGACGCGACGCAGCCGCCTCAGGAACACGTCTGGAACGACGGCGCAGAGTGGGGCGGCGGCGGCGGCGGGATCTCTCAGTCGTGGACGATGCCGGCCTGGCAGCGCGACTCCAAGGTGCCAGGGATCGTGTTGCCCGGCAGCGCCGATTACACGAACGCCAACCAGGTCGAGAGCCAGTTCGGCTATCCGCAGAACTTCTGTCAGGCCTACCTCGCCGGTGCCTCCGCGTCGACGCCCTGCCGGACGGTGCCCGACGTCTCTGCGCAGGCGGACGAGTTCACGGGCGCGGTCACGATCTACAGCACTATTCCGGGCTACTACGGCTGGCAGACGGTAGGGGGGACCTCGTCCGCCACGCCGATCTGGGCGGCGATGCTGGCGTTGGTGAACTCCTCGGCGGCGTGCGCCGAGAACTCTGAGACCGCCTCGGGGGTGGGATTCGTGAGCCCGCTGCTGTACGCGGTGGCGTCGGACTCGAACGCGTACAAGGCGTCGTTCAACGACGTCACCACCGGCAACAACGACAGCTACGGGCTGGACAACGGCCTGGTGTTCCCGGCGAGCAGCGGTTATGACTTGGCGTCCGGTCTCGGTTCGCCGCAGCTGACCGCGCCGGGCGGCAGGGCGGGGCTGGCGTTCTACTTGTGTAGCTATGGCAGTAAGACGAGCCGGCCCGCGGTGACCAACCTGGCACCGGCGGTGCTTTCGACCGCCGGGGGTGCGGTCACGATCACCGGTACAGGGTTCAAGTCGGGCGGTAGCTCCGACGTCGCCGGGATCCAGGTCGGCACCTGGCAGGTCCCAGTGGGCAAGTTCACCGTCGACACCGACACCACGATCACCGCGACGTTCCCGCCGGCAGCCGACACCGTCCCGCCCGGCTCCCCGAGCCCGCAGGACGGCGCCGGACCGGCGCCCGTGATCGTGACGCGCACAGGCGGGGAGTCGAGCACCCCTGGTCCGGCGAGCACGCTGGAGTACGTCGACGAGAGCAGTTCCTCGCCGGTGCCCTCGGTCACCGGTCTCAGCCCGTCCGGCACCTCAGAGACCGCCCCGAAGACGGTGACGATCCTGGGGTCGGGGTTCACCGGGGCGACGGCTGTCTCCTTCGGCGGAGTTCCCGCGAAAAGCTTCACGGTCCTGAGCCCGTTCGAGATCGCCGCGATGCCGGCCGCATACTCGGACGCGACCATGTGCGCGCCGTTGCCCTCGACCGGCGTGTACGCCGGAGAGAATGCGACGAACGACATCTGCCAGGTGCAGGCGCAGGTCACGAACGCGCATGGCGCCAACGCCCTCGGACAGATCCTGCCGCCCTACGAGGGGCAGCTCAACTTCTCCTCGGCTCTCGGCTCCGAGGTGCTTCCGCCCGGGTGCAACTGCGAGGACGAGCCCGCGCCGACCGAGCTCGACTATGTGCCGGCGCCGTCGATCACCTCGATCTCCACCTCCACGGCAAGTCCAGGATCGCTCGCAAGCGAGCTGGGCGGAACCTTGGTCACAGTCACCGGCAAGGGCTTCGATCCGCTGACGCTCGACTATGCCGACCTCGGCGATCCCACCCAGGCCCCGTCGATTCTTTACCCGACGTATGAGGCCGGGACGCAGATCCAGTTCGTCGCGCCCGCGATCAGCGGTCCTGGCGCACCCCCGAGCGTCCAGCCGGTGACGTTGCCGTTCAGCGTCCGCGGCATCGCGGGTCAGTCCAACGAGGTCGGCGCGGTCTACGCCGGCATCCCCGAAGTGAGCGGCGCGCTCAACACCGCGACGGGTCACAACGGTGCCGTCGATACCGGCGGCGCGCCGCTGGCGATCAGTGGCGAGGGTTTCGAGCAGGCAGTCGGGCCGGTCGAGTTCGTCGACTACGCTTCGCCGTTCTCGCTCGGCACCCAGTACACCTACACGGTCAACAGCGACAGCAGCATCAGCACAGAGACCGTGTCGCAGAACCCGGCGCTGGTCGACGTCGAGGTGTGTAGTGTCACCGGCTGCTCGCTGAACCCTCCGGCCGATCACTTCTATCTGTATCCGCCGGGCAACCCCACGGTCACCTCGGTCACCCCGGCCTCGGGTCCCGCCGCCGGTGGCACTGCAGTGGTGATCAGGGGACAGAACCTCGGCTGCGTCACCGGCGTGTTCTTCGGCTCCGTGCTCGCCGAGAAGTTCAGCAACGAACAAGCGCTGCTGGACTGCGGCTCGACCTACCTCGTGAACGCCACCTCACCGCCAGGTAAGGCGGGCACCAAGGTGAAGGTGATCGTCAAGACCGTCGAGAGCGACTTCGCCGGCCCGGGCTCGACCAGGTCGACGGCGACCTTCACGTATACCCCGTAGTCGAGCGACCACAATCAGTCGACGGGATAGCCGAGCCTCTCGAGGGTGTCGCCGGCAAGAGATTCGAAGCGATGTCGCTCGTGGGCTGTCATCTCACGGCGCCAGCGGCCGACGGCACCGGAATCTGGAGGCAACCGAACCCGCGCATGAATCTGCATCCGGCGCGCGGCGGATATGCCGAGATCCAGCCGGTCCTTCTCCTCGGCCAGTCGCGTGCCGGCACGCGTGTGGCTCGTCAGCATCTCCTCGCGGAAGTCGAGCCCGATAAATGTGCATACCCGTTCCAGTTCTGGCCGGGGATTCGTCACCAGGCTCTCGTACTTGATCTCGATGTAACGGCGGGCATCGGCCTCTCGTCGAGCGACATCTATCCGCTCCTTCCACCAGCTCGCCGCCTGCTCGATTGACGCCGGCCCGAACCAGAGCGGAATGATCGAGACGGCGACATCGCGCCCATCGCGAATCATGTGGATGAAGCGTGCCTCGGGCAGCAGTTCCGCGATCGTCGGCATCGCGAGCACATAGCGCGGCGTCTTGTCCCCCCAACGGGACTTGCCCTGCTGCGCGGCGTACATCGAGTAGAAGACTCGTAACACGTCCGTCGGCCGCGACGCATTCACGAGCCGCGCCAGAAAGTCGTCGGGATCGAGGTTGAAGTCAGGCCAAGCTGGATGCCGCAAGATCTCTCTGACGACCGCATCACGCGGGTGCGGCGACCAATTCCTCGCCCGTGTCAACCCCACAATGAAGTGCGTCTCAGGCGGAATCGCGAGATCCGGATGGGCGTCAAGCATCATCCGCAGAAGCGTCGTGCCCGATCGCCCCGCCCCGACGATGAACGGTGCTCGGCCCTCGGTCGACAATTGCTCCTAGGCCATCTTGGTGATGTGCGCTTGCCGGAAGCGGATGTTCATGCAGAGATCTTGCTCTGTCACGAACTTATCGACGGCTCGCTTGATCCCGTCACCCCACCAGCGGTCGACGTTCAAGTAGTCGTCAGCCCATAGCTCGCCGCCGACACGGAGCTTGGGCCAGTACAGCGCCAAGTCGAGGCCCACGGCCTCGTACAGATGATCGCCATCGACGTACACCCAGTCCAGTGACCCATCGGCGAGGCGTGAAGCAGCCTCGTCCGATCGACAACGGTGTACGCACACGACACCCGCTTCACGCTCGGCTGCAAACCTAGCCAGTACTTCCGCGTAGACCCCATCCATGTCCGGCTGCGAATTGGCAACCGATCCTGCATACATCGCCCCCCGATGCAGGTCGTCGCCCGCGAATAGCCACGGATCGACCATGTGCAACAGTGACGGCTCGACGATCTCCAGCGCCAAGCTTGAGAAGTCACCCCGCCATACACCTATCTCGACCCCGACCGAGTTCTTTGGGAGCGATTCGAGCACACCGCGGCGGGCGTGCGCATGAGCATGGGTGTTAGGGCCAATCAATCGCTATCCGACCTTGTATCAGGACAACTCGACTATAGCCGGTGGCGGCGCGAGCTACCTGGCGGCGCGATCGCCCGTCAAGCGCGAGAATCCGGAGAAGATGCCGAGATCGCCTGTCCGCCCGTTGGCCATCTTGAGCGTGGCCGTAATGGCAACGGTGGGTGGCGTCTCACTTGTACGCGGCGCGCGTGCGGCGCCGCTGCGACGTTCTTCGATCCCGGTCGCTTGCCGGTCGTTCATCAGGGAGTTGCGGACCCGGCCACGCGTCGAGGGCTCGGTTCCAGCGCCGGTCCGTGCCCGGTTTGGGGTCTTCCGTCGTGCCCAGCGGCCGGAGGACGTTCCGCCGGCGCAGTCCGGACTGCGCGACGCGGTCACAGGACCGTTCGTCAGCTACGACCCGGAATCGGTTCGTCGCCTGGGTGTGGTGCCCGGCGGGACGATCTACATCGTCAGTGGGAGGTCGTCGCCTGCGCGGATCTCGGCTGAGTGCAGGCGCGCCTCGTCCGCAGCCCAGCGCCGCGCGCTTCAAGCGACCGCCGGCGAGATTCCTTCTGGGCCTGGCTACTGCCTGCTCGAATACGCGCCCTACTCCCTGAGCCGCGAGTCGTGCGGCAGCTACACGGCAGCGGAGCAAGGAGCGATCCCGGGCTCCGACTCCGACGGGCGATCGACGAACTATCTCGACCTCGTGCCCGATGGCGTAGGCGGCGTGACACTCACCTACGAGCGCCCGCAGCCACCGGTCTCGCTGACTATCGCCGGCAATCTGGCGAGCGGTCTAGCCCCTGCCGGCTTCACGTCAGTCGGACCGGCTCTAGCCGAGCACCCGAGCAGGCTGCGCCGGTTCCTCGAACGCAGCCTGCCGACGTCGGTCATCTGGCTCGCCGCACCCGGCGGCACGGTGGTGCACAGATTCCCACGGCCACCCGGAGCCGTGGAGCGTCTTCTACGCGAAATCGAGCAGCTCGCCTCGGGCGACTGAGCCCTGGCCGGCCTGCACGCCGCCGGGGAAGACGCGGGCCATCGCCCTATCTGGGCCGCTCCGGCGGATCGCTCGCTCGAACTCTTCGCGGCGCTCGAGGAGCGGCAGACCGGTGAGATCCTCGCCGTCGAGCTCGAGAATGTCGAGCAGAAGGTCCCGATCGCGCTGCGCGGCCACGGCAGCACGGACCTCGGGGTAGGTGCTCATCATCGAAACTTGCGCTCCAGCAGATAGTCCTCGCCGAAGTCGCGACGATCGGTCAGGGTCGCCAGCATCAGCGCGATCGGCATCGCCGGCATCGTCCGATGTGTAGTCACCCGGCGGAGCTAGAGTGAGGATGTGTCGGAACGCGGAACGGAGCACAGTCGCAACCAGCGACGCCGGGTCGCCACCGTGGCCGAGCGGCTCGCTCGAGCAATCCGCCACGGGCGTGCTCGTGTCCAGCTCGCTGTCAGCGTCGCATTCTTATTGCTCTTGGCGAGTGCTGCTCTGGGTTCCAGCGCCACCGGGAGACCGACCGCGGCGGCGGTCCATCTCGCGTATTCGAGAGCCGGCAACGCCGTCGTGCAGCCACAGCCCGCGCCGGGCTCCTGCCACGCGATCGGATCCGGGCTCTATTCGCGCCCGAGCCGCCGATGCACTCCCGGCGCGCTGAACCCGCAGGTGAGGCAGGCGACAATCGGCCGCACGATCTGCCGCAGTGGATGGACCGCGACAGTCCGCCCGCCGGAGAGCATCACCGAGGCGGAGAAGCGCTCGAGCATCGCGGCCTACGGCGACCGTGGCTCGCTGGGCGACTACGAGTACGACCACTTCATCCCGCTGGAGCTCGGAGGAGCGACCAACGACCCACGAAACCTGTGGCCCGAGCCGGGAGCCTCGCCAAACCCGAAGGACGCCGTCGAGAACGAGCTCAACCGGAAAGTGTGTGACGGGCAGATGACGCTGATCCACGCGCAGCGCGCGATTGTGGCCAACTGGGTCTCGCTCGCGCGCGCCGGGACAGCCAAGCCGAAGACTCCGTCGGCGCCGAACGCCGAGTGCTTGGCCACCGCGCAGTACAGCAGCAGCTACGGCGACTACGACGTGTACGTTCACTCGAACCAGCCCGACCGGACGGTGACTGTCAGCGGCTCTGATCGGCAATCCGCAAGCTGGCAGGCCGATAGCTCTGGGTATGCCGACGTCTACTTCTACGCTCCTCGCTCCGCGGCCGGAGAGCAGATCACGATCCGAGTCGGCGCAGCCACCTGCATGGCGACGCTCTGATCCGGGGGAGTCAGCCCTGCTGCTCCTCCGGCCGATCTGCGACCGCATAGGTAGTTGAGCCGGACCAGTGGGTGGCTCATTCCTCCAGGAACGGCCGCAGCTCGATCGTCCCGAACCGAGCGACAGGATGCTTCGAGGCCACCTCGATCGCCTGATCCAGATCGTCGCACTCGAGGATGTCAAAGCCGGCGATCTGCTCTTTGGTCTCCGCGAACGGACCGTCGGCGACAAGGACTTCGCCTTGGCGAACGCGAACCGTCGTGGCGTCCCTCACCGCCGCCAGCTCATGGCCCTGCAAGCGGACACCGCGTCCGCCCATCTCCGCCACCCAGGCATCGGCATCCGGTCCGATCGAGGCCTTCTGCTCGGAGTCGAGCACGACCGAGTCCCCGACGCAGACAAGCATCATGTACCTCATCAGATCCTCACTATCTCATCTGCCGGCGCGTTCATCATCATCGGGTGCATCGTGACCTCCTCGTCGGGTCTGCTGTTTGCCTTGCACCCAGACGACGAACGGATGACGCCCGGATGGACAGCCAACCCGGGTGGCGACGTCCACCTCATCGGCGGGCCCCGCACGATCGAGACTGTCCGTGACCGCGATGCGGGCTGGCCCCCGGCGTCACAGGGCAATGGCTGAAAGGTCGATCCTGCGCCGGAGCCGCGATGCGCGACGGCGCCCGTTCGAGAGCTGCGCTGCCCGGAGGCGCAGGAGCGCGACGGCGTCGGAGGTGGGGATGAACGGGTTCGCCACGACGCGCCGGCCGCGGACTGAGAGCGCGGCTACGGCCTGACCGCCGACGAGCGCGACCAGGATCTGGCCTTCGAGCTCGGGCGCGTCATCGAGCGCCGCGAGCCGGCGAACAAGGTAAGCCTCATGGGCTCCCAAGAGCCGCAGTTCGATGTCGGACACACAGATATCGCTGGAGCCGCGCCCGATTGCGGCAGGTGCGCTGGTGGTGGTGCTCATGATGCCTTCCTCTCATGTCGCGTAGAGGCATCATGCGGCTAAGAGCCGGTGCTTACATCGGGCAGAAGGAGCTAGATCGTGGGCTACGCCCCCCTTACCGGGATGGCGCCGGCTCCTCAGTGGCAAACCTGGCGCGCGAAGGGCGTCAGTCGAGGTTCTCGACTATCTCGTTGGCTCGCGACCATTGCTCGGGCGGAACGACGAGATAGATCTCGCCTCGCCCCGTGCGATCAAGCGGATGATCTGCAACGCAGCTCGCGTCGACGCCCATCTGCTGCAACCGGTCGCGCCACGCGACGGCAGATTTCTGGTCCTCGAACACGCTCACGGTCTCCCAGCCCTCGAGACGCGGATCGCCGATTGATACCGCCGGCTCCCGACGACTCTTGAGAAAACGCGGTCGCGGCACCGCCCAAGCGTACCCCCCGAGCTGAGCGTAGGATCCCCGTGTGCCCGAGGGAGTAGCGCCCTGGCTGGGCCCAGACACACAGCCCGTGCGGGCCGTCACCGACGCTGATCCGTGCGCGCAGGCGACCCGTTCGCGTATCGATCGCCCGGCTCGGGTAGAGCCCGTGTGCCCCCGCACCGGTACGCAAGAAGCCGATCACCCGAAAGCTCACGGGGTCGATCTCCCACAGCCCGCCGGCCGGCGGGCATGGAGCGGCCGCGGCACCGCAACCGGTCAACCTGACCTACCGCGAGCTGTTCTCGCTCGCCGCGCCGCTCCAGGATCCGGCCGCGGCGGCGCTCGGCGGTAGCCGCTTCGTACTGCTCGGTGGGCTCGATGCGGCGGACGGCTCGAGCGCAGCAGTGATCGTCGCCGACCTGCGCGGTGAGCTACACAGCACGAGCTTGCCGGTCACCGCCCTGGCGGCGCGGCGTTTCCTGTCCCAACAACGAGTGACAGCCCCCGCAGTCCTCGGCGAACAGCGCCGGCCCGGAGGCCGGGCGCACCGCAGTCTCGTTGTCGCAGCCGGCGATCAGCCCAGAGGCAGCCAGCATCCCGACGCCCGTTCGCCAACGCATGCGAGAAGGGTACGGGGAATAAACTCTCCGATCGAGCTCACGACCGGAGGAAGCAGATGGCCGATAAGCCAACGCTGTTCGTCCGCCACGGCGACGACGGCGGTGCGAAGATGCATCCGTGCCGCCGCGCCCAAGAGGCGCTCCGCGCCGCAGGCATCGACTACGACAAGGTGATCGCCGCCCACGGTAGTCCGATTCCGTTCCTGCGCAAGGGCTCGCGCGAGAAGCTGCGCGAGCAGACCGTCGCGACGAAGCTGCCGGCGCTCAAGCTACCCGACGGGACCGTGATCGCCCACTCCAGCGCGATCCTGTCCTGGATCAGCGCACAGAAGTGATCGCCGCGGTCAGGCGGCCTGGAGCTCGGCCGGTTGTCCCGGGCCGCAGGCGAAGACGTCGCGGGACAGGCGCGACGCCGTGCTCTGCTCCCAGCGTCCGCTCTCGACCAATGCGCTGGACAGACGCTCGATGTCCTCGAGCGCCTCGCGTGCCGCCACGTCCTCTGGCAGCCCAGGGCTGAAGAGGAGGCTGTCCGCCGCCAAGCGAATCCGGTCCTGCTCACTGTCGAGCAGCTTGCTCGGACCGAGCTGGTTGAGTGTCTGGATAACGCTTCGGTAAGCGCGGGTACGTTCAGAATTCATTTTGCCTCCCTCGGACTGCGAGGTCTATACGCTCATGATGTCGGCAAGCGGAAGATCCGCCTTTAGCCCACTGGCCAGAGATGTGTCGAGCTGGTTGTACGTAACGGACACCCTGGTTCGATCAGCCGACGGTGCGTTTCTCGCCGACGCCCTTGAAGAACGTGTAGCAGAACACGCCGTCGGCCGCGGTGGTTCGGTGGAGGGCGGCGACTCCCGCGTCGAAGGTCTCGGGCTCGATCAGACCCGCCGTAATCGCCGGCTCGCGCACGCCCTCGATCATTGCGGTGAACGTCTTCCGGGTGAAACCGTCCACCAGCTCCGGACGGCTCGAATCGACATACACCATCCGCGGGGACACCGCGACCGCGTCGAAGCCCGCGCTGACGAGCAAGGGGTAGACCTCGCGGCCGATCAGCGAATTGCCGCCGGACTTCCGCTGCAGCTCGACCTGGCACCGGATCGCGGCGCGAGCCGCGTCGCTGTCGGGATGGAAGTAGGCCGATCCGTGATCGCCCTCGATCACCGTGATGCTGCCGCCCGGCCTGAGCAGCTCCCGGAGGATGGCCAGCGCCTCCACGGGCGGGGAGAGGTGCTCGAGCACGAAGCACACGAAGACGTGATCGAAAGACTCGCGGCTGAAGGGCAACGCGAAGATGTCCGCCAGCCGGAACTCGACGTTCGCGAGCCCGCTCACCTCAGCCCGTCGCTTGGCTTCGGCGAGCGAGTGCGCCGAGGCGTCGATCGATGTGAACCGGGCGCCCGGGCTCCGCTGCGCCAAGGTCACCGTCTGCGCGCCGACGCCGCATCCGGCCTCCAGTACGACGCTTCGGTCGGGGTATGCGGTGTCACGGTGCAGCAGCTCGGCCAGCGTTCCCGCCTGATCGTGCAGGCGCTCGTTCTCGCGGGCGTGATAGCCGTGCACGTACATCTCGCTTGCTCAGTCGGCGAGCAGCGGTAGCTCGATCGCACGGCAGCGGTTCATGACCACCCGCAGCCCGGATTCGATCGCCGGCTGAGCGGCGGCCTCGCGAGCCTGGAGCATCCGCGCCACGCGGTTCGAGTCCTCGCGCATGATCGCAGGTGTGGAATGCATCACGACCGGCACAGTATGCGGGGGTCCGCATCGCGAACGCCACCTATCCTCAGGCGACGAGCTGGCTCTCCCGTACGCCACGCCCCCCCGCTGATGAAACGCCCACCGATTCGCGCTGTCGCGGCATTTGCCGCGGCCACCATCGCCGTCATTGGTGTCGTTGCGCTGCTCGCTCCCGCGGCCGCGCCGCACGCGCCGCACGCGCCGCAGTCGATCTTCCAGGACGACGATCACCTCCTGTACGCCAGTGACGCGACGGTCGCGAGGACGCTCGACATGCTCAAGGCGCTCGGCGTGGACCGGATCCGGGTGACAGTCGAGTGGGCGTACATCGCGCCCGACCCGACCTCGAGCACCGAGCCTGCCGGCTTCGACGCCACCGACCCTTCCGCTTACCCGCACGGGACATGGAAGCGGTACGACCGGGTGGTCGAGATGGCGCAGGCTCGCGGACTCGCCGTCGATTTCAACGTCACGGCCCCAGGCCCGCTGTGGGCGACGGGACCGGCGCCCGTCACGACAGCTGCCGCCGGTGGCAATCCGGGCGATTACGAGCCCTCGGCGAAGGACTTCGGGCAGTTCGTGCAGGCGCTCGGGACGCGCTACAGCGGCACCTTTGTCGACTCGGGGACGGCGCCGAAGTCGACGTCGATCCTGCTGCCTTCGCTCGCGGCCGGGCCCGGCACGAGCGGCTCGAGCCCGGCGCTCGCAACGCTTCCGCGCGTAGATTTCTGGTCAATCTGGAACGAGCCAAATCAGCCCGCGTGGCTCGCGCCGCAGTGGCGCATCGTGGCGGGCCGGTCGGCGCCCAACTCGCCGCGGCTCTACCGCGCCCTCGTCGACGCCGCTGTCGCGGGCCTACAGGCGACCGGCCACACGCCCGGCAACGACACGATCCTGATCGGCGAGACCGCGCCTGAGGGGGACGTGAAGGGGGCGCTCGTCGGCGGACGCGAGCAGTACTTCACCCAGACGGGCGTCTTCGACGCGATGACGCCGATGGACTTCCTGCGCGCGCTGTACTGCGTGAGCTCGAGCTATCAGCGGCTCGCCGGAGCCGCGGCATCCGCGCTCGGCTGCCCGGGTCACGGGAGTGCTCGATCGTTCGTCGCCCAGAACCCGGGCCTGTTCTACGCGACCGGATTCGCTCACCACCCCTACTTCTTCAACTTCCCGCCGGGTTACAGCTCTCCGATCGGCGACTTCGTGCCGCTCGCCGACCTCGGGCGTCTGGAGAGCGGGTTGGACCAGGTCTTCGCCGCGTACGGCGTCAACCGGAAGCTGCCGATCTACCTGACCGAGTACGGCTACCAGACCAACCCGCCCGATCCCCACCAGGTGGTCAGCCCGGCCGAGCAGGCCGCCTACCTCAACCAGGCCGACTACATGGCATGGCGCGATCCGCGGGTTCGCTCCGTAGCACAGTTCCTGCTCTACGACACGGGGCCCAACAGCGCCTATCCACCGTCGTCCTTCAACTACTGGGACACCTTCCAGACTGGGCTCGTCTACGGGCCGGGCACCTCACTCGACGGTCGCCGGAAGCCCGCCTACGGGGCCTACCGGCTGCCGATCTGGATTGCGACTCCGAACGTGCGGCGTGGCTTGCCGGTGCTCGTTTGGGGCATGCTCCGCCTCGCCCCGAAGGACACTCCGCAGAAGGCGCTGATCCAGTGGGAGCCGGCGCACCACCGCGCCTACGAGACGATCGCGACCGTCAGCGTCCCTGCCGGCTCCCGGGAGGGCTACTTCACCACCCGTGTGATTGCGCGGGGGACGGGGTCGATCCGCATCGCCTGGCGCTCGGCCACCGGCCAGACGTTCACTAGCCGCGCGGTCGGGGAGACGCCGAGCCTGCAGTCCGCGACCAGCGGCGGCGGCGCGTTCACGGCGATCCAGTCCGCGTTCGACACCAGTCCCAGCCAGACAATCCTTCCGTGCCAGTTCTCCGCCAGTGAGCTGGCGGCGGCCCAAAGCTCGATCCCCACCGACGACCAGCAGTACGACCAGAACCTGGTTGCGGCGCTCGCTCAGGCGCGCCAGGAGCGTGCCGACGGCGCCTGCAGCGCGAACCGCCAGGTGGCCGCCACGACGCAAGGTACGAACGCAACCACCCCGCTGCCGCCCGCGGTACTCCCGCTCGGCGGCGACACCCGGCTGCAGATCGGGCCGGCTACGGCAGCTACCGATTCCGGCCTGCCTGTGCCACTCGCGATCCTGATCGTTCTCGGTCTGCTGGTCGCCGCGTTAGTAGCTGCGCTCGGCGCTGCCCGCTTTCTGGGGTGGGATCCGGCTTGGGCCGCGCGGCTGCGTCATTCGCTGGCCGAGGCGGGGTACCGGGTCTCCGGCATCTCATCGGCGTTCCGCGAATGGATCCGGCGATGACTGGCAGTGTGATCACTGGAACGACACAACCCTGGTCGGCTCCCGCGCTAACAAGTTGTGGTCGTGACCTCTGCGGCGAGACGCCAGACCGGGACCCCGGCCGCGCTCCGCTCCGCGGCACACACGCAGATCACCAAACGCTATCCGGGCCTCAGCAGCCAGCCGTTCATGCCGCTCCCGGCGCCGCGCGGAGCGTGGCCCTACCGGCTCGAGCTCGCTGACGTTCTGCCGGCGGCCGCGCTCGACGCGGCAGAGCGGGCCGGGCATCTGCGCTTTCACAGCGTCGGAGATAGCGGCGGGACACCGGACCCGGCGCCGCAGCAAGCAGTCGCCGCGGCGATGGCCTCGGAGCTCGACGGTCCAGACCCGGCCCACTTCTTCTACCACCTCGGCGACGTAGTGTATGGATACGGCGAGGAGGCGGGATACGGGCCTCAGTTCTTCGAGCCCTATGCGACGTACCACGCGCCGATCTTCGCCGTTCCCGGCAACCACGACGCCGACCTCGAGCTCGGCTCGCGAGCGCGTTCGCTTGACGCCTTCGTCGATCATTTCTGTGCGCCTGAGGCGATCGCCGCACCGGCCCGGCGCGCGATGTGCCAGCCGAACGTGTACTGGACGCTGAGTCACAAGTGGCTGACGATCGTCGGCCTATACACGAACGTCCCCGATGGCGGCCGAGTCGCCGAGGACCAGATCGAGTGGCTCGTTCGAGAATTGATCGAGGCTCCACGCGATGCCGTCCTGATCTTGGCGCTCCACCACTGCCTCTATTCGACGGACGTCGTGCACGGCTCTAACCTCGCCCTCGCGGACCTGCTCGAAGGTGCGTTCGCTCGCGCTGGGCGGGGGCCCGACGCGGTCTTCTCAGGCCACGTCCACAGCTACCAGCGGTTCAGCCGTCGGCATCGGGACCGCGTCATCCCGCACGTCGTGGCGGGGACCGGTGGCGTCAACAATCTGCAGGAGATCGCTCGCGGCGTGCGCGACCTTCCGGCTTCGTTCCCCGGCCTACCTACGGTGACGCTCGAGGCCTATCAGGACCTGAGTTGGGGGTATCTGACGGTAATCGCCGGACCGGGCTTCGCGGAGGTCACCTACAGCACCGTCGCCGGCGGCGTGGCTACGCCGTTCGACTCGTTCTCGGTCCGCGCAGCGGCACTCGGGTCGTGAAACCGCGTCCTGAATCCGCGTCCTGGGAGGGTCGCTACCTGCCGGTCGTGCGGTGGACGGGTCCGCGCTTGTACCCGGAGCGTCCCCGTCCTCCGGCCACACCAGCGGCGCCGCCGCCGCGAGCCGGTTGCGGCGTTCGGCGGATCAGCGCCCACAGCGCCCGGTCGCTGGCACCCGCCTCGGTGCGCTCCGTCAGCGCCTTCGGGTTGACCGTGCGAAAAGCCGGACCCCGGGCGGGGTCCATCACGGCAACCACGACCTTGGAGCTACTCGGCATATCGAACACAATCCCCTCCAGCACCGGGCCGACGCCGGCGACCTTCACGAGCTCACCTACGCTGGTCTCGTCCATAACCAGAGCTTACTTGGGCAGCTAGTCCGGGCCCGTTCCGGCACGCTCGTCATCAGCCGGTCCCGTTGTCGAGTCCGGCGGGTGGTCGAGCTCGACGCCGTGCAGCCGTTCAAGCGCGTGGGTAAGCCGGTCGATCGCGTCGGTCAGGTCTTCGCGGTCGGCCTTGTGCTCGAGCGAAAGCCGGATCCCCGCCATCTCGCGGGCGAGGAACTCGGTGTCCGCCAGCGACCGCGAGTTCATCTCGCGGTCGCGCTCGATCTCCTCGCGCTCGCGGTCGGCCTGCCGGTTCTGGGCCAGCAGGATCATCGGCGCGGCGTAGGCCGCCTGGGTCGAGAAGCACAGATTGAGCAGGATGAAGGGATACGGATCCCAGCCCCGGGAGGCGGCTGCCACGTTGAGTGCGATCCAGACGAGCACCACCAGGGTCTGCGCCGCCAGGTAACGGCCTGTCCCGAGGAAGCGCGCCATCCGCTCGGCGTAGCGTGCGAACGCATCGGGGTCGTACGACGGACCGCCGGGCGTGCCGCGCGGCTTTCCCAGGTCGTCGTGGCGGGCCATCAGCGACCGACGCGTCCGACGCGCCAGTTGGAGGGCAGTACACGGTCCAGCACGTCGTCGATGGTCACCGCGCCAACCAGCTTCGCCCCGTCGGTGACCGGAATCGCGACCACGTCGTAGGCGGCCAGCCGCTCGGCGACCTCACGGTCACTCGCGTCCACGTCGATCGTCGCCCAGTCCTCATCGAGGCACCGCGCGACGGGCTTGCTGGGCGCCTCGCGCAGCAGCCGCTGCACCCCGACAACTCCCAGGTATCGCCCGGTTGGCGTTTCGAGCGGCGGCTGACACACGAACACCTGCGAGGCCAGGGGAACCGGCAGGTCCGGGTCGCGAATCCGCGCGAGCGCCTCGGACACCGTCGCCTGCGGGCCGAGGATGATCGGCTCGGGCGTCATCAGTCCGCCCGCGGTGTCCGGCGCATAGCTCAGCAGCCGGCGAACGGGCTCGGCCTCATCGGGGTCCATCGCCCCCAGCAGCTCGGCTTGGCGAGCCGCCGAGAACTCCGCCAGCAGGTCAGCCGCGTCATCGGCCTCCATCTCGTCGAGCACCCGGCCGAGCCGAGCGTGATCGAGCCCCTCGATCAGCCGGACCTGCTCGTCCTCGGAGAGCTCCTCGAGCAGGTCGGCGAGCCGCTCGTCTTCGAGCGCCGATGCGAGCACACGACGGCGGCTCAGGGGCAGTCTGCGGATCGCGGCCGCCATCTCGGCCGGGTGCAGGCCGCCGAGCGCGGCAGCCTCGCGATCGATCGGGCGTTCGTCCGCGAACAGCTCGCGGGCCTCGCTCCAGTCGATCACCGTCGGCGTCCTGCGCCGCCCCGGCAGCCCACGGTGGCCGAGCGCGACTGTCGCAACCTCCCATGCGAACGGCTCCGGTGCCGGCGTCAGCCCGACATCGACCACGCGACCCTCCCCGATCCGGCTTCCGATCAGCTCGCCTGACACTAGACGCTCACCCGGTCGCAGCTCGAACTGACGCATGTTGATCGACCCGCGTCGCATCCGGACGCCTTCGGAATCGATCTCGCCCACTCGTCCGGCGCCAACGAACACGTGCCGCCGCTGAACGGCGACCACGAACCCGTTGACTCGCGGCGGTCGCCCGCCGGAGCCCAACACAACGTCGACGATCCGGCCCACATCAGCCCCGTCCGCGCCGACCAGCGACCGCCGAACGAGTCGCGAGACGTAGACGAGACGGTCGGCCATGGGCTACAGCGTAGACCTTTGCGCATGCTCCTCAAGTCGCTCGATTGCCGTCAGGAATCGCCGGCGCAGCCACGGTGTTGCCACCAGCAATAGCGCGCGGTCGAACGGGCTCGCAGCGAGTATCGAGGCCGTCAGCTCGACGCCGGTCCCGCCTGGAATCGGCGTCAATGTCCAGGTCACGCGGGCAAGGGTGCGCCGCCCGACCATCGCTGTCCCCACGAGCCGCGAGCCGTGCTCGTCGACGTCGAGCCAGGTCTGAGCATGGCGGCGCAGGCCCCACGGTCCGCAGATCGCGATCTCCCCACCGGTGCGCGACTCCACCGGACCGTGGAGGCGCACGAGCGAGACGAAGCTGTCAGCCAGCAGCCAGTGGTTATCGAGCGTGGCGAGGAACCGGTACAGCGTGTCCGGGGGCGCGCGAACGTCCTTGCGAGCGCGGATGCTCCATAGACCGTGTGGCGCGGCGCCGTCCGGGTTTTCTGGGGTGGTCTCGAGTGCCATCGCACCGATCGTGCCTTCTTCACGGGACGCGTGCCTCGACGGACGTCCGGTCCACCATTGTGCACTGTAAACTAAGTGGACACGGCGGTCCGCTTTGTGTTAGCCTAACCGGACCGCTAGGTCCGCTTAGTGACGGTTGTCACTTGAGCGGCGGGGCGGCTCGTTAGCTGATCGATCCAGGAGGCCCCCGTGCCCGCCACCACGCCCGCATCCTCGTCCACCAACCGCTGGCTAGTGCTCGTGATCGCGTGCCTGGCCCAGTTCATGGTCGTCCTCGACGTGACGATCGTTAACGTCGCGCTTCCATCGATTCAGCGCGGCCTGCATTTCTCTCCGGCGAGCTTGCAGTGGGTGGTGAACGGCTACACCCTGATCTTCGGCGGCTTTCTGCTGCTCGGCGGGCGCGCCGCCGACCTGATCGGGCGCAAGCGCCTGTTCGCCGCCGGCGTCGCGCTGTTCTCGTTCGCATCGCTCTTGAACGGATTCGCCCAGTCCCCGGGGATGCTGATCGCGGGCCGTGCCCTTCAGGGGCTCGGCGCCGCGCTCGTTTCCCCGGCCGCGCTCTCGATCATCACGACCACGTTCACCTCGAGCGAGGATCGGACCAAGGCGCTCGGAGTCTGGAGTGGCATCGCCGCGGGCGGCGGAGCGGTCGGCCTCCTGCTCGGCGGCGTGCTCACCGACCTGCTCTCGTGGCAGTGGATCTTCTTCGTCAACGTCCCGGTCGGCATCGTCGCGCTCGCGATGACGCTGAGGTTCGTTCCCGAGTCGCGGGCCTCGAGCCTGCACCGCACGTTCGATCTCGCCGGAGCGGCGACGGTCACCGCAGGCCTCGTGTTGCTCGTGTACGCGATCGTCAAGGCGCAGGCGTTCGGGTGGGGGTCGCCCCGCACGCTCGGTCTGATCGCGGCAGGCGTCGCCCTGCTCGCCGCGTTCGGAACGATCGAGCGACGGAGCCCGGCGCCGCTCGTGCGGCTGAACATCTTCCGAGTCAGGACGCTGGCCGTCGCCGATGTTGTGATGCTGCTGGTCGCGTCCGGCATGTTCTCGATGTTCTTCTTCGCATCGCTCTACGTGCAGGAGATCCTCAACTACAGCGCGCTCCGGGCGGGCCTCGCGTTCCTTCCCGTGACGGCTGGAATCGGGATCGGCGCCGCTGTCGCCCAGCAATTGATCCGCCGTGTCGGCGTGCGCGCGGTCGCGGTCGGGGGAATCGCGCTCGCGACCGTCGGCATGGTCCTGCTGACCGGGTTGCCCGTCCACGGCAGCTACACCGGCAACCTGCTGGTCGGGCTGATGCCCCTGAGCATCGGCATGGGACTCACATTCGTACCGATCACGCTGCTCGGTACGGGGAATCTCCGGGACGACGATGCCGGCCTCGCCTCCGGGCTGTTCAACACGGCTCAGCAGGTCGGCGGGGCGCTCGGCCTCGCGGTGCTCGCGACGCTGGCCGCCAGTCACACCAGCGGCTTGCTGCATGCCGGCGCAGGCCACGCTGCGCGTATCGCCGCGCTCGTCAGCGGCTATCACGTGGCGTTCGTCGGCGGGGCGATCGTGATGGGGTCCGGTGCGCTGGTGCTCGCGATCGGACTGCGCCGCCGGCACGTGGTGGGAATCGATCTGATCCCGTCCCCGGTGGTGGCGTAGTAGACAATCAAGCCATGGCCGAGATCTCGAAGCCCCTGCGGGCGGACGCCGAGCGCAACCGGCGGCTACTGCTCGACGCCGCCGCCGAGGCGTTCGCCGCGCACGGGCTGGAGGTCGGGGTGGCCGAGATCGGCCGGCGCGCCGGCGTCGGCCGGGGTACGGTCTTCCGCCATTTCCCGACCAAGGAGCACCTGATCGCGGCGGTCGTCGTCGACCGGATGCACCAGGCGAGCGGCCTCGGCCGCGAGCTGCTCGCCGATCCCGACCCGGGCGGAGCTGTGTTCGAGCTGCTCGCGAGCATGATCGGCGCGGCGCGGACCGACCGCGCGCTGTTCGAAGCCGTCGGCGACCGGTTGCTCGCGAACGAGGACATCCGCGCCGCCCACACCGACCTGGTCGGCGTACTCGATAAGCTGCTGCGCCGCGCGCAGGATGCCGGCGCGGTCCGCGACGACGTCGGCGCGCTCGACCTGCTGATGATGTTCAAGGGTGCCTGCGAAGCATCGCGGCCCTTCAACGACGCCGGCGTCGCGACGCGCCAGCTCGACCTCGTCCGCGCTGCCCTGCGACCGGTCGCACGCGGCGAGCGGCTGAGCGGCAGACCGCCCACCCTTCACGACCTTGAGCGCGCCTTCCCGCGGGCCGACGGGAAGGTCTCCAGGGACGACTGATTCCGGATCGCGTGCGCCCGCGTCGGAGGTCGAGTGGCTCAGAGCACCGCTGGCGAGCCGGATGTCACAGGTCTGTTGCAAAGACGGCCAATGCCGAGCGTTCGTGCGGAGGGGGTGCGCTTAAGCGAAGCTATTCGACGTCAAAGAACACGGCTTCCCGCCGCCCCGCCACTCCGCCCGGATAGCCTCACATCCCGATGACCGGCCTCGATCGCGCGAGCCAGATGTACACAACGATTCGCCACGACGCGCGCACCGACTCCGTCGCCGTCGAGGAACCGCTCGAGATCCGCGTCGACGGCCGGCCGTTGGCCGTGACGATGCGCACTCCCGGGCACGATGAGGAGCTGGCGCTCGGGTTCCTATATGGCGAAGGGCTGATCGACCGTCCTCGCGAGGCGGGGTTGACCGATGACCTCGCGAACAACACGATCGAGGTCGCGGGGCCGTTGCTGCGTGACCCCGGCGCCCGGCGCTTCTACACGACCTCCTCGTGCGGCGTATGCGGCAAAGGGGCGCTCGAAGAGGTGGCGGTGCTCAGCGCCCCGCTGCCGGCAGGCCAGCGGCTCGAGCGCGCGCTGATCGCGCGGCTGCCGGACCGGCTGATGCAGCCCGCGTTCGAGCGCACCGGCGGCGTGCATGCCACGGGTCTGTTCTCCGCCCGCGGCGAGTTGCTCCTGAGCCGCGAGGACGTCGGCCGCCACAACGCGATCGACAAGGTGATCGGCCGCGCCCTGCTCGACGGCCTGCTGCCCCTCCACGACTACGTCTTATGCGTAAGCGGGCGGCTGTCGTTCGAGCTCGTCCAGAAGGCCGCCGTCGCCGGCGCGCCGATCCTCGTCGGCGTCGGCGCGCCCAGCTCGCTGGCGATCGAGCTCGCCGAGGACCGGGGACTGACACTGTGCGGGTTCGCGCGCGGAACGAGCGTCAACGTGTACACCCACGCCGAGCGGGCACTCGGCGACGCGCCCTCCTGACGGCCGCCTGCAACTCCGTCACGTGACGGCGAGGCCGGCGAGGCTCTCGACGTCCCGCGCCGAGGACCACGCGCCGACGGACGCGCGAACGAGCCCGCGCCCGGGAATGCTGCGGACCACGATTCCGGCCGCCGCGAAGCGCTCCACCTCCGCGTCGGGGTCCGCGACCTGCCACGACACGAGCGTCGAGCGCCCGCGCGGCGCGACCTCGAGCCCGCGGGCCTCGAGGCCGGTGGCGAGCGCGGCGGCGAGGTCGGCGGCGCGACCGTGGACCCACTCCCACCCGGGCGCCTCGAGGACCTCGAGCGAGGCGAGCGCCCACGCGTTGCGCACGCCGACGGGGAAGCCGTGGTCCAAGCGCGGCGCGCCGTCCGCGGGGACCAGGTCCAAGGGGTCCGAGCCGCGCGCCACCGCGCTGTAGCCCGGCCACGGGATCAGCAGGTCATCGAGGCGATCCGGGTCGACGAACAGGCAGCCGCTGCCCTCGGGTCCGCACAGCCACTTCTGGCCCGAGGCCGCGTAGAACGTGCAACCGAGAGCGCGGACGTTGACGGGAACCGCGCCCAGCGCCTGCGCGCCGTCGAGCAGCACCGGCGCGCCCGAGGCGGCGAGCGCGGGAACGTCCATCACGCGGCCGGAGACCCACGAGACGTGCGAGCAGGCGATCAGCCGCGTCGAGGACGAGGCCGCCTCGGCGAGCTCGTCCCACGGCACCACCCGCACGGTGATCCCGTGGCGCCGGCGAGCCCGGCCGAGCGGCGCCAGCAGGCCGGGATGCTCCTCGTCGGTGGTGAGGATCTCCTCGCCGGGGCGCAGGTCGAGCCCGGCGATCACCGTGTTGACGCCGTCCGTGGTCGATCCGGTCAGCGCGACGGAGTCGAAATTACATCCGAGCGCCGCCGCGTAGCGGGCGCGCAGGTCGGTAGCCAGAGCCATCAAGCCCTCGAAGTAGGCGCGGCCGCAGCGCCCATGCGTGAGCTCGAGCTCGATCCGGGTCGAGGCGGCCTCCGCGGCCGCGCGCGGGACCGGGCCCTCGGTGCCCGCGTTGAGGTAGACGAGCGAGTCGAGCACCGGAAACTGCGCGCGAAACACGTCGGGGTCGGTTAGCGGTGAAGTCACTTCTGGCAAAGGGGTGCCTCGGCTTTCGTCGCAGACCTCAACCGACCGGGAGTCCGTCCTTGCGACAGACGGCCTGGATCTCGAGGGCGGTCGCGCCGGTGTAACCGCGCGGACTGCCGGCCTCGAGGCACAGCGCTCGCGCATCGGCTCCACATTGCTGCATCAGGGTCCCGCCGGTCGCGCCCAGAATCGAGACATCGACGCAGCCGGGAGCGCTGGTCTGGGTCGGCCCGGTCAGGGAGACGATCAGCACGACCGCGAAAACCGCGAGACCGACCGCGACGCTCCCGACGATCCAGGTCTCGCGCCGCGAGAATCGACGCCCGCTCGTGATCTCACGGTGGTGCCCGGGTGGCAGGATCATCCTGGCGGGAGTCTACGAGGCGTGTGACGATCACCATCCTCTGATGACCTGGAACCGACCGATGACATCTTGACAATGCGCGATCGAACAACCGAAGGGACGGACCGATGACCGCAGCGGGGTACGCGATCGCGACCGAGCGGCTCTCGAAGCGTTATGGCGACACGCTGGCGCTGGATCAGCTCGACCTCACCGTGGCCGAGGGTGAGGTCTACGGTTACCTGGGACCGAACGGCGCCGGCAAGACGACCACGATCCGGCTTCTGCTCGGCCTGCACCGCCCGAGCTCGGGGCGGGCGACGCTGTTCGGAGTCGACGCATGGGGCGATCCGGTGACCGCACATCGTCGCGTCGCGTACGTCGCCGGCGAGCCGTTCCTGTGGCCGTCGATGACGGGCGCGGAGACCTTGGCGTTCCTGGCGCGCCTCCATGGCGGCACCGACGTCGCTTACCGCGACCAGCTCGTCGAGCGCTTCCAGCTCGACACCCGCAAGAAGATCCGCGCGCTGTCGAAGGGCAACCGCCAGAAGGTGCAGCTGATCGCTGCGCTCGCCACGCGTGCGGACCTGCTGCTGCTCGACGAGCCGACGAGCGGGCTCGACCCGCTGATGGAGGTCGCCTTCCGCGAGTGCATCAACGAGGCCAAGCATCGCGGGCAGGGAGTCTTTCTCTCCTCGCACATCCTCAGCGAGGTCGAGGCGCTCTGTGACCGAGTCGGGATCCTCCGGGACGGCAAGCTCGTCGACCAGGGAACGCTGCAGGAGCTGCGCCACCTCGGTGTGCAGACCGTCGAAGTCACATTCACCGGTCCGGTACCGCAGCTGGCGCCGCTGCCGGGCGTACGGGCGCAGGCCGCCGGGCCGAATGCCCTCAGGTTCGAGGTCTCGGGCAGCATCGGACCGCTGATCTCCGCCCTCGCCGAGCACCCGGTAGCAACGCTGACGAGCCGCGAGCCGTCGCTCGAGGAGATCTTCCTCCATCACTACGACAGCTCCGACGGCCATGCCGCCGGCTAGCGCCACCAACGCGCCGGGCGCCACCACGGCGCCGGGCGCCACCGACGCGGCGGGCCTCCGGGGCGGCCCCGCGCTCTCCCTCGCCCGCCGGGCATTACGCGACGCTCGCATCCGCACCGTCGCGTTCGCCTACATGTTCGCGGCGTACTCATACATCGAGCCGGTCGGCTACCGCCACGCCTACCCGACGCTCCATGACCGCCTCGGTTTCGCCCACAGCTTCGCCAACAACAATGCCATCCGCCTGTTCTACGGCGAGCCGTACAACATCCTCACCGTTGGCGGCTACAGCGCTTGGCGGGTCGGCGGGACGCTCGCGATCATCGCTGCGGTCTTCGGGCTGCTCGCCGCCGTGCGGGCCCTGAGGACCGAGGAGGACACCGGCCGGATGGAGCTCGTCCTCGCCGGCATCGTCGACCGGCGGACGGCGTATCTGGCGGCGCTGGCCGCGATCGCGGCGGGGATCTGCATCCTCTGGCTCGGGCAGTTCATCGGATTCGTCATCGGCGGCCTCCCGGCGGGAGGGTCGGCGTATCTCGCGCTGGCGACGGCTTCGGTGATACCGGTCTGCGTCGGGGTCGGAGCGATCGCAAGCCAGCTCGCCCCGACGCGCAGGATCGCGCTCGAGCTGGGGGGCGCGGTAATCGGACTGTTCTTCCTCCTGCGCGTGATCGCCGATACGGCGAGCGGCCTCGGATGGCTGCGCTGGGCGACGCCGCTCGGGTGGGCGGAGCAGCTCCGCCCCTTCACGGGCGCCCGCCCGCTCGTGCTCGTGCTCCCGGTGCTCGCGACCGCGCTTGCGCTCGTGGTCGCGGAGCGGATCGCCGCCGGCCGTGACATCGGCACCGGCCTACTCCCCGCGCGCGACAGTGCCGAGCCGAACCTGCGCCTGCTCTCCTCGCCGAGCGCCCAGGCGCTCCGCCTCGAGCGTGGCAGCTTGATCGTCTGGCTGCTCAGCACCGGCGCCTTCGCCTACATCCTCGGCCTGATTGCCAAGAGCGTCAACAGCGCGGGCATCCCCAAGAGCGCGGAGCGGGAGCTCGCCAAGCTAGGCGCCGGCTCGGTCCTGACACCCACCGGCTACATCGCGTTCGTGTTCATCTTCTTCGTTCTGGCCGTGAGCCTGTTCGCCTGTGCCCAGATCGGGGCCGCGAGGCACGAGGAGGCCGACGAGCGGCTCGAGACGCTGCTCGCCCTGCCTATCAGCCGGCACAATTGGCTTGGCGGGCGCCTCGCGCTCGCCGCGACTGCCGCCGTCGCGATCTCCCTTACCGCCGGAATCCTGACCTGGGCGGGCGCCGAATCCGGCGGCGCCAGGATCTCCCTGCCGAAGATGATCGAGGCGGGCGCCAACTGCGTGCCCGTCGCGCTGCTGTTTCTCGGGGTGGCGGCGCTGGCCTATGCGACGGTGCCCCGGGCGAGCGCCGGGATCGCGTACGGGCTTGTCACGATCGCGTTCCTGTGGGATCTGGTCGGCTCCCTGCTCGGCGTGCCCAAATGGCTGATCGATCTGACGCCTTTCAAGCACCTCGCGGCCGTGCCGGTCCAGTCATTCAGCTCCGGCCCTGCCGCGGTTATGGTCGGGATCGGTTTGCTCGCCGCCGTGACCGCTCTCGAGCTGTTCCGCCGCCGCGACCTGCTGGGCGCGTGAGCTGCACCGAGCTCGTACGCTCACCTGACCGCCGAAGGCCGCGTCGCGTCGGTCAGGACAGTCCGCTCGAGCCGCAGCGGCGACTCGGTATCCACCTCGACCGCGCCGCGAACGATGACGCCCGGTCCGAAGGTCACGTCGCCGCGAACGATCAGTCGATCGGCTTCGAGCAGCGACGGCGGCCCATCAGGGAAGCGGGACTCGAAATCGTCCAGCAGCTTGTAGAAGCGTGAGTCGAGCTCGACGAAGGGCAACTCCTGGCCGCGCTCGGGACTCGGTTCGACGAGCAGCTCTTCGGACAGCGTGTAGACATCGGAGCGAAGCACGAGCAGGTCATCGGTCGTCTTCACGGGCACGAACCTGGTGCGCGGGACGAGCAGCAGTTGAGCGTCCGAGAAGCTCTCGATCGCCGCCCCCATCGCGCTCTCGAGCTGGAGCACCTCGGGTGAGCCGGGATCACGCGGATCGACGGTCTTGCGGTTGATGATCAGCGGCAACTCGAGCACGCCGTCGTGCTCCCCCAGCGCCTCCGCCAGCGCGCGCAGGTCGACCCACAGGCTGTTCGTGTTGTAGTAGCGCCAGCGGCGATAGTCGCGAAAGGATTCTTGGTCCTCGGGCGGGGTCTGCGCGGTCTCACGCAGCACGAGCTGATCATCTGCCCGCCGGCGAGCGATGTGCCCGCCCTTGCGATCGGCCTCGGTGCCCTGGACTACCTCCATCAGGAACGGGATTCGCTCAGCGGCCAGATGCGCGGTGATCCGGGGATCGAGCGTCGCGCCGAGGTTGTCCGAGTTGGAGATCATCGCGTAACGGAATCCCTGGTCGAGCAGCTTCGCGAGCATCCCCGAGCGCGCGAGCGCGCCGTAGACGTCTCCGTGACCCGGCGGGCACCACTCGAGCGCGGGCGCGGCCGGCCAGCTCACAGGTGCGAGCGTCGTGGCGTCGAGCTTGGGAACCATGCCCTGGAGAAAGTCGGGCGGCAGGTCGCTGCTCAGCTCCAGGTGTCGAGCAAGCGCCTTAAGCGTGTCCGCGCGCGTCGCCTCGCTGTTCATCAGGACCAGCGGGAGCCGGACCCCGTGCAGTCGCCGGAGCGCGAGCGTCTGGCCGATGATGATGTCCAGGAACGACTGCCCGTCGCGCGCCTCCAGGAGTGACTTCGGGCTTCGAAGCCCCATCGAGGTCGCCAGACCGCCGTTGAGCTTGATCGCCACGACATGCTCGAGCGCGATCGCGGGGTCGGCGACGGGGAGCTCCGCGAGCGCCGGGACGTCGCCGGCCGGGTCGAGCTGATCGCTCGCGACCAGGGCCGACTGTCCGGAGACGAGTCGCTCGTATGCGCTACCGAACGCGCGGACCGCCCCTTCGGGCTGGCCCGCTCCACGCATCTTCTCTTCTGCGGCACGCAGCCCGTCGGCGCTCATCTCGGCTGCATTCTGCCTGGCGACGGCCGGTCGGCGCGGCCGGGATCGACGCGGGCCCTCACGACCGGCGTGTGCGCGAGCATGTCCGGTGAGGTTGACAAGGCGACCGCTCATCTCCCCCTACGAGCTCCGCGAGCTGCTCGAGCCGTCGGCGCTCGGCGCGGCGCCGCCGCGGCCGTCGGTTCTCGATGTTCGCTGGGAGCTCGCCGGCGGTCCCCGGCGCGCTGACTACGCGCAGGGTCATATTCCGGGGGCGGCGTTCGTCGATCTGGACCTCCAGCTCGCGGCGCCGCCCGGCGAGCGCGGCCGGCATCCGGTCCCTGGCGAGGCGCGGTTCACGGCGGACATGCGGGCCGCGGGCGTCTCGAACGCCCGCCCGGTGGTCGTCTACGACGCGGCCACGTCGATGGCCGCCGCCCGTGCCTGGTGGCTGCTGCGTTACTTCGGCCATAGCGACGTGGCGGTCCTCGACGGAGGGCTCGCGGCGTGGGTGGATTCGGGCTATTCGTTGGAGCGGGTAACGCCCCCCGTGCAGGACGGCGACTTCGCGTCCGAGGCGGGCAAGCTGCCGGTGCTCGACGCGACGGCGGCGGCGCAGCTTGCCGGGACTGGGGTGCTGCTCGACGCTCGCGCACCCGAGCGCTTTCGCGGCGAGCTCGAGCCCGTCGACCGGATCGCCGGGCACATACCTGGTGCGCGCAACCGGCCGACGGCCGAGAACGTCGACTGCGCCGGCCGCTTTCTCGCCCCCGCGCTGCTGCGGGGGGCATTCGAGGCAAGCGGGGTCGGTCCCGGGGTCGCGGTCGGCGCCTATTGCGGCTCCGGCATAACCGCGGCACACGAAATCCTCGCGCTCGAGATCGCGGGCTATCGAGCGGCGCTCTATCCGGGGTCCTGGAGCGAATGGATCGAGGATCCAGCGCGGCTGGTGGAGCTTGGGTAGAGCCTCACGGTTCTCGGCGCTTGAAAAGGCTATTAGCATTCGCGCGATCATGACCAGACGGCAGAAATGGGTGCTGGCGGCCATTCTCGTCCCGGTCGAGATCTGTCTTTCGGTGCTCACATGGCGAGACCTGAACCGACGAACCGACGACCAGGTCCGTGGCAAGAAGCGCCTCTGGCGGCTGCTCGTCTCGATCAACCCCGGCAACTCCGTCATCTACTGGCTGTTCGGGCGACGCTGAGCGTGGATCCTGGCTTAGACTCGGTTACTCCGGATGCTTGCATTGGCGCTCCTGGTGGCATCGATCGCGATTGCCGACTCGGTCAATCCGTCGACGGTCGTGCCGGCGCTGTGGCAGGCCGGCGCACCTCGCGCCCGTGGCCTCGGGTGCTTCACGCTCGGAGTCTTCGCCGTCTATCTGGCCGGAGGAGTCCTGCTCGTGTTAGGCCCGGGGCCGGCGCTGATCGCCGCACTGCACCAGATCAGGGGCACGCTCGAGCACGTGCTGCTCGCCGCCGGAGGGTTGGTCGCGCTCGCATTCGCGGCGATTCTGTGGCGCTCCCGAGGCCGCGTGCAAGCCACAGGCCCGCTGCGCCGGTGTAGCACTCGCCGCTCGGCGTTCACGCTCGGCGCGGGGATCATGGCGGTCGAGCTGCCGACGGCTTTCATGTACTTCGGCGCGATCTCCGCGATCGTCAGCGCGCACCGCGCCGTGATGCTCCGACTCTCGCTGATCGTCACCTACAACTTGGTGTTCGTCGCTCCCCTAGTCGCGATCCTCGCGATCCGCCTGCTCGCGCGAGAGCGCGGCGATCGCTGGCTCGCAACGGGCGAGCTCTGGCTGCGCAGCGCCGGACAGATCGTGCTGGCCGGCGTCGCCGCCGCCGCCGGCGCGGCGCTGGTGGTGGTCGGAGTCGGCGGCCTCGTCGCCGCCTGACTGCGCCTGCTGGTCGGATCCGTGGGCACCCCTCTGGGGAAACGCACCCGACGCGCCGATAAGGGTCGTGAACATGACCGGTTCGCTCCCTCTGCAGAGCCTCTCCAACCCCGCCGCGAGACCCGGTGGGTCGCGGGTCGCCGGCGTCACGATGCTCACGCTCGAGGACGGTCGCGCGCTGTGCGTACGGCGCTGGCCGGGGATCGGGGATCCGCTCGTGCTGCTTCACGGGCTGCTCGATTCCTCGGAGGAGTGGAACCACCTCGCCGAGCTGCAGTGCGAGCGGATCGCCTTCGATCTGCCGGGCTTCGGGCACTCTGACCCGCCGCCGCGCGGCTCGCTGGACGGATACGCGCGCGACATCGCCGCCGGCCTCGAGATGCTCGGCGTCGAGCATTTCAATCTCGTCGGTCACTCGCTCGGCGGCGGGATCGCCGCAACGCTTGCCGAGATGTTGCCGGGTCGCGTCGGAAGCCTCGTGTTGCTCGCGCCGGTCGGATTCGGGCGGATTCCACTCGCGGAAGCCGTCTCGCTGCCCGGCGTGCGGAGCCTCGTGCGGACCGTGCTGCCGCTGGCCCTATCGAGCCGCTTCGCGGTCACCGGCGCATACGTCGCGATGGTGACCAACGGGATGCTGCCCGAACCCGAGATGGTGGACCGAATCGCCGGTCGTGGCGGCCGGCTCGTTGCCGGCGCCCGCGAGGGGACACGCGCGGCGGCCGACGCCGGACGCTCCCGAGCGGCGTTCCATCGCCGCCGCATCGCCTACGACGGGCCGGTGTTCGCGATCTGGGGCAATCAGGACCGGCTCGTCCCTGCCTCGCACCGCGAGGGGGTGCTGGCGTCGCTGCCGCAGGCTCACGTGGCCGTTTGGAGCGGGATGGGGCACCATCCGATCCGCGAGCGCTTCGAGGACCTGATTGCCACGATCGAGCGGGCCACCGGCGAGGCCGCGCGTGCTCGTCAGACATCCTGGGGGGGCCCGTCGACCGCCAGGCGCCGGTTCTTGTACGCGTCGTCGTCGGTGACCTCCCGGCCGAACCAGGACGGCGGCACGAACCGCTCAGCGGCGTCCTCGGAGGCGAACTCGACCTCAGCCGTTGCGAGTCCCTCGAGCTCGCCCAGGTAGACGTCGAGCTCGATCGTCAGCCCGCCCGTGGCAGGGATCTCGTAGCGCGTCTTCTCCACGCGTCGCCCGGCGCTGAGCTCCCATAGCCGGGCGAATCGATCCCCGTCGATCTCCAGCTCCTCCTCGGCGCGCGAGCGGCCGCGTCCATCCTTGATCGTGAGGCTGGTCTCGGCGGCTCGCCGGCGAATCCTCACCTCTGTGCCAACCGGATCGATCGCGACGTACGCCTGCTCGATGCGCGAGCAGGGAAAGCGCTCGAGCTGTGCCGGCAGGGTCGGGATCACGAACTTGCGCTCGATCTCCATGTGCGTAATACATACCGCAATGCGCGCGATGGTGTTCGAGGAGGTCGGCCGGCCCTTGCGCCCGATCGAACTGCCAGTGCCGACGCCGGAACCCGGCCAGCTACTGCTCCGCGTCCTCGCCTGCGGGATCTGCCGCACCGACCTGCACCTGGTCGACGGCGAGGTGACGGTGCGCGATCCGCCCCGCGTGCTCGGGCATCAGATCATTGGCGAGCCGGCGGGCGGAGGGCGCCGCGTCGGCGTGCCATGGCTCGGCTGGACCTGCGGCGAGTGCCGCTACTGCTTGGCCGGTCAGGAGAACCTATGCGAGCGCGCCCGCTTCACAGGCTGCGATATCGACGGCGGGTTCGCCGAGTACGCGGTCGCCGACGAGCGGTTCTGCTTCCCGATCCCGGACGGCTATCCGGACGTGCAGGCAGCGCCGCTCATGTGCGCCGGGCTGATCGGCTATCGGTCGCTGCGCATGTGCGGCGACGCGCGGCGTCTCGGCTTCTTCGGCTTCGGCGCCGCGGCCCACATCCTCGTGCAGGTGGCGCGCTCGCAGGATCGCGAGGTGCTCGCGTTCACCCGGCCAGGCGATCACGCGGCGCAGGCGTTCGCGCTCGAGCTCGGGGCGGTGTGGGCGGGGCCGTCGGACGAAGCGCCGCCTGAGCCGCTCGACGCGGCGATCATCTTCGCGCCCGACGGTGCCCTCGTGCCGGCAGCGCTGCGAGCCGTAAGGCCGGGCGGGAGCGTCGTCTGCGGTGGGATCCACATGAGCGACATCCCGTCGTTCCCCTACGACATCCTGTGGGGCGAGCGGACCGTTCGCTCGGTCGCGAACCTGACGCGGACCGACGGGAGCGAGTTCCTCGAGCTCGCCCCGCACGTTCCCGTTCGCACCCGCGTCACCCAATACCCGCTCGAGGACGCCAACCGTGCGCTCGCCGACTTGCGCGCCGGCCGGTTCTCCGGCGCGGCGGTGGTCATCCCGTGATGGACGGGAGGACGTCAACGGGTGCGGGCTCGAGCCCGAGCAGGCCGCCGACCGTGTCCGCTGCATCGACGATCTCGTCGAGCTCGGTCACCAGCAGCGCGTCAAGCGCCCCGCCCGCGGCACGTGCGGCGAGCTCGCGGTGCAGGTCTCGTAGCGGCGCGAGGCCTCTTTTCGCCGGAGCGCCGGCGGCAAGCGTCTCGGCGATGATCTCGAGGGTGCTGTCGATCGCCGCCGCGAGCGGCCTCAGCGCCCCAAGCGGTGGAGCGTTCGCGTGCGCTCCGAGCTCCAGTCTGATCACGTGCGCCGCCTGCACCAGCCGGCGCAGGCCGGTCATGACGCCTCGCGCCTGCTCGACGTCGATCCGCCGTGCGGCCGGCTCTGTCAGCGAGCGCTCGATCGTCGCCTCCGCGCTCGTCCACGCCAGCCGGGCCGCGCGCGCCAGCGATCGAAGCTCTTCCTCGTCGACGGCGCCGCCGTCGACGATCGCGCCGAGCACCGTGCGAACGTAGTCCCGCTGTGCTGTGATGAGGTTCGCCAGCGCCTGGCGCGCCGGCACACGCGACCACGTCGGCCAGGCTGCGTACGCGATCAAGCCGATCACGCCTCCGACGATCGTGTCGACGCCGCGATCAATCGCGGTGGCAAGCGTGCTCGGCGACACCGCTTCCAACAGGAACACGATCATCGCGGTTAGAAAGACGACACCGGCGGCGAAGCTCGCGGGGAAGAGCGTGTACGCCGCCCAGGCCATGACGCCGACGAGCGCGACCGTTCCCCATCCTGTCGGATGCAGGCCGACGGCGACGAGGCCGGCGATCACCGCCCCGAGGGCGGTGCCGGTCAACCGCTCGGCACCGCGCGTGAACGTGGCCCCGAAGTCGGGCCTGAGGACGGTGGCCGCGGCGACCACGATCCAATAACTGCGCTGAAGCGGGATCTGGTCCGCGAGCAGGTCGGTCGCGACGACGACGACGGCCAGCCGCACCGCGTGGCGGCCCGCGGGGGACCGCAACGACGCGTTCGCGCGGATCTGAGCGAGGTCTGCTTCGACGCGCTTCCACGGGCGCGTCGAGCCGAAGCTCGGTCGCACAGCGACGCGTCCATTCCGCTCGTGCACCCCCGTGGCCAGACCGGCGGCCGCCCGGATCTGGCCGGCGAGCGCGCCCGCATGGCGGGCGACTCGATCGGGGAGCTGCGCTCCGGTGGCCTCTCCTCGGCGGTCGATCGCGCCGACGGTCGCGGTCAAGGTGTCGACGGCCGCGCTCAGCGCGTTCACGGGCGGCAGGAGCCGATCAGCCGCAGCATCGCCCTCGACCACCGCCGCGATGCATCGCAGCACCTCCCCGGCGCGCTCGCGCACCGGATCCGCGGCGCCGCGCAGCGGCTCGACGGTCGAGGGGCGCTCGCGCGCGTACTGCGCGAGCAGAAGCGACAGGGCGGCGAACTCGAGCCGCATCCGACGGCCCTCCTGCACGAGCGCGCTGAGCGTCATCATTCCCGCGTCGCCGAGCAGCGTCGGCGAGGTCAGCTTCTGATCGGCTTGGTCGAGCGCGGCCGCGGCCGCGGTGGTTCGGGCCTCGGGATCGAGCGCGAGCGACGAGAGACGCCGATAGGCCTCGGCAACGGCTGAGCGCTGGACGCGCACGGCCGGCGGTGCACCGAACAGCGCGCAGAACACGACCTGAACGGCGCCTCCTGCCAGGACCAGTCCAGCGAGCTCGGCGGCCGCCGGAATCGGCTGGCTGAAGCGACCGAAGACGACGAAGGCGATGATCGCCTGGGTTCCGACAACGGCGCCGCGACGGCCGACGGCGACGATCAGACCGGCCGCCAGCGCCCAGAGCGTGAGCAGGATCAGATGGAGC
>Ga0302325_10002678_pt1 | contig 42924 bp, 19 predicted proteins | sample Palsa_T0_2_FD_201948 | JGI IMG/M metagenome (GOLD analysis project Ga0302325, IMG submission 201948) | Peat permafrost microbial communities from Stordalen Mire near Abisko, Sweden - Palsa_T0_2 | ecosystem: Environmental > Terrestrial > Soil > Palsa > Peat permafrost | place: Sweden: Abisko... | reverse complement strand
GATGGCGCTGCTAATCCTGGGCTCGCTCTTTTTCTACGCCTGGTGGAACTGGCATTTCCTGTTCCTGTTCGGCTTTTCGATGATCTTCAACTTCGGCTGGTCGCTGCTGCTGACCCCCAATCCGCAATCCGCACCGATCGAGCGCGAAAAGTTCCGCCGTATGCTGCTCGGCGCCGGTATCGCGGTGAATCTCGCCTTGCTCGGTTACTTCAAGTATCGCGACTTTTTCATGACCTCGACGGCCGCACTGCTCGGTGCGCATTGGCGCGGGATGCCGCTGGTGCTGCCGCTGGCGATCTCGTTCTTCACCTTCGAGCAGATCACCTACCTCGTCGGGGCGTGGCGGGGCGAACCGGGCTATCGCGACTTCATCAGCTATTGCCTGTTCATCGCCTTCTTCCCGCATCTGATCGCGGGCCCGGTGGTCCGCTATGCCGAGATCTATCCGCAGCTCAATCGCAACAGCCGGCTCAGCCTGACCAAAGCCAACATGAGTGCGGGCCTGATGATTTTCGCCATCGGCCTGTTCAAGAAGGTCATCCTGGCGGACTCCTTTCGGAGTATCGTCAATCCGCTGTTCGACAGCTCGGTACCGCTGGTTTTCCTGGACGCGTGGGGCGCGCTGTTAGCCTTCGGGCTGGAAGTCTATTTCGACTTTTCCGGGTACTCGGACATGGCGATCGGCCTTGCGCGAATGTTCGGAGTCAAGTTCCCGGAGAATTTCGACTCGCCTTATAAATCGCTCAGCGTGGTCGAGTTTTGGCGCCGCTGGCATATGACGCTATCGTTCTTCCTGCGCGACTACCTCTATATACCGCTCGGCGGCAATCGTAAGGGACAGTTCCGGCGCCAGCTCAATCTCTCCATCACGATGCTGCTCGGCGGCCTATGGCACGGCGCGAGCTGGACATTTGTCGTGTGGGGCGGTCTGCAGGGGCTTTATCTTTCGATCAATCACTGGTGGTGGGACCGTGGGCGGAAGCTGCCGCCGCCGCTGGCCGGGGCGATAACGTTCGTCTCTATAACCGCCTCGTGGGCCTTTTTCCGCGCGCCCACTTTCACTCGCGCGAGCCAGCTTTTCGCCGCGATAGCCGGTCTGCATGGCTTTTCGCTCGGCCCGTTTTCCTACATCAAGGACTGGCGCGGCATCATAATCGGACTGCTGATCGTGATCTGCGCGCCCAACCGGCAGCAAATCATGGCGTGGCGCTGGCAGAACGATTGGGTCTATGCGGGGGTATTTGCGGCGCTCGCGGGAATCAGTGTGATGGCGATGTCGAATCCACCGCCCTTCATCTATTTTCAGTTCTAATCGCATCGTCGATGTTGTCCGCGAACCGCCCATTGTTGATGCTGTCGCTCGCCGCGGCGATTGCATTCGGCTGCGCCGCATTCAACTTTCTGGTCGATCCGTACGGCGCATGGGGTACCGGAATCGTCGCTCCGGCCTTCGGCAAAATCAACGACGAGCGCCTGCAGATTCCCTATCTGCTGCGCACCAGCGAGCCGGAAACGATCCTGGTGGGCAACTCGCGGGTGGCGTGGGGAATACCGATCGAGGAAGGCTACCGCGACGGAATCCTCAATGCGGGAATACTCGGCGCGACGGTGCCCGAGGCGGTGCGCATCATCGATGTCGCGCTGGCGGGAAAGCGGCTCAAGCGAATCGTCTGGTTCGTCGATTTCCTGGCCTTCAGCGATCACTACAACAAAGTGGATGCGCGTTTCGACGCGCGCTTGTCCGGCAACCGCGAAGCCAAAATCGAGGAGACACTGTTCAGTCTCACCGCCCTCGGCGACAGCTTCGACACCTTGAAACGCGCCCTGGGCGGACGCGCCCTTTTGCGGCACACCCGCACAGTTTCGATTCCGTGGCCGATGGACTTCATCTGCAGTTCGCTGAACACCAGGGCATCGAGCGATCTCAGCACGGTCCCCGATTTTGTTCTGGCCACGCAACTGACGCGGAACTGGTACACCGACTACCGCTTCTCGCCGGCGCTGCTGAAGCTCTTCAGCGCCACCGTCCAGAAGGCGCGGGCACAAGGAGTTGACGTTGTGCTGGTGATGGCGCCGATGAGCCAGTACGAACTCGAGTTTTTGCGCCAGAGCGGGCAGTGGCAGAAGTTTCAGGACTTCAAGCGCATGATCGCCGGCAACGGACCGGTCTGGGACTTCACGGGTTACAACGCGATCGCGCGCACCGACCGGATGTTTCGCGACGCCACGCATATGGAGCCTGCGGTCGGCCAGATGGTGCTGCGGATCGTCCTCGGCAAGGACTCGCCGCCCTGCAATGCGGCGACGACGGCGATCGAGAGCAGCGGCGTATTCATCCAGGCGGGCTCGCTGGAGTCGGCGCTGGCGGAGCAGGACCAGATGCGCCAGGCGGCCAACGATCCGGCGTCGCGCTATTCCAAAATGGCGACGCGGATACGCGCCTCCATTGCAGCAAAGAATGGGCTCCCGCCGGGCCAGTCAAATCAGTCCGACGACTAGAGGCGCACGCCCGCGAACATTCGTTAACCCTAGCGCTGCCAGAGGATTCGCCCGACTTCGAGGGGCACGTGGACGCCCTCATATGCCGGCACGATGCGCGGCGTATAATCGCCGGCGGGCCGACTCGAAGGCACTCGCTCCCTATAGATGAAGCCGTTCACCGAACCGACCAATGCTTCGCCGCGGGTCATCGGATACCGCACCGCAGGGTCGCCGTTGCGACCGTCTGCGTACAGCTCCACGAGCACCGCACTGGGGTCCAGGTCGTCGAGGTAAACCTGCAGGTGAAAATTGTGAAAGTCACCGGTAGTTTCGCAATGAACCTGACCGAAATAGATCTTTGACCAATGCTCTGTAATCGCATCGCGCCATTGTAAAATCTGTTGGCCGATCGCGCCGCGCGAAGCCTCTCGCTCGCGATAGGTGGACGCCGCAGGCAGATAGTATTTCTCGGTGTACTCGCGAACCGCGCGGTTCGCTGAAAACTGCGGCGTCAGACGCGCCATGCTCTCGCGCATCATCGCGATCCATTTGCGCGGCAATCCATGCTCATCGCGACCATAGAATTGCGGGATCACCTGATGCTCTAGGAGGTCGTACATCTGCGACGCCTCGGCCGCGTCCCAGGCCGGATCGTCGCCATGCTCCTTGCCGTCGCCCAGCGCCCATCCGACTTCCGGCGCATAGGCTTCCGCCCACCATCCGTCGAGTTCCGAGAGGTTTACGCCACCGTTAGCCAGGACCTTCATCCCGCTGGTGCCGCTCGCCTCCCATGGACGGCGCGGCGTGTTTATCCACACATCAACGCCTTCGACAATGCGCTCGGCCAGCAGCATGTCGTAGTCGATCAGGAATACCGCGTGTTGGCGAATGTCGCGGCGGCGCAGGAAATGAATCCATTCGCGAATCAGATCCTTGCCGGCCTGATCCGCGGGATGCGCCTTGCCGGCAATCACCAGCTGAACCGGATGTTGCGGGTTGGTGAGGATCCGCGCCAGCCGTTCGGGATCGTGCAGCAGGAGATTTGGGCGCTTGTAGGTCGCGAAGCGCCGCGCGAAGCCGAGCGTGAGGGCATTGGGATCGAAGATCGTTCTGGCGGCCTCGACGTCTTCGTGCGATGCGCCATAAGCGGCCATCTGACGGCCCGTTCGAAGGCGCACGAAGCGGACCAGTTCGTTGCAATTGCTGGTGCGCAAGCTCCACAGCGCGTCGTCGGACACCGCCCTTATATGATCGCCGACGCCCGCCATGGTGCCAAGCCACCGATCTTTGCCGCAGGCTTCCGACCAGAGCCGATCCGAATGCTCGGAATCCCAACTCGCCGTGTGAACGCCGTTAGTGATGCTGCCGATTGGAATTTCCGCCACCGGCCATCGTGGAAACAGCGGCTGGAAGATTGAGCGGCTTACCTCGCCATGCAGTTTGCTTACGCCGTTGATAGCGCCGGCACCGCGCGCGGCGAGGTACGCCATGTTGAAAGGCTCGTTGGCATCGTCGCGATTGACCCGGCCCAGCGCCATCAGGTCTTCGAAGCCGATGTGCAGGCGTTCGGTCGCGTACCAGTTCAGATAGAGATGAATCAGCGCCGGCGAAAACCGATCGAAGCCCGCAGCTACTGGGGTGTGCGTCGTAAACAGGTTGCCGGCGCGCGTGGCTGCGAGGGCCACATCGAAGGGCTTCGCGTACTCATTCATGAACGTTAGGGCGCGCTCGAGCACCGCGAATGCCGCGTGACCCTCATTGAGATGGCAGACCTCCGGGTTAAGCCCCAGCTGCCTCAGCAGGCGCCATCCTGCGATGCCCAGCACCAGTTCCTGATGCAGGCGCAGTTCCGGGCCGCCGCCGTATAGTTCGCTGGTGATTCCGCGATGCATCGGGATGTTGGCGGGATCGTTGCTGTCGAGCAGGTAGAGTTTGAGGCGTCCGACCTTGGCTTCCCACACGCGCAGCCTCAACTGGTAGTCGGGGAAATTGAACGCCACCCGCAGCAGTTCGCCCGCGCTATCGCGGACCGGGGTGATCGGCAGCCATGAGGGCGGATTGTAAGGAAACAGATCACGCTGATTGCCGTCCTGATCGATTGCCTGGCGAAAATATCCCTGCTGATAAAGCAGTCCCACGCCAACGATCGGCACGCCCAGGTCGCTGCCCGCTTTAAGTTGGTCACCCGCCACATTGCCGAGGCCGCCGGAGTAGATAGGTAGCGCCTCACTCAGGCCGAACTCCATGCTGAAATAGGCGACGCACTTGAGCGACCCGCCCGAATGGGTCTTTTGAAACCACCCGGGCGAATTAGAGGCCTGCCGCCGCGCGAGGACGAGTTGCTCAACGCGACGCCGCAAGTCCTGATCCTTAGCCATCGACCGGAGGGTGTGTTCGGACGCCTGCTGCAACATCAGCCATGGATTGCGGGTGATCAACCACACATCCGGATCGATCTGACGCCAGATATCGTCGCTGAAGCGGTTCCATACGGCACCCAGGTCCAGCGCCAGTTCGCGCAGAAGGTCGATCATCGGCTCCGAATGAATGGAGGACGCGTCAGCTTGCGGCATTGGGGAACTCTCCGGCCTGAACCTAAGTATTCGAAGATTGCACAGTCAAATCACAAGATTGTTAACGGACCGCGCTAAACTGAAGAACGCTGCCGCTCGCAAGTGCCGTGTGTGCGGCTTCGAGATTGACCCGCTTTGAATTGATAAATCGGCAATTATCGGCCGTTGGTTCCCGATTACTGAAATAGTGTATCAATACACGCGTGTTCATTGAGGCCGAGGTTCTGGGCAGCTTGCTCCTGCTGATCGTGCTCGAGATCGTCCTCGGTATCGACAACCTGGTCTTCATAGCGATTCTTGCCGATCGCCTCCCCGTCCAGCAACGCTCACGCGCGCGTCGAATTGGCCTGTCCCTTGCGCTCGTGACGCGGGTCGCGCTGCTGGCGACCATCGACTGGATGATGGACCTGACGCGCCCGATTTTTACCGTCGGCGGTCACGGAATCTCGTGGCGCGATATGATTCTGATGGGCGGCGGACTATTTCTTCTCTACAAAGCCGCGCACGGAATCAAGGAGCAGGTGGAGGGTGCACACGACACCGGTGCCGAGCTCGGTCCCAGGCCGGCGTTTCGCTCCGTGATCACTCAGATCGTCATTCTCGACATAGTATTTTCGATCGACAGCGTGATCACCGCGGTCGGCACGGTTGACGAGATCTGGGTAATGGTTGTAGCGGTAATGGTTGCTATCGTGATCATGCTGGCGGTGTCGGCGACAATTGCAGAATTCGTCAACCGCCATCCGTCGGTCAAGCTGCTGGCGCTTGGATTTCTGCTGCTGATTGGGATGAGCCTGGTGGCAGAGGGCAGCGGTTTTCACATTCCCAAGGGCTACATCTACTCGGCAATGGCCTTCGCGGCGCTGATCGAGACACTCGATCTGCTGGCGGCCCGCCGCCGCCGCGCAGCGCCTTTGCGCACAAATTCGGAAAACGCCCGAGGCTAGCGGCGCGGAGCGCCACGACTCCCGCGTATTGCAACGCTCGCCCTTCGGTTCGTAGAGCACCCTTAATTGGTTCCCTAGGTAACCTGCCATCGCGATCCCCTCCGGTTGATCCACGGTAGCGGAATCGCGATTTGACTGCGGCCAAAGTTAAGCACAGAACCTAGATAGGCCGAGGGCCACCTTCTCACCGGGTTGCGTAACCCCGCGTGACAAGCCTGTTCGCCGCTTTTGCGGAAACCTCCTCGCGTTAGGATCGTTGGATTGTTTGTAGGACCGTGCCAAAGGAGAATTTCATGCGCACCGGCATCATTCATCTCATCAACCCGAAAACCGATTCGATCACAACCCGCCCGCTGTACCTGAATCGAGCGCTCTACTCTCCACTGGCAGGCCTGCTCGCGGTTGCCGCATCCATTCCGCGCGACCAGTACGAAGTGGTCCTCACCGACGAGAACATCGAGCCCATCGACTTCGATCTGAAAGCGGACCTGGTCGGTATTTCTGCGATGACGAGTTACGTCAACCGCGGCTACGAGATCGCCGACCGGTTCCGCACCCAGGGCGTGCCCGTCGTTATGGGCGGCGTGCATCCGAGCTTCATGGCGCAGGAGGCGCTCAAACATAGCGATGCGGTGGTGATCGGCGAAGTCGAGCTCGTGATTGACAAACTGCTCGACGATCTCAAAAACGGATCGATGCGTGGAACCTACAAGTCCGCGACTCTCCATCCGATGGCCGGGATGGCGATGCCGCGTTATGACCTCCTGAAGAAGAACCGCTACGTAAACCGGACTTTCGTCCAGACTTCACGCGGATGCCATCAGGGCTGCACGTTCTGCGCCGAACCTCTGATGAACGGCCTCAAGTTCCGCTATCGGCCGGTTGACGAAGTGCTTCACGAGATCGAGAACTGCGGCGCCCGCACCATCTCGATCAACGATGCGGATTTTTTCGGCACGCCCGATCGTCCGAAGGAAGTGATGCGCGCGTTGAAGGGACGCGGCATCCATTGGCAGGCCGGGGTCACGTCCAAACTCGCGCAGGACGATCGCATGCTCGAGCTCGCGGCCGCAAGCGGATGCACGCTGCTCAGTATCGGCTTCGAGTCGATCTCGCGAGCGACCCTCAAAAGCGTGCACAAGCATGTCAATCGGCCAGAGACCTTTGCCGCGCTGGTCGAGAAGGTACATTCCTACGGGATCATGGTGTTCGGCTTGTTCATGTTCGGTTTCGACGGCGACGATAGTTCCGTTTTCGATGAAACCGTCAAGTTCAACGTGGACGCCAAATACGACGCCTGCGCCTATTCGGTGCTGACGCCCTATCCCGGCACGCTCACCTGGTACGAGATGAAGAAGGCAAACCGCATCGTTTCGTTCGATTGGACGATGTACGATCAGGCCCACGTCGTTTATCGCCCGGAGCAAATGCCAGGCGACGATCTCCGCGTCGGGCAGCGGCGCGCTTATGAGAATTTCTATTCGGCGTCTTCGATTGGCAGCCGCTTCCCGCTGCGCGGCCAACGCCATCGGGCGCAATGGCTCATCTACAACCTGTTCATGCGCAAGGCCTCACAGACGGAGAACATCCAATCGATTGCGGCGCCTACCGCGGAGCCCGACGTCGCACCGATGCCGCCGATCCTGCCCGTCAAGAGCGAATGGCGTGCGGCTGTGCTCGAAGCTTTACCGGTCCCGGAGCCTCAATCGAACTGACGACAACATCAGCCAGAAAACCGACCCCCAGCGAATACCCCAGATACGAGGACGGGCCGATTTGGCGTTAGATCGCGCGGCGTATCTGCGGGCTCTTCCAGCCATTGCCGTGCCGCAGCAATAGGCCCGGCGTGCGTTCCGTCGGCTGACCGTCCACGAAGGTGACCTCGCCGTTTACCATGATGTAGCGATAGCCCCGCGCCCGTTGCACGCGCCGCCATTCGCCGCCCGGAAGGTCGTGCGCCACCGCGATCGGCTCCATGCCCAAAGCGTCATAGTCGTACATGACGATATCGGCGGCGTATCCCTCGCTCAGCACGCCGCGGTCCGAAAGTCCGGCGCACATAGCAGGCCACGCGCTCAGTTTCCAATGGGCATCCTCCAGGCTCAGCATGGTCTGGTCGCGGGTAAACGACGCGAGGAACTCGGTCGGATAGCGTCCGCCGCAAAAGAACTTGGTATGCGCGCCGCCATCCGAGAGGCCTGGAATCGTGTACGGGTAGTTGACTACTTCTTTCAGAAAATCCAGCCGGGTATGCGGCGGCGGCGCCTCGAACACCGTGCGCAGTCCATCTGCAATTGCGACGTCGAGCATCGCATCGACGATATGCAGGTTCATCCGGGCGCCGGCGTCTTTCAGATTGAGTCCTTCCAGCTCTCTGTAACGGGGCGTGTAAGTCTTTTCGATTATGAAGTTCTCCAGATCACCCGTCACCATGCGTTGGCCGTTGGCGTAATCCTTGAGTTTCGCCCGGCGCGACGGGTCGCTCAGCTTCGCGAGTCGCTCTTCAGGGCTGCCGAGGGTGGCCTCGCGCCACGCTTCGGAATCGTCGAACAAATTCCAGTCCACCAAAGTAAAAGTGAAACTGGTGGTGTTGGTATGAGCCTGCGGGTAAACCCGCAAGCCTTGCGCGTGACAGTGATCGAACCAGGCCATCAAAAAGCGATGGATCTGCGGCTCACGATCGAACGAAACCAGCGCCTGATAGAGCAGAGGGCGGCGGCTCAACTCGGCCAGCTTCTCGATCTCCTTCAGGTCGCGAAAAGGATCCTCAGTGGCCATCGACAGTTGCATGAAGCCCGAATTGCGCCGGCCCAGTTCGCGGGCGAGATTCCGACAGGTTTCGTCGCCCATCAGGTCGGTGACCATCGGTGTGCCGTCATAATCACGCTGCAGGCAGACCGGTCCGCTCGGATGGAGACGCTGCGCAGACCAACCGCATCCGCCGGCGTCCATGGCTTCGTTGAAAAGACGGACGATCTCCACCTCTTCAGCGGCGGTGGGAGGACGCCGCTTGGCTTCCTCGGGGCTGCCTATCACCCATGTGATGAGCGGGCCGAGCGGCACGCAGGGGAGCAGGTTAACTCCCAGCGGTTGGCGATCCAGGCTGTCGAGGAACTGCGGAAAGGTGATCCAGTCCCACGGCAGGCCAGCCTTCATCGAAGCATAGGGAATGGCTTCCAGGCGAGTCATGGTCAGCATCGCGCGCTCGCGCTGATCCGGCCGCACGGGAGCGAAGCCGAAGCCGCAGTTACCGATCGCGACCGAGGTCACTCCGTGCCATCCGGAGATCGTGCAGTGCGGATCCCAAAAGACCTGCGCATCATAATGCGTGTGCAAATCAATGAACCCAGGTGCGACGATCAGGCCATAAGCGTCGATCTCGATCGCACCATTACTGGCCTCGAACCTGCCAATCTCGACTATCCTGCCGTCCTTGATTCCAATATCGCCGTGATAGCGGGGCGCGCGCGTCCCATCAATGATCATGCCGTTCTTAATGACGGTGTCGAACCGGGGCATTCGTTATCCTTTGCGGCTCCAGGAACAAATCGCTATCGCCGATTTTATCCGGGAGTTGGGGCCGAAGAATAGATCGAGAGGGCGAATCCGGCAGGTGAAATCCATCTGAATTGGCTGAACGAATCGCCTCATCGCGGATTGTGATGCGAGGCGCTGGGAGCGGCTGGCGACTGGAAATCATTTGCCGCCGAGCAGTCTCCTGAGAACCTATCGAGGGTTGCCGGCAGATTCGATCTATTCATGGTTAGTCAGCGACCGTCCACGAGAAAGATTTCAGTCCGCGAGAGCGACCAGGGGTGATTCATCCAGGCGCCGGGGCTCATCCAAAGTGACGTTCACCCGATGGGTCGCGCCGTCATCATCCAAGGGAATCAGCACCGGATTTCCGTACAGCAGCTTGCCATCGAGATCGACGCGTGTAACGCCTCGGCTGACGCCGTGGGGATTCTCGACTGCGATTTCATAACGGGCGGAGTGGTAGCGAAATACGATCTCGAAGTGGCGCCAGGCCTTCGGGATGCTGGGATCAATGAGCAGCGTGGTCCCGCGCAGACGAAATCCGAGTATCCATTCGAGGCCAGCCCGATACATCCAGCCGGCCGATCCGCTGTACCAGGTCCATCCGCCGCGCCCGACGTGCGCAGGCTCGGCATAGACGTCGCCGCAGGCAACGTACGGCTCAACCTTGTAACGATGAACGCCGGCACGAGTACTCGCGTGATTGATCGGGTTCAGCAGAGCGAATAATTCGCCGGCCTGGTCTCCTTTACCGAGCATCGCGAGCGCGATCACCGACCAAACCGCTCCATGAGTATATTGCCCGCCGTTCTCCCTGAGACCCGGCGGATAAGCCTTGATGTAACCCGGATCGGGCAAGGCTTGATCGAACGGCGGGGTTAACAGCAGGAGCAGTGCGTCGTCGCGGCGGACCAGATATTCCTGCACGGCGGCCATCGCGGTTGCGGCGCGAGCCGGATTCGCCACGCCGGATATAACCGCCCATGACTGGGCGATCGAATCGATCCGGCACTCGAGGCTGGAAGCGGAACCGAGCGGCGTGCCGTCATCGAAGAAGGCGCGCAGATACCAGCGCCCGTCCCAACCCGCGCGCTCCAGCGATTCGGCCAGGACGGTCGCATGCTGCCGCCATTTGACGGCGCGAAGATGATCGCCGCGAGTTTCCGCCAGCTTCGCGAACCTTGAAAGCGTGGCGTGAAGGAACCATCCGAGCCAGACGCTCTCGCCCTTGCCGCCGGCGCCAACGAGGTTTAGGCCGTCGTTCCAATCTCCTGTGCCGATTAGAGGCAACCCGTGTTCGCCGACCGCAAGGCTTTGATCGAGGGCGCGCGCGCAATGCTCGAACAGAGTGCCGTGAGCCTCGGAAATGGCCGGCTCGAAGTATGACTCCAATTGGTCAGCGCGCAGCACCGGCCCTTCCAGAAAGGGAACCATCGCATCGAGAACCTCATGGTCGCCGCTGACTTCCACGTAGTCGGCAGTAGCATACGCCAGCCAGATCCGATCGTCGGAGATGCGCGTGCGCACCCCCTGGCCAGACGGCGGATGCCACCAATGCTGAACGTCACCCTCGACAAACTGTCGAGCAGCCGCGCGCAGGAGATGGGCCCGCGTCACTTCCGGCTTCGACACGCTGAGCGCCATCACGTCCTGAAGTTGATCGCGGAAACCGTAAGCGCCGCTGGCCTGGTAACACGCCGCTCGCGCCCACACCCGGCAAGAGAGGGTCTGGTAGAGCAGCCAGCGGTTGAGGAGAACATCCAGCGCGCGATCGGGAGTGTGGACCTCGACCGCGCCGAGGACGCCATCCCAGAGGCCGGTCACCTCGCGCAGTATCGCGTCGAGATCGGCGCTGCGGTAGCGCGTGATCAATCCGACCGCTTCCGCATGTGTAGCGGCTTCACCGAGAAAGCAGACGATCTCCGTCTCCTCGTCCGGCCCAAGTTCGACTCTTGCCTGAAGTGCGCTGCATGGGTCGAAGCCGGCGCCAACCCGATTGGAGAGCACCGTTCGCGGCTCCAATGCGGCCGGATGATCGAGGGCGCCATTGCGCCCGATGAACTCGGTGCGATCACCGGTCCACGAGGTCTGCCGTCCGGCGAGGTCGGCAAAAGCGACGCGCGCTCCATACTCGGGGCTCCAATGGTTCCGGACCAGCATCGCGCCGGTTTCACGATCGATTGCGGTCGCGACAAAGGGGGCGGAGGTTGAACGCGAAGTCCCGAGCACCCATTCCACGTATGCGGTGACCGATAATTTTCGGGAACGCCGCGAATGATTGTGGATTTTCAACCGGGAGATTTTGACCGGGTCGGCGAGCGGCACGTATTGCAGAAGTTCAAGCGATATTTCGTGCGATGTATGATTGAATCGGCTGTAACCCTGGCCGTGCCGAGCCACATAAGGCGAGTTCTCCTCGCGAATCGGCAGAGCCGTCGGGCCCCAGAGTTCGCCGCTCTCTTCGTCGCGCACGTAGAGTGCTTCACCGGGCCGATCGCTGACAGGATCGTTTGACCAGGGAGTAATTTGATTCTGCTGACTATTGATCGCCCACGTATAGCCGCTGCCCTCGACGGACACCTGGAAGCCGAAGTCCGGGTTCGCGATTACATTGATCCACGGCGCCGGCGTCCACTGTCCTTCGCGCAGGATCGTCACATATTCCCGACCGTCGGCCGCGAAGCCGCCGAGGCCGTTGAAAAATTCGAGCTTGGGCAGAGGGGAAGGCGCCGCGGGTTGCGCCTTCGGGGGTGAGCGCCTCATCGGCGGCTTGATAGCGGTTGCGGATTCCTCCAGACGGCGGACCTGCTGGAAAAGGCTGCCGCGATGCTTCCAGATAACCGCTCGGGCGACGCCCTGGAGCAGGCTGCGCGTGTGCGGTGAGACCAGCTCGTCGCGAAGGATGAAAACCGACCCACGCTGGCTCTCTTTCCCCGAGGGTCGTCGCGACTGGCTGGTGCGGACCATCGCCTCCAGATTATTTTGCAGATCCTGGGAATACGAAGGAGGATGTTCGTTCAAAATCACCAGATCGACTGCCAGCTGCTTCATCCGCCAGTATTCGTAGGCGCGCAGTAACTGCCGCACGGTTTCCAAACCGTCGCCATCAGCTATGCGAACAAAGACGATCGGGAGATCGCCGGAGATTCCATGCGCCCAAAGCGCCGTCGCGTCGCCCTCGCTTCGTTCAAGTTCGGCCGACGACGGCCGTAGCGCGGGGTTGGAGTAAAGCACGTGACCCGCCAGACGCTGGAAAAGGTTGGCTTCGTCAGCGTCAATGCCGAGGTGGTGGAGCTGAACCTGGGCCTGAGTCCAGGCTAAGGTGACGGCCCGATCGAAAGCCGCCGGATCGTGATGCTTGTCGGTTAGATCCAGCACTTCCGAGCGCGAAGACGCGACCATTGTCCAGAACGCGACCCGCGCCGTGCTCCCCGGCGGCAGCCTTACGCGCCGGCGGAGGCTGAAAACGGGGTCGAGGACGGCGCCGGCGGTATTGGAAAGCGGACGACCGTCGATCACTGAGATCGGCGTGCGGATTCCGCGCCCCCGGCCGAGGAAGCGCGCGCGATCGGTTTCGAATTGCAGCAGGCCTGCGAGTTCGCCCTCCACGACCGCGATATGCGCCGACCAGATCGCGGGGTCAGCAGCCGATCGTCCGCGCCGGGTAGCGAGAATCGCGCCGCTCTTTGCGACGAACTCGGTCTGCACGAATAGTTTGGAAAAGGCCGGATGAGCGGCGTCCGATGCGGCTGGCGCCAGAACCACCTCCGAATAAGACGTAAGCTCGATCTCGCGCACTTCCGCGCCGTGATTCGTGACCGACACGAGACGAACTTCAGCGTCTTCTTCCGGCGATACCGCAATCTCCATACTGGTCTCGATCTCGCCGTCACGCCTGACGATCTCGGCGCGATCCTCGAAGAACGTCGTCTCGTAGCGATCGGGCTCCGCTCCAGTGGGTTGGTATCCCGCCGACCACACGTCGCCACTGCGTAAGTCGCGCAGGAAAATGTACGAGCCCCACGAATCGGAGGTGGGATCTTCCTGCCAACGGGTGACCGCGAGGTCACGCCAGCGGCTGTACCCCGAGCCTGCCGCGGTGATCATGACTGCGTACCGGCCATTGGAGAGCAGGTGGGTGCGGGGCACCGGCTGATGAGGTGACTCGAAGCGGCGCGGCATCGGCGGAACCAGTTCGCGGATGTTGGCCGCCGCCGCCACCTCGTCCGCCGCGGGATGGGCGACCAGGACATCGCGCGGGACTCGCTCCTGCAACAATAGCTGGGTCGCCTGAATGATCGGCTCGGAGTGAAAGCGGGAGCGCATCCGGCTGTTCAGCAACACGTCCGAGATCGCGATTAATGTCATTCCCTGATGGTGCGCCATGTAGGAGCGGACGATCGCCACCTTGGCGCCCTCGGGGAGCCGCGCCGGGGTGTAGTCGAGCGCCTCGTACCAGCCATACCTGCCGCGGGCGCCTGCGTTTTCAAGTCGCGAGAAGTTAAGTGTGGCGGCGCGTGGATCGACCGTAGCCGCCAGTGCCGTTGCGTACGGAGCGATGACAGCGTCGCGGCTCAGCCCGCGCTTGAGCCCAAGGCCGGGTACTCCGAAGCTCGAGTACTGGTAGGTCAGCTCCAGATCGCGCACATTGTACGCTGATTCCGAGACCCCCCAGGGCAGGCCAAGCTCGGTGCCATATTCAATCTGCCGCCGCACGACGTATCGGTTGCTTTGCTCGATCAAACTTCCCGCCGGCTCGCGCATCACCAGGCTTGGCATCAGGTACTCGAACATCGACCCGGACCATGAAACCAGCGTCGATCCAAATCCCACCGGCGTTTCCGTACGGCCAAGACGGTACCAGTGGCGCGTCGGCAGATCGCCCTTGGCAATCGCGATAAAGCTCGCCAGGCGTGCCTCCGAGGCGAGCAAGTCGTAGCAGTTGGGATCGAGACCGTCTTCCGCCACGAGATAGCCGATCGAAAGCAATTGGCGTACGGGGTTGAACAGAAAACGAAAGTCCATCTCGTCGAACATGCGCTTGCTGAGACCACCGATGGCTTCGAGACGTTCCCCGAAGGACCGCGCCGCATCCGCGGACCCTTTGAGAGCCTCGGTCAAACCCTCCACTCGCATCCTCAGCGCGTCGGCGTCAGCGCCGCTTTGGGTGACCAACTCTGCGCGCAGCTTCATCAGCAGGCCGGTCGCGGTCTCACAGCGACTCGGGAGATCCGCCAGCGTTGGAATCGAGTCGAAGACGCGCGTAACCGCCAGTTCAGGCGAGTCGTCCGCGGCCACCTGGGCCGTTCCTGCAGGCAGCGCATCGGCGACCAGCTTCGCCCACGGCATCAATTGATCAAAATCGCGGCGATGGCTCTTAAGCGAAGCGCTGACCGCGTTCGCGCAGAACAGTACCTCGGCGCTGGCGTCGTCGGCGCACTCGGCGTTCAGCGTTCGCGCAAGGTCCACCAGGGTCTCCGCGGATAGCGCCAGCGCCGTCATCGACATGACGAAATCTACTGGTGTCGCCGCAGTCTGGGCGAGCGATCTCTCCGATGCTCCTGCGCCACCTTCGGCGTTCGAGCCGGGCCTTCCCTCGGTCCTGCGCGAAGCCGAGACCGCGGCAGTAAGAGCATCCAAAGCTTCGCCGAGATGGCTTCGAGTCACGGTCCGAGTACGTCGATCGTCTGAGAGTTCGCGCAGGGACTCGAGCGTAATTTCCAGGGCGTCGTCTATGCCGTCGAACCACTCCAGCGAGATCACGGATTCATTGATGGCCTGCCGGCAAGCGTTTCCAACCACGATCAAGTGACCGGCGAGATTGCCACTGTCCACTGCGGAAATGTATTTCGGGTCCAGCGGACGAAGCTCGATCGTATCGTACCAATTGTAGAAATGGCCCCGGTAGCGCTCGAGCCGGTTCATCGTCCCCAGTGTCGCTTCGATCCGTTCCGCTATTTCAATCTTGCCCAGCCAGCCGAAATCACCCGCGGCGAGCACTGATAAGAGGTACAGTCCGAGGTTCGTCGGGGAAGTCCGATGCGCCACTACGGGCTGCGGGTCTTCCTGGAAGTTGTCCGGAGGAAGCATGTGATCGGTCGCGGTGACAAAGGTCTCGAAGAAGCGCCAGGTCCTGCGTGCGACCAGCCGCAGAGCGCGCGCATCCGCGTTCGACAGAGGATTAGCGCCGGCCATCGCTGGCGACAGACTCGCCCATCGGGCGATCGCCGGGGAGGCCATCCACAAGATCACGAATGGCGCCGCCACCGGCCATGCGCTTCGCCCCACGCCTGCGACCGTCGCGAGGGCTGTTGCGCCGAGCACGACGCCACCCCCCATCCAGCGATAGTAGCCGCCGAGGTTGAGTCGGGTGCTCAGGCTGGCCTGGGCGGCCGTCACCCATTCAAGTAGTCGCCGATGCCTTACAAAGAGCCGAAAGAAGGTGCGCAAGATGGCGTCGGTCATCAACCAGGCCTGATGCGCAAGGAGCGTGATCAGGAGCACTACTTGCGAGACTGAAAGCACGAAATCCGATCCTACCGCCTGCCAATGCCGGCGTTGGGAAAGGCCGAGTCTGCGCGGTATTATGCCAAGAAAGGCGGGTAGCAGCGTGGGAATCGCAAACGTTGCGACTACGAACCCGCTCCAGATCGCGGCGGCGCCCAGGGGCAGCGTCCATCCGGCGAGCAGCGCGAGGTAAGCGGCCGGCGCCGAGAGCGTCCGCCGCAGGTTGTCCATCATTTTCCAGCGGCCAATCAAAGGAATTCCGGTCCGGCGCTGGTCGCCGCTAAAATCCCGTCCGCGGCCAAAAACCCACGGCAGCAGTTGCCAATCGCCGCGCGCCCATCGATGCTGCCGAGCCGCGGCGACGTCGTAGCGTGAAGGGAATTCCTCGACTACCTCTACATCGGAGGCCAGACCGGCTCGCGCGAAGATTCCCTCAAGAAGATCGTGACTGAGGATAACACTCTCGGGCAGCCGGCCGTCGAGCGCCGCCTCGAACGCGTCCACGTCATAAATGCCCTTGCCGCTGTAGGAACCTTCGCCGAAGAGATCCTGATAGACGTCGGACACTGCAAAGGCATAGGGGTCGAGCCCGCTGGGGCTGGTGAAAATCCGCTGAAAGAGCGAGCTCTCACTGGCACTCGGCAACGATGGCGTGACTCGCGGCTGCAACACCGCGTATCCCTCAACCACCCGCCCGCTCGCCGGGTCCAGCCGCGGACGATTCAGCGGATGCGCCATCTTCCCAATCAGCCGTTTGACGGTTCCGCGCGGGAGCCGGGTATCCGCATCGAGCGTGATCACGTAACGAACGTCGGCAGGTACCGCGGGCGGACGGCCGTCAATGGACACGAAGGTGGTATCTGTCGCGCCGCGCAGCAAGCGATTGAGCTCATGCAGTTTGCCGCGCTTGCGCTCCCATCCGATCCACTTGCCCTGCCCTTCGTTCCAGATCCGCCGGCGATGCAACAGCATGAAACGCACCCCTTCGGAGGTCGCTCCATAGGTTTGATTCAAGCGCGCAATCCCGGCCGCCGCTGCGTCGAGCAGTTCGTCATCATTGGGTGAGGTCGCCGTGGTCGAGTCGGCCCAGTCGGAGAGCAGGGCAAAGCTCACTTCGCCATCCTGGCTCGCCAGGTAATGCACGCCTAGGCGATCAATCTGCTCTTCCAGTTCGGCGCGGGTCGTCAGGAGCGTCGGCACGACGACGATCGTGCGGAGACTCGCGGGCACTCCCTCGCGCAGCTCCATGGCCGGCAATGACCTTGCCCCGAAGGCGCTCGTGACGCCGCGGTTGACCAATGCCACCGCTGCATCCGAGGACGGCGCGAGGGCGAAAAGCGCGAGCACCAAAAGCGCCCATCCACTGACGCCGGCAGCTGCGACGCCAACCAGCGGCAGCATCAGGATGAGCGCGGCAGCGATCGCAATGACACCCGCGTAACCCAGGATCCCCACGACCCCGTTGACCCGCACCAGCCACTCGCTAATCGGAACGCGGAATCCGATCTCCTTCTCGATCGCGCGACGGCCCTTCGAGATCAGGTAATAGCCGGGTTCGTGCTCGATTAGTTCAGCCCCGGATCCGACGCCCGGCGGCTGCGATGCCGCACGTTTGGCCGCCGCGATTGCCAGTTGGGCGATTTCCGGTTCGGTGCGCCCTGAACCGCGCGCCAGGTCTTCGACCGCGTGGCGATAGCTGTCTCGCGTCGGAAAATCCATCCGGGCAAAATCACCGTCGGTACGGAGCGCGACGTCAACCAGGCTCACACTCTCGAAGAACTCCGCCCAATCGACAGCCGAGATCATGCGCATGCTCGTGATCACATTGCGCACCGTTACGTTCATCGCGCCCTGCCGCTGATGCTCCGCGCGGACGGCCTCGACCGCGGTCGTACCCATCGCAGCCAGGCTTTCGTCCAACCAGGCGAGCGCCGGCGTGACCTTGGGATCCTGATCGCGCAGACGCTGGACCAGCTGCACCGCGAAAGCGCTCGGGAGCCGCTTCTGATCGAAACGCCGCAGCGCGGCCTCCGGTGGTTCGGGCTCGCGTCCGCCGGCGCCGAGCAGCCGATCGGCCAGTGCGTCCGCAGCCTGGCGCGCTGCCCGGTCATTCGAGATCCGCTCGGCCCCGCGGCGCAGATTTTCCACCAGGACAATTCGCAGGGTTATCGAGACCGCCCAGAGTTCGCCAATCCTGAGCGGCTGCACCCGCTGGTACGCCTGGACAAACCGGCGCAACATCTCCGGCTCGAAGCGGCTGTCCGTATGCGCAACGAACGCCCAAGCCACTCCGAAAACGCGCGGGTAACCCGCCAGCGGCCCCTCCGCAAGTTTGGGCAGACCCCGATAAAAGCCGCGCGGCAGATCCTCGCGAATCTCGCGAATCTGTTCTTGTGCGACGTAAAAGTTGTCGATCAACCATTCGGCCGCCGGAGTTATGGCCCGCTCCTCCCGGATCGCTTTGGCGGTGGCGCGGTATGCTTGATTGAGCACTCGGCCATTATCCTGCAGGCGTTTTCCCAGGCCGCGGCCCGCGCCGAATCTGGTCGTAATTTGCTGAGCTTCAGCGAGGCTTGCGGCATGCTGCTCGAGCCGTTCGATGCTGAACAGTTCCGCACGAATCGGTTCATCGGTTTCCGCGGCGAAACCTTCCGATCCGCCCAGCGCATTCAAAAGGAAATTCTTCACAACTGCCCTTCACCTGAGCGGACTCGCCGCGACCCAGCGGGAGGTCCTTGTTACGCCGATCGCAATTTCTGGAATTTCGCAAACTCCCGATTCGCTTTCAGAACGGGCGAGTCAGTAATCCAGGAATCGCAAACACTGTAGCTATGGCGCTCTTATGCCAGGCGAGGCGTATGAACCCACGGCCGAACTGGAATGTAAATAGATAGCCCTACAAGAAGTACTTGAGGAAATAGCTCAGGCTTTCGCCGAATTGGATTTGTCGATCTGCACAATGCGCCGTGGTCGGCGTCTCCTGGGGCAGCAGCGCTTTATCTAGGAACACCCTCTGATTAGGTTGCGCTCAAAAGGAACCATGCGAAAGAGCCGGTCGGTTACCTAAGGCACAAATAAACCCGATCGCGAGCCTGAGCCGGATACTTAATCTATTAATCCACGGGCGCGCGAGGAAACCGCCGACGGCGTTGCGCCGGTCCGGCCGAGGGCCCGATCGCTCAAGGGCGATGACGAGTTCCGTGCTTCGAGGCTGTCCTTCGGTTACGATTGTGGCATAGCAGTCCGCCCCATGTTTAAAGCAGAACGGATCGCCGGCTCTGATTTCGAACCCGATCGACTGATCGAGTTCCTCCGACCGCCATTTCGTAAATTCGAGTTCTCGACGCCCATGAGCACGGCGCATGCCGCTCGCATACTCCAGGAAAGCGTCGAGCCGCCCAGGAAGTGGGGCTGGCCGACTTCCTCGAAGGAAGCATATTTCGAGGGCAAGGTGGCGGGCGGCCGCTTCAAAATTATTCGAGCAATTCACTATCAGAGTTCATTCCGGCCCATCATTGAAGGAAATTTCCGGCGCGACGGCATGGAAACCATTGTGACGCTGAATATGCGGCTGGTGTGGCCGGTGGTGCCCGTCTGGTTCGGCATAATAGTGTTCCTGGCGTGGAGTTCGGTGGCCGTCGATTCACGCCTCGCCGGGCCCTTTGGCGCGCGAATGTTGCTCCTTGGGATGACGTTGTTCATTTATCTTGTCGCGACCATTCCCTTCGCAATCGAAGTGCGGATAGCGATGAAGCGCTTGCTGGAAATACTGCGCCCGGCGGACACCGATGCGCTTCTCCGGCCGTGAACGAAGCGCTCGGTCGGCGGCCATTGATCGAAATCGGTTGCGCGGATTCCATGCTGGTCCGGAAAGGCCGGACCGAAAACTGATTTGATGCCGGCGAAAGGGAATCCGGCCCGCGGTATTGGAGGCGGCTGATTAGTCAGTCGGCAACGGTGCTTCCCCCCGAACCCTGCCACACCCGAACGTATTTAACCTGCAAATCCTGCGGGCCGGTCAACGAATTGGGGGCGCTGATTCCTGGAGCGCCGCCGCCATAGGCTAGATCGAGCATGATGTACATCGGCTGATCGAATTTGTCGGTGTACCCCGGGATCGCGTTCGGGAACTGCCCGATGCGCTGTCGGTCGTAGTAAAAGGTTATGTAATCCGGCTGGATGTCCACCCCGTACGAGTGGAATCCGGTGGTCATAGTCGGTTGATCGCTGACGTTCTGAGTATTCCAGAGCTGATCCCACGTAGCACTCGCATCCCAAAGGTGCAGAGTCGAAAAAAGCGCGGAGAGCGAGTTGCCCCACTGTTCCGCGATGTCGATCTCATCCATGGGGAGATCCCGATTCAAGAGAGCAGGCAAACTCATCAGCCAGAATGCGGGCCAGGTGCCCGGTCCGGTTGGCAGTTTCGCCTTCATCTCGAAATAACCATATTTCTGAGAGAATCCGTTACCTTTGGCATCCACCGATGCAAGCAGCCCCCCGTAACTGACACCGTCGATCACTTGAGCGCGTATGGTCAGATATCCATGGCCGAGACGGAAAGGCTGGAACGCTCCCGATGGCGCTTCGAAGTTGACCCAATCGCCATCGTATGGCGTATGTGCGAACCAGATTGAACCTCGGGGAGATAGCGGGCCAAGGTCCGAGACCTTCAAGGTCTTCATCGCCTCGAAATTCTGATTGAAAGTCATGGTGTAGTGGCGCAGATTCATGGTCTGGGCAAACGCACGGGATGTTGTTGCAATCGCGAGTAATGCCCCCACGAACAATCCCAGACCCAATTTCCCTGGATTATGCAAACGCATATTAATCCGGCCCCAACTATTTTTCGACGGGCAACGACCTCGTTCTTTATTAAGCGAGTAGCATATTTGCATTCCAACTGCTCTAATAGATTATGGCTCCCATTTTCATTATTAATCACGCGCTGCATATGAACCGCGTGGCGTCATCCGTTAGCGAGGGTCCAGATTATGCGCGTGGTGTGCTGAAGCGGCTCGGGTTTGGACGCTCAGCATCGACCGTCGTGACTCAATTCTCCTCGAATATCCTGGTGAGGCGCCGTTGCCCGCACGACGCGCTCTTTGCTGACAGGAAGCATCGCAGTATCAGAGAAATCGAGGAACTCCGATCGCCGCAGGTCGTACAGTCCTGGTTGGAATGCAATCAATTCCGTGCGGGGATTGCAAACTGATGAATTTTGGCTACTTTTGGTAGTATGGCGCACCGAGACCGCGCGCCCGACACTGTCGAGAGAAAATACTTCGATGGAGGATTCTATGAAGCACAATGGCGTTTGGGCGGGGTTTCTGGTGCTGGTTGCTGTCTTTGCGCTGACGCCTGCAGCGCGCGCCGATTATTGCCTGACCAATCAAACCACTCCGACATACGTGTTGGTGGGGCGGGGATTCGTCGTTCCGGCTAAAGGCGCCTGCAAGCCTTTCAACGGTTTCACAGGCTATCTTGGCCAGAATTCGCCGACGATTGGCACGGGTTGCAAATCATCGGACGGAACCCGTCTTAATTTTACGCTCACCACTTCCCAACCCGAAAACAACGGCTTCGTAGAGATCGATTCGATCACGCTCGTGCTGCCCGCACAGACCGGAATATCAAACGCCACTTATATCAGCGGCGGTGTGCCGGGCGCCGGGAGTTTTATCGTCGCGGGCGGTACGTGCAAACCGCCGCCGTTGCCGATCCCGGCGGCGCTCTCCGACACCCCGTAATCGACCGCAGAATGGTCAAGCGCCGAGGGTGAAGCCATGGTGGTGGAATCCTTAACCCAGCACCCAAGGGCGAGTCGCACGGCCACAAATACGGCGTCTGAGCGAAGCGGAACTACAGGCAGTTGACTGTAATCAGCCGGGGATGACCTGGCCGCTGACAACGCGGATGAAGGCACGTCTCCGGCCTGGTTGAAGGCTTCGCCGAAGTGCTTCCTAGCAACCCGTTTTGCGGCAAGGCGCGTCCCGGATGGCCGGGATTATTTGCGGGCCGATCGAGAAATGAGGCGCGAGCAGCATCAGCACCTTGTTGCTCTTGTTGTGCTTGCTGTGGTTCGGCCGGATTCGTCGGAGTCGGTGACGCATATCCTGAATTCCGTCCAGAAGTCTCTCACGAGACCGTTCTGCTTCACTCCCGGCCGCATTTGCTCCTCGAATTCTTTTAGAGTGTCTGGAGACCGGCCGTCGAGTAAAGTTGCATATCGGATATGACGATTTCATAGTGAAAAACCTTGCAATCATTTGCCTGGTGATCGGCGGCGGGTGTCTCTTGATAGTTGCGGTCATTGGTCCCTCTTACGCCAAAAATGCCGCCACCGGATCAACCTCCCCCAAGTTTACAGTCTGCTCTGGTCAGACTTACGCGCTTTGCGCCACCGCAAGCTGTTTTGTGATGAACGAGGTGGCCTACTGCAAGTGCGACGTGGAGTCGGGTGATAGCATCAGCCTGTCCGACGCGTTCGATAATGACGAGAACGTCTGCTCGGTGAACGCCACGGGTGCAGCAAACGGCTACATGGTGAGCACCTTTAGCATACCCGGCCCGGTCATCGCGCCGGACGGAAACGAGGCCCTTTACACCTGCCCGGCGAGCACTTCCAATGGAGCATACGGGCAGTGCGACGGAGGGTTGTGCTTCACCAGTAGCGAGGGGCAATCCTTTCCCGGTTTCACGGGGCCCCTGACTGCCAGCGAGATCATTTGTTCTTGCCCTGGTACCGTGGCCGACCCGGCCACGGCGCGGGTTGGCTACCAAATCGCAGGTCCGTACCCTTGCCAGAAATCTTTCTTCAAAAACTGCAAGCGCGCGACGGCCAACCTGCGTACCGGCTCACAGATCTATGTCGGCGCACCGACCGGCACCGCGCGCCTCCTGGCCGGCCTGCTCAACGGAAGCGTCCCGGCGTTGAACCAATGCCTTCCGTAGCATCGCAACCAAAGCAACGCCGATTCGGTCGGGCGATAGTACAGCGGCTGACTATTAGCCATGACATCAGTGCTGTCATGTCGGCAATCACGTAAATCTCCCATTCATGTTCCTCTCGCAGATCCTTTGATGAGCAACAGGTTTGCTCACTTGGAACGACCCGGCAGTGCCGAATGGGGAGTGGAATCGCAATCGGCGACCCGATTTGCTCGTGTTAACTGAATTGAGGCATTGGGAAAGATTGAAGCAGTCCTGGATTCTTACGTCGATCGCGATCGCCATTACGATGGTGGCGATACCGTCGTGCGCGGTAGTCACCAAGACCGTCGCCTCCGGAGGGGAGGTTCGGCTCGCGACCGTGCCGCCGCCGAAATTACCCGGCAAGCACGTGATCATCTTCGCGCTCGACGGCACCAGCCGGGATCAATTCATGACGCTGATACGTTCCGGAAAGGCGCCGAATATCGCGGGAATTCTGGGCAAAGAGGAGGCCGGCGGAGTCTTCGAGCACGGCTACGCGGCTCCCGACGCCGTGTCCATGCTGCCGTCGAGTACGGTGGCTGACTGGTCGGCAATTTTTACCGGCGCGCCGCCAGCTTTCAATGGAGTCACCGGCGACGAATGGTTCGATCGCGACAAGATGCGATTCTTCGCGCCAGTGCCGATTTCGGTGGATGATACCGGCGACCTGCAAAAAGCGGTCGCGAACGGCATGGTCGGCGACGCCCTTGAGGTTCCAACCCTTTATCAGTTGCTCGGCATTGACTCCAACGTCTCGCTAATGTGGATTTATCGGGGAGCGACCCTCTACACGATCGTCGGACCGTCCACTTACGCCGGACTGATCGGCAGCCTGATTGCCGGCAAACTCAACGGCGAGTCGGCCGAGAAATCAATCAGTGGAGCGCTCGACCTCGATTCGGTAAAAACGCTCGTCACCGCTATCGATCAGCATGGGGTGCCGAACCTCCAGACGATTTATTTCCCCGGTATCGACGCGTTCACTCACCTGGCGCCGAACCCATTAACGTCACAGATCGGATACCTGTCATCGGTGACCGACCAGGGCGTGGGCGAGGTCCTCGACGAATACCGCAAAAAGAACGCGTTGGATGATACCTACGTGCTGTTTATCGCAGATCACGGGCAGACTCCGACGCTCAACGATGACGCTCACGCACTCGGCGCCGGCGGCGACGACACGCCCTTCGGAATCGTCCGGGATGCCGGCTTCCGCGTGCGCAAGGCCAAGCTGACCCTCGCCAACGATGAGCAGGACTATCAAGCGGTGCTCGCCTACCAGGGCTTCATGGCATATGTGTACCTGGCCGATCGCTCCACGTGCCGCGCGGCCGGCGAGCGATGCGATTGGAATAAGCCACCGCGATTCACGCGGGACGTGATGCCGGTCGTAAGGGCCTTCGACAGGGTTAATCGCACCGGACGGCCGATCTCTCGGCTGAAGGGAACGATCGATTTGATTTTTGCCCGCAAGCCGGCATCGGCGGGTGCGCCAGCGCCGCCTTTTGAAATTTTCGACGGGCGCCGGTTGGTTCCGATTCGCAACTACCTGAAAGCGCATCCGCGCCCCGACCTCGTGGATCTCGAGGAGCGAATGAATTGGCTGGGTACCGGTCCGTATGGAAACCGCGCCGGTGACATCGTGCTGCTCTCGAAAAGCGGCACATCGCCAATTGACCGGCGCTACTACTTCGCGGCGGAACCCCATTACACGTGGCACGGAAGCGCCGACGAGTCGGACAGCTACGTGCCCCTGGTGTTGATTCAAGTCGGCGGTTCGGGCGATTCAATGCTAAGGATTGTACGTGCCGAGGTTGGACGGCAGCTGTCCGAAAAGGACCTCACACCGATTGTCCGCGCGCTCTTTGGCGTCACGGCCGCAACAGCCGCGCAAGATTTAGCCAAATGAGCGCCGGGGTATCTCCAGAACTCCAACCCTTCCGCCGCTTCTAAGCTGTTGCAAGCGAACGGATTATTCCCATGCCGGGACAGCAGACCCCAGCGCTCGCGCCGGGTGTGCCCAATGCACATCCGTCCCTGCGATGGCCGCAGGAAATTTGACGCGGCGGGCGCTTCCCCAGTCCGTATTTTCAACAACGGAAGCAAGATCTTCCGAAGTCTCCGATTCGAGGGGCAATCCGGAACCGGTGCTAACTGTTTCAACGAGTAACTTGGCGGTTCGAGCAAGTGACAGGCGCGCCTCCGTGCCCACCCGTTGGTCCAGGCGCCGCTCGACGGCGCGAATTGCCGTTGCCGCTATCAGATAGCCGGTCGCATGATCGAGCGCCTGTACCGGAAGTGGGACCGGCCGATCCGCCTTTTGCCAATTCATCCCGGTGTGCGCAATCCCGGTACTCATCTGCACCAGACTGTCGAAGCCGCGGCGTCCGGCCCATGGACCGGTCCACCCATAGGCGTTGAGAGAGACATCGATAAGCCCAGGCGAGAGCGCGCGGCGTCGTGACGAAGCATAGCCCAGATCGTCGAGCGCGCCCGGGCGATACCCGTGAACCAGAATGTCACATTGCGAGAGCAAGGCTTCGAACTGCTTCCGGTCGGCCGCGTCGTGAAGGTCCAGTCGAGCGCATCGCTTGCCGAGCGTTACTTCTGGAGCGATGGCCGGCTCTTCCCATCCGTACGGATCGATCCGCAGCACGTCAGCGCCATACGCAGCCAGGAAGCGGGTTGCGACAGGTCCCGCGAGTACGCGGGTCAGATCAAGCACACGGAGCTGGGAAAGCGGCCGCGAGGGACTGGGTATCCAAGAGGTTCGTGTGGACCGGTCGGTCACGCTGCAGTGCACGAGGGGCTCGTCGGCCACGGCCGCGCCCTGCGGATGCTTGATCCACTCGGAAACCGGCCTCATCTCCGCGGCACAACCCCCGGCGTCAACGATTGCGGTCTCGAGATCCGCCTTCGACCAGACTGCAACCCGACGTGCGATTTCAGTTCGGTCATCACCTTGCGCTCCAAGTATCCGCTCGGCGGCCTCCCGATGGCGCGGCGCATTCGTGTGGAGCCTGATCCAGCCATCATGTGTACGGTAATCTCCAGCGATAGGATCCCATACCGACGGCATCTTCCAGCCGTTCGGCCGAATCGACCAACCGAACCATAAAGAGGAAAGGCGACGATTTATAGTGACAGCAGGCATACTTTGAGAGACGCGTCCGGCAAGTCTGGCGACGGAAATAGCTGCGGCGCCGATCGCTGCGCTGGCGAGGTCAGTAACCGCATAGGCCGAGTCGAGGTCGCCTTCGCCGGTAAAGTCCAAGGGGGCGATTGGGATATCTCCAGAGCCGAGGGAATCCAACATGCTTTTCAGCAAGCCGCGCGAGGTTGTTCCCATGGTATTGCCCGCTTCAGTCTTTAATGTGCCTTGCCAGTCCCCGTGAGCGACACCATTTGCGGCGCGCCGGTTGCGTTATCCACGATCGATAGCTCCGCCATATGCGCAATGGCATCCGTCGGCTTGAAGGTCACCGTCGCCTTGCAAGTCTTTCCGGGCAGCAAGGTCGTACTGCATTGCTTCGATACTGCAAAGGGCGCCGGGGCTGACTGGCCAGTTATTGCGATCAGCACCCCTTCACTCCCACTGCTCGCGTTTTTGATCGTCAACGATACCGGCTTGCTGGTGGCGCCTACGGCAGTGGTCGCAAACTTCAACGTCGCGGGCGTGAATGTGAGATTTGCGTTGATGCTGTCGGCCGCGACGTAGGCTGAGACGAAGGTGCTTATATCCGGCGTGCCCCATCCGCTCGCCAGATCGAATCCGGTCCCCGCGTCAAATCCCACCACCCCGTTGTAATCGTTGTTTCCCATTTTGACGTCGCGAATCCCGGTGGTCGGCGTGTCCTGCATGTTTCCCAGCTCATACAGCCGGGTGTTGATGCTGCCGAGGGGCTGCTGGCCGTTTGCCTGACGAATCAATTCCGCGATTCCCGCCCATACCGGCGCGCCCAGACTGGTGCCGCACGCGCAGCATTCTACCTTGGTTGGGTTCTGCGCAGCGGGAAATACAGAAAACGCGCCCGGCGATGTGCACGAAGCTTCCATCGAAATATCGGGTACGTCTCGCTTACCATCCGCAGGGGTTCCGACGTCCTGAAACATAGGTTTCGGCCAAACCGTGCTCTGGCCGCCGCCACCTGAACCGACGTCAGGATCGGTCGGATTTGGCTCGTCCCATACCGACTCCGGAACAAAACCGACATCGGCACCTTGGGAATTATAATCGGGTTTGAACTGAGTACCGCCGATCGAAGTCACATCCGGGTCTGACGCCAGTTCGTTAACATTGCGGCTAGTCCCAACGACGCACTTCATCATCGTCGGATCGTAGTCGTATTCCGCGGCACCCTCATCGCCCTCGGCGACGAAAACTGTCTGTCCTTGCGCGGCGGCCTTCGCATAGGTCGTATGTAAAGCGCCGGTAAAGAAGCTGGGTGGCTGTCCACAAGTCTCGATACTGATGCTGATCGCCGAGCAGGTGCCGTCATTGACTGCTGTATTGAGCGCATCGACGGTAGCCGTTATGGATTGCGACAGATCCGCGCTGGGATCCGCAATATAGACCGAGATCGGCGCTCCCGGCGCCATCATGTGAGAATATTCGATATCCAGCGTGGTCTCGCCCGCACGAGAGTTCAGGCCCGGGTTGTCGCTGTCGGGTGGGATCACCCTGGTGAGCGCTGCCGCCGCCAGTTTGAACGTCTTGTCGAAACTCGCGATCCCGGCATCCGAATAGTCTGATACTTCGATCACGCCGATACAGCCGCCGCCGCTGCCGTTGATTCCCGCCTTTAGCAACGGAGTTGCATCATAGAAAGTATAAAAGTCGCTCGGGGCGAAGCCCTTTACACCGCCCAGGATGACTTGCGGAACGGCGCTCGCGGCAGACTCGTCGGCGGGCGTGCCGAGAGCGACGCGCATCGTGTCCCTCCAACCGCGAAGATTGTCCAATCCATCGATGAAGCCGATTGCGCCCGCAAATTGGGCGGGTATGCGCGGGTCCGTCATGTTGGCAAAATATCTGCCATCGTCCATCGAATTGATTTCAACACCAAAAGCCTGCTCGGCCTGCAAAACCGTACCCGAGAACCTTATCGTCCACGCGTTGCTTTTTGCTTGCCCGATTGTGAAGCCGCTCCCCGTGAGCCATTGTACGATCGCGCTGCGCACGGTCGCGTCCGGCCCGAAGCGTCGATCGAATTCACCGGGTTTGAGCCAGTGATGATAGTCGGGCGAGGACGGAGTCTGCTGCGAAGCGATCAATTTTTCGATCGCCGGACCATTGGCCGGCTTCAGCGCGATACTGAGCTCGAGCGTCTGGTCTCCCGGCGCTGGACGCGGCGCAATGAAGCGCTCGATGGAGGGCGAATGGTTCCCTGCTATAACCGCGGTTTGCTGCGCGTGGGCAGGCTCAGCCACGAAGCCGGACATCACAACCATCGCAGCGATCGCCACAATCCAGGTTGCGATTTTCGGTTCGATTCGGATTTGAGCTCTCGCTACGCATTTCATCATCCAGAACACCAACTGTCCGGCATTGCAGATACATCCACCTGTAGTTTAAGAGAAAGTTTACAAAAATATAATCAGCTAAGTCGCATCATAATCAGTTTTAGTGACAATTCCTAGTCCATTCCAATCAATGAGCCGTTTCCAATCCCAGCCCTGCGATTGTCGAAGGGATTAAAACGCACTGCAAGGGATCAATCCTCCGAATTCGGCTCGCGGAAACCACGAACGGCTGCGTTACGTCTCAAATGTCGCTGGAAGAAAAAGAGCTTCGTATCAATAATGCAAACGGATCCTCTGGTAGAAAATGTTGACAACCATGGCAACACCTCAGATCGGTTCGATCGTCTCTTCTGGCAGCGCTTCTGGCGATTGACGCGTCCCTACTGGGCATCGGAAAGACGCGCCCGAGCCTTTGTCCTAATCGCTGCCATGACCGTGCTGAGTCTCGGCACGGTGGGGATGCAGGCCATTCTCAGTTATGTGTCACGCGACTTGATGAACTCATTGCAGGCCAGGGACGCCGCACGTTTTCATCATCTGTTGATGTTGTTCGCCATGTGGATCGTCCTGTTCGTCCCGATAGCTGCCATTTATCCGTATCTCACCGGTCTGCTCGGGATCGACTGGCGGGACTGGATGACGGAAACGTTCGTCCGCCGCATGCTGCGGCACAATACGCTGTACTACATCATGCGCGATCGCACCGTTGATAATCCTGACCAGCGCATCAGCGAGGACGTCAACAGTTTCACCAGCGGTGCGCTCAACTATTCGATGACCGTGCTGCAGGCAATCGTCACGACGATCACGTTCTTTGGCATCCTGTGGGCGATCTCACGATCGCTCGCCGTATGCCTGATCGGCTATGCGATGGCGGGCACGTGGCTCGCGATCGTGATTGGCCGCCGCCTGGTGGTGATCAACTTCAATCAGCAACGATTCGAGGCCGACTATCGCTTCGCCTTGGTCCATGCGCGCGATAACGCCGAAGCGATCGCTTTGTACGACGGTGCGAACGATGAAGCTCAGCAACTACGGCGGCGCTTTGCCAGGGTCATCAGCAACTTCAAGCTCCTCATCCTTTGGCAGCGTCACCTGACCCTTTACACCGCCGCCTTCGACAACGCTGCCGCGCTGGTACCGTACTTCGTGCTGGCGTCTGCCTACTTTTCCGGGCATTTCCAGTTGGGTGAATTCACCCAGGCGGCGTATGCATTTTCAGTCCTCCAGGGTTCGCTCTCACTGGTCGTCGATCAATTCCAGGGGCTGACCGAATATGCGTCGGTGGCTAATCGCCTGGCGGCGTTCGAGGAGGCGTGCGAAAATGCCGCAAACCGTCAGAACCATGCCGGCCGGCAAATCGAGGTCATCGCGGACAGCACCCGGGTCGAGGTCAATGGCGTCACACTGGAGACGCCCGACCGGTCACGCGTACTGCTTCAGCAGGTCTCGTTTGCGGTTGCCGAGGGCGACAGCCTGTTGCTGACCGGACCCACCGGCACCGGCAAGACCTCACTCATGAAAGCGGTTGCCGGCCTTTGGAGCTTTGGCAGTGGGCGCATCCTGCGGCCGTCGCGTGAGGAGATCATGTTCATGCCTCAAAAGCCCTACCTCATCCTTGGTTCGCTGCGGCAGCAAATTCAATATCCGCACGCCGGAGAGACCAGCGACGAAAAACTCATGGCAGTGCTGCGGGAAGTCGATCTCTCGCATCTCCCTGGGCAGTTCGGGGGCCTCGACGCCGACGTCCACTGGGGGGACGTGCTGTCGGGCGGGGAGCAGCAGCGGCTGGCCTTCGCGCGGCTCCTCCTCAATTGCCCGCGTTTTGCGTTCCTCGACGAGGCCACCAGCGCACTGGATATTGACTCAGAAGAGCGCCTGTACTCGCGGCTCGCGCGGCAAGCGATCGCGTTTGTCAGCATCGGGCACCGGCAGAGCTTGCGCAAATTCCACCACCGGGCGATCGCGTTGACACTTGCCTCGGAACCCGCGAGCGAAGCTGGTGAGCGCCCTTGAGCATCATCTGGCCGCGCTGCCTGCGAACTGATCGAAATGCCGCACAAAGATGATGCGCCAGCAATTTCAGGCGCTCTCCACCGGTGACGGGGGCGTTTGAGCCGCGCCGGTTGAACGCCATAAGCCGCCCTCGCTGAAGCAGGTCCAGCCCCAGCTGAGCCACTTGAGCAGCGCGGAGGCCAGCCACAGGGCCCACAACAACATCGCGACCCTATAGGCCATCAACGGCAACGAAACCGCCCACATCCGCGGGAGCGCGTCCGCCGTTCGATCGTGAAACCATTGCAGATGGTCGGCGCTGGAACCATTGCCGCTGATTTGCATTTGCGGCAGGCCGAGCAGCCCCGCCTCAATTGATGAAAAGAGCATCGCGAGCGCGAACACGCTCAAGAGCCCGAGCGCGACTTGAAGCATTCTGAAGGCGCGGCCACCGAGTGAAGGCCCGCGCTGTTTGCGCCATCCCAAGGCGAGCAACCATCCTGCTACCACCGCGGCCGCCCAAATCGGCACCTGAGTCAGCCCGAGGCTCAACAGAAACCATTGAGTGGCGCGCAGCGGAGTCAGATCCGCTCGCCCCAGGGCGAATGCAACCAGCGCAAAGACCAGCAGCAGTCCCCAGAACAGCACTGCCGGGCCCAGTAATGCCGGCGATACCAATAGCGTCCAGCGGTCGGCCGGCATATTGATTACCGTCTCCGCGTTGACACTCGGCGCTCCCAGGCTGAACTTCGGCGTTATCGCGCGCCAACTGATTCCGCGCGGCTCGCGCCACGAGATGGCGATCGTCTGCCGCCCGGGCACGATCGGAATAGTGAGGGTCTGCCGCTCCTGGCGGATTGGTTGATCGACGCCGTCGATGGTGAGTGATTGCAGCTCCGCCTGCGCAGGAAGAACGAAAATCTTCTGGCCTCCGCGGCTGCTGCGCGCCACGAACGTGACCGCTACATCGGAGGCGCGGAGCCCCGGATTCATCTCGAGCCGGCTCGAATCGATCGTGAGGGTCGGCCCGCTGACACCCGCGGGTCGCGTAATCAGCAGCCTTACCACCTCGCCCGGCCACGGCTGCCATTGGCGAATTCTGCCTGGGTACTGTTGCGCGACCTGGTAAACTTCGGGAATACCGCTCGGCTCGACATGCCACATCGGATCGGCGAGGATCTGCCAGACTTCAGTCCACGGCGTAGAGTCGGCCGCTTTCAATTCAATCGACGGTGCGATTTTGAGTGTCGAACGCCATTCGACGAGCCCGGTTGACGACGGCATGCTCACCACGACCTTGTCGTTTTCGACGTGGAGGCCGGGCGTCGTCACTGATTCGCCTGGCAGTAGCGGAACCTGCAAGGTAATGGCGGCGTCGTTCGGAGTCATCCGCTCGACCGTGGTAGCGACATCCCATTGGAGACCGATATGAATGACCCTGGTCACGCGCATGAAGGGAGGCAGTTCGCCCGGTTGTAGCGACGCGTTACCGTTTTGACCCCCAGCGGCTTGGCGCACCAGCCTGAGAGTATCCTCAGGGACACCGTCCTCATGAATCCCCACAACCGTCCAACCCTCGGACGCGGCCTCCAGTCGATACGGTTTGAGCGGCAACGGGATTTCGATCGAGTCGGCCTGAGGCAGCGCGCCTTCGAGCAGCGCTTGATGCTTCCCTGCCGGGATTAGCAGCCATAAGAGTCCGTCCTGCGTTCGCGCAATCGCGTCGGCGTCCTTCCCATCGAGCGTGATCCGCGCCGGATTGAAGCCTGTCACGCTTCCTGGCAACGGTATTGCGGTCTCAGCGGCGGCGTCGATCTCGATCCGTGCGACCAGGCTAGCCGGCGCCACCTCGATCCGTATCCGTGGAATCGAGGCACAGTTCGGTGAACAGTCGCGATTTTCGAGCAGACGGCGCTGAAGCTCGTTGAGCATGGCGTCGGAGGGGAAGTCGGCGTGAGCCGGCCGGGTAACCATCGGCGCGAAGAGTAATATCGCGAGGAACGCGGCAACCGTACTCGCGCCAAAGCCCGGCGGCCGGCTCATCGTGCGTACCGAAATGAATACCCGGAAAGCCAGCAGCGCGATCAAACCCACGCGCAAGAAGCCGAGCAGGAAATTCACAGTCGGCGAGAGCAGCCACAGGCTAATCTGTTGCCCGCTTTGTACCGGTCCGCGCCAGCCAAATCTCACCGAAACCCATTCCCAATTCGGCAACCCCGGCCCGGTCGTGATAACCGAGTTGGGATTGACAGATGCGTAGCTGTAGTTGAATGCCGAGGCCGTCTTCGACGCCATCTCGGGTACAGGCGCTGGTACGCTGCCGCCGATCGCACCCTCGCCCATGTTGTTCGAAGCGCGCTCCATCTGCATCAATCCCCCGAGGCGTCCCACCGCCAGTGGCGCTGGTGGCGGCGGCGATTCCGGTGACGATAATGCGTTTCCCGCTGCGCCTCCGTGCGGCTCTCCAATATTGCCCGCTCCCGGATTCTCCTCCCCGGAGCTTCCCCAGATGCTCACCGGGAACTCGAGCGTTCGCTCAAACGCTAAGGCGGGGTAAATCGCGGTGCGGACCTGATCGACCATAAAGGGAATCGTGATTACGACAAAAATCGCAGCGACGGCCAGCCGGTATGCCTGAATTACCCATCTGCCGCGGCCCTTGGGCAAGACCCGATCGAGGGCCTCTCCGACCAGAATCGCAAGCCAGATCAGTTTCGGCGCGCCGGTCTCCGGGTAGGTCAGCGCCAGCGTCAAAAGTGCTACACCACCCCAGGCCGGACCCCACATTCGGAAAATCGCCATCGCCGTAACCAGCACCAGGAAGAGTTCAAGGAGCGTCCAGTCGGTGATCCAGCTTGATGAGACATCATCGACTCCCGAGGCCCGAAACAGCCGCCATCCGGGAGGCAGGTTCAGCATCGCCGATACCGACTGGAAGTCGTGGTCCCATCCGACGCTCGGCAGATGCGCGGATGCATTCTCGATCCGGCTGTCGGCTTCCATTTGCAGTTGCCCTTGACGAATCTCGACGCCGATGAGCGGCCGAGTGCCATTGCGCGTGATAACCTGGTCAATACCCGCTACGGCAACCCGGCCGAGCTGCTGCGGCGGCATCATATCCAGCCGCCAGCTTTTGCTCATCGTGCCGGAGATACTGTCATGGACCGTGTATCCGCCGCCGCCGAAATCGAGCCAGAGGGCGCGGTCGAGGGTTAACTGATCGGGTGCCGGATCGCTATCGCCGCGGCGTTTCTCGACTAGCCTCATCACCGTACCGGGCTGCATCAGGAACGTCGGGAACTGACGCCACTCCAGCGGGAGCCGCGTCTGAGTCGGATCTACCGCACCAACCCCTTCGATCGAAACGAGCCGCAGATCGTTATGCGCCTCGAAAGCCCATATTTCCTGTGTGGCCCACGGTGCGTCAGTAGCCGGCATCGACAGGGCGGCGGCAGGCCCTTCGTGGCGCGCGGTGAGCTCGAGCGTCCAGGTCCCCGGCCTGAGTTGTACCCGCAAATGGCCATCGGGCTCGATCCGCGTTGGCAACGGGCTGTTGAGCGCCATCGGGACAAATCCATCCGGCAGCGCTTTGCCCAGCGTTATCTCGCGATCCTTGCCCGAGACGTTCAGCTCGATGCGCGTGACGAGCAGCAGCGGTACCTCATCAACGACGCGGCGCTCGACCTCAACCTCCAGCCCCTCCGGAGCGGATTGCACGGTGGCGCTCTTCAGCCACAGTTGGCCGCTTGGCTCTCGATTGGGGAAGTCAACCGACTTGCCATCTACAGTAAGCGAGACGAGTGCGGTTTCAGCTGGTACGGACAGGATTTGCGGCATGTGGTCCCAGGCGAAGGATCCCTCTACCGTGTGATTTCCGGCCTTCATAAAAACCGAGGGAACACCATTGTGAAGGATCGCCGGGGCCGATTTTCCGTCAACGCGTACGTCGAGTGGCCACCGCGTCGAATTGCCCGGCAGCATCACGAAGGTGTCGCGATAGACTCGAAAGTCCTGGGTAAACCGGCCCGAGGCTTCATCTATCGTCAGAATCAGGCGCGAAGGCCAAACGCAGCGATGCTCCTCCATGGGGCCCTGGACCACAGGGCAAAACTGATCTTCGTGGCCGCGCAGCACCCAACCGGTCCACGGACGCAGCGGCTCCGGTACCTGGTCTGGGGAGAGGGGCTCGGCCCGCACCCCGGAGGCGAAGCTCACCAAACACGCGAGGACAATCAGTGCTTTGATCTTCATTCCGCGCCATCCCCACACTCGAAACGCCGTCACCCAGATTCCCTTGCAGATAAAACACTGCCGGGCGGGTCGGCTACCGTTCTGACGGAGTTGACCAATCCCGAAGGCACTAAATCAAGGGCATCGGTTTCTGAGATTTCCTAGTCTTGTTTGGACTCCGGCGGTCCCGAATCAATGAGATCTGGCACGCTCGGAACCCACCAGACGAAGGCGGCTAGAATAATTGCGGAGCGGATTACCGGCGATCGCCGGCGAATACGGCTGCATTAGGCGGCGAGGATCATTTGAGGACGAGGCACCACTAACACCGGCATTCTCGAGTCTGTCCGAAGGTTTAAGCGATTCGCGTCAGGGTCAAGACGGGGATCTGCCGCCTGGTCTTGCCCTGATAATCGTTAAAAAACGGCATCAGCTTAGCCTGAGCTTCAAAGAGCCGATCCCGCTCTACGCCGTGCACTTGCTGAGCTTTCGCCTGGTACTTTTCCGTGCCGACCTCGACGGTCACATCGGGATGCGCGATGAGATTATGATACCAGGGCGGGTTGCCCGGCGCGCCGCCGTAAGAGGCGATGATCACAATGCGATCGCCATCGCGGGAATAACACAATGGGCGCACCAGGGTTCGGCCTGTTTTGGCGCCGGTCATCGTCAGCAACAAGACGGGCATCCCTTCCATCGGACCGCCGACCTTGCCTTGATTCGCGCGAAATTCCTTGATCACAGACTGATTGAGTTCATTGATCGCGCGGGGGTCCGCGAGCAGCCGTTCGGTATCGATTCCTTCGAGTGTATTGGCCATGTGATCCTTTGTTTTCGGAACGGGCGCTAAGCTCAACAACAAATTGTCATCGACGACGATTCGTATTGTCAAGTGCCTGTGCCGAGCCACGACCGGCGCCACTAGCGCCGGCGCGCGGCATTCCGTCAGGGAGTGTAGAGCTCCGCTGCAACGGAGGAAGAGCCGCCAGCGATCAGCACCTTGCCGTTGGGCAGCAGCGTCGCCGTGGCGCCGGCACGAGTAGTATTCATCACCGGGGTCGAAGTCGCAAAGGTGTTGGTAATCGGGTCGTAGAGCTCGGTGCTGTTGAGACTGTCCACCACGTACGGCGGGAAAGAGATAAGGGTGCGCCCGCCGGCGAACAGCACCTTGCCGTTGGGCAGCAGCGTCACAGTCGCGTAGTCACGCCCGAACATCTCCGGCGCCGAAGTTGCTGGTCCAAACATGTTGGTGGCTGGATCGTACAGCACTATGCTGTTCGGAAATTCATCATAGTCGGACTCGCCGTCGGCGAACAGCACCTTGCCGCTGGGCAGCACCGTCGCTGAGGCTGTCACGCCGGCCGTGTTCAACACCGGGGTAGCAGCCGGAGGTGCGAAGGTGTTGGTAACCGGGTCGTACAGTTCCGTGGCGATAACTTGATAGGCGAAGCCGCCGCCGACGATTAGCACCTTGCCGTTGGGCAGCAGCGTCGCATTGGCGAACGCTCGTGCAGTGTTCATCACTGGGGTCATAGCCGAAGGTGCAAACTTATTGGTTGCCGGGTCGTACAGCTCGGTGCTGGCTAGTTGAGGGGGGAAACTATTAATGTCGCCGCCGGCGAAAAGCACCTTGCCGTTGGGGAGGAGCGTAGCAGGGGCCCCCGCACGAGCGGTGTTCATAACCGGGGTCGCAGCCGGAGGTGCAAACTTGTTGGTCGCCGGATCGTACAACTCCGTGCTGGCGAACTCATAAGGAGGGATATTGCTAAGGCCGCCAGCGATCAACACCTTGCCGTTAGGCAACAGCGTCGCGGTGGCAGCAGAACGAGCGGTGTTCATCACCGGAGTAGCAGCCGGAGGTGCGAAGGTGTTGGTCGCAGAGTCATACAACTCTGTGCTGCTGAGGGGACTGCTGTCACTTATAGCAGTGCCACCGGCGATCAGCACTTTGCCGTTGGGCAGCAGCGTAGCCGTAGCGCCGGCACGGGCAACATTCATCGACGGCGTGGTGGCGGCGAACATGTTGACCGATGGAGGGGCGGTGGCCACCAGTGCACTCTCGATTATCGCGACATCCTCGCTTACCTCGGCGGCGGTGACGCCATTGAGCGTGAGCGCGTTGCCGTTACCGCCGAAGGCAAAGGCACGTGTCGAAAGCGTCAGTTGCTGCAGCCCTGAAAGCGCATCGCTGGACTGCGCGTTGCCCGCGATCGCGGTGAGCTTGCCGCCGCAGTAGGCAATCGCAGTCCCGGATTTCTTCCCGTCGAAAATGCCGTCGAAGATGTCGCTGGAGAGCGCGCCGACCAGTCCGCCCGCGGTTTTCGGACAGAGAAGCTGGTCTTGATTCACGATCGCTCCCAGGATCAACCCCAAACGGCCCGCGTCGGTACCGATCGCAGCCTCGGTGTAGAGCGGAGTGAGCACCGAGGGGTCAGTCGAGATTCCATAGTCATCTTCAATTGACGCCGTGGCATTGCCGAGCGCCGTGGCGAGGTTTTGGCCCCGCCCGATGTTGCCCTGCGCCAGCGAGTCCACGAACGTGGTCAGCGGATTAAGCGACAGTCCGGAAAGATTGCCCGGCAGGCTCGGCAACAGCACCGATAACGGGCTGGGATAATTGATCCCCGCTGCGTTCTGCTCGCTGATGTAGCTGCCGCCCGTGGCGCGGAAGCGCACCGGACCGCTCTGCACCGGAACATTGAGCGAAAACTGGCCGTTGTTATTGGCGGTCGTCGTAGCCAGCGTCGCACAGTCGCTCCCGTTGGCGTTCACCGCGATGGCAGTGATCGTGGCTCTAAGCATCACGTTCTGTATCGCAACGCCCGAAACGGTAGAGATATTGGAGTTGCGCACCGTTACGCTTTCACTGGTGCCGCCGTTGGTCTTGCTCTTCACATAGCCGTTGCAGACCAGATAGTGAGGTCCATTCGAGGCCGCGGTAGTGTGCCAGGAATAGGAAAATGGCGAACGTCCGCCGGCTGTATAAACATTGTCGATATAAAGGTTGACGGTCGCTCCGGCCGCCGAGTCGGTGCAACTGAAGGGGACAGTCGCCGAGACCGAGCTGAGCGCCGGCGGACTGGTGATGCTCAAGGTGGTCGCGAAGACCAGTCGCGGAGAGGAAATCAGCACTAAGCATAGCGCTGCGGCAATATTCATGGCGTGTCTTGCCAGAATTCGCATTGTTGACCCTCGTCCCAACTATATGAGCTGTGTGCGACTCTTAGGTTATAGCGCTCCTAAAAATTCAAGATGTCAAGTCAAAGCCTATTAATACGCCAGGGAGACCCTTCGCGCCTTGTCTTGGGCATCCGAGACGAACGTTACGCACCCGTCCTGCCCACTCCCCTGCTGAGCTTTCCTGTCCGGCGGCCGCCCGTGGAATCGCTGCGGCGTCGGAAAGATTGCACTTCGCTTCAGTCCCGTTTGTCGAAGACCTCCTTGGCGACGTTTGCCGCTGTCACCGCGGTCGGCCAACCCGAGTAGAAAGCAAGATGAGTGATGAGTTCGCCTAATTCGACCTTGGTCAAGCCGTTTGTGAGTGCGCGGTCCAGATGAGCCCGAAGCTGATCAGGCCGTTGCAAAGCAACCAGCGCAGCGCAGGTGATAAGGCTGCGGTCGCGCTTGGACAGTTCCGGACGCTCCCAGACGTCACCGAAGACTACCTTTTCAGTAAGGTCGACCAGCTTCGGCACTACCCCGCGAATTCGCTCCAAGGGTGACGATGGTGAAGATGCTGCCATGTGGTTTCCTCCGTTTGATTGTTGTTCAGAATACGCCGGCTGCGACGCTGCCTGTTCTATCCGCAATGCGCAGAACCGACAAGCGCCGAGACGTCTGATAGCTACCGGGCTCCACGGTTTTTCCCGGCGGCCTCAACTTGTCGGCCAACGGCATGCGCTGCGTCCGCGCATCAGTGTATGCCCGCATGCTCGTACAGGATGCGGCGGACCTCTTCGATCGTTTCCGGTGTAGCCTGAGTCGAATGGCCCGAGCGAACGATCAGCTCCGATTCGGCGCCCTCGATATGGGCGCTCTGGTACTCGACGACTCCGTCATTGCCGTCCTCTGCAGGTCCCGTTCCTTTCACTGGAATGATTGAGTGGGCATGAACGCCGTTCGCAATTGGCATCGTTGCAAGCGTCTTTACGAATGGGTTGGACGCATCCATGTTGTCCAGCGCCGTCGGGATTGAATACGGAGTTCCCAACATACCGGGCGGGCGTAGCTTGGCGATCGCGACGGCAGACTTGGCCAGTCCGCCGGGCAGGTTCAATAGTTTGTTGCCGAGCTTGACCACGAAGTTGCTCGCCATAAAGCTGCCGCGGTGAGGTGTCGCAATGAAGATGACCCGTGTAACGAACGGCAACGGCTTGAAAAACATTGCACGGGAAGCCAAATCGCGAGTTTCGGGATCGAGTTCCGCCTTGTCGAACGGGATCTTCGTGACATTGTTCCAGAAGCGATTTCCGCTATCGACGACCATCATTTTGGTCAACAGGCCGCCCTGGCTGTGCCCGATGACAACCATCTGATTGAGCGCGGGATCATTGCCTTCGGGATCGACGTCCTTACGAACAGCCACCAGCGATTCCCGCAGACGCATCGAGGACAACACGATTGGGTTACCGCTGTTATAGATGAAGAACCAAAGCTGATAGCGCGAAGCTATGATTGGATCGCCAAGCAACTCGTTTGCCATCTCCGCCCAGCGCGCAGGGCTCGAAGCGGTGCCGTGCACAAAGATCACCGGGATCAGACCTCGCGTGTAGGGGTGGAGCATGAACAACCCGTTATCCCTGCGACTCCCCAGCAATGAAAAATCACCTTTCCGGAACCCGGCGATTTCGAAGTCCCAAATTGGCGCGCTTTCTAGCTGGTATGCGAGCGCTGCCGTGCTGTCTGATTCAAGCAGCACCACTTGGGAGCCGATTGTCACCGCGGGGTCTTTGTTAGTGTCATAAAGATCGAGCGTTCCACGGATCCTGCCTTCGCTCATACCGCGCCGTGGATTATCAAAACGAACAAATGCGGTGACTGGTACCTTCGCGGTAGGAGGTATCCAGCGGTTTGCAGTAATCGTTTGCATCGGTTCGACGCGGGCTGCGAGTGGCGCGCCGATTCCGGCGTCGCGGTAACGATTACGCAGTCCACGAATTTCCAAATCGGAGAGCGAAACGAACTTTGTCAGATGATATCCGCCGTAGCTGAATCCTCCCTGGTTAACCTGCAAATCAAGCGATCCGAACGGCAAGGCGAGTCGCCGTTGACTCAGATCGATCTCCTTTTGATCCCTATTAGCGAGGCCTTCGGCCAAGCCCTGGTTATACAGATCAACGGCGAGCCGCAGGCGCGGATCGTAGGGGTCGGGCGCATCCTTCGAATCTTCCGGGAATAAAAACGCGTACGCAAAGACGGTTGAGGCAAGGTAATAGGACTGGTCTCGCTCCGCCGCCGCGTATGCGAAACAGAGTTCAGATAGAGCAAATAGCCGGTCACGCTCGTCGGGCTTTCCCAGACCGGAGTAAAGTTCCGCGATGACCTGTTGCGGATGGTCCTGATAGCTCTTTACCAGTGCGTGGCGTTCGAGCAGTTGCGTCGAATACGCACTGAGCCTGCCGCTCGAAAGGATGTTCGCATTGAGCGTGCGATAGGCGGTCTCCTCATCGACGTGCTTGACCCCCACCGGAGTGGCGCAACCGCTTGTGACAACGGCGAAAATCGCAATTCCGAGCGCCCAGGTGGCGAGCGATCTCATGATCGACACGAGGAGCTTAATGATGCGTCTGCCGGATGCATCGGACCTCCGATTTTCGACTGAAACTACCACATACACCGTCGTTGAGTTTCTGCGCTGCGTGAGCCACTCGCGATAGCCAGTCGATCTCGCCGGCATAAGCCCGGAACGCAAATAGTCATTCGGCCGTTGACCAAGTAGTTCCTTGCCTCACCGGGTCGTTTCTTCCTGCCTGGTCAGCACCTGATCGGCCAAAGACCCAGAAGGCGCACGGCGCAGGCGCTAGTCCCCTGCGGCCTTGTCCATCATGAGTTGTTGGGGGCCTTACGACTTTGTCCTTGATGTCCGGTCCGATGGGTTTCAAATCTATAGTCACCTGGATGATTTCGCCGTTGAACCTGCTGTCTGGACCCGCGTAGTCTTCCGTGACCGGCGTCCCCTCGTCAACGCCAACGTCAGCACCTTCATCCGCGGAAAACAGAAGACCGTTGGTATTTTCGATTCGGCCCGTGGCGACTTTTGTGCCGTTCACGAAAATCGAGCCAGTTCCGCCCGCGCCCAACTTGCCGCCGTCTGTAGTGAACTCGAACCGGATCGTGGCTTTCCCCGCTGGTACCGGTTGTTTTCCAGAATGGTGTACTGCTTTAACCAACCCAATTGTAAGTGAAAATTGGCCGCGCATTCTTAAGGAAGAGCGTCCACCCGCCAAAGCGGCCGCCCTGACAAATGATCACGCCGTTGGGGTTCTTCTTCGAGACCTCCACCGCTCGCGGAGGCCTGCGTAGCACGCCTCGGCACCCTCCGCCCTGAAGGTTGAACGCAGTGCTCAAGGAGAGTGATCCTCCGTCGGAATATTCGTGCCAAGGGGTGTGAGGCCGCCATTAAGAAGCCGGCAGATCGAGGCGGACATTCCTCTTGTTGATGAGACCACGTAGTGATCAAATGGAGCAGCTGAGGGAATTGAATTTAATAAGACTACGACACTTGTTAACTTCGCAAGTTGTTCCTTGACTTTGTTGCGAGACTTGTGATTTGTTCTTTTGCGAAGTCTGGTCACCACGTTCCTCAGCCATCAAAGCTTCAAAGTTACCCCGAATTGCCGGTACTCCACCGCGCTGTGGGGAGAACTCGCAGCGCGCCAGATTCCGCACCGCGAGGTAGCGGCACGATAGGGGGGCACACAGATGCTACATGCAGATGAAGATCAAATCCGCGGTGAAAGCAGGAGGCAGCGAGTTGTAGGCCGATTGGGACTCGCCGCAATTGTAGTGGCGCTAGCCATGGGCATCGCACCGACGGCGCGAGCGGCGACAATTACGGTTAACTCGCTGGCTGACTCCGGCTCGGCCGACGTGTGCGTCTTGCGCGACGCGCTCACCGCGGCGAACACGAAGGCGGCGGTGAACGGATGCGTCGCCGGAACCGGCATCGACACCATCAGCTTTAGCGTAACCGGCACGATCGCGCTGGCGATCCCGCTGCCGACGATAACAAACAATCTGACCATAAGCGGGCCGACTGGCTCGCCCGGGATCACGATTGACGGAAGCGACGCGGTACAGCTGATTCAGGTCGCTTCAGGCGCCACGCTCAACCTGAAATTCCTAACGCTAGAAAACGGAAGCGTGCTCGGCACCGAAGGGATCCTCTCCGGGCCGGGTGGCGACGCGAAAGGGGCCGCCGTCTTTAATCAGGGAACGTTGAGCATCACCAACTGCACGTTCTCTGGCAACCAGGCAGTTGGCGGCGTCAGTGTCGGCGGCCAAGCGGGCGATGCGGAAGGCGGCGCCATCTTCAATAACGGGACATTGACGATCACCGGCAGTACGTTTGCCAGCAACCAGGCAAACGGCGGGGACGGCAGCAACGGCATTGGCGGCCCTGGCGAAGGCGGCGCCATCTTCAATAACGGGACATTGACGATCACCAACAGCACGTTTGCCAGTAACCAGGTAAACGGCGGCACGGCTATGTCCGCTTCCGCCGAGGGGGAAGGCGGCGCAATCTTTAGCCAAAAGACCTTCACTCTCATCAACAGCACGTTTTCGGACAACCAAGCCAATGACGGCCACGGCAATAGCCAAGGCGGCGGCGGTGCTATCTACAATTTTAACCCTGAAAGCGGTGCGCCGTTGACCATTACCAACAGCACCTTCTCGGGCAACCAAGCAACGGGCGCGAGTTCCATCGGTGGTGCAGTCGCTAATGATGGGGGCACCGTCAGCCTCAAATCGACCATTTTGGCGGATAGCGCCCCGGACAACTGCGGTGGGGCGAACATCACTGACGTTGGCTACAACATTTCCGATGATACATCCTGCGGATTCACGAAGACGGGCTCAGCAAACAATGGCGACAGCGTTGATCCGCAACTCGACACGATGGGGTTGAAGGACAACGGCGGACCGACCCAGACCATCGC
>Ga0302325_10002677_pt1 | contig 42926 bp, 35 predicted proteins | sample Palsa_T0_2_FD_201948 | JGI IMG/M metagenome (GOLD analysis project Ga0302325, IMG submission 201948) | Peat permafrost microbial communities from Stordalen Mire near Abisko, Sweden - Palsa_T0_2 | ecosystem: Environmental > Terrestrial > Soil > Palsa > Peat permafrost | place: Sweden: Abisko... | reverse complement strand
GTCAAGGAATCCGTCACCGTCGAAGCCAGCACCGTGCAAGTGGAGACCGAAAGTACCCAACTCGGCCAGGTCTTCGAGACCAAACAAATTCTCAGCCTACCCCTGAACGGCCGCAGCTACATCGATTTGCTGTCTCTGCAAGCCGGCGTCGCGCCCACCACGTCCGGTTCCATTCAGCAAGACCGCCCCGTCTCCGGTATTTCGAGCGCGGGCAACGTCTCGGTGAATGGCCAGCGCGAAACCGCCAACGCGTTCCTGGTCAATGGCGGCGATGTGAGCGAAGGCCGCAACCTGGGTGCCGGCCTCATCCCGAATCTCGATTCCATTCAGGAGTTCCGCCTCATCACCAACAGTTTCGATCCCGAATACGGCAAGTTCAGCGGCAGCATCATGAACGCCATCACCAAATCGGGCAGCAACTCAGTGCATGGCGATGGCTTCGAATTTCTGCGCAACGACGATCTCGATGCCCGCAACTTCTTCGATCCCACCAAAGCCGAGCTCCGCCGCAATCAATTCGGCTATGCCGTTGGCGGACCGTTTTGGCGCAATAAACTCTTCTGGTTTACCGATTACCAAGGCACTCGCCAAACCGCAGGCGCCAGCACCGGCTTAGTCGCCGTTCCTACGGTTGCCCAGCGCGAGGGGCAATTTGATCCTTCCACGTTCGTCGATAGCAACGGCAATCCCACCACCGTGCAAGGCGCTTATTGGGCCAGCGTCTTATCCCAGCGCTTGGGATATAACGTACAGAATGGCGAACAATACAGCACTCCAGGCTGTGCCACCACGGCCGCTTGCGTTTTCCCGGGAGGCGTGATTCCGCAAGCCGCTTTTTCGAAACCGGCGCTCGGCATTCTCCCTTATATTCCTGTCCCGAATCAAGCCAACGGCTTCTACGCTAACTCCGGCCAGAAGGATACCGTTCGTGACGATAAGATGGGCCAGCGCGTCGATTTCATCAACGAAAAAACCGGTAACTGGGGCTTCTATTACCACTTCGACGATTCAACCGTGAACGCCGCGCTACCCGCCGCCAGCGTTCCCGGCTTTCCAGCCACTACCCCCACTCGCGCCCAAATGATGGTCATGAGCAACACCCAGACCTTCGGTGGCTCCCAGGTCAATGAATTTCGCTTGAGCTTCTTCCGCACCTCCACTCATACTGACGAGCCGAAAGGTAGCTTTGCCAGTCTCTCGAGTCTCGGATTCGTGACCGGCGCGAACACGCTCGGCATCAATCCCAGCGGCCCTGCCGGCTTCCCGCAAACCGTCCCGCCTATCTACTTCAATAACTTTTCCATCGGCGTGCCCACTCTCACCACCGGTCAGCCGAACAATACCTACCAGGCTTCCGATAGCTTCTCCAAGGTCATCGGCAGGCACACTATGAAGGTCGGCGGTGAGTTCCGTTACTTACAAATCAACGAACGCAACACCTGCGCGCCCAATGGCGATTTCACGTTTAACGGCAGTGAGACCGGCATTGATATTGCCGATTTCCTGTTGGGCGCTCCCGTCAGCTACAACCAGTGCAGCCAGCAATTCCTGGATTCGCGAACGCGCTACGGCGGTCTCTACTTCCAAGATTCCTGGAAAGCCAAGCCCAACCTCACCATCAACTATGGTCTCCGTTGGGAAGTCAGCATGCCCTGGTATGACACAGAGGGCAAAATCGAAACCATCAATCCTGGCGAGCAATCCACTCAGTTTCCCACCGCGCCGCTCGGTTGGGTCGTGCCTGGAGATCCCGGCATTCCCAGCACTCTCGCTCACACTCGTTACAACAACTTTGCGCCCCGCATCGGCATCGCCTATTCACCTGATTTCAGTGATGGCGTGCTCGGCAAGCTCACTGGCGGCCCCGGCAAAACCAGCATTCGCGCCGGCTACGGTATCTTCTATACTTCCATCGAAGATCTAAATCTCTTCTATGAAGTTGGCGATGCGCCCTTCGGCCTCTATTGGGTGAGCCCCGAACAGCCCATGTTCGATCAGCCCTTCCTCACTCGTGCCGATGGCACCTCCCAAACCCAGCGCTTCCCCTTCACCTTCCCTGTGCCTGGCAGTGCAGCCAACAAAACGCTCGATTACTCGGTCTACTTGCCCATCTCCTATTCACCCGGTTATTCCATTCATAACCGCATGCCCTACGCGGAAGATTACAATCTCACCATCCAGCGCGAGCTCTCAAAATCGACCGTTTTGACACTGGCCTTTGTCGGCACGCAGGGGCACAAGCTCATCTCGCAATATGACGCCAACCCCGGCAACGCCGCGCTCTGCCAGCAGTTGAATGCCGAGGGAGCCACGCCGGCCTGCGGCCCTAACGGCGAGCAGGAAACCTACACTCTTCCCAACGGCCAGCAAGTGTTCGGCACCCGCACTGCTCTCGGTCCCGCTTTCGGCGCCGATAACAGCTTCACCGCCAATATCGCCAACTCCAATTACGCCTCTTTTCAAACATCGGTCGAGCGTAAAGCGGGCGACGTCACATTCCTCGCCGCCTATACCTACGCCAAAGCCATCGATAATTCGTCCGGTTTCAACGATTGGGTGAACTTCACCAACTATCGCTTAAGCCGCTCGTTATCCTCCTTCGATATCCGCCATAACTTTGTCGTGAGCTACTCCTGGGCCATTCCGTTTGACCGCGCCTTGCGCGCGGCGCCTCGCCGCTTGACGCAAGGTTGGCAGTTAAGCGGCATCACCCGGCTCGCCACCGGTTTCCCCATCAGCATGAGCCAAAGCGCAGGCGACAACTCATTGACCGGCAGCCCCAACACCGATACGCCCAACCTCATCGGTCCTGTCATCACGCAAAATCCCCACAACCCGGGTCCCAACGGCCCCAACACTTATTTCCTGCCTGATGCCTTCGCTTCCGAGAGCCTCGGTTCGTTCGGCACTGCCAGCCGCCGCTTCTTTTCCGGCCCCGGTTTTGCCAATTGGGATATGTCGCTGATGAAGGTAACTCACTTTACGGAATCGACCGCTCTCGAATTCCGCGCCGAGTTTTTCAATACCTTCAATCACACGCAGTTCAATAATCCGAGCGGCAATTACAGCAGCAGCACGTTCGGCGTAGTAACCAGTGCGCGCGCTCCGCGCATTGGACAAATGAGTTTAAAGTTTGTTTTTTAGAGTAGTCGTCGCAGTCAGTCTGTTGGTAACGCAGGACGCCGCCAGCCACTATGAAGCTGGCATCGCTCTCAAGAAAAAGGGCGATCTCGCCGGTGCTAAATCTGAGCTTCGCCGCGCGATTGAGTTAAATCCGAAGTTCGCCGCCGCGCGATTTTACTTGGCCGAGATCCTTCTGAATGAAGGTGAGCCCAAAGAAGCGTTAGACCAGTTACAGGCCACACCCCATTCGACGTCGGTCGATCGTTTGCTCGGCCTAGCGTATCTCGAAAGCGGCGATCCGGAACACGCGGCGGAGATCTTTCGCCAACATCTCACTGACTCGGAGTCGCATTACTATCTGGGCGTCGCCTTGGGCCAGCAAGGGCAATTTCAGCCCGCGATCCGCGAGTTCCAAGCCGCCGTTGCTGCGAAAGCGGATTTCGGCGCGGCGCACGAAAGTCTCGGAGTCGCTTTGCGTCGTCAGGGAGACTCCGCCGGGGCGTTGCGTGAATTCCAGTTAGCGGCCCGTTTTATGCCGAAAAACGCCGTTACTCTCTGTGATTTGGGGATCGCGTTCAAGGATGCCGGAAAGTTACCCGAGGCCGAGCAAGCGTTGCGCGCCGCGCTCGAACTTAAACCCGATTTCGAGCGTGCGCGTTACGCCTTGGGCGTTATTTTACGCATGGGAGGGAAAAAATCTGACGCGGCCGAACAAATGCAGCAGGTGCGCGGGTCGCATGAAAAACGCACTGCCGATGCCGAGAGTCGCAAGCTGGTTCTGGATGGCATCGAGGCACTCAAATCAGGCCGGCTCGCCGATGCCAAGGCTGCCTTCGAAAAAGCTGTCACGATCAGCCCGACTGATGCGTCTGCCTATTATTACGACGGCTTGGCCGAAGAGAAGCTTGGCAATGCCGATCAAGCCGCCGCGTTGTTCAACAAAGCCATCTTGCTAAAGCCCGATTACGCCGAAGCGCACATGCGGCTCGGCATTTTGCATGCGCGCGCCCAAGAAAATGATGCGGCCTTGGAAGAATTGCGCATCGCCGTTGCGGCCGACACCGATTCAGCCGAGGCGCATTACAACCTCGCCAAGCTCCTCGCCCTCCTCGGCCGCTCCGCTGAGTCACTCAACGAGCTTCAGGATTGTCTCGCCATTGATCCGGCTCACATCGAAGCGCGCATGCTCGCCGGCAACCTCTTCGCCGATCAAGGCGATGTAGAACGCGCCTCAGCCGCTTATGAAGAGGTCTTGCGCCGCAAGCCTAATTTTGCCGAAGCGCATAACAATATAGGCTTAGTTTGGCTAAACGCCGGAAAAATCGACTTGGCGCAAAAGGAATTTCGCGCCGCGCTTAGACTAAAGCCCGACTACAGCGCCGCTCAACAGAACTTGGATCTGGCGCTCAAAACTACTCCACCGTGACACTCTTCGCCAAGTTGCGCGGCTGATCCACATCGCAGCCGCGCCGCACTGCAATATGATAAGCCAGCAATTGCAGCGGAATCATTTCGAGCAGTGGCAGCAAAAGTTCCCGCGTCACCGGAATGGTAATGAAGTGATCGGCCATCTTAGCCACTTCTTCATCGCCCTCGCAAGCCACCGCTACTACAATGCCGCTTCGTGCCTTCACTTCCTGAATATTCGAAACAGTCTTCTCATAATGGACCTTGCTCTCTTCCGATTCAGGATCTTTCGTCGCCAGCACCACCACCGGCAGATTCTCGTCGATCAACGCATTCGGACCGTGCTTCATCTCCCCGGCGGGATAGCCTTCCGCATGGATGTAAGAGATCTCTTTGAGCTTCAGCGCTCCTTCCAGCGCAATCGGAAAATGAATCCCGCGGCCGAGATACAAAAAATCCTGCGCCTTCGAAAGATGTTTCGCCATATCGTCGTAAATGGCCGTTTGCGTGAGAACGTGCTCCAACTTACCGGGAATCTGCATCAATTCCTGAGTCAGCGCCGCCGAACCCTCAGGCGAAAGCGTGCCGCGCACTTGACCGAGATACATGCCCAGAATCAGCAGCGCCGTGATCTGCGAAGTGAACGCTTTAGTAGACGCCACGCCGATTTCGGGTCCCGCGTGGGTGATTAAGGTACCGGCGGCTTCACGGGTAATCATCGAACCAACCACGTTGCAAATGGCCAGCGTCTTCGAGCCCTTCTGCTTGGCCTCGCGTTGCGCGGCGATCGTATCGGCCGTTTCGCCCGATTGCGAAATTACAATCGTCAGCGTATTCGGTTGAATGATGGGGTCGCGGTAGCGGAACTCACTGCCGTAATCCACTTCCACCGGTAAGCGCGCCAGTCTTTCAATGATGAACTTACCGGCCAGAGCGGCGTGCCAGCTGGTGCCGCAGGCCACGATTTTGACCTGCTGAAAAGACTTGAAGTCCGCTTCCGAAATATTCACCTCATCCAGAAACACGCGGCCGCTTTCCTGCCCCACCCGGCCCAGCATGGTGTCTTTAATGGCGCGCGGCTGCTCAAAAATCTCCTTGAGCATGAAATGCTTGTAGCCGCCCTTTTCCGCCATGATGGGATCCCAAAGGATGTGCGACACCTGGCGCCGCACCGCCTTGCCGTCGAAATCCATCAACTTCACGCCGCTGTCCGTGAGCACAGCCACATCGCCATCGTTCAGGAAGATCATGTCGCGCGTGTGGCTCAGCAGAGCGGGCACGTCGGAGGCCACGAAGAACTCATCCTGCCCCAATCCCACTACGACGGGCGGCCCGGACCGCGCCGCCACGATTTTGCGGGGATCTTTCGCCGCCACTACGCCAAGCGCGAACACGCCTCTGATCTGCTTGAGTGCCGCCCTCACAGCATCTTCCAAGTTGCCGCTCAGATACTTCTCCACCAGGTGAGCGATCACTTCGGTGTCTGTCTCGGTCACGAACGTGTGGCCCTCGGCGGTAAGTTGCTTGCGTAGCGCCAGGTAATTTTCAACGATGCCGTTGTGGACAACCACAATGCTGCCGGTGCAATCGCGATGTGGGTGCGCATTCTCTTCTGTCGGACGCCCGTGGGTCGCCCAACGAGTATGCCCGATGCCGTATGAACCAGCCATCGGCTTGTTGCGGATAGATTCTTCAAGATTGCGCAACTTGCCCGAGGCACGGCGAATATCCAACTGGCCGCTGTCCGAAAACACCGCGACCCCGGCTGAATCGTAACCGCGATATTCCAAGCGGCGCAACCCGTCGACAATCACGGGAACGGCCTCCCGGCTGCCGATATATCCTACAATTCCACACATATAAAGAGAGAGAAGGAACTCAGTCTAAGATCTCAAGCCGGTAGTCTTCAATGACCGGATTCGAGAGAACGTCGCTCGCCACTTCATCCAGCATTTTCAGAGCGCTCTCGCGCGACACACCGTCACTCAAGCCGATTTCGAAGTACTTGCCTTGGCGCACGGCGGCAATTTGGCGATGGCCCATACTCTGCAAAGCGGAACAGATGGTCTGCCCTTGCGGATCAAGCACGGTGGGCTTCATCGTTACATAGATGCGAGCTTTCATTTTGAACCTCCATTGTACGCGGGTGACGGCGCGATTTGTTCTATGCTGGTAGCCAATATGCGAAGCGCGCTAGGCCTTGTCCTCTTGCCCGGATTACTGCTTGCCCAACAGGCTTGGGTGGTCAAGAGCAATAAAAACACCCGACTCCTGCTGGACGTGATGGCCCGTTATTCGCCCGAATCCGCGGGCAGCTTGGGAGTGAGCGGCCTGGACGAAAAGATCACCATTCCGGATGTTCACAATCGCGAACGGGCGCGCCACGATACCCAGGCGGTACTGGCGGTTTTCAAAGATCGCCTCGACAAAGAAAAAGATCCACTGGTAAAGCAAGACCTGGAAATTTTGATCGCCGAGGGCGAGAAGAACATCCGCGCCATGGACGCGTATGAGAACGAACTGCTGCCGTACTTGAATGCCGGCCAAATTATTTTTTCCGGCATGCGCGGACTGCTGGACGATCAAGTTGCGCCCGAACGCCGTCCGGCGGCGCTTGTGCGATTGAAGCGCTATAGCGGTATCGAACCAGGCTATACGCCCACCACCGTCCTGGCCGAAAACCTGTTTCGCGAAAAGCTCAAAGCGCCCGGCTTGCTGGGCCCCGCGAAAGAAGAAGTCTCGCAGGACATCACGAACATGAATTCGTATGTTACCGGCATTGGGCTGTTGCTCGAAAAGTACAAGGTGGCCGGTTACCAGGATGCATACGCCAAGCTCAAAGAGCAGTTTGACGAATACAACACGTTCCTGAAAAGCGAGGTGCTGCCGAAAGCGCGCACAGATTTTCGCCTGCCGCACGAGTTGTATCGAATCAATCTCGAGCAAGTAGGCGTCGACTACACGGCGGATGAGCTGGCTCGGCTCGGGCATCAGGGGTTCAATGAGATTCAGAGCGAGATGCAGACGCTGGCGAAACAAATCGCCGCCGGGCGCCAGATGAAGTCAGCCGATTACCGTGACGTCATTCGCGAATTGAAAAAAGAGCAGATTCCCGCCGATCAAGTAATGCCCATGTATCACGAGAGGCTGGCACAGATTGAAGGCATCATTCGCCAGGAACATTTGGTGACTCTGCCGGAACGGCCTTGTCTCATTCGTCTCGCCTCCGCCGCTGAAACGGCGCAACAACCGGCGCCCCACATGGTGCCGCCGCGGCTGATTGGCAATACCGGCGAACGCGGCCAATTTGTTTTGCCGGGCGGAACGGTGGGTGCCGATGGCAAGCCGCTGAAGTACGACGACTTCACATTTTCCGCCGCCTCCTGGACCCTGACCGCGCATGAAGCCAGGCCGGGCCACGAGCTACAGTTTGCGGCTATGGTGGAACGCGGCATCTCCCAGGCCCGCGCCATCTTTGCGTTCAATAGCACAAACGTGGAGGGTTGGGGCTTGTATGCGGAGTGGATTACGCTGCCGTATATGCCGGACGAAGGAAAGCTGATCTCCCTGCAATTCCGCCTCATGCGAGCGGCGAGGGCGTTTCTCGATCCGGAGTTGCAGGCGGGAAAGGTCACACCGCAACAGGCGCTGGATTTGCTGCAGAACGATGTAGTGTTGTCGAAGGCTTTTGCCACGGAGGAAGTGGACCGCTATACCTTTCGCTCGCCTGGCCAGGCCGTCGCGTATTTCGACGGATACACACGCTTACGAGAGATTCGAACGGCGGTGGAAAAGGAGCAAGGCGCTGGTTTTGATGCCCAGAAATTTCACGATTTCATTCTGTCGCAAGGCTTGTTGCCGCCAAGCGTGTTGAAAAAGGCCGCGCTACAGGAGTTTGGCTCCCCGTCCGGGAAGTTTTGAGTCCAGGCGAGAACAAAACGATGAAAGTTGGTATTTTCGCACCAATTCCACGCAGTTATCAGTGAGGGATCAATGCGCAACCCCATAAACATTAGATTCACTGCGCCGCTGCTGGCGGCAGCCCTGGCCTTCATCCCCGGCGTTCGGGCGCTCGCGCAAGCCGATGCTCCGGCGCCATCGACTTCATCCGCGCCGCTTCGTCCCGCCGATCAGGCGAGCGCCGCTTCAACCTACGCCGCCATGCTGAAGAGAGTTCAGCAGGGCGATATGACGGTAAATTTCCGGACCTTTCGTTTAGCGGCCGCTCTGATGTCCCCGCACGACGACCCCGTCGCGACCGCCAGCATGAAGGAACAGGGCGAGCGGGCCACTTTCAAGCGTCTGATGGATGCTGGCAGCACGCAGGAGGCGCTGGACGCCGCCAATCGGGCTCTTGACCGCAACTATGCCAGTCTCGCCGGCCACCTGAACGCCGTCCTCGCGTGCAACAAGCTCAACAAGCCGGCAGAGGCGGCTGTGCATCGAAAGATCCTTAACGCGTTGCTCGATTCGATACAACGATCGGGTGACGGAAAGAGCCCTGAAACGGCCTGGTTCGTCGTGACCATTTCGGAAGAATATATCTTCCTTGCGACCCGCCTTTCTCTCCAACGAACACAACAAGGCTTAGTGAGAAAGGACGGTCACGTGTACGACGAACTGGAGGTGCTGGACCCGAAAACCGGCCAGAAGCAGAAGGTCTGGTTCAACACGGATGTCGATCTGAATCTGTATCGGCCTGCCGCGCCGCGAACGCCCGAGGCAAAGGCGAAATTCGAGCGCGCGCTGCAGCTCTATCTCAAAGAACAAAGCTTGACGGCTCTCCCGCTGATCCAGGATCTCTCGGCCGGCGATCCCGAAGACGCGACGTTGCAGATGGTTTTGGCCGATTGCTTAGAATTCAAAGCAGGTACCAACGTCAGCGCAGCGGAGTCGCTAGCGCTGCTCAAACAGGCGCGAGACGCCGCGGTGCGGGCGCGGCAACTGGGCGACAACTCGCAACGCCTGAATGAACTGCTGGCCCGATTAGACACGCCTGAGCCTCGCCCCCGCAAGTTTTCCGAGATCGTCGAAGCCGATCAAGCGATGAAAGACGGTGAACAGGCTTTGGGAACCGGCGATTACGATGCGGCGCTAAAGGCCTACACGGCCGCGCTCAGTTTCGACCCCAAGCTCTACACAGCCGCCATGTACGCCGGTGAAATGTATTTCAGAAAGAAGGACCCTGCCAGCGCTGCCGATTGGTTTACCAAGGCCGTAGGTTTGAACCCTGGCAACCCGGTGGTCTACCGTCATTGGGGCGACGAACTGATGCTGGCTGGACGGCCCGCTGAGGCGCGCGATAAGTACATTGAGGCGGTGATTACGCTGCCCGTTCCGCAATCGTGGAGCGCTCTGGCGAACTGGGCTAAGCGGACGAACCATCAATTGTCGCCACCGAGGATCGACAGGCCGCCAGTCCCGGACCAGGCTCAACCAACCGGCTCCGATTCTATGACCACGAGTGACGACGGACGCTCTGCCTGGAAGAGCTATTCCGCCGTGCGCGCGGCTTGGCGGCAGTCGGTCTTCGCAGAAAAATATCCGGCGGAGAAGGATTACCGTCACACGCTCGAAGAGGAAGCCGCGGCGCTCACCTCCGTGGCGCTCGCGCTGAATTCTCAAAAACCGCTTCACCTCGATCCTCAATTGGCCGCGCTGAGCGAACTGAAGGATGCCGGATTAGTCGAAGCCTGGATTCTTCTCAGCGGCGCTGACGCGTGGATCGCTCAAGATTATGCGGGCTATCTCCGAAAAGCATCGGTTGCAATTGCGGACTTACATCGAAAAGTATGTGATCCGCCCGGCGTTCTCAGTAAACTCCCGCTAGGGGTTGTGCGTTGTAACGAGAGGGGTTTTCATTATCTGAAGAGAAAGCGGCGGCTTTGGAAGCGCGCGAGAACGGCTGGATTGGCAGGCGGCTGGGGTTAATTTTGTGACGGCGGCGATGTGCCTCGAATGCCAGATTGCGCGGCGCGCTTGCGAAAAAATGCGAAGCTGGAATTTGGCCGGCTCCATTTTGATTTACGACGGGTTGTGTGGTTTCTGCAATCGAACCGTGCAGTGGGTGTTGAAACGGGACAAGGCCAATCAGTTTCGCTTCGCGCCGCAGCAGTCGCGCTGGGCCGAAGAGGCGTTGTTACGCCACGGAATGCAACGTGATGCAATGCTCGAGCAGAATAGCGTCTACCTGGTGCTGAATCCGAATTCACCGCAAGAGCGCATCTTGCTGCGGTCGGACGTAACGGTGTATTCGTTGTTGCTGCTCGGCGGAGTTTGGAAGGTGTTGGGGCGCTGCCTGCAATTCGTGCCGCGGTTCGTGCGGGATGCCGCCTATATTTTGACGGCGCGCAACCGCTTCCGGCTGGCCGGCAAATATGAGGTTTGTCCATTGCCAACGGCTGAGGACCGCGAGAAGTTCCTGGGAATTACGGACTAGTGGGGGCCGGCTCAGGTTGAACGATCGCGGCCACGCTCAGTCCTAAACCCGCAAGCGCCGCACCGGTCCCCAATCCCAGGATAAAGACGACTTTCTTCGATGTGGGAGCACTGGCAGAAGCGCCGCTGGCCGAGGCCGCTGGATTGAAATTAAACGCCGAAACGGTCCCTGGTTGGACCATGCCCACCACTTTAATTTCATTGGCGATTTGCAACGGTCCGCTCACGGAACCAACTTCCATATGTTCGCGGGATAGCGCGACAACCGCATCGCCATTTGGCGCCGGGCTTGTCACCCATAGACCGCCATAACCTAATTTGCAATCCCCGAAATGTTTGGCGCGGACGGCGCCACTGGTCACCGAAACCTGATGCGGCTGAACGATGACGGAGGAATGAGGGCCAATCAGGAATTCGCAGTGGTCATGAATATAGATGGTAACGGGCGTGTTCTGCGTCTGAACTCGATTGCCCGGAGCCAAGCTGGCGTTGGTGGGCGTGGGCGCACCGTTGATTAGGAATTGGTCTCCCAACGCGATGCCTACGGCGGCTGTCGAGATGGCCGCATCGGGAAATTGTTCCTGCTGGCGCATATGGTTCGACAAGTGCGCCATCTTGCTTGTGACGTTTGTCTGGTGAACGGCCATTTCGCCAATGGGCTGGCCTTGATAAGAAACGTGGACGAGCAATATGAATCCGCCGGCAACACCGTTGTTCCGTACTCCGGCCGCCTTGGCGATACCGGCGGAGTTGGTAGTGATGGCTAGATGTGTCGAGCCGCCGAAGGTGACTCCCGGTCCGGCCTTGGGGGCATCAAATTCGACGCGCGCCCCTGCCACCGGTTTACCCGAACCATCCGCCACGCGCACGACGGGTTCATGCGCTGCCCTCGATGGAAGGCTGTTTAGGGCACCGTCCCCTTCAACCACTACAACCCGATAGGGGCGGGATAGGGTGCTTTTGGAAGTGCTAGCGACTACCAGACTAGCCAACAGCGCAACCATTAAAATTCTTGTCATCGGAACAGATCTGCAGTGCGTATTTCGTTCAGACAACGATGCAGGCAAACCCAGTGTTTGCTGTAGGATAGCATGCGGTTTGAGCTTCCAAAAGATTGGCCAGGTAAGGGGTAGTACGGGGGCACCATTCGCAGGGGGGAGGCCGAATTCCGGCCTACAATCCTCGGAGTCATAGTAATTGAGATATCGGCGAATTCTCTCAAAACTGTATTTGGATTCTATAGGATAGAGTCTTACCCCGAAGAGTTGGGGAAGTGCTAGTCGATGAATGCGCACAAACTGCGCTGTTCTTAGAACTCTTTTAAAACAAAGTCATTTCCATATAAACATTCGCGCGCGCGTAAGGGGATGGCTTTACTTGCTCGGGGGGCAGGTGGCGGAATCCGACAGCTTCGTAAATGCGGATGGCGTTTTGTAGTTTTGTATTCGTTTCCAGATACAAACGCGCGATCGCTTTCTGCCTGGCAAACTCGACGGCGTATTCCAGGAGTTGACGTCCAACGCCTTGGCCGCGCTCCCGTTCAACCACGGTCATCTTCGCTATTTCAAAGCGGCCATCGCCCAGGGCAATCAGCGCGCAAGTGCCGATGAGTTCCGCGCCACGCTCCGCCATGAGGATGTAGCCGCCTTTGGCAAGTATGTAGCGTTCCGGGTCGCCGAGGGTCTCGCGATCCTTTTCCTCCAACTGGAAATGTGTTTCGATCCAGGCCTCGTTCAATGCGCGAAAGGCCTCCCGATCGCCGGGCTGAAAACTTCGAAAGACGATTTCGGATCCCACCGCTTGCGACATCGAGCCTCTCCTCTTTAGGGAACACGTGCTCAGGTTCAGTCTGTTTCAAACCGCGTGCTTCTGACGGCAGGCGTCGGAGCAATAGTAAACCGTCTTGCCCGAAAGCTGGCGGTGGAAGGACGTGGATTCGGAGACGTACGTGCCACAAACCGGGTCTTTGTGCAACTCGCCCGCGCGTGAAGCCTCTTTAGGCGGCTGGGATTGACCAGGTGGTTGCGGCTGCTGTTGCTGGAACGCGCTGGACGCCGCCGAACCGAACCCTTTCATCACGCTGGCAAAGACCGCTCGCGCCACCATCGCAACCAAAAGGGTGATAATCAGGTCGAGGATTACGCGGAACATGGCAGGGGCGTCCTAAGCTGGAGACGTTTTTCTCACGCCTCCAACTTCTATTGTAGGCCGTTCGCTAACCCTTCTTCGGATTTCCTACTTTTTCTTCTTGGAGGACGGCACAACTACCTTCGTCTCAACCTTCTCGCCCATCGCCTGCAGCATAGCGGAAGCTTCGTCCTTATGCACACCGTTGGGTTGAAGTTCCAGGTATTTCTTCAACGCCGTCGCGGTATCCGGCGGATACGTCTGCGCTCCCGTTTTCGGATCCACTTTGCCTTGCATCATCAGCAAGCTGCCATATTGATACCAAGCTTCGGCGTAGTTGGCATCGGCATCGGTAGCCTTTTTGAAGAAATCGGTAGCCTTTTCAGGCTGGCCGCTGTTCACCAGGTTCGCGCCCATGTTGAAGTAGGCTTTCGGCGCCATCGTGGGATCGAGTTGCGCGGCTTTCGTTAGAGCATCCGTCGCTTCCGGAATCTTTTTCTCCTTGCCGTACAGGTTGCCCATTTGGTTGTAAACGCCGGCGTCGGTGGGCTTAATGGCTAGGCTCTTGTTGTAACTGGCGATGGCCTGGTCGTACGCTTTGGTACGCTCGTCCCCGGTTTGCGCATCGCCCAAACCGGCATAAGCTTCACCCGAGGCGTTCCACACGGCCACTTGCGAAGGATCGAGTTCGCCTGCCTTATTGAAGTTGTCGATAGCCGCCTGATACTTCACGATCTTTTGTGCCTTGTCGGGTTCCGCAGCGGCGGCCTTCATTGAATCCTCACCGGCGTTGAAAGCGTCGTTCAAAGCTTTGTTCTTCTTCATGACTTCGGCATTTTTCTTGGCCGTCGCTTCGAACTTCTCTTTCTCCTCTTTACTCATGCCGCGCGCTTGATCGTTAGTGAGTTCGCCGGTGGCCGCCGCCTTTTGCAGGCTTGCCTGATCGGCAGCCGCTTTGCGCATGTCGAAATCGACGGTAGTGCTTTCACCGTATTTAGACTGCACGCCCTTCATCGTCAACGAATCCGCAGTTTTGCCATCCACCTGGATACTGACATCGAATTTGCCGTAAGGTAGCCCGGTGTACAGCCAATGGCCTTTCTTATCCGATTTAACGGTGTAATGGCCTTTGATGTCGGTGCGGTCCAAAACGATCACAGCCCCTTTCAGCGGTTGGCCGTTGGCATCTCTCACGTCGCCTTCTAAGGTAGTGGTTTGGGCCCAGGCGCCCCCGGCCATCACCAATAAAAGACCGCTTAAAAGCAATGAACTTCGCAACTGGGCGAACATAATGGCGTCACCCTCCTTTAAGAGTGGAATTCGTAATCCTCAAAGATACTATACTCCGCCCTTGACCAGTATGGAGCAGTTCGCCCACATTAAAAGAATCAAAGATTTAGCCGCTGTTCAAACGTTTCGCAACCTGGTTCCAACTGGCCTCATCCTAGTAGATGATGGGTTTTCGGAAACACGCTAAGCTGTTGACTATGGGGGGATTGGCTTTGGGCCGCGAGAGCGGTTCGTTGATTCTGTTCGGCATAGCTGCTTTGGCGTTGGGGTCAATTCAGGCCGCCGACCTTTCCAAAGCGGAGGATCTGTACCAGCACACCGATTTTGAAGCATCCCTGAAGCAACTGGATAAACACTCAACAGATGGCGCGACCAATTTCTTAATGGGGCGCGATTACTTCATGCTGGTGGATTTCAAGAAGGCCACGACTTATTTGCAAGCGGCAGTTGCCGCGGACCCGGCGAATGCCGAGTACCTCGATTGGTTGGGCAGAGCATATGGTAAGCGGGCCGAAACCTCCAATCCGTTGATGGCGCCGGGGCTCGCATCGAAAGCGCGTCAGGCATTCGAGAAAGCCGTGGAAATCGATCCGAAGAATAGCGATGCCTTGAGCGATTTATTCGACTACTATCTGGAAGCGCCGGGCTTCTTGGGCGGTGGTTACGATAAAGCGCTGGCTGTTTCCGAAGCCACCGCTAAATTCGATCCCGCGCAGGGTTATTTCGAAAAGGCCAAGCTGGCGCAAAAGCGCAAGGAATTCCAAGCCGCGGAAGATCATTTACGCAAAGCCATTAGCGTTGCGCCGCGCGAAGTGGGTCACTTTCTCGCGCTAGCCAAATTCCTGGCGACGCAGGGCCGCAACAAGGAAAGCGATGCGGTTTTCCTGGAAGCGCAGACGAAGCATCCCGATTCGCCGCAAGTTTTGTTCGCTTGGGCGTCTGTGCTGGTCAAAGAAAAACGCGACCTCGGCCAAGCCAAAACGATGCTTGAGAAATATATGCAGTCCCCGCTTACGGCTGACGACCCGCCCAAACAAGAAGCTCGCCGCTTGTTGCAAGAAGTGGGCGGCGCGTAAACCGACCCGCCGGTAAATGAATTTCTCCGAAGCAATCAGCTTCAGCTTTCAGGCGCTCAAGGCAAACAGACTTAGAACCTTTCTAACGGCGTTAGGCCTCATTATTGGCAATGCCTCAGTGATTCTCGTGGTCACGATTTCCCTCGCCAGCAAGGATCTCATCCTAGACCAGATCCGCGGAGTCGGATCGAATCTTGTCTTTGCGTATTATGAAGCCGGCGGCCAGAACACCGCGAAAATTCAGGGCGATTTCGTAAAGCTGTCGGACGTGCAAGCTCTACGCGACGCATTGGGCAACCAAATTGTGGCTGCTACGGCCGTCATGACGTCGCACGATCAGATCGTCGTGCACGGCAAAGTACGCGAACTAACGGTGGACGGTGTGGATGCTGAGTATCCGCAGGTTCGTCCGCTGGTGATTCTCCAAGGCCGCAGCATCGATGCCAGCGACGTAGCTCTCCGCAGCCGGGTGGCCATGCTGACCGACAAACTGGCCCTACGGCTGTTTGGCGGCCAGGATGCGGCGATTGGCCAGACCATCAAAATCAGCCAATTGCAGTTCACCGTCATCGGCACATTCCGCGAAAAGACCAGTACTTTCGGGCAAGGCGAAATGCACGAAGAGACCGTGCTGATTCCTATCACTGTCATGAAGTACTTCATGCAGTATGAAAAGATCGAGCCGGTTTATGTGCGGGTGCGCGATGCCGGCGACGTTCCAGCAGTCACGGAACAGGTGAACAACATTTTGGAAAGCCGGCATAGGCTCGGTGCGAAATATGACGTCCAAAATTTGGTGGCTGTGCTCGAAACCGCCGATACGATTGCCTCCGTCTTGACAGTGGTGCTGATTCTTGTCTCGCTCATTGCGCTGCTGATATCGGGCATTGGCATTATGAACATCATGCTGGTGACGGTGACGGAGCGCACCCGCGAGATTGGCTTGCGCATGGCGGTGGGGGCTTCCCGGCGGGAGATTCTCCTTCAGTTCCTGGTGGAAGCGGTGGTGATGAGCGTGGTAGGCGGCGCTTTAGGCATTGTGATTGGAATCGCCATTCCGTTGAGCGTGCCGCTGGCGGTTTCGCTGCTGGAATTGCCGCTTTCGCTCAAAGTTCCGGTTTCGCCGATATCGGTTTTGGTCGCGTTCGTGGTTTCGTTTGTGGTGGGAGTCACGTTTGGATTGCTGCCCGCGCGGCGCGCCTCGCAGCTTAATCCGACTGAGGCGTTACGCTATGAATAAAAACCCACTCGCGGGCCGCGCGCTCATGCAGCAAGGGCAGATCCGCTTTCAAAACAAAGCCTGAAGTCACGAGCGCTCGGGCGGCCTGATCTATTTTTTCGAGATAGTCTTGCTGGTCTCGATAGCGCTCTTCGACAGATAGGCGCGGGTCGCCGCTTTTTAAGCGATCTTCTTTAGTGAGCGGGAACGGAATCCAGGAACCGGTATAACTCAACATCTCGCTCCGCGCGCCAATGGACGCATTCCTTCGATTCCATCCGGTATACGAAGCAAGCGGTACCCTGACTTCGGGCATCTGTATACCACCTAAATCGTTGCCATCCACATCCACCTGGGGCACCAGCGTGGGGAACACCAAGCCCATTTGTTGCGGCGGTTCAACCGAGAAATCCAGGCGATACGCTTCACGCTTATGAACGGGCAGTTCGACGCCCGGAACTTTGGGAAAGTGCAAATTCTCACGCGACGTGAGTTCGTGGTTCGAGAGCCGTGGAAAGTGCGAAGGCGGCGGCGCGGCATCCGTTTTGATCCAACGATCCATCGCTAGAAGTAGAGATCGCAATGCGTAGCGGTAATCGTTGACATTGGCGCGATCTTGCGCCGGCACCTTCGCCGGAGGAATGGAGCCGGCTCCATGCTGCGATCCGGACAAAAAATAAATCCGCGTGTTCGCCGACGGAGCCACATCGGCTTTACCGTCCGCTGTTGTGTGGATGAGCGATGCACAGCGGCCCCAGTATTCGTAAGATCCATGCGAAAGAAAAAGCTTTGGCAGAACGTGAGCGGCGTTGGCTCTTGCGGTAAGATGCCGCTCGTCAAAAGGCGGGATGTCGACATCATAAAAAACGTTGACAAAAGGTTGGCCGTCGCGCGACGGTTGAGCGAACCGCTCATTGAAACTTCCCCGCCCCGCGCCGCCTACATGCGCCCATACGCCGTCGAAAACTTTGCGATGAAGTTCGCTTTCGTTGAAACCATCGTATAGGAATTCGCGCAGGAAACGGCCGCTTTGCGAAACACCGAAACCGATGGCCTGTCTGATGCCCGCGCGATCTGCACTCAGAGGCGTATCGACTCCTGAATACTTAAGGTAGGAGACAAAATCGCGCATGCCGGCAAGGCCCAATCCGGCCACCACAGGATTCTTCGCCTCATAAACAATTTCGTACAGGCGTCCCGGCGCAAAGCCGCCGTTCAGCTTTACGTGCCTGCCATCGATAAACTGCCATTCCGCATGAGGAATCAAGTTGCGCGGTGCGGCGACGGCATCGCGGACGAAGAGTTCATTCTTGGATGAGGCAGGGTCGAGAACTTCGTAACCAATCTGCGCTCGATCGCCGGTCGAGATGACATCTTCGCGTTTCTCACCTACCCACTCGGAATGAATCATAGCGCTGATGGTCTCGCCCCGATTGGTAGCCACCGGAAGATAAGCCCGCAGCATGCCCGGCGACTCCGGCACATCAAACTCCCAGCCGAGCCAAACCAGCGTGAAGCCTTGCTTTAGCAAAAAGGAATCGCCGAGCGCTTCGGGCGTGGTCAAATCGCCGCCGTGCCCGAAATCGAAAACGCTCGTCAGCCCTTTGCCGGCGCGATTTGAAATTTCGACAAGAGCCGTCCCATTACCTTTAAGCGGGCGCACCATGTAAAAATCCGCTGAAAATTCGACCAGGCCTTGGGCGTTTTTCGGAGCGAGATCGATGTCGCGGATAATGCGATTCGGACCGAGCTTTGGATCGACGGCAAAGTAAACCTTGCCGTAAGTGACCTCTGCGGGAAAGCCGTTCTTAACGTCGCTGCGAAAAGCAACGTCAATACGCGTTACCGCCGATTGGGCGCTCGCGCAGAGCAAGAAAGCGACAAAGATTCGGGACAAGGGATTACGCCGCGATGGTTCGCGCGGATTCCAGGCGGCGGCTCACCAGCGCGTAGGTGCCAAACAAAACGCCAGCGTAGAATAGATCGGCCAACACAGTGCGGCCAAAGAAAGGAAGCGCCATCGCGTAGCAAGTGGTCAGCCCGCCAAAAGTTTGCGGGTACATATCAGCGGCTCCCAGCCACACGAAGAAATTAGTGATGAGGAAGAATTGCAGGCTGCCTGCCAACGCGACGCTTGCGATTCGCCAAGGGTTGCTGGTGTTGCGCAGAAAGGTCCGGCCCAGAAAGACGCTGATGAGAAAGGAAGCGTAGATGATGGGCGTCATGGCCGAATAGGCCGGATAGCCGCCTTCCAGGCGGCTGCGAATGGGATCGGTGAGGATCATGGCCAATAACGGAACAACGTAAGCTTGCCAACTCCGCAGACGCGCGCCACCGAACAGAGCCACGCCGCCAATGGGCGAGAAGTTCGGAGGATGAGGCACGAGGCGGACGAGCGCGGCCAGCACAGTGAGAACAAGGGCGAGCGGCTGAAATGAGTGGGGTTTACGATCCATCTAGATCTTAAGTATATCTCTAAGAAGCTCGTCTGAGGGTCTTGCGCGTGTTCTGCAAAGTGGACGCAAGAGATTCACGCGGCACGTTCTGAATAAACGGCTTGATAATCCAGCCCATGCCCCCCGGAATGCTGCGCGATAGCGAAATCGTCCGGCATTCCGCCAGGACGCCGTTACCGTTGACCTCCAGGCTCCAAAAAGCATTTAGACGCCACAAGAGACCGAGAGCTTCGCCCGGAGGATTCACCGTTTCCTTCGACGACCCGGCATCCTCCACTTCGCGAATGTCATTCGCGTACGCGCGGCAGATCCACTTGCCCGGTGCAATCTGCTTGTAGTGAGCTTCATCCTGAACATCGAAAACTGCCGGTACGAATTGTTGCTTGCGTTCCAAGCGCCAGTAACCGACGATGTCGTTCCCCTGACGGCTGATCAGGCGGGAGCGCACGATCTCCGGGTAGATTTGTGAATGGCGATCGAAATCCTGCAGCACGGACAGGACTTTATCGATGCTGGTATCCGGGATGTACAGTGCGCCTACCCAATCGTGAATCAAACCGTCTGGAATCGATCTGGGGTTGGGCGAAGTAGCGGGACGAATCAGAAGATCGCCCGCCAACAGCTTCTTTGCATCTTCCGGCGCAACGTTCAGCGAGAGAAACGGCTCGCGGCCAGACCAGCGCGCGTCCAGTTCCTGCTCGACCGATTTCAAGTAGCTTTCGAATGCCGCGGCTGTTTCGGGTTCAAGCTTCGTCTCAAACTGCGAGCAAAGCGGGCATACGACCAACCAAAGTGCAACAACGAACCGCATTTACCTTGCCTGATAAAGCGCGCTATAAGAAAGCTGCTGCTTCACATAATCCCGCGGATAAGAGATTTCGACAGACGTCACGTTCCCATCCTTATCGAAATGAGCCGTCAGATCGGCATTGATGCCCGTCCAATACGTCGGCAAATCGAGCTGCTTGTATCGCTCCACCACCTGATCCCTCAGTTTGGGATCGAAGTGAACGCCATAAGCATCGATCAGAGCTTTTATAGCGGGGTAATCGCCTTCCGCTTTGATGCGCATCAGTTCGGCAAGCAACATGCCGACGCCCTCCCTCATTTTCTTGTAATCTTTGACCGTGATATACGTCTTGCCGTTGCGGGATTCGAAGGCGATGGCGCCGGTTTTATCCATGATGTAGCGCGCAATGAGTTGGCGGTCGCGCTGATGATCTTCTTCAATGGTGTCGCCTTTGGGAATACGCGCCAGTTGGGTGAGCATCACGCGCGCGGATGCGTCGTACATGGCGCGGCCCGTTTCATCGGATATGATAAGTCCCAATTCCTTTAGCTTGGGATCGAAGGCGTCCCAGAGCGCGACAAGATCCGCGCGCGCTTCCTCCAGCGTTGAATAGTATTCCTTGAGATACGATGCGGGGTCTTCGGTCAGCTTGGGGCTGAGTTTGCCGGAGCCGTGACCAATCACTTCATGCATGGCGGTCAAAAGTTCCTCGCCATTGGCGCCGTACTTTTCAGCACGGGCGATCTCCTCCGGCGAAGCGGCGAATTCCTCCACCACTTTGTGTCCCACGGCTTCAGCAAAGGCCCGCGTGGCGCTCGAAAAAAGAAAGTTCTTGGTGCCGTACTTCTGATGAACTTCGTTTTCATTCGGCAGATTGTCGCCAATGGTAGAGACGTGAAAATCGCCGGTTTCAATGACGGTTTCCACCGCTTTGGCGACCGGTGGCCTGGCGTTTTGCTGTTTGTAGCGGGCATCCCAAGGCGCGCGAGCTTCGAAATAGCCGGCGTTGGCGGCAATCTTGAGCATCGACGCCGAAAGCTTTTCGTCTGTGACGCAAACGAAGCTTTGCGACGTTCCTTTGGCGGAACGCGCGTCGCGGTAAGTCTCAATGAAACCGTTGGCAAAATCGACCGGCGGATTATTTTGCACCCAAGCCATGCCGAAGTTGACCCAATCGGAGTAGTCGCCGGTTTGGTAGAAGCGGATCAAGGCGGCAATGACAGCGGCTTGGTCAGGCTCGGCAGACTCGCGCGCTTTGCTGAGAAAGCCGTTGGCTCGGCGTAGATATTCAGCATACAGACCCGGTTTGATGCGTCCGTCGGGTGTGCCCGCGCGGTACACTTCTTCGGAAAGTTTGACGCCTTGATTGACGACGCGCGAGTTGAGGCGATATCGCTCGCTGATTTTTTTCAGATCGGCCAACTTCACGTTGAGATAAAAATTGTTGGAGCTGGCTTCCAGGATGTCCTTACCGCCCTCAGGAGTTTTGGCGGTGAGAATGGGTTCAAAGTTCGGATCGAAGAGCGAGGGCGCGAGCGCGTCAACGCCTTCCGCCAGATCTTTTCGCCCGGCGGCTAATAACGAGGCTTTGAGGCTCGCTGCGGTGAATTGCGGCAGAAACTTCTGGCCGGTTTGTTCGTGATGGTTGCCCTTATTGGCCCAAAACAATTTTGTGAAGGCGAGAACCTGCGAGTAAGTCTGCGGATCGACTTTATCCTTTGCCGTGACTACCGCTTCGAGAGTTTGCTTTTGCTTCAGGCCGAAGCGCGAGAGCTGATCGTAAATGATGGGGTCGATGGCAATGGAAGCTTGCGTGAGCCAATAAGCCAAAGCTTGTTGCTTTGGAGTGAGCGCACGGAAGCTGTTCGCTTCGATCTGGATGAAAGCTGTTTTATCGACGCGCTCGACGAGCGGAGATTCGGCGCAAACGAAGCCGGGAGAGGCGATCAGAGTCGCGATGGCGATTACTATTTTCATTGGAGCATCGCCTCGCGGCGCGCCTTGATCTCAGTCCCTGGCTTCCATTGCGGGAACGTGGGCGCATCGGCGACGAACCGGCCCACTTCAAACAAAAGCTGCATGTCTTGGACTTCGCCCGAAAGGTCCCAACCAGGCTTAATCTCATCGGACACTTTGTGATAGTCGTTCGTAGTGTATTCCTCGCGCTTCTGCTGCCCGAAACCGGCGGGCTTGCCGATGTAGTCTTCGCCCGGATCGATGTTGAGCGCGGGCACGCCTTGCTTGGCGAATTCAAAATGGTCCGATCGGTAAAAGGTTCCGCGTTCAGGCGTGGGATCCGGTTTGAGCACGCGGCCACCTTGTTGGTCGGCAACGCGTTTGGCGACGTCATCGAGAGTCGAATTGCCAAGACCGGTGACGACTAGATCGCGTGTCCGCCCCCAGGTATTCATGGAATCCATGTTGAGATCGGCCAGCGTTTTCTTGAGCGGATACAGCGGGTTCGCAGCGTAATACTTAGAACCGAGCAAACCTTTTTCTTCTGCAGTCACGGCCAGGAAGAGAATAGAGCGTTTAGGCGCGGGCGTCAGTTGAGCATAGGCGTGGGCGAGTTCCAGAAGGCCTGCGCAACCGGACGCGTTATCCACCGCGCCGTTATAAATCTGATCGCCTTTAAGAGAGGGATCTTTGCCCAGGTGGTCCCAATGAGCCGTGAAAACAACGTATTGATCTCGCAATTTAGGGTCGCTGCCTTCCAGCTTCGCAACGACATTCTTCGATTTCACTTCGCGGAACTGATTCTTCAAATCGAATGACCAGCGGGCGTTGAGAGTGACGGGATGGAAATCTTTGCGCACCGCCATCTTCTTCAACCCGGCAAGATTCTGGCCGGCGGCTGAGAAGATTTTCTCAGCGGTGGGATAAGGAATCCAGGATTGCACAGCAACCCGATGCGCGTTGCGGTCGGGTGTTTGAATATCGAAGTTCTCGCGCGAATTGCTGCCAACCACTACCTCAAACGGATAACCGGCGGGACCGGTTTCATGAATGATGACCGCCGCGGCGGCGCCTTTTTCCGAAGCGATCTCGTATTTATAGGTCCAGCGTCCGTAATATGTCATGGCCTTCCCTTTGAACATATTCGGATCGAGTTCGGCGGGATTCTTTGGATCGGGCACTGCGGGATCGTTCACCAGCATCACGATGGTTTTGCCGCGCACATCAACGCCTTTATAATCGTCCCAGCCGTATTCGGGCGCAACTACACCATATCCCACGAACACAACGTCGGAATTTTGGATATTGATTTCGGGAACGGGGCGAATGGTCCAGGCAACGAAGTCTTTCTTCGGTTCGAGATCGATGCGCTGGCGATTGGCAATGACGTGGGACGTGGGCGTGGACTGGATGCCGAAGAGCGGAACGTTCTGGATATAAGAGCCGTCGGGATTGCCCGGCTTGAGGCCGAAGAGCTTAAATTCGTCGGTGAGATATTTGACAGTCAGTTCTTCGCCCTTGGTGGATGGAGCGCGGCCCTCAAACTCGTCGCTCGATAGAACTTTGATGTGGGCTAGCAGGTTTTCGGACGTGATAACTTTTTCGGCGGCGCCTGGTGCGAGGAGTAAGGCCGCTAGCGCGAAGCGATTCATAAGGGCAGTGTAGCGATAATGATTGGGTGAACTTGTGCAGCTACGAACCACCCTCGGCTCTGTCGTCTACCAGTTCGAAGACTTGAAGACCCTGCTGGCGAAGGCGACGCCGTTGAAGTCGGGCGATGAATTGGCAGGCGTGGCGGCTACCAGCGCGGAGGAACGCGTAGCGGCGCAGATAACTCTGGCGGACGTTCCGTTGAAGCGGTTCTTAGAAGAGCCGCTGACACCGTATGACACCGATGAAGTCACGCGGCTGATATTCGATTCACACGACGAGCAAGCTTTTCGTGAAATCGCGCACCTCACCGTTGGCGAGTTTCGCGACTGGCTGCTGGATGGCGCGGTAGACGGCGAAACGCTCACGCGTATTTCACCGGGCGTGATGCCTGAGCAGGCGGCGGCGGTTTCGAAATTGATGCGGCTGCAGGATCTGGTGAAAGTGGCGAGCAAGATTCGTGTTGTCACACGCTTTCGAACGACCGTCGGATTGGCCGGCCGAATGGCAACGCGGTTGCAACCGAATCATCCGGCGGACGACGCGCGCGGGATTGCGGCCAGCATTATAGATGGGCTCATGCTCGGCAGCGGCGACGCGGTGATTGGCATCAATCCGGCATCGGACAATCCGCAGACCGTGAAGAAGCTGTTGGTAATGATCGATACCATTCGCCAGCGGTACAACATTCCAACACAAAGCTGCGCGCTGGCGCATGTGACCACGCAAATGGAAGCGCTGCGGGCAGGCGCTCCGCTCGATTTGATGTTTCAATCCATTGGCGGGACGGAAGCGACGAATACGTCGTTCGGCGTGAATCTGGCACTGCTCGGCGAAGCGCATGAGGCGGCCCGCGAATTAAAACGCGGCACGGTGGGCGATAACATCATGTACTTTGAAACCGGCCAAGGCAGCGCGCTTTCAGCCAATGCGCACGCGGGCATGGATCAGCAAACGTGCGAGGCGCGAGCCTATGGCGTAGCGCGAGCGTTTCGCCCGATGCTCGTGAATACGGTGGTGGGTTTTATTGGACCGGAATATTTATACGATGGCAAACAGATTTTGCGGGCCGCCTTGGAAGATCACTTCTGCGGGAAGCTGCTCGGCCTGCCGATGGGCTGCGACGTCTGCTATACGAACCATGCCGAGGCGGACGATGACGACATGGACGCCATATTGACGATGTTGGCGGCAGCAGGTGTGAATTACATTATGGGAGTTCCGGGCGCTGACGACATTATGTTGAATTACCAGAGCAGCTCTTTCCATGATGCGTTGTATCTGCGATCCGTTTTTGGCCTGCGGCCTGCGCCGGAGTTTGAAGAATGGCTCACGCGGCGGCCTGCGTTGCCTGAAATGGCGGCGCTACTCGAAGCTTGATGTGAAGCTGAGCGATTACACGACGGCGCGGGTTGGGCTTGGCATTACGGGCGAGAGTCTGTCCACGGAAGCTTTGTTGGATTTTCGTTTGGCGCATGCACGTGCCAGGGATGCGGTGCATTTTCCTCTGAATGCAGAGGCGCTGGCAGGAGAAATGGCTGCCTGCGGGTGGCCGGCGTTGGTGTTGCGGAGCGCGGCGGCGAATCGCGCTGAGTATTTGCGCAATCCGAACAAAGGGCGGCGGCTGAGCGAGGAGTCGGCCAAAATGGTCGCGGGCTCAGGCTCGACCGCGATCATAATCGCCGATGGCTTGTCGGCGCTTGCGGTTCACCGGCATGCGATTCCGTTATTGAAGGAATTCGCGCCCGACGCACAGCATTCGTTTTGGATTGTCCAGCAGGGGCGCGTGGCGGTGGGGGATCAGATTGGCGAGATTCTGCGGGCGGATTTGTCGATCGTCATTTTGGGTGAGAGGCCTGGCTTGAGCACGCCCGATAGCTTAGGAATCTATCTGACTTGGAGCCCCCGCGTGGGACGCAGCGACGCGGAGCGAAATTGCATTTCGAATATTCACCGGCATGGGCTTTCGTATGCGGAGGCGGCGCATAAGCTGGCCTTCCTGGTGAACGAGGCGAGGAAACGGAGATTGACGGGCGTGGCGCTGAAGGAGATGGCGGGTACTTTGATCGGCGCGACTGGGTCGCAGGGGATTTGACGGCTCTTTCCATCAAAGGCTCCGATATGATGCATAAGAACTCTTCCTATGAATCGACGCACCTTCGTTAAAACAAGCAGCGCCCTTGCGGCCATGGCGGGCGGCGCATTGGGCGACGCGAGTTCGCCGCGCAAAATCCGCAAAGCCATTATGTACGCCACGATCGAGATCAAGGCCAGCGTGCTCGAACAATTCAAGGCCGTGAAGGCGGCCGGGTTCGACGGTGTGGAACCGATGAGCCACATGTCGCAGGCCGAAGTTTTGGATGCCTTCAAAGAAACCGGGATGTCGGCAGCCAGCGTGTGTTGCGCCACGCACTGGAAGAATCCGCTTTCCGATCCGAGCGCGGAGGTGCGTGCCGTCGGCTTGCGCGGTTTGGAGCAGGCGCTGCAGGACGCCAAAGCGTATGGCGCCACGTCGGTGTTGTTAGTGCCGGCGGTGGTGAGTAAGCAGGTCTCTTATAAAGACGCCTATGTCCGGTCGCAAATCGAGATCCGCAAAGCGCTGCCGATGGCGCAGGAATTGGGCGTGAAGATTGCGGTGGAAAATGTTTGGAACCATTTTCTGCTGAGTCCGCTCGAAGCGGCGCGCTACATCGACGAGTTCGAAAGCCCCGCCATTGGCTGGCATTTCGATGTTGGCAACGAGATTACCTTCGGCTGGCCGGATCAATGGATTCGCATCTTGGGCGCACGGATACAGAAGCTGCACATCAAGGAATACAGTCTCGCCAAACGCGATAAAACGGGGCCTTCGTCGGGTTTCGACGTGAAGTTTCTGGAGGGGAGCAACGATTGGCCGGCCATCATGAAAGCGTTGGATGAAGTTGGCTATCAGGGCTGGGGCATAGCCGAACAGCCGGGCGCGGATTCGCCGGAAGGACTCAAAGATCTGTCGGACCGCATGACGAAGATTTTCGCCAGCTAACCGGCGGTGACGATCTGGTGGACGGCGGCGAGGAAGCCGGAGAGAACGGTATCTTCGTCGATAAAAGGCACGCACTGGCGAATCTGGTCGTAGACCGGCTGCGTGCCCTTCCCGAGGCGCGTATTGGCGCCGAGAACGCGCCGGCGGAAATCGATGCCTTGCGCTGCGGCCATGAGTTCGATCGCCAGAATGTGTTCGACGTTTGCCGACACTTGGCGCAGCTTGAGGCCGGCAGTGCAGCCCATGCTGACGTGATCTTCGACGTTGGCTGAAGTGGGGATGGTATCGACGCTCGCCGGATGAGAGAGCACTTTGTTTTCGGTGGCAAGAGCGGCGGCAGTGTATTGCAGAATCATGAAGCCCGAATTCAAGCCGCCGTTCACGGCGAGAAACGCCGGCAGGGTTTGCGTATTGGACGCTTCGTCGGTAAGGCGCATGATGCGCCGTTCTGAAATGTTGCCGAGTTCGCTCATCGCAATGGCAAGATAATCCATGGCAATGGCGAGCGGCTCACCGTGAAAGTTGCCGCCGGAAAGGACTTCGATTTTGTCGCCATCGCAGAAGATAAGCGGATTATCGGTAACGGCGTTCAGCTCGATTTCAAACACCCAGCGGCAGTAGGCAATGGCATCGCGAGCGGCGCCATGAACTTGCGGAATGCAACGCAACGTGTAGGCGTCTTGTACGTTCGCCGAAGAACTGGAGCGGACGAACTCACTGCCGGCCAGCAGAGCGCGCAGCCCAGCGGCGCATTCCATCTGGCGCGGGAACGGGCGCAGCAAGTGAATGCGCTCATCGAAGGCGAGCGGTGTGCCATGCAGGGCTTCCAGGCTGAGACAGCCCGCGATGTCGGCGATGCGGCTGATGCGTTCGGCGCGAACGGTCTCGAGCACGCCGAGTGCACACATCACCGCGGTGCCGTTCGTCAGAGCCAGACCTTCTTTGGCGGCCAGCGTAAGCGGCTGAAGACCGGCGCGCTCGAACGCTTCTTTCGCCGAGAGAATTTCACCTCGATATTCGGCCGTGCCTTCGCCGATCAGAGGGAGGCTCATGTGCGCGAGCGGAGCCAGATCGCCGCTCGCCCCCAGAGATCCTTTGCTCGGGATGACGGGGTGAATGCCGGCGTTCAGCATATCCAACAAGAGTTCGAGAGTTGCGAGACGGATGCCGGAGAAGCCACGCGCCAGCGTGTTGGCGCGGATGAGCATAATGGCGCGCGTGGTGGCTCGATCAAACGGCTCGCCGACACCAACGGCATGGCTCACTAAGATGTTGCGCTGGAGCTTTTCGACTTGATCGAGCGGGATGACGCGATCTTTGAAGGCGCCGAAACCGGTGGTGATGCCGTAAGCAACGCAGCCTTCGCGGAGCATGGTTTGGACGGCTTGGGCCGCGCGCTCGACCTGAGCGCGGGCGGAATCGGATAGAGCGACAAGCGGCTGGCCGGGTGCACTGTTGGCGACCTCGACCACCTGCGCGATGGTCAGGTGTTCGCCATCGAGAAGCAATTGCGGAATCAAACGGGGAATCCTTTTAAAGAAAAACGCGACGTTTTGATGATAGCTGGCACGCGATACTACAAGTAGTGTCTAGCACGACGACGGGAATTCTCGTCCCACCCCATATCTCCGCATTAAAGGCTTATGAACCGGGCCTCAGCAGCGAAGAAATCAAGCGGCGCTATGGCCTGGAACGGGTGGTAAAACTCGCCTCGAATGAAAATCCCTTGGGCTCGTCGCCGCAAGCGGTGCAACGGGCGCGAGAGGCGCTGACGAGTTTAGCGCGTTATCCTACCGGTGGTTTGGCCTTGCGGCGCAAGTTGGCCGAGCTCTACAGCGTGAGCGTTGACAACGTGATTGCCGGATCGGGCAGTGAGGGGATCATTTCCAACATTGTGCGCACGTTTCTGAGCGATGAGGATGAGGTGCTGACAACCGACGCGGCGTTCCTCGGGTTTCAGGTGCTGGCACGAGGACGCGGCGTGGCATACCGCACGGTGCCTTACCGCAACTGGCATTACGATTTGACCGCGCTGGCCGACGCTATCAATCCCAAGACCAAACTCGTTTATCTGGCTAACCCGAACAATCCGACGGGCACATTTTTCACCCGGCAGGCTTTCGAGCAGTTCCACAAACGCGTTCCGGAGCGCGTGCTGATTCTGTTGGACGAGGCGTACTATGAGTTCGGCGTGGTGGAGCAATCTTATCCCGACTCCATGCATTACCGTTTCGACAACGTGATTACGCTGCGCACGTTTTCGAAGGCTTACGGCTTGGCCGGGGCGCGCGTGGGCTACGGATTTGCGCATGACGACCTGATCTCCGTGCTGTTGAAAGTGAAACTGCCCTTTGAGCCGAGCGGTCCATCGGAAGCGGCCGCGTTGGGCGCTCTCGAAGACCGCGAGTTTATGCTGCGCTCGGTCGCTAATAACGCCAGGGGGCTGGCCTATCTGACACGGAGCCTGCGCGAGATGGGTTTCGACGTGGTGCCTTCGGCGGGCAACTTTGTGATGATCGTGCTGCACGACGAGCAGCAGGCGAAGGCTATGTTTCAAAGCCTGTTGGAACGCGGTGTGATTATCCGTCCACTGACGACCACGGGACTGCCGAATTGCCTGCGGATATCGGTGGGAACGCCGGAAGAGAACGAATTTTTCATACAAACGCTGAGCCTGGTGACGGGCACGGGCAACTGAGCGCGTGTGGACGCAGTTTGGGTGTACTCGCTGGAAAGACGGCTTAGAGGGCAGCGGAACACTTGCTTACGCGCGTGGTTCGGAACGCAGTTTTGCCACGCGGGCATGCAGCGCATTCCGCCTGCGTCGGCGCCGCGTCTGGTAGGAAGCGCCAACACGGGCAAGCTAGTGGCCAACACGCCACTTCCCGTAGGCAAGGTACACATTGCCCTCGAGTTTGTTCCCGATGCCGGCAAAACGATGCAAACTCCGCCGGGTCTGGTCCCTCAGCCGCGGCCGGCGCCGGGTATCGCCAAACTCTGGATCAACGGGACGCCAGCCGGATCGGGAGCGATCGCCGGGTTTGGGGGCCAACGCCGAGAGTCCGGATATCGGAGCCGACTTGAGATCTCCCGTGACGCCCAACTATGCCAGCCCGTTCACATTTTCGGGCAAAGTCGACACGGTTACGGTGGATTTGAAGAATTGAAGACCTTGCCTTTGTGAACCGCTGGTGGGTCGAACGACCCAGACTAGGGCGCGGCCAGGAGGCCGCGCGGCCGCGCATGGCGCCGCCCCACGAACGGGAGGCCCATGAGCACTCCCTGACGGTGGTAAACCAGCTTCAGGCTGCAGGCAGCCAGATTGTAAAGATCGAGCCTATGCCTGGAGTGCTCTCCGCGTGGATCTGGCCGCCGTGTTTCTCGACGATCACACGCGCGATGGAGAGACCCAATCCCGCACCGCCGGTCTGGCGGGAGCGGTCTTTCGACACCCGGTAGAAGCGCTCGAAGATCAAAGGCAAGTCGTCGGGTCCAATCCCCGGGCCGGTATCCGAAACGGTGACGCAAGCTTGCGCGCCGCCGTGAACCGCTATGCGGATCTCACCTCGATCGGGAGTGAACTTGATGGCGTTGTCCAACAAAGTACAGATGGCGCGGCGCAGGGCATCGGCATCGCCCTCAATCAACCAGGGTACGGAGGCATCAAGGAATAGCTGCAGATCTTTGGCATCCGCCATGACACGCATCTCATCGAAGGCGGTGCGAGCCACCTCCGACAGATCGATGCGCTGAAGTTCGAGCCCGGTTTTGCCGGCGTCATAGCGCGCCAGAGTCAGCAAGTCCGCAATCAACTGCGCCATACGTTCGGTCTCCGCCGTGACGGTGCTCCAGGAGCGGACATGCTCTTCCATGGTTCTCGGGCGGGTGCGCATCAGCTCAGCGGTGGTCTGGATAATGGCCACCGGTGTTCGCAACTCATGCGAGGCGTCGGCGGTAAATTCGGTGATTCGATTGAAAGATCCCTCCAGGCGCGTCAACATAGCGTTGAGCACGCCCGACAAGCGATCTAATTCATCTCCAACTCCCCGGACGGGCAGGCGGGTGGAAAGTGCGTAGGCGCCGATTTGCGCCGCAGCGCGGGAGATCGCGTCCACGGGCTGGAGGGCGCGGCCACTCATCCAGTAACCGCCTAACGATGCGAGCACCAGGAGCAATGGGCTGCCTAAAGCGATCAACCAAAGGAAGCCGCTTTTCACTTCTTCGAATTCATCGATTGGGAGGCCAATCTCGACCGTGCCGACTTTCACCGGAGCCGTGAGAACGCGAAACAGGTCGCGCCTAAAACGGATTGTCGTGAACCGGCCACTGGCAGGCAGAGTACCGGTTTCCAGAACTAGCGGCGGCCAGTACTCTGTGGCCGGGGTGCGAAAGAGCCACCTGCCGTGTGGATCGGAGATGCGGATGTTGTCGGTGGATTGACTCAGTAATGTCTCCTCGCGAAACTCCTCCTCGAGATGCAGAAGATCGTCCGCGGAAAAGCCATCGATGTAATGCCGGACTTCGGCCAAACGCCTATGCAACTCGTGGTCGGCGGTCTCTTGAATGCTGTCTCCCAGCGCGATCCAAACGCCAATGCCAATCAGGGCAAAGGTTAAAGCAAGGACCGCTGTATAGGAAGCGGCCAGCCGGAACCTTATGGATCGCGCGCGTTTCATAAGTATAGGCGCGGCCAAGAGGCGGCAGGCTGAAGCCGGCCCCACCTAACGCACTTAGTCACGCAGAATATATCCGAAGCCTCTGACGGTGTGAATCAAGCGCTTGTCGATTTCATTGTCCACTTTCTCACGGAGGAGTTTGATGTAAACGTCTACGGTGTTCGAGGCGACGTCTTCGTCAAATCCCCAGACAGCTTCAATGATGGAAGCGCGCGAGACAGCGCGGTTGGCGCGCCGCATGAGTAACTCGAGCAGTCTGAATTCGGTGGGCGTCAGCGCAATCTTTTTCCCATTTCTTGAGACTTCTCTGGCGGCGGGGTCCAAATAAAGATCACCCGCGCGCAAGCCTTGGACAGGAGGCTGCGAGGCGCGCCTTGCAATCGCGCGCAGCCGGGCCAGCAATACACTCAGGGCGAAAGGCTTGACAAGATAATCGTCCGCGCCGGCATCCAGACCATGCACGATGTCTTGGGCCGCATCGCGCGCAGTCAGCATGAGGATGGGCGTCGGATTTTTTGCGGCTCTCAGCCGGCGCGCGACTTCAAAGCCGTTGACGCGAGGCATCATGACATCCAGAACAATGGCGTCGAAAGCGCTCGTGGCGACGGCGGCCAGCGCTTCTTCGCCGTCGCGCGCTAGAGTGACGGTGTGATTCTGCTCCTCGAGACCTTGCCTCAGCAGATCGCCCATCGCCTTTTCATCTTCGGCTACCAGTATCCACACACGAACCGACCACTTTCTCCGTTAGCGACTGGGGAATTGATCTGTTTCAGCCCGCGGAGTTTTCAAAACATCCGCATCGGCTTGAACACCACCACCCCTAACGGTGGAATAATCAATTCCGCCGAGGCTGGCCTGCCATGCGACGGCCGCGCTTCCACGTTCACCACGCCGCCGTTGCCCATATTGCTGCCGCCGAACATCTCGGCGTCGGAGTTAAAGATCTCCCGATAGAGCCCAGCTTCCGGAAAGCCCAGGCGATAAGCTTTGTGCGGCAGGGGCGTAAAGTTGCAGACGAATACCAAGTGATCCTCAGGCCGTTTTGCGCGCCGCACAAACGACACGATCGAATTATCCGCGTCGTGAAAATCGATCCACTCAAACCCCGTATGTTGGAAATCCACCTCGTAAAGAGCCGGCTCGCTGCGGTACATGCCGTTCAGGGCCGCGCAAAATGTTTGGAAGCGGCGATGAATTTCGTGGTCTAGCAGCCACCACTCCACCTGTCCTTCCGAATTCCATTCGGCGGTTTGGCCGATCTCGGTTCCCATAAAAACCAGCTTCTTGCCCGGGTGGCCCCACATATAGCTCAGGAAGGCGCGCGCGTTAGCGAAGCGTTGCCATTCGTCTCCCGGCATCTTATCCAGGAGCGCCCGTTTGCCGTAGACCACTTCGTCGTGGGAAATCGGCAGCACAAAGTTTTCGGTAAACGCATAGATCATGCTGAACGTAATGTCGTTCTGATGAAACCTGCGATAAATGGGGTCGCGGCTGAAATAGCCGAGCATGTCGTGCATCCAACCCATGTTCCACTTGAAGGTGAAGCCCAAGCCGTTGAGATAGACGGGCCGCGAAACGCCGGTGAACGAAGTGGATTCTTCCGCCGCCGTGATCGCGCCTGGCACCTGGTGAGTCAGTTCATTCACTTTACGCAGAAAGCTGATGGCTTCCAGATTTTCATTGCCGCCGTAGGCATTGGGAATCCATTCGCCGGCCTTGCGCGAGTAATCCAGATACAGCATCGACGCCACGGCATCCACGCGTAACCCGTCAATGTGATACTTTTTCAGCCAGAACAGCGCGTTCGAAATCAGGAACGAGCGGACTTCGTTGCGTCCGAAGTTGAAGATCAGGGTGCCCCAATCGCGATGCTCGCCCAGGCGCGAATCGGCATGCTCATAGAGAGCGGTCCCGTCGAAGAACGCCAGCCCGTGAGCGTCTTTCGGGAAGTGCGCCGGCACCCAATCGACAATGACGCCGATACCCGCTTGATGGCAGCGGTCGACGAACTGCATAAAGTCCAGATGCGAGCCATAGCGCGAGGTGGGTGCGAAATAGCCGGTCACCTGGTAGCCCCAGGAAGGCGAGTAGGGATGCTCGGCAATCGGCATTAGTTCGATATGCGTGTAGCCCATCTTTTTGACGTACGGGATCAGCTTGTCGGCCAGCTCGAGGTAGCTCAGAGGGCGGTTGTGCTCCGCTCTCACCCATGAGCCCGCGTGCACTTCGTAGACCGACATCGGGCTTTCCAGGGGTTTGGCCACGGCGCGCTGCTGCATCCACTCGGCATCGTGCCATTCGTACGTCATGTCAACGACGATGGATGCCGATTTAGGCGGTGTCTCCATCAAGAAACCGTAGGGATCGGATTTCATCTGGCTATAGCCGACGAAGCGCGATTTCACGGCGTATTTATAAGGCGCGCCGGCAGTTACTCCCGGTATGAAGATTTCCCAAACTCCGCCAGTGCGCGCCCGCATGGCATGGCGGCGCGTGTCCCACCCGTTGAAGTCGCCCACGACGCTGACAATGATGGCGTTGGGCGCCCAGACGGCGAAGCGGGTGCCGGCGACACCGTTCAGAGTGATCAGATGAGCGCCAAAAGCGTTGTACCCTTCGTAGTTGGTCCCTTCGGAATGCAGATGCAGATCGAAGTCGCTCAACGCGGTCGGAAAACGATAGGGATCTTCCATGTCGCTGATGTTGCCCTGGCGGTCGGTGACGCGCAGTTTGTAGGCGCCGGGTTCGGCATCCAGCGCGGCAGTGAAGAGCCCGCCGGGGTGGGTGCGTTCCATGGGAATTGTGGCACCGCCCAACAGGATCGCTGCCTCGGTGGCCTGGGGTAGAAAGGCGCGGATGACCCATTCGGTCTTTTTCTCGCGCTCCACCATATGTGGGCCCAGCAGCGCAAACGGATCACCGTGATAACCGCCGGTAATGGCTTCCATCTCTTGAACAGTCATGGCACGTTTATTATTACAACAAGCGTCTCAGCGTCCGCATGCATTCACTACGGGACTTCATTCAATCTTTAGACAAGGCTGAGTTGCACCTGCATCTGGAAGGTTCGGTCGAGCCTGAGACCATCCGCGAACTTGACGGCAGGCTCACATTGGACGAAATCCGCAGCGAAATGCAACATGACGATTTTGCCGGTTTCTTGAAAGCCTATGTCTGGGTGACTCGCAAGCTCGATTCGCCTTCGGCTTATGCGCTGGCGACGAGGCGATTGCTGGAGAGTCTCGCAGCCCAGAATGTGGGCTATGCGGAGATTACGTTGTCGGCGGGCGTCATTCTCTGGAAGGAGCAGAATCTGGAGGCCATCTTCAGGGCGAGCCAGCGCGCGGCGCAGGATTTCGCCTCCGTGAAGGTGGCTTGGATCTTCGACGCCATCCGGCAATTTGGAACTGAACCGGCAGCGCGCGTATTCGCGGCGGCAAAAGAGATGCGGGGCGAAGGAGTGGTGGCGATCGGCATTGGCGGCGACGAAGCGCGGGGTCCGGCCACTTGGTTCCAACAACTTTATGGCGAAGCGCGCGAGGCTGGTTTGCGCCTCACCTGCCACGCCGGAGAAGTGACAGGGCCGGAAAGCGTTTGGGAGGCCCTGGAGATTGGGGCTGAGCGGGTGGGGCATGGTATTCGCGCGATTGAGGACGCTCGTTTGTTAGAGGTTTTGCGCGAAAAAGACGTACCTTTGGAAGTTTGCCCTTCGAGTAACGTCTCGACACGCGCGGTTGCCGACTTAGCGGCCCACCCACTGCGGCGCTTGTGGGACGCGGGCGTACCGCTGGTACTCGGTACGGACGATCCGGCGCTCTTCAAAACGAATTTGCCGCAGGAGTATGAACTCGCGGCCGAAGCTTTTGGATTTAACCGCGAGGAGCTCAAGCAACTGGCGGCCAACAGCCTGCACTACGCGTTCCGCTAACCGCGAGCTTGTCCCACGCGTTCTTCCAGCAACAAACGGATGAGCGCTTCCAGTTCGCGGATGCGGTCGGTGATCTGTTCCAGGTCCGCCGGTTCGGATTCGCCGCAGGCGGCCACCCGGCCATGTTCCAGGGCGCCCAATTCCTCGTTGCGCGCCTTGACGACCTTGCCTGGTATCCCAACGACAGTTGCGCCCGCCGGCACTGAGTGGACGACCACCGAACCCGCACCCACTTTCACGTCCGGCCCAAGCTCGATATTGCCTAGAATCGCCGCGCCCGCCCCAATGACTACGCGGTCGCCGATGGTAGGATGCCGCTTGCCGCGTTCTCCGCCGGTGCCGCCTAGCGTCACACCCTGGTAGAGCAGAACATCGTCGCCGATTTCGGCCGTTTCGCCGATGACCACGCCAAAACCATGGTCGATGAACAGCCGCTGGCCAATTTTCGCGCCCGGATGAATTTCGATTCCCGTGAGCAACCGGGAGATGTGCGACACGAGGCGCGCCAACACGTACAAACGGCGCCCATATAGCCAATGCGCCAGCTTGTGACCGATGACCGCGTGCAGACCGGGATAACAGAGCAAGATTTCCAGGCTGCTTTTTGCCGCCGGGTCTTCCCGTTTGATGGTCTGAATGTGCTCACTTAGCGACATAAACGCCTATAACTATTGTCCAATATCAAAACTTAACGCCCGAAAACTAGCAGATGCGGGCGGTTCGGCCGAAGATGCTACATCTTAAGGGTGGCGACAGAGCGGCTTTACTATACCGACCCCTATTTAGCTGAATTTGAGGCGCAGGCGGTCGAGGTGTCGTCCGACGGGCGGCGAATCTATCTGGATCGGACCGCCTTTTATCCGACTTCGGGCGGACAACCGCATGATTTAGGGTGGCTGGGCGACCGGGCAGTAGTGGACGTGATCGATGAAGACGACCGCATCGCCCATATGACCGTTGACCCTATGGAGGCCGGGCCAATCACGGGCAAGATTCACTGGCCGCGGCGTTACGACCACATGCAGCAGCATACCGGCCAGCATCTGCTGTCGGCGGTTTTCAGCAAGCTATTCGGCTTTCCGACGCTTAGCTTTCATATGGGCGATGAAGTTTCGACGATTGAACTGGGAACGAAAGAGCTCACGGATACGCAGATTGACGAGGCGGAATTGTGCGCCAACGACGAGGCGCGCAGTGCGCGGCGGGTTCATATCGGCTTTGAAGAGGCGGAGCACGTGGAAGGCTTGCGGAAGCAGAGCCAGCGCTCCGGAACGCTGCGGATTATCGAGATTGAAGGGATCGATAAAAGCGCCTGCGGTGGCACCCACGTGCGGACGCTGGCGGAAACGCTTCCGCTGCAGATTCGCAAGCTGGAGAAAGTGCGCGGCCATGCGCGTGTGGAGTTTGTTTGCGGTCGGCGGGCGACGCAACGGGCTAAACAGGATTACCGGGCAGCGCAAGAGCTGGTGAAGCTAAGCGCCGCGCCCATTGACAGGTTGCCAGAAGTTTTCGCAGCGTTGAAACAGCGGCTCGCCGGCGCTGAAAAGGAACGGCAGCGTCTAGCGGAAAGTTTGGCACTGCGCGAGGGCGCTGAACTCTACCGGGCGACCACGCCAGCGGCGGACGGTTTGCGGCGCGCGTTTTGGAAGGTGGAGGGGATAGACGAAACGGTCCGCGGCAAGGCTTTGGCCTATGCCGCAGGCGGCCGTTCGCTGGTTCTGGTACTGAGCGCAAAAGATGCCTTGATCGCTTGTTCCAGCGATGCGGGCATCGATGCCGGAGCGGTTCTGAAACAAACGCTGGCCGGATTTGGCGGAAAGGGCGGAGGCTCGACAACGCTTGCGCAGGGAGGTGTTCCGGATGGCGAATGTGCGCTGGCGTTAGCCAGGGAATTGGGTATGCGTTAGGCCGACTTGCTGGGGAATTTGCGGAACTGCGACCTTTTCCACTGCCAGCGCGAAGCTACCGATAGCGAGCACTACGAAGAGCGCGCCAAGCAGCGCGGAACGCGTTACCGCACTGGGCGCTTGCGCTAGTTCGCGCCAAACGCTGAAGCCGAGAACAACGGCCAGCACGCCCGCGCCGAGCGCCGCCGCACTGAGCGCCCCGGAAGATGGCTGGGCATCGGCCGGGAAGGCATTAGGCAGAGAAAGCAGCAGAATGCCCGCTGCACACAAGGCGCCCCCAACAAGGCCCAGCACATGCTGGGTAACCTTGCCGCGCAGGTAGGCGCTTAGGCCGATACTGCCGCCTTGAACCGGCATGTTCATGAAATACAGACTCAGGAAGAGCGTGGCGGTCAGCAGCCCTGCCGCAAAAAGAACCAACCCGGCATAGGCGCCCATACCGAATTGGCCGAAGACAGACGAGCGAAACGGCGTAAACACACCGCCCAAAGCGAGTCCCCCTAGGATGGCCACGATAATGCCCTTGCTTGAATTTTTCATACCGGCTGCCTCCTGCTTTGTTTTGCTGACGCGGCCGCTCGCGGACTTTCTGACAGTCACCGGGAGGCCGGCGGCGGGTAGCGTGGCTTCGCCTTTACTTGCGCCAAGGGATGGCACGATAATCGCCAGCAAGGCAGCTACGATGGCTACGCCCAGCAACAAGGCCCGGTCGCCGTTGAACTCGACGGCAGCCAGCATGAGCAAAGCGGAGGCAGTGGCTATGGCGTAGGCGAAGGATAGGCCAAGCAATGCGACGGCCGCGAGCAATAACATGTTGCCAAACGCGAACAAACAACCCGCGCCGAATGCTACCGCCTGGTTTGTCCGCGAAGCCAGCATTAAATTTTCACTGAAGCCGAGATCGGAGCCGGCGCTGCCAAGGGTATATGAGGACAACAGGGCAAACGCTAAAGCGCCGAAAGCAAAATCAAAAGAAAAGAGTTCGAAACGCCAGCGGTTACCGGCCATTTTGAATGTGCTCGACCAGAGCCCAAGAAACAAGAACGCCAGAACGATCAGCACTTGGGCTGAAAAGGAAGTCGTAGGAATCGCCAAAGTCTAAGTTGTCCAGTCTATGCCGGCCGCCTGGGAACTTACTGGCGGCAACAATTCTGCATGGAGACTAGTTTAGTAGGTGTGGCGGCGGGTTCGGGGCCGAAATAGTTTTGAGCGGCCAGGTTTCGGTAAACGCTACCTGCCACTTGCGCCGCGATGGGGCCGGCCACTCCTCGTCCGCCCGTCAGTAGAACGACGACGACAACCCGGTTCTTACCCACTTCGTTGTAAGACCCAAACCAGCCCAAATGAACGCCGGGCTGGGCGGTATCGGTGCAAGTGCCGGTCTTCCCGAGAACCGGGTCGGTCTGATCGAAAACCGCTCGGCGCGCGGTGCCGTATTCAACGGCGCCCATCATGCCCGGCCTAATGGCGGGGATGTAGCGGGCAATATCGAGTTCGCGCCGCACGCGTGGCACAAAATGTTGCGCGTCATTCTGATTCTTCGGGTACTGCAGATAGTACATCGTGCCGCCGTTGGCAACAGCGGTGACAATACTCGTGAGTTCCAAGGGAGTGAGACGGATTCCATCGCCAAAACTCGTCATCATGCCTACGCCCGTCTTAGGCGGTTCCGTTGCCAAATAGCCTGGCTCTTCGCCGGGAATGTCCAAGCCCGCTTTTTCGCCGAGACCGAACAGTTTGGAATACGCCTCCACCCGCTCAAAACCGAGTTCCTCGCCGAGACGGGCAAAGTAGCTGTTTACCGATCGGGCCAACGCCGTGGTCATATCAAGCGAATAGCGCCGCGATAACTTGACGCGTGTATCGGCGTTCACGATCGATTCGCGCAGTGCCGCAAAAGAGACAATGACCTTGACAGTCGAGCAGGGCTGGAAAGCGCCCTTCAGCGCCAGCTTTTGGTTCACGATGGAAAGGATCCGACCGGTTTCCGGGTCGGATACGACGACAGTGCCGTTGTAGCGGCCCAAGGCATCGGCCGCAGCTTTGCGGACCACCAAATCGTCGCCCTCAATGCTGTCCCCGATCGTCGAATCAGCAAACGTTGGCTCAGTCCAGGGATTAAAAAAGACACGGTGACGGCGGCGGGACGTTCGAGTCAAAAGGACACCAGCGCGCGCACGCGGATAGGAGGCTACTCGCAGGTGAGCGGATTTCTTGCTGCCCACCCTTCTATGAACGACGTGCCGTTTCGCCGGCGAAGCGGACGCAGTCGCGGCTGCCGAAGCCCCGACCGGGCGGACGAAGAAACAAGCCGCGAGTAGGAAAATCGCGGAGAGAAACCGGGCGGTCTCTCGTTGGATCGTTTTGCGGCCCCGTTGTTCAAAATTGAATTGCAGCATTCGAAACAATCGATCCTCCCTGACGATTCCCCATTCAGTGCATCGCCAAGGGACTCAGCTAACCATCCACACACTATACCGAAACAACTCTGAGGCTTTAGTGCCTATACCTCAATCAACGTTACTTATATGATAAGAGAATTCTCACGCGCCCGTCAATTGTACGGGGAAACGCTAGTTTAAACTTTCTTCATATTCCCAGGAACCATCCCAACTGCCATAACGGCCTAGGCGGCAGTCCAACCACCATCAATCGTTACTACAGACCCATTCATAAAATCGGCTGCCGACGAGCAAATATATAGGGCTAAGTGCGCAATTTCATCAGGCCGGCCCAACCTTCCTAGCGGCTGCCGCTGATTTAGTTCCGCGCGCACCTTCTCTTTCTCATTTCGATGATATTTTTCCAGATAAGCTTCGACGAAGGGGGAGTCTACGGTTCCGGGAGCGATGCAATTCACCCGAATCTCTATTGGGTAATCCACGGCAAGCTGGCGCGTGAGTGCAGTGATAGCCCCCTTCGTGGCGCAATAGGCGAAGCGGCGCTTCACGCCAACCAGGCCGGCCACCGAGCCCATATTGAGGACCGACCCACGTACCTTTTTGAGCAGCGGTAGGGCCGCTTTGGTCATCAGAAACGTACCTTCCACGTTTACGCGAAACAGGCGCTGGAAATCGGTCAAGTCCGTCTCTTCCGCGTTCCCGACCATTCCGACGCCGGCGCAGTTAAACAGAATGTCGAGCGCCGGAATTGCCGAGAACAACTGCTGCACTTCGGCCTCATCGGTGATGTCGCAGCGGTGAGGCGAGGCACCAGGCAGTTCGCGGGCGAGGCTCGCGGCGCGCGCGAGGTCGATATCGACGATTATGACGCGGGCGCCGGCTTCGGCAAACACGCGGGCCGTGGCCTCGCCGATGCCGCTGGCGCCGCCCGTGATGAGCGCGATTTTGCCATCTAAACGAAAAGGATCTGACATGTCTACAGGTTAATCGCAGTTGTTAAGCTGTCTGGTACACCTGGGTCCGATTTCAACAGCAAGGCGCTTCGTGCGGCTCATCCCGTTCGTCGTGCAACCGGCAACGCTGCAGTGAAAATCCGCTCGTTCGAAATCTGGATGATTGACGGCGGCCGGCCTTGGGGAGCGACTTGTCATCGGTGGCTTCGGCAACAAGATCGCCAACGTCGGTACCGAATAATGCCGTCAATTCGGGCATCGTTGTCGGCGTATCTTCGATCACATCGTGCAGAAGTGCGGCGATGGCGAGATTGGAATCGGAGTTGGATAGCGACCGGGCAACTCAGTTCGGCGACTTCGATCAAATGATTGATGTAGGGTTCGCCAGCGATCCCTTTCCGCCTTTGGTTGGCATGTTTCCCGGCGGCGAAATGGACGGCTTCGATGATGCGCTGAACGTCAGCTAGGCCGCCGGGTAGCGTTGGCTCTTTCAACCCTCATTCTTGCACCCTTCGAGATGCTTGTTCCACTCCAGGTGGGCCGAATGCTTACAAACTTACGCAAAGCGATGAGTACCAGGATGGCAGCCCACAACGGGGTATGGAGGCGGCGGCGGGGTCGGGCGGGTGTTGCCTTGCGGTCCCATCGGCACACGGGCATAACCGTATTCGTGGCAAGCCGGTTTCCAACAGACTTTGTCAAAATTCAAGGCTGGTTCGTATTTGGGCGTTCTGGGCGGCTTCCTGTTTGGGAAGCCCGCGAAAGGAGGAATAGAATGGTGCCCACATGTATAAAAACTGAACCAAACTGAAAATCAGCTTACAAAGCTTGCGAAGAATTCCCTTGGAGAACAAGGACTGCTCGAACTTTTCAACCTGGAGAAATGGATCGCCGATTCTCCCGGTGTACTCGGCGAAGATTTGTTGGTGTTGCAGACTGAACATACTCTTCCAAGCAATCTGCGAATTGACATTTTGGCTCTAGACACCAATGCCAACGTAGTCGTAGTTGAACTCAGGCGCGACTGGTCGGGAAGCGACATCGACTGGCAGGCGATAAAATGGCCGTTGAAAGGCGAACATGGCTTTATTGCGGCGCACGTTGCGAGCTGTTCGCGGTCGGACTGCACTTCGGCGAGTTGCGCGGTGTGTTTGGCGAGCTGCCGATTGAGGCGGTTTTCTTGCAGCGCGAGATTGCTGAAGTCTTTGCGGTATGTGCGGTAGATGAGGGCGTCGAGCGCCGCAGCGCGGTTTTGGGGATCTTGTTCATGGGCGCATTCGGCGGCGAACTCGTTGCGGCCGAGAGCATAAAGACCGGATTCGAGGGTGGGGATGCGCAGCAAACGCCAGTAGGTATCGGCCGTGAATGGCGGCCGAAGGGTCAACCCGAAACCGTCCAAGTGCATGATTTCGCCAAGCAGAAAGAGTCCCCTATGGAGTTTACGATCTGGGGCAAAATGCGGGCTGGGTCAGGGTCGGAACCGATCATGACACGTCCGCGTTTGCCGTTGAGAGTATCCGGCGATGGTGGAATATGATGGGTCGAGAGGCGTACCCCGCTGCCCGTCAGCTTCTCATTACCGCGGACAGCGGAGCCAGCAACGGGTCGCGAGTGGGGTTGTGAAAACTGGAGTTGCAGAAACTGGCAGACGAAACCGGGCTGGCGATCTCGGTTTGCCATTTTCCGCCGGGTACCAGCAAATGGAACCGCATCGAGCATCGGCTGTTCTCTTTCATCACGAAGAACTGGCTTGGCAAGCCTCTGGTGAGCCATGAAGTGATCGTCAACCTGATCGCCGCTACCACCACAAAAACCGGACTGCGCGTTCAGAGCCAGTTGGATACCGCTAAATACCCGAAAGGGATCAAGGTCGGCAAGCAGGAGTTTGCTTCCATCCAAATACAGCCAGACACTTTCCATGGCGAATGGAACTATGCTATATCGCCTCGCTCATAATGCTACAGTTATTTTCTTACAATCCCTTAGCGCCCCGCGCAGGCTCAAACGTCAAGCCGGAATTCGCGGGAACCACCGCAAGACGAAAAGCGCGGCCACAGCCGCTCACGCCGTTCCCGCAGCCCGCGACCGGCCCTCTCTCATCGCCAAGAATTCCGGAGCCGCGCCGCAACGTGGAACCTCTTTGCTCGCAATCGCTACCTTGAAAAGCAACTCGAAATAGTTCGGAATCGGCCCCGCGCTGCTCCAGCCCACCTTCCTAAAGATGGGCTCAAGCAATTCATCGCTAGTCAGCAGCCTAGCCATGCCATCCAGCGCCGGGCCATTCTGAACATTTACCAGCGTTTCTACCCTGTCCGGCCCCGCCGAGCGAACAATCAATCCATGTGCGCAGCCGTCAATCTCCAGCCGGTCGCGGTATTCGATTTTTCTCCCTGCCTTGTCAGGCGCCCGATCCTCAAAATGGTCCTGGCTATTGTCAGGTACAAAAAAGTTGGGCTCCAAATGGTCTTCGAGATGCCTCACGACCCAGCTCACCCGTCTGTTACCC
>Ga0302325_10002674_pt1 | contig 42952 bp, 32 predicted proteins | sample Palsa_T0_2_FD_201948 | JGI IMG/M metagenome (GOLD analysis project Ga0302325, IMG submission 201948) | Peat permafrost microbial communities from Stordalen Mire near Abisko, Sweden - Palsa_T0_2 | ecosystem: Environmental > Terrestrial > Soil > Palsa > Peat permafrost | place: Sweden: Abisko... | reverse complement strand
ACTGGGCGAGTTGTTCGAGTACCACATCCCCACGCCCGTTACGGTGCGCCGCAACGAATCCGCCATGCTGCCCTTCCTGCAACAGAAGGTGGATACGCGTAAGCTGCTCATCTACTCCGATCAGTCTTCCACGCATCCCATGGATGCCGCCGAGATTACCAACTCCACTGGCAAGACGCTGGACGGCGGTCCCATCACCGTCTACGACGCGGGCGCCTATGCGGGCGAAGCGCTGGTAGAGACAGTGAAGACCGGCGACAAGCGGCTGATTAGTTACGGCGTGGACCTAGGGACCCGCATCACCACTCAGTGGGACAGCAAGGCCGAACAGATTCGCGAGATCCACGCGCGCCGCGGCATCCTGACCACCCGCAACGCCGTCGTGGAAACCAGCACCTACACGATTCACAATGTCGACCAGAAAGCCAAAACCCTGGTAATCGAGCGCCCGGCGCGCCAGGATTATAACCTGCTGGACCGTAAACCGTCCGAGAAGACCAGCGATGCCTACCGTTTCGAAGTGAAGCTGGCGCCGGGCGCGACGGAGAAGTTCCCGGTGGTTGAAGAGCATGTGTATGAGAGATCTCTTGCAATTACAAGTCTCACGCCCAGCGAGTTATTCACCTATGTGCGCAACAAAGACTTCAGCGACGCCGCGCGCAAGCAGCTTGAACAGATCGCCGGCCTGAAGCAACAGATTGCAGCCGCCGGGCACGAGATACAGAGTCTCGAAAGCCAGATCAACGACGTGATCCGCGACCAGGACCGCCTGCGGCAGAATATCGGCAGCCTCAACCAGGTCAGCGGCCAGCAGCAGCAGGTGCAGGCCTATGCACAGCGGCTGGCCAGCCAGGAATCGCAGCTCGCTTCGCTGCGCGACCGCCGGGCGGAGTTGGACAAGAAGCGGACGGCGCTCGAGTCGGAAGTGAGTAATTCAATCGAGAGCGTGCTGTTCTGAGGATTCCGTGGTGGCCTTCCTCCGCAAATACCCCCACAACATCCAGCCCAGCGCCAGCGCGGCCACCAGCGCCAGAATCATCCAGGTGAAATCGCCCAAAGCCGCGTCCAGCTCCATAACCCGGTCGCTGAAGATCCAGCCCAGAACGATATACAAGGCCGCGCCGAGCGCCTCGCCGAGCACATCCCACAACAAGAACCTCATCCACGGATATGCCGCGATGCCGCTAGTGAAGTTGACCAGCGAACCGAGCGGTGACAGCAGCCAGCGGGTGAGGAAAACGCCCGGTCCTCCCCAACGCCGCACGTGGGCTTCCGCCTTGTCCATCCGCTCGGCGCCGCCCAGCATGCCTCCAAATCGGGAGACCAGCGCGGTACAGCCCCACCGGCCGATGGCGTAGCCGATTTGATCGCCAATCACCGATCCCGTGGTGGCCAGCGCGATGGCCAACCACATGGGCATGACTCCCTGCGCCACCAGCGAGCCCGTAACGACCAGCAGCAAACTGACCGGCAACGGCACCCCTATGGACGCAATCGTCACTACGACAAACAGCGCGGGCGAGCCGTATTGCGCCAGCGCCGCCAGGATCCGCTCGCTCATCAGGGAGCCTTGCCCCCGGGAGGTTCCAGCGAGGGATGCGTGTGACCCGCGCCGGCCAGGGCGCGCTCCAGATCGCGAACCACATCCTCCACCGGCCGATGCTGGTCGCGCGCGATGGTCCGCAAGGGCCGCCGGTCGCGCTGCCCCGGCTCGAGGCCGATAGCATGGAACAGTATGGCGGCAGGCACGTGGTGCGTGTGCGCAATGAACGGCACGCTCATCCAGGGGCGGATCGGCTCATTCTCCGAGTGCAGATGGCGGGCGTGCCGGCCGCCCCTGAACGCGAAAATGAATGTCACTGCGATGGCTACGCAAAAGGCCGCCGCCACAATGAGTAACCTGGATGGCCGCCACACGATTCCATCATAACCGGCGCTCCCGCGCGATAGAATGTGCTTGTGACCAAACCCATCCTCCCACTGATCCTCCTAGCCGCCGGCTGTCTCCCGTCAGGCGCCGCATCGCAAGCCGCGCCGGAGTGGCGGCAACTGTTCAACGGCCACGATCTCACCGGCTGGCAGCACGTCGGGCCCGGCTCCATGACCGTCGAAGATGGACTCATCCGGACGCACGGCGGCATGGGCCTGCTGTGGTGGACCGGCGGCAAGATCTCCGACTCCGTCATCCGGGTGGTTTACAAAATGCGCGACCACAACGACAACTCCGGAGTCTTCATCCGCATTCCCATCCAGCCGCGCGAAGAGTGGATGCCGGTACACTATGGCTACGAAGTTCAGATCGATAACGAGCCCGAGAAATCCCACGAAACCGCCTATCACGCAACCGGCACGCTGTATTCCCAGACCAAAGCGCTGGCGCGCCCGGGTAAACCCGGCCCCGAGTGGAACACCATGGAAATCACGCTGGACGGGCCCCACACCATCGTCTACCTGAACGGCATCAAGGTAACCGATTACACGGAAGGTCAACCCGTGGGTCCCAAGACGTTCAGCTTCGAGCCGCAAAGAGGGCCGCGCCCGCTTGAAGGCTACATCGGCCTGCAGAATCACAGCGACAACGACATCGTCTTCTTTAAGGAAGTAGCCGTCAGGCCGCTGACGAAATAGCGCCTTGTGGCTGGAGCCCGGGCCGGCCTCACGCGCCCGATCCGTGCCGCCCCGCGCCAGCCGCGAATTTCCGCGCGCCGGCGGTAGCTTCGCCACTGCCTAGCACGTCCAGACCGCGCCGGAACTCGTTGCGCATGGCCTCTTCGGTAGAGAGCCCCGCCTGCTCATAACACGAGAGCCGGTCCGACCGCAGGCACGCTTGCGGGAAGCCGGCGAGCGTCCGCGCCAGTTCCAGGGCGCCTTCCAAGGCGTGACCGGATTCCACCAGGCGGTTGGCCAGTCCCATGCGCAAGGCTTCTTCCCCTGAGACGCCGCGCCCGGTCAGGATCAGGTCCAGCGCCTGGCTTTGCCCGATCAGACGCGGCAGCCGGATGGTCCCCAGATCGATCAACGGCACGCCAAACCGCCGGCAGTAGACGCCCAGCGTGGCGCCGCGCGCCATCACGCGCAGGTCGCACCAGAGCGCCAACTCCAATCCACCTGCCACGGCGTGGCCTTCGATGGCGGCGATCACCGGCTTCGAAAGCAGCATGCGCGTGGGACCCATGGGAGCGTCGCCCGCTTCGCTCACCGCGTTGGGCCGCCCCGCCGCGATGGCTTTCAGATCCGCGCCCGCGCAGAAGGTTCCTCCCGCGCCGGTCAGCACGGCCACGTGGAGTGTTTCGTCGGCATCGAAGGATCGGAAGGCGTCCACCAGCGCGGCGGCGGTGGCGGCATCCACGGCGTTGCGCGCCTCCGGCCGGTTGATGGTGACGAGCAGGATGGAATCGCGGCGGCCGATCTCGACGGATGGCATTTGCTCATCTTACACACAACGCTACACCGGTCGCGGTTTAGCAGACTGGAGGCAGCGGTCGGGCATTGCTGGCGGCCGAAGAGCGGGTCACGTCGGGTGATGGAGGACCCGCGCACGGTCGAAAGCCCCGCCGTAAGTTATTGAAAAACAGGCCGGGCGGGCTGGGAGCCTGCCCCACAAGGCTTTCATCACTATCGGTGGGCCGCAGGCCCCATCCCGACAGGCGTGGAGGCCCGCCCCACTTCCCTCTCGTCATACTAAACTAAAGAAACCGTGGGACCGTTGCTTACCGGGCTTGACGCTTATCGCTGAACGCTATACACTAAGGACGTGATTCGTTCCTTCCGGGATGCGGAAACCGAGGAGGTCTTCAACGACGAGCCTTCCAAACGGTTTCAGGCCGTCGAAAGAACGGCCCGCCGCAAGTTGTATCAGCTTCATCAGGCGCGCAGCTTAGGCGATCTTTCGGCGCTCCCTGGGAACCGGCTGGAAGTGCTCAAACGCGATCCGGCCGGGCAATACAGTATCCGGATCAACGACCAGTTCCGCATCTGCTTCGTCTGGGCGGACGGCGATGCACATAGAGTAGAGATCGTGGACTACCATTAAGGACGTAAGAACCTATGCCAACTTCACTAACACCCATTCATCCCGGCGAAACGCTTCGAGAGGATGTGCTTGACCCATTGAACATGAGCGTCAACCAGCTTGCCAAAGCGCTCGGTGTCGATAGCGCGCGCTTGAATGAGATCGTGCGGGGCCGGCGGGGAATCACCGCCGACACCGCGTTGCGCCTGGCCCGATATCTGGGAACCAGCGCGGAGTTTTGGCTGGGCCTGCAACTCGATTACGAGCTTCGGCTGGCCCGGCAAGCCAAGCTAAAGCAGATCGAGCGCGAGGTTCAGCCAAAGACGAATGCCGCCTGAACGCGATCACGCGGAGTAGGATGAGAGCTGGCGGCAGCCCGGTTTGGGGCGGTCGCTGTGGCATATTCCGAAGAGGACTCAGTGCAAGAGAAACCGATCGATGGATCTGCTACCCGATGAGGGCGGCCAGGATCAATGCTTGTAGCACGTTCAAGTCCGCTAATAACAACGAAGAGACGTTCTCATTCGACATGAATGCGAGGAACACTCGGTTGTCCGATCACGATCTGCCCTCAGCGCTGGACGGCTATGCTAAGGTCGTAGACTTCCGCTGTTTCCCCGCGACAGGGTTCGACAAGTGGGCTAGTCGGCGTTGCCAGTCGCGCACGATTAGCGAGAGGTTCGGCTCGTGGAAGAAAGCACTTTCGATCAGAACCCGAAAATGGGCAAGATTGGACGGAAAAAATATCAGGGAAGCCCTACAAGCGAATCTGAGGGATGCTCCGCAAGGCCTGTGAGGCTGTTTCAAGGTTTCATCAGGGGAAAATCACGCGCGAGCAACTGCTCAAAGGCGACCCAGACACCCCGCGAAGGCACGCTATGCCATTGGATGTGCGGTGGAAGCTCCTGAAGCGTGACAACTACCGCTGCGTGAGGTGTGGTAAGAATCCGGCGGCAGATCACTCAGTCACATTGGAAGTTGATCATAAGGTTCCGGCCGCAGAAGGTGGCACAAACGACTTGTCAAATTTGAGGACTCTATGCTATGCGTGCAACCATGGAAAGAGCGGCGATTACGATTAATAGCCAGCCCCAGACTGGATTCCGGCGATGAGGATTTGTTGGCGCCCCGATTACCACCCGGTACGCTCCGCTCAATTTGGGATGAACGCGATTCGCCTGGCAAGCCGCTGCCTGGATTCTGGCCGACTCCTCGCAAACGGTGCAAGGGGTTTGCCAGCACCCAGCACTCCCCTCACCTCCCCCCGCCACACCCGTCATACTAAACTAAAGAAACCGTGGACACTCTTATCGAAACCGGCCTCCCGGCCAAAACCAAAGCCGCGCGCACCGCGCTGGACGCCTGGACGCGCGAGATCGTCGCGTGGCACTTCAGCCCGGAAACCGGCTGTCCGTTCTGGCTGGATTACGCCCGGAAGCTCGACTGGGATCCGCGCACCGAAATCCGCGGCTACGACGATCTGGACCGCCTGGGCTTCTTCCAGGACGAGTGGCTGCGCGGCGGTCCTGTCCGGCGCTGGGTGCCCAAAGCTTATGCCACGCGGCCCATCTATGTTTTCGAGACTGGCGGCAGTACCGGCGTACCGAAGTCGCGCATCAGCATCGACGATTTCCGCATCGACTACGAGGCCTTCAGCGCCACGCTGCCGGACGACGCATTTCCGCGCGGCTCCGACTGGCTGATGCTGGGACCCAGCGGGCCGCGGCGCCTGCGTCTGGCGGTGGAGCATCTGGCGCAATTCCGCGGCGGCATCTGCTTCATGACGGACCTGGATCCGCGCTGGGTGGTGAAGCTGATCAAGCGCGGGAAAATCGAGGAGGCGGAGGCTTACAAGCAACACGTGGTGGAGCAGGGCCTGACGCTGCTGCGCGCGCACGACAATATCCGCTGCATGTTCACCACACCGAAGCTGCTGGAAGCGCTGTGCGAGAAGGTGTCGCTGAAGAAGATGGGCATCCGCGGGGTATTTTGCGGGGGCACGGAAATGACGCCGCAGTTCCACCGGTTCGCCGTCGAGGAATTGCTGGACGGGGTCTACTTCGCGCCCACCTACGGCAACACCCTGATGGGGCTGGCGGTCCACAAACCGCGCGTGGCCGGAGACAGCTACGACATCATCTATTACCCGCCCGCGCCGCGCGCCATGATCGAAGTGGTCGATCCGGACAATCCGGCGCGCGTGGTGGGCTACGGGGAGACGGGCCGCGTGCGCCTGACCACCTTGACGCGCGAATTCTTCATGCCGCGCTTTTTAGAACGGGACGAGGCGGAGCGGGAGCCGTCATATACAGAGTACCCATGGGACGGCGTGCGCAACGTGCGGCCGTTCTCCAGATTCCAGAAGGCGGTGGTGGAGGGCGTTTACTGATGCAGCAAGTGGTGCACATCCCGCTATTGCGGCGCGGCCGGCCGTACCGCAGCCTCGATACGGTGCGCACGCCGCACTACCGCACCGGCGAGGCGTTCGTCGAAACGAGCCAGGCGAACGTGGGGCTGATCCGGCGCGATCTGCTGGACCAGGAGATGGCGCGCGCGATCATGGCGGGCTTCACGACGCAGGAACTCTTCCGCATGTGCGCCCTCGCCGCCGATCTGTTCGCCGCGGCCCCGCTGCCTTTGGGCGACACCACCCAGGCGCCCGAGGATTACGTGCGCCAGGTTTCCGCCACCACGGGATTGCCGCACGTGATGGTGCGGCGGAACATGCACAAGATCCGCACGGTGCTGGCCGAGATGGAAGCGGTGGTTAACGGCCTGACGCGCAACCTGGACTTGCGTGTGCTCGACGCGGGGCACGCCGAAGGCTTGAGCTATTTTCCGCGGGGCGAGTCGCTGGGGGTGGTGCTGCCCAGCAATTCGCCCGGCGTGCATTCGCTCTGGGCGCCGGCGTTCGCGTTGAAGACGCCGCTGGTGCTGAAGCCCGGTGCGGCCGAGCCTTGGACGCCTTACCGCATCATCCAGGCGCTGATCCATGCGGGAGCGCCGCCGGAGGTGTTCGGATACTATCCGGCCGATCACGCGGGCGCGGCCGAGATCCTGCGCCGCTGCGGGCGAGGCATGGTGTTCGGCGATGTGTCGTCCACGCGGCAGTGGCAGGGCGATGCGCGCATCGAGGTGCATGGCCCGGGCTACAGCAAGATCGTGATCGGGGCAGATTGCGCGGACGATTGGGAGCAATACCTGGACGTGATGGTCTCCTCGATCCTGGAGAACTCCGGCCGGTCGTGCATCAATGCTTCGGGCGTGTGGACGCCTGCGCACGCCCCTGAGGTTGCCGAGGCGCTGGCCGCACGGCTGGCCACGGTGGCGCCGCGCGACGAAGCCGACGAGCAAGCCCAGATCGCGCCCTTCGCCAATGCCGCGCTGGCTGAGCGCATCTCGCAAACCATAGACGGCGAACTGGATGGGGAGAGCGCGCGCGACGTAACCGCGGCGCATCGGGGACCCGGAAGCCCGTCGCGCCTGGCGACCTTTCAAGGCTGCGCGTACCTGCTGCCAACCATCGTGTTGTGCGAATCGCCCGCGAGTGCGCTGGCCAACCGTGAATTCCTGTTCCCATTCGCTAGCGTAGTGCCGGTAAGCCAGGACGACATCCCGCGCGCGCTGGGGCCGAGCCTGGTAGTGACCGCGATCACGCACGACCGCAAGCTGATCGCGCGGCTGCTGGCCTCCCCCGATGTGGGCCGCTTGAACCTGGGCGCGATTCCCACGCAGCGTATCAGTTGGGACCAGCCGCACGAAGGCAACTTGTTCGACCATCTCTACGCCCGGCGGGCGTTTCAGTGCGCGGTATGAAGGCCGCATGAAGATACTGGCTTTCACCGCGGGCGCCGCGCAGATGTACTGCGGGAGCTGCATCCGCGACAACGCGCTGGCCGCGGAGCTGAAGAGCCAGGGGCACGACGTCATCCTGCTTCCTATTTATACACCGACGCTGACGGACGAGACCAATGTGGCGGCGCACAAGGTCTTCTTCGGCGGCATCAGCGTGTATCTGGAGCAGCACTCGGGGCTGTTCCGCAAGACGCCCTGGCTGCTGGACAAGCTGTGGGATTCGGAGTGGGCGCTGAAGCTGGCGGCGCGCCGCTCGATACCCGTGAACCCGCGCTTGCTGGGAGAACTGACGGTTTCCATGCTGCGCGGCGAAGACGGGCGGCAGGGCAAAGAGATCCACAAGCTGGCGGCCTGGCTGCGCACCGAGGCGCCGCCCGACATCGTGACGCTGCCGAATTCGCTGTTGATCGGCCTGGCGCAATCCATCCGCGAAGCCGTAGGCCGCCCGATCTGCTGCACGCTGCAGGGCGAGGATCTGTTCCTCAGCCAGCTTCCGGAACCTTACCGCACGCAGGCGCTGGATCTGATCCGGGCCAACGTCGAACACGTGGACGGTTTCGCCGCGGTCAGCGAATACTATGCGGGCTACATGTGCCGATACCTGGGAATTCCCGAACGTAAGATGCACGTGGTGCCGCTGGGCGTGAATCTGAAGGGCTACGACGCATCGCTGCGGCTGCACAGCAATTGCTTCACAGTGGGATACTTCGCGCGGGTGGCGCCGGAGAAGGGCCTGCACGTGCTGGCCGACGCGTACGTGAAGCTGCGGCGCGAGACTGAATTCGGCGGCAGCACGCTGGAAGTCGCCGGCTATCTGGCGCCGGAGCACCGGCTGTACCTGCGCGGCATCGAGCGGCGCATGAAGGCGGCGGGCCTGGACCACGAGTTCCGCTATCGCGGGGTGCTGGACCGGCCGCACAAAATCGACTTCCTGCGCAACCTCGACGTGCTGTCGGTCCCCGCCACCTACGACGAGCCGAAGGGCTTGTTCCTGTTGGAGGCCATGGCCAACGGCGTGCCAGTGGTGGAACCGCGGCGGGGCGGCCTGACGGAGATCGTGGAGAAGACCGGCGGCGGCATTCTGGTGGAGCCCGACGACACGGCGGGTGTGGCGCAGGGTATCTTCTCGCTGTGGAAGGATCCGGTCCTGCTGGAGCGGCTGGGGAAGCGCGGCGTGGAGGGTGTGCGCGAGCATTACAGCGCTGCGCGCATGGCCGCGCGGGCGCTGGAGGTGTACGGGCGATTGCGTCCTAGTGGGGCAGGCTCGCAGGCCGCCCCAGCCCGTTGACTGAGGCCGCCACGGCACCTATCCTGAAGGCGTATGGAAGTCCATTTCACCCCCGAGCAGGAAGCGCAGCTTTCCCAAATTGCCGATCACAATGGCACCGACACGGAACAATTGGTGAAGGATGCCGCCTTGCGGCTGTTGCAGGACGACGCCCGTTTTCGTGGAGGCGTGAAGCCGGGTATCGCCGCCGCCGAGCGCAGCGAGTTCGTGGAGCATGCGGAAGTCTGGGCCAACGTTGAGAAGATATTGCAATACTAATGCGTTTGCGATGGACGGCGCCCGCAGCCCAAGACCTGTACAGCATCACGCGGTACATCCGGCGCGATAATCCCACCGCGGCCCGCGACGTGGCCGAGACCATTTATGACGGCTGAGAGAGCCGCATCGACTCCCCGCATCGCGGACGCAAAGGGAAACAGACCGGCACGTGCGAGTTGGTCTTTTCTCCCCTGCCGTACATAGCGGTCTATCGCGTGACGGAAGGCATAGTCGAAATCCTGGATGTCTGGCATGGCGCATAGGACCGACGCTAACTGCTCTTTATAGCTAGCGACAGCGTCCCGCAAGAAGCTACCGACGGGCAAAGCTGCGGCGCAGGCGGCTCGCGCGTAGTCCTGGCGCGGACCGGCTGGCATGCAAGGTGGATTCAGTTCTTGAAAATCTCTTCCACTGGAACGTCCGCGCCCAGTAATGAGCACGAAATTGACGCCGACAGCCCGTAGTGTTTCGTCACGTCGCCTTCGGTCACAGACACTCGTTTACGTTTTGGATCGACGACCCAGAAACTAATACATCCATTTGCCATGCAGACAGACATTTTCTCAGCGATCTCATCGACCGTGTTGCTTGGTGACAGAACTTCGACGGCCAGATCGGGAGCACCCGTCAAGTATTCGTCATCCGCGACGCTATTGGCGCGTTCGGTGAGCGCAAGACCCACATCGGCTTCCCACACCTCGTACTCCGGCGCCGGACGGAACGACATCTCTTTCGTGACGTACGCCCGATCGCCGGCCATTGACCGAAGCAGGGCCGTCAGGCGGTCCTGGATGCGTTGATGACCCCATTTCGGCGCGGTCATAAGTACGATCTCGCCGTGATGTAACTCATAATGCCCCGCCTTTGGCGGCTGGAGCCGCAAGTATTCCTCGACAGTAACCAGTGCCGTCCCGACAGCCATACAGGGCCTCGATTTTTATGGTAGCCCACTCCGAAGCCGAATGGCCACGCGCGCACGCCCAGGCATGCCCAGGCAGGGCCGCAATCGCGTGCGACAATGTTCGATAGACTCGTTCCAGAGCACTGCGCGCCCCGCCATGTTGGATGTCTCCCAGATCGCCAAAACATACCCGACCCCGCGCGGGCCGCTCTCCATTCTGTCGGGCGTTTCGTTTAGCCTGAAACGCGGCGATGCGGCGGCGATTATGGGCCCTTCGGGCGCGGGCAAGAGCACTCTGCTTTATATCCTCGGCGGGTTGGAGCAGCCCACCTCGGGCACGGTGACGCTGGACGGGCGCAATCCTTTTGCGCTATCCGAGAAGGACCTGGCCGCCTTCCGCAACCAGGCGATCGGCTTCATCTTTCAGGATCATTGTCTGCTGCCGCAGTGTTCGGTGCTCGAGAATGTGCTGGTGCCCACGCTGGTGTCGCACGACGGCGCGGCGCCTGTTGAACGCGCGCGCGATCTGCTGGCACAAGTCGGCCTGAGCGGCCGGCTCGATCATCGCCCCGCCGAGCTTTCCGGCGGCGAGAAGCAGCGCGTGGCGCTGGCGCGCGCCTTGATCAACAAGCCCCTGCTGCTGCTCTGCGATGAGCCTACCGGCAACCTGGATCAGGCGTCGGCGGACGTGGTGGCTGCCCTGCTGCTCGAACTCCACCGGCGGCAGGAGACCATCCTGATCGTTGTGACTCACAGCGCGGAACTGGCCGCCCGGTTCCCCTTGCGGTACGAATTACCAAATGCGAATCTCCACCCTCTTGGCGCGTAACCTCAAGTGGTATTGGCGCACGAACCTGGCGGTGCTGCTGGGCGTCGCCGCCGCGGCGGGCGTATTGGGCGGCGCGCTGCTGGTGGGCGATTCGGTGCGCGCCAGCTTGCGCGACCTGGTGCTGGCACGGCTGGGCAGCACCGACTACGTAGTCGCGCGGAATGGCTTCTTCCGCGAGGATCTGGCCGCGGCAATCGGGGGGAAAGGCCAGCAGGCCTGTCCTATTATTGCGATCAACGGCATGGTCGCCCATCAATCGAGCGGCCTCCGCGCATTGGCCGTACAGATCTACGGAGTCGACCGGCGCTTCGGCGCGGCGCCCGAAGGACAGCAGATCCTGCTCACCGCGGCGCTGGCGAATGAGCTGGGCGCAAAATCGGGAGACACGATGCTGGTGCGCGTGGAAAAACCTTCCGCGATCCCGCTCGAATCGCTGCATGGCCGCAAGGAAGATACCGGCAAGACGATCCGGCTTACACTCGGGGCAGCCGCGCCGCGCGAGTTCTCGCTGAATCCGCAGCAGGGCGACGTGCGCGCGGCGTTCGTGCCGCTGGCTCTCTTGCAGAGGGAACTGGGCGAGGCGCGCAAGGTCAACACGATTTTGGTGGCGGGGGGATCGCTCCCTGACGTCCGCGGCTCGGTAACACTCGAAGACCTCGGAATCAAGATTCGCACCCTGACAAGCAGCGAATCGCTCGAAACCGATACGACCCTGATCCCCGATTCGCTCGCCGAGCGCGCCACCGCCACGGCGAAGTCGCTCGGTCTGACTACAGAGCCGATACTCACTTACCTCGCCAACAGTATCCGCGCCAACGGCCGCGAAATTCCCTACTCCGTCGTTACGGCGCTCGACGCGCCGCCCGCGTCCGCCGATCCCAACGGCATCACCCTCAACGAGTGGGCCGCGCACGATCTCAACGCCAAGCCCGGCGACGTAGTCTCGCTCGACTACTACGTGTGGCGGTCCGATGGCCGCCTGCACACCGACAGCGCGCAATTCCGGCTTGCGCAAATCGTGCCGATCGCGGGCGCCGCCGCCGACCGCGACTATGCACCGGAGTATCCGGGCATCAGCGAATCGAACAGCCTGCGCGATTGGGACCCGCCCTTCCCGCTCGATCTGCACCGCGTGCGTCCGGCCGACGAGCAGTATTGGAAGCAGTACCGCACCACTCCGAAGGCGTTCATCGCGCTGGCGCGAGGCCAGCAGCTTTGGGGCACGCGCTTCGGCAAGCTGACGTCGATCCGCATCTCGCCGCCGTCGCCCGCTTTTGCCGGCGCCCTGCGCGCTGCAATAGACCCCGCCCAAATGGGCCTCGCCGTCATCCCGGTGAAAGCCCGCAGCCTCGCGGCTTCCGAAGGCGCGACCGATTTCGGCGAGTACTTCGTCTACTTCAGCTTCTTCCTGATGGTCTCCGCGCTGCTGCTGACCGGGCTCTTCTTCAAGCTGGGCATCGAGCAGCGCTTGCGCGAGATCGGCGTACTTCGCGCGCTGGGCTTTTCCATCGCGCGCATCCGCGCGGTGTTTCTGCTGGAAGGTGCGGTGCTCGCAGCGGCCGGCTCCCTGCTGGGATTGGCGGGCGCGCTGGCATATGGAGAGATCATGGTGCTGGGCCTGCGCACCTGGTGGATCGGCGCAGTCGGCACGCGCCTGATCGCGCTGCACCCCTCGATCGCTTCGCTGGCCACGGGCGCGCTGGCCGGAATCGTCACGGGCCTGGGTACCATTGCCTGGACGCTGCGCAGGCTGGAGCCGGTCACACCGCGCGGCCTGCTGGCAGGCGAACAAAAGCGCCGCTCCGCGAAGCGCCCGCTGCTGATCGGAATCGCAGCCGCCGCCCTGGCATTCGCACTAATCGCCGCCGCCCTTACAGGCGCGCTGGACGAGACCGCCGGATTCTTCGGAGCCGGCACGCTGCTGCTCATTGCAGCCCTCACTTTACAATCGGCGGCTCTCAATCGGCGTTCATCGGCGTTCATCGGCGGCTTAATCACTCTGGCCTTCCGGAGCGCGACATACCGGCCCGGCCGCAGCATGCTATGCATCGCGCAGATCGCCTGCGCCACGTTCCTGATCGTCTCTGTGGACGCTTTCCGCCAGGCCGGCGATTCGGCTGGCACCGGCGGATACCCGCTGATGGCTGAGTCCGTGCTGCCGATCGTGCACGACCCCAATACAGCCGCGGGCCGCGAAGCCCTCAATATCCCGTCGCTCCAAGGGGTCCAATTCGTGCCGTTCCGCCTGCGGCCCGGCGACGATGTCAGTTGTCTGAACCTCTACCAGCCGCACAATCCGCGCATCCTGGGGGCTCCGGCCGCGTTTCTGCACAGTGCGCACTTTGCGTTTCAGGATTCCACGCCGCGCGCGGCGAATCCCTGGCTGTTGCTCGAATCCCAGCCTGCTGGCGGCGCGGTCCCCGCCATCGCCGATGCCAACTCCATGACGTACGTGCTGCACCTGAAGCTGGGCCAGGATTTCATGCTGAACCAGACCCGCTTCCGCATCGTCGCAGCTCTGCAGGACAGCCTGTTCCAAAGCGAACTGCTGATCTCGGAGAAGAATTTCTTGCGCCTGTTCCCCGACGAGGAAGGCTATCGCTTCTTCCTCCTGGACGTCTCACCCCAAAGAGCGCAGGAGCTGACCGGAACGTTAGAGGAAGCCTTATCCGATTACGGATTCGACATACAATCCACCCAATCGCGTCTGGCCGGCTTTCACAAAGTGGAGAATACGTACCTCTCGACATTCCGCAGCCTGGGCGCGTTGGGCCTGGTGTTAGGTACGGTGGGCCTCGCCGCCATCCTGCTGCGCAACGTGCTGGAACGCCGCCGCGAACTGGCGCTGCTGCGCGCCGTCGGGTATCGGCCGTCGCACCTGGCTGCGATCGTCCTGGCGGAGAATCTGCTGCTGCTGTTGCTTGGCTTGGCCACCGGCACGGTTTGCGCGCTGCTGGCGATTGCCCCGGCGGTTTTGGTGCGCGGCGGCCGACTGCCCGTCGTGTCCTTGGGCTTCCTGCTGGCGGCGGTGTTGGTCACAGGCGTTGGCGCATCGCTGGCCGCTACACGCGCAGCTTGGCGATCGCCGCTGCTCGAAGCCCTTCGATCGGAGTAACCTGAATCATGCATCGCCGTTTTGCAATTTGCCTCGCTGGTCTGCTGGCAGTCGCCTGGGCCATGGCTTGGGCCGAAGCTTGGGCCGAAGATTGGCCGCAGTGGCGCGGATTGCACCGCGACGGTGTCGCCGCCGGCTTCACCGAGCCCAAAGCGTGGCCGGAAAAGCTCACCCTTAAATGGAAAGTCGCGGTGGGCGAAGGGCACGCATCGCCCGTAGTGGCCGAGGGCCGGATCTATGTCCATACCCGTCAGGGCGATCGCGAAGTGGTCTCCGCGCTGCGCCCGGAAAACGGGCAGGCCGTCTGGCAGGAAGGCTACGCCGCACCGTATACGGTGAATCCCGCGGCAGCCAGCCACGGCAAAGGTGTGAAGTCGACTCCCGTGGTCGAGGATGGCCGCATCTTCACCTTCGGTATCGGCGGTACCCTCTCCTGCTTCGATGCCAAAACCGGTAAGCCGCAATGGCGCAAGGAATTCGGCTCGCCGGATTTCGGGGTAGCCACCTCGCCGGTGGTGGATCGCGGACTGGTGATCGTGCATGTGGGCGGCAACACGCAGGGCGCGCTGACCGCTTTCGACGCAGCCACCGGCGCCGAAAAGTGGAGCTGGAAAGGCGACGGACCGGGGTATGCATCGCCCATCGTCGTGGAGATCGCGGGCACCCGCCAGGTGGTGACGCAGAGCCGCGATAATATCGTCGGAGTTTCGGCCGCTACCGGCGCCTTGCTCTGGCAGATTCCGTTCAAAACGATGTACGCGCAAAACATCGTAACGCCGGTTTTGTTTCGCGACACTCTGATCTTGGGGGGCATCGGCAATCCGGTGATGAGCGTCAAGCCCCTCAAACACGGCGCGGAGTGGACCACCGAGACCCTCTGGCGGAACAAGGATTTTTCCATGTACATGAGCTCGCCGGTGGTGAGCGCCGACCTGCTGTTCGGCTTCTCGTGGCTCAAACATGGCCAGTTCTTCTGCCTGAATCCGAGCGATGGCACGACCCTGTGGGTATCGGATGGGCGGCAGGCGGACAACGCGGCCATCGTGGCGGCCGGCTCCGTTTGGCTGGTGCTTACGCCGGACGCCAACCTGATCGTGGCCAAGCAAAGCGACAAGGCCTTCGAACCACTGCGCAAGTATTCGGTAGCCGACAGTCCCACCTGGGCGCATCCGGTGCTCGTGGGCCACGGTATCCTGATCAAAGACGCCACCAACCTGGCGCTATGGGATCCGTCATGAAGCGCCGGTTTATATTCTGCGCGCCCTTGTTCGCCGCGCTGCTGGCCTGCGCGGCTGTCCGCGCCGGGTCGCTCGAATGGCCGCAGTTCGCCGGCCCGCACCGCAACTTCACATCCGATGCCAAAGGCCTGGCCAACTCCTGGCCGGCCTCTGGGCCGAAGAAGCTCTGGAGCCGCGATTTGGGCGAAGGCTATTCCGGCATCTCCGTGGATGGTGCGGTGCTCTACACCATGTACCGGCGCGGTTCCGACGAGGTCACGCTGGCTGCCGGCGCGGCCACGGGCAAGACCATCTGGGAATACACGGAGAACGCGTCTTTCCGCAGCGGCATGGCCATGGAGAATGGTGCGGGCCCGCACGCCACGCCGCTGGTCACCGCCAACGCGGTGTACGCCGTGGGCATCCTGGCGCACCTGGTCTGCCTGGACAAGAAGACCGGGCACGTGGTTTGGTCACACGATCTTTGGCGCGAATTCGACGGCACGCGCATGGACCGCGGATATTCGGTCAGCCCCATCGCCTGGAAGGACACCATCATCATGAAGGTGGGCGGCGCGGGCCACGCGCTGATGGCTTTCAACCAGAAGGACGGCAAGGTGGTCTGGCAGAAACAGGATTTCGCAAACTCGCCGTCTTCGCCCATCCTGATTCAGGTGGATGGCCAGGACCAGTTGGTCGCGGTGATGGGCGATGAAATCGTGGGAATCAACCCCGACTCGGGCGACCTGCTGTGGAAGCACCCGCACACGACCAGTTGGGGTCTGAACATCGCCCTGCCGTTGTGGGGCGAAGACAATACGCTGTTCGTTTCCTCGGCTTACAACGGCGGCTGCGCGGCGCTCGAACTGCACGTGGTCAATGGCAAAACGCAGGTGAAGGAACTCTGGAACACCAACCGCATGCGGGTTCACATCGGGAACCTGCTGCGGGTCGGCGACACCCTGTATGGATCGAGCGGCGACTTCGGACCGGCGCCGCTGACCGCGCTGGACGCGAAGACGGGCAAGGTGCTGTGGCAGGACCGTTCGTTTCCGAAGGCCACGTTCTTATATGCCGATGGCAAGCTGATCGCGGTGGACGAAGACGGCAATCTGTCGCTGGCCACCGTTTCGCCCACCGGGTTGAAGGTGCTGTCGCGCGCGGAATTGCTGCGGAGCAATGCCTGGACCGCGCCGGCATTGGTCGGGACCGTGCTATATGTGCGCGATCGGCATAACTTGATGGCGCTGGATCTGAGATAGATGGGTGCGTCTGCTGAAGAACGCGACGGCACTTCTGGGAGCCGCCCGGAAGCCCACTGCGAATCCGGCCGCGGCGCACAATACGGTCGCCATCCAAAGGTGAGAACGGAGTAGCCTCATTTCAAGCCTCCACCAAGGCGCCGGCCTGCGCACTTTCAGTGACCTGCGTCGCATCGGCGGCTGCCAGCAACACACTACCCGCCCAGGCGTTCTCCGCAGCCTGGCGTGCGTCGCGCGCCCCTACCAGCGCGTGCGTGAGGCCCGACTGCGCCAGAGTCCAGGCGATCGCCAATTGGCCGTCCGTGAAGCTGTACTTCCGGGCCACCGGCTGAAGGCGGTCGAACATCTCCCTCACGCGAATGCGCGACTCGCGGCTGAACATCGGGTTGTGGCGGCGCAAGTCGTCCTCCGGAAAGATGCGATCCGGATCGACTCTGCCGGTCAGAAGCCCGTTGGCCAGCGGCGAGTACGCCAGCACCGCCATGCCGTTCCGCGCGCAATAGGGCAGGTACTCGCGTTCCAGTTCGCGGTGCAGCAGGCTGTACTGTTCCTGCGCGGCGTCCACCGGCCCTACGGAACGGTATTGCCGCAACTGCTCGATGGTGCAGTTGGAGACTCCGATCGCGCGAATCTTGCCCTCCCGCTTCAAGTCGAGCAGCGTGCCCATGGTTTCTTCGATGGGCGTGGTGGAATCCTGCCAGTGCGTCTGGTACAGATCGATGTAATCCGTTTCCAGACGCCGCAGGCTGAATTCGACTTCGTACCGGATGGACTGCGCGCCCAGGTAACGGTGAATGCGGGTGCCATTCTGATCGACGAAGAAAGTGCCTTTCGCGGTGTGCCAGACTAAGCCGCATTTGGTAGCGAGAATCACTTTGTCGCGGCGTCCGCGAATCGCCTCGCCCACGATGCGCTCGGAGAGACCGAGCCCGTAGGCGGGCGCCGTGTCGATGAAGTTGACGCCGGCATCGAGTGAAGCTTGAATGGAGCGGACCGACGTCTGCACATCGGTGCCTCCCCACATCCATCCGCCGATGGCCCAAGTGCCGTGCGCCACCACGGAAGCTGTAATTCCAGATTGTCCAAGAGGTCTGTATAGCATGCCTATGCAAATGCAATCCGCCGGCCATCAAGATGCCTGTTGCAGAAGTACGACTTACGGTCGGAGTGGGACGCGCGTCACGAAACACGCCGGCGAGGCTAATCACGAATTCACGAGATGCCGCGAGGCGTTGCTGGATCATGGCTGCATCATGGCTGGAGGATGGCTGCATCATGGCTGGAGAATCGTCTTCAGGCGGGGCTGGACGCGGATATCGGCGAGGCTGTGAGCGTCCCATCCCCCGCCGAGCGCTTTTACCAACATGACCGAAGCCACCAGTTGGCCGCCTTGAATCTGCGCGGCCTCGCGTTGATTGGAAAGGAGGCTTTGCTGAGCGGTGACCACGTCAAGGTAAGTGACCAACCCGCCTGTATATCGGTTCAAGGCGATATTCAGCGCGCGCTGCGAGTCGGCGACGGCTGCGTCCTGAGACTTCGCCGCGGTGGCAAATACTTCGAGGCCGGCCAGCGCATCCTCGACTTCCTGAAACGCGACCAGCACGGTCTGGCGGTACTGCGCCACAGAGTCCTGGTAACCCGCGTTCGCGAAGTCCACCCCGGCGCGGATCTTGCCACCGGAAAACAACGGCTGCGCCAGCGTCGCGCCGACCGCCCACAGTGAGCTGGGCAGCGAGATCAGGCTGGCGATGCCGGTGCTCTCGAATCCGGCGCTGGCCGCCAGTTGCAAGCTTGGATAGTAGGCCGACCGGGCGACGCCGATCTGGGCGTTAGCCGCGGCCATCAGGCGCTCCTGCCGCGCAATGTCGGGACGGCGTTCCAGCACGTCGGACGGCACGCCCGTGGGGACCACGGGAAGATTCCTTTCGAGCGAGCCAACCGCCACCCGGAAATCCGGGGCGGGCGCGCCGCACAACACCGCCAGCGCGTGCTCGTAGTTTGCGCGCAGCTGCCGCTCGAGAATGGCTTGCGTGCGAGTGGCTTCGAGCAATGCCTGCTCCTGGGCCAGGTCGAGACCGGAGGCGATGCCGCCATCGTGGCGGTTCTGGACCAGCGCCGTGGCCTTCTCCATTGCGGCCACCGTATCGTCCAGAATGCGGATCTCCGCATCCACCTCGCAGAGCGAGAAGAAGTCGGCGGCGGTCTCCGCGGTCAGCACCAGCTTTACGTTTTCGAGATTCGCGCCGGCGGCTTGATACGACGCATTGGCGGCCTCCACGCTGCGCCTCGTCTGTCCGAAAAGATCCGGCTCGTAACTCAGTACGAACGGCAGGTTCCACGCGTTTTGGGTGACCGCCCCATCCACCACTCCGCCCAGAGACGGGCGGTTCGCCGACAGCCGAAACCTTTGGAACGAAGGCGACACGCCGGCCTGCGGATAGAAGTTGCTGATGGCCACCGAAGCCAGCGCGCGCGCCTGCTGCAGCCGGGCGGTCGCCGAAACCAAGTCCTGATTCGCCGCCAGTACCCGGGTCTCCAGGCGATCCAGGTCGGCATCGTGGAAGATCCCCCACCAGGCTCCTTTGGGAATCTGATCTCTTGGATCGCTCTGCCGCCACGGCCCTTCCGTGTGCCATGCCGCAGGTTGCGGCGCAGGGGGCGTGTGGTAGTCCGGCCCCACGGGATGGCAGGCCGCCAGCATAGCCAGTGCGGCCAGCAGGGCAATGCCGCCGAGAGGGATCGCGATGGGAAGAAGGGGCGGGTCTGGAGACCCGCCGCAGGCGTGGACGCCTGCCCCACTCACGCCTGCCTTACTCACGCCTGCCCCACTCACGGGCCTCATGGGACCACCCGCACGGCCTGGCCGTTCTCCAGCGCGTCGGGAGGATTCTGCACCACGCGATCGTTTGCCCGGACACCCTGCAGGATTTCAAGACTGGTTCCGAAATCGCGCCCAATTAGGATATGCCGCATCTGCACCCGGTTGTCCGGCCCCACCACGGCGACGCTCGGCCCTTCCGATCGGAACAACATGGCGCTTGATGGCACCGACAGCCGGCTGCCGTTCACCGGCACGTCAAAGTGGACCTGCGCGTAAGCGCCCGGCAGAAGGCGGCCGGCCTTGTTCGGCACATCCACCTCGGTGAGCAGCGTGCGTGTGTTCTGGTCGATGGCATTGGCCGTCCGCACCACGGTCCCCGAGAAGCGGGACGCCGGAAACTCGGCCAGCGCGATCCAGGCCCGCATGCCCGCGCGTATGGATGGGGCATCGGACTCCGGAATACTCACATACACGCGCAACGGATCGATCAACGCGAGATTGAACAGCTCTTTGCCCGATCCGCCGTTGCCCGCGTTGACCAGCGCCCCGATGTCCACGTTGCGCCGCGTGAGCACACCCGCAAAAGGAGCGTAAACGTGTTTGAACGATTCGAGCTGCTGCAGCCGCCGGACATTGGCATCCGCGGCAGCCAGGTTCGCCTGTGCCTGCGCGTAGTCGCTGGTCCGCTGGTCCAGCTCCTGTTGCGAGACCGAGTCGGTGCGGCGCAACTCGCGCCAACGGTCCGCGCTGGTGCGCGCCAGGCCTTCCGCCGCGACCATCTGCTGGCGCGCGGCTTGCGCCTGGGAGAGTTCCTGGTCCACTTCGGGCGTATCCAGGTCGGCCAGGAGCTCGCCCTTCTGGACCGCCGCGCCGATGTCTTTGTACCAGTGCAGCAGGTAGCCATTGGTGCGTGCGTAGATGGGCGATTCCGTGTAGGCCTGCACGCTGCCGGGCAGTTCCAGCTCGTTCGATCGCGGTTCGGGCTGCGGATAGCCGGCCGAAACCGTGGTCACCGCCAGCCGCGCGGTCTCCGAAGACAGTGCCACCTGCTCCTTCGCCCGCGCTTTGATGCTGAGCGCGCCGGCGGCGAACAGGCCCACCACGGCCACCAGCGCAGCCACCATCCAGCCTCTGGCTGTAGGCGCCGGCTTGTTCGCAATTTCGGGTTGCGGTTCGACTAGCGGTAGTTCTTGGGCAGACATATTTGTACTCTCAATTTCACTTCAGTTAAGACGATTTTGCTTCTCTGGCGCCGTGGATCAAACCGAAAACAGTGGGAACGAAGAACAGAGTGGCCACGGTAGCGAACAGCAGCCCGCCGATGACCGCCCGCCCCAGCGGGGCGTTCTGTTCTCCGCCTTCACCTAACCCCATCGCCATGGGCGCCATGCCGATAATCATCGCCAGCGCGGTCATCAAGACGGGCCGCATGCGCGTATGCCCGGCGGCCTCGGCCGCTTCCCGAGCCGGCATGCCTTCGTCAATCCGTTCCCGGGCGAAGGAAACCATCAGGATACTGTTGGCGGTGGCCACGCCTACGCACATGATCGCGCCGGTCAGCGACGGTACATTCAAAGTGGTGTGCGTCAGCAACAGCGCCCAGGTGATTCCGGCGAGCGCGCCGGGCAGCGCGGTGATGATGATGAAGGGGTCCAGCCACGATTGGAAATTCACCACGATCAGGAGGTAGGCGAGCGCGATAGCCATCGCCACCCCCGCGCCCAGCCCGATGAACGACTGCGACATCGTGGATACCTGGCCGGTGATGGTGAGATGGCTGCCCCGCGGGAGATGCTTCTCGAATGGCTGGATCACGCGGCGGACATCCCGCGCCACGCCGCCCAAGTCGCGGCCCTGCACGGAGGCGTATACGTCCACCAGCGGCTGCACGTTGTAGTGCGAGATGACGGCGGCCTGGCTCACATGGTGGAACGTCGCCAGGTTGCCCAGAATCTGCGGCTGCGGCGAAGCCGGCGTGCGGATGGGCGTTTCCAGCAGCGCCTTCACCGAATCCACCCGGTACTGCGGCGTCTGGACGGCCACGTTGTAGCTGATCCCATTCTTCGGATTGAGCCAGAACGCAGGTGAGGTCTGAAAGCTGGAACTGAGGGAGACCAGCAGGTTATCCGCGACGTCGCGCTGGCTCAATCCCACCGATTGCGCGAGGGTCCGATCCACATCCAGGTGCAGCGTGGGATCGTCGTAGGCCTGCTGCACGTGCACATCAACGGCTCCCGGGATGGCGCGAATCCGGTTGGCCAGTTGCCGCGCCACGTTGTAATTGCCCAGTTGGTCGCTGCCGGCGATCTGTACGTCGATCGGCGCGGGCACGCCGAAGTTGAGAATCTGGGTGACGATGTCGGCCGGCTGGAAGAAGAACTGCGTGGACGGGAAGCGCCGCGGCAATTCTTCCCGCAACAGTTTTACGTACTGGGGAGTCGGCCGGTGACCCTCCTTGAGCGAGACCAGGATCTCCGCGTCCGGCGTGCCGATCGTGCCGGCATTGCTGTAGGAAAGATTGATGCCGCTGTAGGGCAGGCCGATGTTGTCGAGCACGGTGTCGAGTTCCCCGGCCGGAATCATGGTGCGGATGGTATTCTCGATCTGGTCGGTAAGGCGCGCGGTCTCTTCGATGCGCAGGCCGGTGCGGGCGCGGACGTGCAGGCGCATCAACCCGGCGTCCACTTGCGGAAACAAGTCCTGGCCCAGCACGAAAACGAAGCCCAGGGATGCCAGACACAGCGCCAGGAAGGCCGCCACGAACCAGCCTCCGCCGCGCATGCAAGCTTCGAGCGCATTCCGGTAGCTGTCGCGCAACCGATCGAAGGCACTCTCGAAGCGTTGATGGAAGCGCCCAAAAACGCCCGGCTGCGCTTGCAGATTATGATTGCGCAGCAGGTACATCACCATGGTCGGCACCAGCGTGCGCGACAGCAGATAGGAAGCCAGCATGGCGAAGATGACGGCTTCCGCCAGCGGCACGAACAGGAAACGCGTAACCCCGCTGAGGAAAAACATGGGCACGAAAACGATGCAGATGCAGAGCGTGGAAACGAAGGCCGGCACGGCAATCTCCTGCGCGCCGTGCAGAATGGCCTCGCGCAGATCTTTGCCGAGCAGGCGGTTGCGCTCGATGTTTTCGATCTCCACGGTGGCATCGTCCACCAGGATGCCCACCGCCAGCGCCAGCCCGCCCAGCGTCATCAGATTCATGGTTTCGCCCAGAGCGCTGAGGCAAATCACCGAAACCAGGATGGCCAGCGGGATCGAAATGGCGATGATCAGTGTGCTGCGCCAGTTGCCCAGGAAAATCAGGATCATGGCGGCCGTGAGGCAGGCCGCGGTGAGCGCTTCGCGGAGGACGCCTTGCACCGCCGCGCGCACGAAGATGGACTGGTCGAACAACGGCGTAATTTTGAGCTCCGCAGGCAATGCCGACGCCATCGTCCGCAGCGCGGTCCGCACATCGTTTACGATCGTTAGCGTGGACGCCGAGCCGGTCTTGTACACGCTGAGCAGCGCGCTGCGGTGGCCATCCTGCCGCACCACGTTGGTCTGCGGCGAGAAGCCATCACGCACGTGCGCCACGTCGCGGATGTAGATGGTCGCGCCGTTGACGGTCTTCACCGGCAGATCGTTCAACTCGTTGATGGTTTGGGTACTGCCATTCATTTCCACCTGATATTCCAGCGGTCCTAGTTTGGCCGTGCCGGATGGCAGAATCAGGTTCTGCGCATTGACAGCGTTCACCACATCGTTGGGCGACAGACCCTTGGCCTGCATGGCCGGCGAATCGATATCGATCGAAACCAGCCGCTGCTTGCCGCCGTACGGCCAGGGAACCGACGCGCCCTGCACGGTGGCCAACTGGGTCCGAATGGTGTTGGCGCCCAGATCGAATAACTGTTGCTCGCTGAGCCGAGTGCTGCTGAGGCCGATCTGCAACACCGGCACGGTCGACGCGCTATAGCTCAGAATCAGCGGCGGCGTGGTACCCGGCGGGAGCTGGCGAATCTGCGTCTGGCAGATCGAGGTGACCTGCGCCAGCGCCGTTGCAATGGTGACGTTCGGCCGGAAAAACAGTTTGATGACGCCGATTCCGTTGTAGGATTGCGACTCCAGATGCTCGATATCGTTGACCGTGGTGGTGATGGTGCGCTCGGTAATGGTGACGATGCGATCCGACATCTGCTGCGGAGCGAACCCGTCGTAATTCCAGATCACGCTGACGACCGGTATCCCGATGTTGGGGAAAATATCCGTAGGGGTGCGCAGGATCACCAAGGGGCTGAGCAGCAGGACGAGCAGCGCCAGCACCACGAAGGTATATGGGCGATTGAGAGCGACTCTTACAATCCACATAGCAGCATCCCTTGGCAGCGATGAATGCAACCGGAGGGCCGATAGGCGCCGCTCACATCCTGTTGAATTGGCGAGCGCCCTGCCGCATACGGCTCCGTGTGCCGACCGGTTTCGGCCACGAATTCACGAGATCTCACGAGTCACCCGCGGCGGCCGAACGGAACTTGAATTTGTCGATCTTCAGGGCGCGGATCTTGGATTCGAGCGTGGACGCCGGGATGCGCAGACGCGCCGCAGCGCCGCGCGGTCCGGCTATGCGGCCGTTGGACCCGGCGAGGGCCGCCTCAATGGATTCCTTTTCGTTCTGGCGCAGAACGTCCCCCTGCGATGGCGTTTGGCGCGGTCCGGCGGTCTGCAGCACGCCGGCATCGATGTGTAGCGTGCCACCTTCCGCCAGGATGACGCTACGCTCGATGACATTCTGCAATTCACGGATATTTCCGGGCCAGTGATAGGCCTGCAGCAGCTCCATCGTCTGCCGGTCCACACGGCTGACCTTGCGGCCCAGGCGCTCCGCGAAACGCGCCACGAAGTATTCCACCAGGGCCGGGACGTCGTCGCTGCGATCCCGCAGCGGCGGCACCACCAGCGGAAAAATGTTGAGCCGGTAGTACAAGTCTCCACGGAATTCCCGCTGCTCCACCATGGCCGGCAGATTGCGGCTGGTAGCCGCCACCAGCCGCACATTCACTTTGATGGTTTGGGTGCTGCCCAGGCGCTCGAACTCCTGCTCCTGCAAAACGCGCAATAGCTTGGGCTGCAGCTCCGGCGGAATGTCTCCCACTTCGTCCAGAAACAGAGTGCCCTGGTGGGCTACCTCGAATCGCCCGGTGCGGCGCGCGATGGCGCCGGTGAACGCGCCTTTCTCGTGGCCGAACAATTCGCTTTCGAGCAGCCCCAGTGGAATGGCGGCGCAATTCACTTTCACGAAAGTGTGATCGCGGCGCGCGCTCACATTGTGGATGGCACGCGCGATGAGCTCCTTGCCGGTGCCGGTCTCGCCCAGAATCAAAACGGTCGAATCGGTGGGCGCCACGATGGAGACCTGCTTCAGAACGTTTTTGAGCGCGGCGCTCGAGCCGACAATTTCCTCGAAGTTCTGGCCGCTGCGGATCTCCTCGTTCAGATAGACGCGCTCCTCAGCCAGCCGCTGTCTGGATTCCGCTACCTGATGGTAGTCGAGCGCATTATCCGCGGCCAGCGCCACCTGGCTGGCCACTTGCCGCAGAAAGTCGACATCGTCCTGGGTGAACGCACGCTCCGGAAAGCGGCCGACATTCAGGGTGCCGAGCAGCCGATCGCGGGCGACGAGCGGCAGGAAACAGGCCGACTTCAGTCCCAAAGCGAGCGTGGGATTGATCTTCGGATCGAAACGCGACAGCTCTTCCGCATCCAGCGCCAGGGCTTTGCCCGTTTCGAGAACTATGCCGGCGGGCGTGCCTACGCGCGGCACCACGAGTTCCTCGGCCATTGGTTCGGGCAACGCGGAAAAGTCCCGCGCATAAATCCGCAGCCGCTGGCCGTCGGGCTCCGGCAGGATCACGCTGGTGTAATCGCAGCGCATCACCCGCCGCACGTTGGAAGAGACGGCGCGCAACAGTTCCCGCAAGTCCAGGTTCGGCGCCAGCGTATTGTTCAGGTCCAGCAGCAGCCGGAGGCGGTCGCGTTCCTCGGCCAATGCGGCCTGCAGTTCGCCAGCCTCCTCATGCGCCAGAACGCTGTCCACCGCCACGGCCATTTGGCGGGCCACTTGTCCCAGAAACTCGACGTCCGCAGCGGAATAGTTGTGCAACTGGGCATAGCCGAAACCCACCGCGCCCAAACGCCGGTGCGCCGTGGTCAGCGGCAGGATGCAGCACGACCGGATGCCGTTGTCCCGCAACAACTGAAAAGCCTTGCCATAGCGCTGGTCGTCGGCGAGATTGAAAACCACCAGCGGCGTCTGGGTGCTCCACACCAGCGCGCTGGGCGATTCCTCCATGGGCCTTTCGAGCGGCCACTCATTTTCCTCGCCGGACTCCCGGGCGGGGCCTTCGAGCAGATGCAGCCGCATGCGGTTGCGGGCGGGATCGTGCAGCACCAGCCACAGTGAATCGAAACTGACCACACGCGGCAGGCGGTCCACCAGATCCCGAAACAGCATGGTGAGATCGCGGTGCGAGGCCACCGACTGCGACACCTCCAGCAGAGCCTGGTATTGGCGGGGAGCATCGGCCAGTACGCAGAGCGGGCCATCCATCCTATTGAGATTAGTACAGAAAGCCGGAAGTTGCAGGAAGCTTTCAGCGAACAGCCTTCCCCAATCGCACCCTGCTACATTTAGGCACGGAGGCAACCATAGATGCAGTCTCCCGTCTTCATAACCTTTCCGTGCGCGATTGCTTTGTGGGCGGCGGCGGCCGCGGCGCAATCCACTACGGTGAATGTGCAGGTCGGCAACGAAACGAACACCTCGGTTGGGGTGAACGGCCGCCTGCAGCTAGCCATGTCCACGTCGTTTCAACTGGCCAGCTATAACGAGCAATTCTTCAGCGCCGCGCCGGACGCCGCCACGCAACTGACGGGTCTTTATCCGTGGCACACGCGGTCGCAGGTGGTTTCGGATGGCATCCCGCTCACGGCCCCGGACACATGGGATTTCACGGTGCTGAACACCATGCTGGCCCCGATCCAAAGCGCCGGCGACCACAGCCCCGAGTTCCAGATCGGCACGGCTCCAGCATTTCTGAGCGATGCGAACGGCGACATTCTTCCCGCCAGCATCCCGGCATTCGCGCAGATGAGCGCCAACTTGGTCCGCTATTACAACACCGGAGGATTCACCGACAACGGGCAGCACTATCAAAGCCCCACGCCTTACCCGGTAACCTGGTGGGGTATTTTCAACGAGCCGGACATCAACAACGTTACGGCGGCGGAGTACGTGACGCTTTACAACGCAGCAGTCCCTCCGATGGCCCAGGCGGACCCGTCTATCAAGTTCGTAGCGGTCGAACTTTCGGGATACGCCGAAACCTACCTGCCAACCTTCGTGGCCGGAGTCACCGCTCCGGTGGATGTAGTGGCCAAGCATTTCTACTCCACCTGCGACCAGACCACCTACGACCAGAGCCTGTTTGCGACGGTGCCCGGTTTCGCCTCCGAGGTCCAAACCATGTATGCCTTGATGGCGGTGAACCCGGTGCTAGCCAACGTGCCGGTTTGGATCACCGAGAACAATGTGAACGCCGACTACGACGCGGGCAACGGGATCAGCGCCTGCAACGCGCCTAAGATGTTTGTGCTGGATCTGCGGGGCAGCAGTCCTTTCTTCGCCGCCTGGCGTTCGCTGGTATTCGAGCAACTGGGCGAAGCGGGGGCGCAAGCCCTGTACCACTGGAGTTTCGGCGCCGACCAGCAATTCGGCGAGATCGGCAGCCCTTCGGGGAATCCGCCTTACGGGCAACAACTGAGCTACTGGGTGGATTATTATCTGGCGCACTGGCTTCCCTCGCCGCCCGGCCAGGATATCCTGCAGACGACCACGACAGGCTGCTGTGCACCGGACACAGCGACTGGTTGGGCGGGCAGCGGCGGATTTCTATTCGATACCCAGACGATGGCGGCGCGCAACGTGGATGGGTCGGTGGTGATTCTGATGTCCAACTACGCCCTGCAGCCTGTTGTGGCGACCTCCGCCAACGGCAATAGCACGATCAACTTCCAAAACAACGGCCCCGGCGCGCCGCGCACCTTCGCGCTGGATCTTTCGGCGTTGGGAAGCTTCACGTCGGCCACGCTGGTGACGCTGGATGCTTCCACGGCGCTGCCCGGCGGGCCCGTGCCCCAAACGCTCACGCCAGCGGCGCAGATGCAGGTGACGCTGCCCGGCTATGGCGCGGCGCTGTTGCGCCTGTCCAACGCGCAGCCCAACCTGCCGGTGGCGGGCGTGACCAATGCCGCAAGCTTCGCTGCCGGCGCAGTGGCTCCGGGGGAGATCGTGTCGCTGTTCGGAAACGCGCTTGGTCCGGCCGCCGGCGCCGGACTTCAGCTCACCAATCCGGTGCTGGTAGCGAATGCAGTGGCCGGCGTGCATGTCCTGTTTGACGGCGTGCCCGCCCCCATCACCTACGCCTCGGCCAGCCAGGTAAATGCGGTGGTACCCTACGCGGTAGCCGGCCAATCCACTACCACGCTGCAGGTGGAATATCTGGGCGCCGTTTCCGCGCCGGTATCCGTGCCGGTGGCCGCCGCGGCGCCCGGCCTTTTCACGGTCAACGCTTCGGGAACGGGGGCAGGCGCGATTCTGAATAATATCGACTATAGCCTGAACTCCGCCGCGAATCCCGTCTCACGCGGCGGCTATGTGGATATCTACCTGACTGGCGCGGGCGCGACTACGCCTGCCAGTTTGGATGGCTTGCTGGCCGCCGCTCCGTATCCGTTGGTGAATGCACCAGTCTCGGTCGCTATGGGAGGGGTGCCGTGTCCAAGCGTGGCGTACGCGGGGGCCGCGCCGAATCTGATCTCGGGCTTAACCCAGATTACCGTGCAGGTACCGGACGGTGTCGCGCCCGGCGCCACCGTGCCGCTGGCGGTTAGCATTGGAGGCGTGAGCGTGCAGACCGGAGTTACTGTGGCGGTGCAGTAAAGGGCGGACAAGCGGGCGGGGCGGCCTGAGAGGCCGCCGCAGGCTGGGAGCCTGCCCCACTATGCTTTGGTTTTCGGCGGCACGAAATCCGGCGGCAGAGCGGCGCCTTCGCCGAAGAAGTAGTCGTCCATTTGCTTGATCAGGAACTCCTGGGCTTCCTGGGTCCCCAGGTTGAGGCGGTACTCGTTCATGAGCATTTTCATGTGCTCCACCCACATCTTCCAGGCTTCCTTAGAGACGTTCTCGTAGATCTTCTGGCCCAGCGGGTGTCCCTCGAACGGAACTTCGTCCAGCCCCGGCAGCTCTCTTTGCAGCTTGACGCAGAACACCTTTCGCGCGCCGGACGGCCCTTCGCTACCGACCGGGTTCACCGGTCCGCTACTGCATCCCATTCGTATATCCTCGACCTCCAGGATACTACGGCCCATGTCCCAGCTCACGCGCCGTGAAGTTCCACTCGGAGATGACGCGGGTGTCGCGCTCATAACCCAGCACGCTGAGGGACGCCGTGGTGAGCGCAAAGAACCGGCCGGCATCGGGCGGCAACCCCAGCCAACAGGCGGTTAAGATACGCAGCAAGTGGCCATGGGCGAACAATGCCACATCGCCGCGCACTTTGGACGCGCGCTCGATGACGCGACTGGCGCGCGCGGCCACCTGCTGGATGGTCTCGCCTTGCGGAACCGGGGACGTCCAGATGGTCCAGTCCGGCACGGTTTCCTGGATCTGGGCGCTGGTGCGGCCTTCGTAAGCGCCGTAGTCCCATTCGCACAGATCGGGATCAAGCTGGGCTACGCCACCGTATCCGGCGAGCTCGCAGGTTCGGCGCGCGCGCTGCAGCGGGCTGGTCAGCACCAGGGCGAACGGCCTTCCCGCGAGGTAACGTCCGATATCCTCGGCGTGCCGCTCGCCATTGGCGGTGAGGGGAAGGTCGGTTCGTCCGGTGTGGGCTCCCGAGATGGTCCACGCCGTCTCGCCATGGCGAACGAGCCAGATTTCCGGATGGGAATTGTTCGAGGACATGATGGCATGATAAACCATACTCGATGGAGCGAAAATAGGGGGAACATGCCAATCGATCCGAATGCGGGCAAACCCGCGCAACCATCCATGCTGGCGAACATCCCCCGGCTGATCACGGCCTATTACACGGGCCGGCCGGACCCCGCGGTGCGCGCGCAGCGGGTAGCGTTCGGCACGTCCGGACACCGCGGATCGTCATTCGATCTGTCGTTCAACGAGGCCCACATTCTGGCCATTACGCAGGCCATCTGCCAGCACCGCAAGCAGGAAGGGATTAGCGGACCGCTGTTCCTGGCCATGGACACGCACGCGCTTTCGGACCCCGCCTGGGTGAGCGCGCTGGAGGTGCTGGCGGCCAACGGCGTGGACACCATGATCGACAGCGCGGGCGGCTATACGCCGACTCCGGCGCTGTCGCACGCCATCCTGACATACAATCGCGGGCGCAAGGACGGCCTGGCAGACGGCATCGTGATCACGCCTTCGCACAATCCTCCCGAAGACGGCGGCTTCAAATACAATCCGCCGAATGGGGGGCCGGCGGATACCGGCGCGACGCAATGGATCGAAGACCGCGCCAACAAGCATCTGGAGGACGGGCTGCGGCAGATCCTGCGCATGCCTTACGACGGCGCGCGGAAAGTCTCCACTACACACCGGCACGATTATGTTTCGGCATACGTGAACGACCTGGGCAACGTGGTGGATATGGAGGCCATCCGCGGCGCGAAGCTCAACGTGGCCGCGGACCCGCTGGGCGGGGCCGGAGTGGCGTACTGGGCACGCATCAGCGAGCGCTACGGCGTGCCGCTGACGGTGCTGAACGATACGGTAGACCCTACGTTCCGGTTCATGTGCATCGATTGGGACGGCAAGATCCGGATGGACTGCTCGTCGCCCTACGCCATGGCCGGACTGATCGCGCTGAAGGACCGCTTCGATGTGGCCTTCGCATGCGATACCGATCACGACCGGCACGGCGTGGTGACGCGCAGCGCGGGCCTGCTGAATCCGAACCATTACCTGGCGGTGGCGATTGAGTACCTGTTCCAGCACCGGCCGGGATGGCCGGCGGGGGCGGCGGTGGGCAAGACGCTGGTCTCGAGCAGCATGATCGACCGCGTGGCGGCCAGCCTGAAGCGGAAGCTGGTGGAAGTGCCGGTGGGATTCAAGTGGATGGTGGATGGGTTGGTGAGCGGCGCCTTCGGCTTCGGCGGCGAGGAGAGCGCGGGCGCATCGTTCCTGCGGCGCGACGGCACGGTGTGGACTACGGACAAGGATGGCATTATCATGGGGCTGCTGGCGGTCGAGACGCTGGCGCGCACGGGCCGCGATCCGGGCGAGCTATACGGCGAGCTGACGAAAAAATTCGGCGCGCCCGTTTATGAGCGCATCGATGCGCCGGCAACGCCGGAGCAGAAGGCGGTGCTGGCGAAGCTTTCGCCAGAGGAATTGCATGCCTCCGAATTCGCGGGGGAAAAGATCGTGGCAACGCTGACCACCGCGCCCGGGAACGGCGCGCCCATTGGCGGGCTGAAGGTGGTGACGGCGAATGGCTGGTTCGCGGCGCGGCCATCGGGCACGGAAAGCGTGTATAAGCTGTATGCGGAGAGCTTTCTGGGCGAGGAGCATTTGCGGAGGATACAGAAGGAAGCGCGCGAGCTGATTGCGCAAGCGTTTGCCGACGCGCGGTAGGGCGGGTCTGGAGACCCGCCGCAGGCGTGGACGCCTGCCCCACAAGGCATCACTGCAGCCGGCGCGCCAAGGCCCGCACCACCATCCGCAAACGGTCCGGCCAGGGCAGGCGGGCGAGATTGACCCGCACCACACCGTTAGTGAAGTAAGTCTTGCGCGAATAGTCGATGGCTACCTCCACGACGACGGGACGGTGCGCTTCCGTCAAGGCGCGCGCCTGCCGCAGGACCGAATCTATCTCCGCGTTTCTCGATAACATGAGATACTCGACGCCTACGGCGCGGCAAAATGCGGGTAAGTCGTAGTCCGGCAACTCACTGCAACTCTTGCGGCCCAGTGCGGTCTGTTGGAACTGGGCGATCTGGGCTAGCTCGCGATCGCGCAACAGCAGCACCATGATGGGCAACTGGAGCTGCGCCGCGGTCAACAATTCCAGGCCGGTCATCAGGAAGGCGCCGTCCCCTGCCAACGAAACTACAGGACGGCCGGGACATGCCAGCGCCGCTCCCAAAGCCGCCGGTACGGCGTAGCCCATGCAAGAGTAATCGATGGGGGCAAGGAAGGAGCGGGGCTGGTCGAGTCTCAGGCACTCGACGGCCAGGAAGGTACCGTTTCCGCTGTCGGTGGTATAAATCGCAGAGGGACCGACTAACTCCTGTACAGCTTTGAGTAACTGGGGCGGCGTAACCTTTTGGGCATCGGCCGGAGCGTCCCATCCGGACCACACCTTGGCATGGCCCGCACGGATGGATTCCCTGAGTTCCGGGTCGGCCCGACGCGCCGGAAGATTCTTCAGCAGCCGGGCGATGAATGGGGCGGCATCGGCAACCACGGGTAAGTCGGCGCGATAGTTCTTATCCAGCACGGAGGGATCGATATCCACGTGGACTAACTTGCCGGGTACTTCCATACCGTAGCTTCCGGTGCCTACCTCGGAAAAGCGGCAGCCGATAGCGAGTGTCAAGTCGCAATCGGCGGCGATCTTCCGCACAAACGGAGGCGCGGCGGCGCCGAATCCGCACCATAGCCAGAGGGGATGGCTCTCGGGAAAGATGCCCTTGCCCTCGAAGGTGGTGGCTACGGGAGCTTCGAGGCGCCCGGCCAGGGCGACGAGATCCGCGCCGGCGGCAGCGGCTCCCAGTCCCAAATACAGGAGCGGACGGCGGCTGGAGGAGAGCAGGCTGCGGGCCTGGTCGAGGTCGGCAGAGCGAAAAGCCGGCGCGGCGGCGGGCTCGTCCCGGTAGGCGTCCATGTCCCCGTCGTCCACATCATGACGGAAGATATAGTGCTCCGCGGGGACCTCCACGAACACCGGCCCGGCGGGCGCGGCGCGCGCAACGCGGCAAGCGCGGCGAATGGTGGCGTACAGATCAGCGCCGTTTTCGACCAGGAACTGCGCCTTGGTCACAGGACGCGCGATGGCCTGTTGATCGACGGCATGCAGTTGATAGGCCTTGCCGGTGTCGCGGCGGATGCCGCAGGCGAGCACGAGCATGGGGATGCCATCCAGATAGGCCTCGGCAATCCCAGACAGCGCGTGCGTGAGCCCGGCGCCGGGAACCACGTTGGCCGCGGCCAACATGCCGGAGGAGCGGGCAACGCCATCGGCCATGAAGGAAGCACTTTGCTCGTCGGTGACCAGGATGGGGCGAACCTTGGTGGAGCGGGCGAGCGAGTCATAAAGTTCGATGTTGTGCGTGCCTGGAATACCGAAGGTGAAGGGAATGCCTTCATCTTCGAGTGCGCGCACGACGATATCGGCGCCGGTCATTTTCATATTGGCCGCCCCAGGAGGGAGGGGAGATCGTCACGGATGCGCTGGGCCACGCGATCGGCCAGCGCCATGATGGTGACGTAGGGATTGATTTCGAGGGAATTGGGAAAGAGGCTGGCGTCGGCCACGAACAGCCAGGGCAGGCCGTGTACGCGGCCGTAGGAATCGGTGACGGAGTCGGCGGGGCCGACGCCCATGCCACAGCCGCCCTGCGGATGCGCGGCGGATACGGGAACCTTGCCAGGCTTGAATTCGGCGGCGGCGGCGATTTCAGGCAGGCGCGCGGCGTCGCGGGCTTCGATGGTGGTTTCCTGGGCGACGGGCATGTGGACGCGCACGGCGCCGGCCGCAAACAAGATTTGCGCTGCCGTAAAGGCGCCGGACATCAATCCAAAGATGGCTTTGGGCTGGAAGCGGTAGTGCACCACGGGCCGGCCGGCTCTGTCGATGGCGACGCGGTTGTAGTCGTCGGCTTCGTCGCAGGCCAGCACCAGGATCATCTGCAGGCGCGGGAAGGCCCGCATGAATGCGCTGTGCTGCGCGCCGAAACCGGCCATGCTCTTGGCGGTGATAAACGGAAAGTACATGCAGGTTTCCAGAACAAAATAGCCGCTTTCGGCGAACTGATCGAGATAGTAACTCTTGGGATGACCTACGAAGTTAGTGATGGGGCGGGCGTGCTCACCTACTATGATGAACGCGGGGTGAGTGGTGAAACCATGACCCAGCCGGGGCAGGCTTCGTCCCATTCCGGAGCGCAACAGCAGGGCGGGCGTGTTCACGGCGCCCGCGCAGAGCACGATTATTTGGGCTTCGATGTGGTAATCGCCCGGTTCCCACGGCGAGGGATCGCCCTTAGCGCCCGCGGGCTTAGCTGCGACGCGCGCGGCGAGCGCCTGGTGGCCGACCGTCAGCACCTGGCAGCGGGTGACCACCTCCACGCCGTTCTGTTCGGCGCGGGGCAACTGCACGCGGTCGGTGCCTTGTTTCGCCTGGTTGGGACAGCCCAGGTTGCAGAGGCTGGAGCCGCGGCAGCCCTTGATATTGACTGGAAACTGTTGCACTTCGTAACATAGCTTGCGGCAACCCGCGGCGAACAGCTTGTTATTCTCGTTGATAAGGGCGTCTTCTACGAGGTGCGCGTTGTTTTCGGCCATGAACTTGCGCGCGCGGCAGTCCAGGTCGGCATGCGTGAGGCCGGGGACATTCCAACCGCGGATGACGCGCTCGGGCGGCAGCATGGAAGTGCCGGTGTAGACCACGGTGGAACCGCCATAGGCGCAACCGAAAGCAATCGTCATGGCGCCATCGGCGGTGAGGAAGCCGCCGCCGTCTTCGTAGAGCGCGCCGGCCATCTCCAGTTCGCGGCCGGTGAACTCTTCGTCGCGCAGGCGGGGACCTTTTTCGAGGACGGCGATGCGGACGCCCTGGCGGCAGAGCGGCGAGAGTTCCTGGGCCACGGTACCGCCGCCCGCGCCGGAACCTACGATTACGATGTCGTATGTGAGGTTGCGGGCCGGCATAGGTCAGGTGTCGAGACGAGTCTCGACACGGCACGCAGGGGTGCGTGCGCCACATCCCTCCCACCCACGGGGACTGGCGGCGTAACCGATGGCTTGGGCGGCCTGCGGCCTGCCGTAATAGCCGGCCAGTACGATGGTGCGCAATCCCCAGAAGCCGACGCGCACCTTTTGGATGCGATCGTTTTGGAGATGTGCGAGGACACGCGCGCGGGCGGCGGGATTTAATCGCGTGAAGGGCCGGCCGCAGCGAAGAACTGGCAGCCACTGAATGGCGCGCAGGAAGAAGCGGAGTTGGCGCTTGAGGGATTCCGGACGGTCGCGCAGCAGTGCTTCGACGACCTGGTGGAGATCATGCCAGCCTTGGGCATCGAGAGCCGCGGCTTCCGGCACGATGGTCGAAACCACGGCGCGGAAGATGGCGGGGTCGGGGTTGAACGGCATCCCACCTCACGGTATCACGGCGTGGCAGGGGCGAAGCCTCGATTTTGGCGCGGTTTGGGATGAGGCGTGAGCCAGTTAGCAGCGAAGCGATCGCGGCGATGAGTTCCGGGACGGCTTGCAGGAGCGCGTATAGCATCAGGGCCATGACAGCGGCCCCGGAGAGTGCCGCGACGGGGGCGGTTCCGGCATTTGGGTTCGAATGGCAATTCATACTATCTGAAGGGGTTGCGACGGGTTCGGCGGGTGGATCCGGCGGCGGACCCGCCTGCGGTGCCATGTCCGGTACTTGGGGGGATGGATCCGAGGGGCTGGCGGTAGTGCGCGCGGCTTGACAGATTTTCAACTGACGGATGCAGCGATCGATGGAATGCTCGATGCTGGTTTCATAGCGGGCGAGCCTGGCGAGGGAGTTGGGGCCTTCGCAATCCACGTTGAAGGCGCGGGCCAGGAGGTCTCCCGGGACGGGCGTGGCGGGCGGGGCCGGCGTCGGATCGCTGTATTTCTCGGCGCTGCTTTTCTGGTACTCGTAGTGCTTCCAGCGGGCTTCGTCCTTTTGGAAGACTTCATGAAAGCGGTCACGGTAGATGCCGGCTTCGGCGGGAAGGGCGCGGCCGAGGCGCCATTGGCCGTTGGCGATGCGCAGGACCAGAGTTTCTTCGGCGGGGCCGACGGGCTGGAAGCGATCCCAGTGATCGTGGAGGAGGAGCAGGAAGTCTTCGGGATCCTCGTCGAGCAGGATGTGTTTGTTGGCGCGCAGGCCGTGGAGGAGGCGATTGCGGCTGGATGCGTTTTTGCCTTCGGCGGTGCGGGGGCCGGTGGACTTTTTGGCGTTCTCACGGTTGGCGTTTATTTGGGCCTCGGTCATGTGGGTGTCTCCAGTTCTATGTTACGGGGGGGATTTGGGGGATTCGGGCGCAATTCTCTCAAGTGGCTGAAAGCAGGGGGAAGAAATAGTTGCAGGATGTGTGACTGGCTACGCGAAGAGCGGGTCGTGCCTGGAGGATGGAGGACCCGCGCAGGCCTGGAGGCCTGCCCCACTTGCGGAATGATAGACTGACTCGGAGGAGGGAACCAACTCATGCCGAACTGCTACAAAAAGCTCGAAAAAATTGCCAACGTCCCAGCTATCTTGAATCCGCAGCTTACGGGCAACAAGGTCACAGACAACTTGAAACTGAAATCGCAGGCCGAGTTCCTGAAGGAGTACCCGGACAAGAAGGTTCCGGTCGATCCGGTGGAATGGCTCACTACGCCGGGCGGCAAAGTGATCCAACGCTGGAACCGGAGCCGGGAGTCTACAACCCTGGCTGAATTTCAGAATGACTTCTGTACTGTGTTCCACGCCGCGGACGGCTGGACCTGGTTTGGAGGGAGTAAGTGCCCGGTGGCGTACGAGATTCTGGATGGAGACAAGATGGAAGGGGAGTGTCAGGCGCTGGCGCGGGCTTTCCGCACGCTGGCCACCTGCGGAAACGGAATGGGTCTCACGTTTTCCACCAACGATGTGGCGAATCCGGTCACCTACAAGGGCCGCAATGAGAAGGGCTTCATATCGAATCACCCGGCGGATGGGATACTGAATCTTCCGCCCAACGTTTTCCCCCCGGGCGATCGCATGCCGGACCATAGCACCAAGTTGTCGCCGTTGTATTGCTGGGGAAACCATAAGGTGGTGCCGTACGGCAACAAGTTCTACGACCCCTCGTATTGGACTACGTACGACCACCTGGAGGACATGGCGGTGTATCACATCGTTTTCGATGAGAACCCTGGGGCAAAGGATGTAATGCTTAAGATCGCGACGAGCACCGGAGGGTCGATGTTCCTGATCGAGTTCAGCGATAAGCGGTCGATGTATCTGCGGCCGAAACTGGCGAAGCCGCCGCTGTATATGGGGCCTTATGCGGAGGAAGACAAGGCGAAGGCGGCGTTAGCGCAGGTGGTGAAGCAGGTTATCTGACGATTGGCGAAGAGCGGGTCCTGGAGAGCCCGCGCAGGCCTGGAGGCCTGCCCCACTTGCTGCGAGCCTGCCCCACTGCCCCACTTCGCTATAATCAACTGTGGCACACCCCCAACCAAGCATGTCCAGGGAAATTGTTATCCAATGCCCGGACGGGCAGATCAAGACAGTACCGCTACAGGGCGACCGCTTCACAGTCGGCCGGTCGAGCATGGCCGAATTGTGTTTTCCGGACGACGCCGGTTTGTCGCGGCAGCACATGATGCTGGAACGCGATGGCGACGACTGGAACGTGCAGGATCTGGGCAGCAAGAACGGCACGATGGTGAACAACATTCCCTTGCGCGCCAAGCTGCGGCTGAAACCGGGCGACCGCATCACGGCCGGGCATCTGGCGATCGTCTACGACGATAAGGGCGCCGGGGCGCGGCCGGCGGAAGGCGTGGTGGTCTTCGAATCGGCCGAACCGGATCCGCCGAGCACTTCGACCATCTTCACCAGCCTGGAAGGCGCGCTGTCCAGCCAGACGATTGTGGACCGGCCGGGCCAGCATGGCGCCAAACAGGTGCAAGCGCTGATTCGCGCCGGTCAGGAATTGGCCGGCCGCGGCACTCTGGCCGATCTTTTCCCGCTGATCCTGGATCTGGCCATCGAAGGTGTGGGAGCGCAGCGGGGCGTGGTGATGATCCTCGAAGGCGAACGCCTGGAAGTGAAGGCCAACAAGGGCGAGGGCTTCCGCATCAGCTCGGCGGTGCGCGACCGGGTGATCAACGAGAAGGCGTCGGTGCTGGTGCGCGACGCGCAGTTGGACGAGGCGTTTCGCGAGCGCATGAGCATTGTCGAGCAGAAAGTGCGGACGCTGATGGCGGTGCCGCTGCAGACGGAGAAGCGCACGATCGGCTTGATTTATGTAGATTCGCCGAATATGTTTCGCGTGTTTACGAAGGACGACCTTAGCCTGCTGACGGTGATGGCGAATGTGGCGGCCATCCGCATCGAGCATGCGCGCCTGGCCGAGGTGGAAGAGGTTGAGCGCCGCATGGCGCGCGACTTGGACCAGGCCGCCGAGATCCAACGCAGTTTCTTGCCGGGCGAGGCGCCGGAGGTGGCGGGCGCCGACCTGGCCGGATACAACGCCGCTTGCCGCACGGTGGGCGGCGACTACTACGACTTCTTCACCTATCCGAATGGGCGGGTGGCCATGGTGCTGGGCGACGTTTCCGGCAAAGGCATGCCCGCCTCTCTGATGATGGCGGGCCTGCAGGAGCGCGTGCAGTTGCTGGCGGACGAGCCGCAGGACCTAGCCGCCGTCATGAACCGGCTGAACAAGATCACTTGCAAGAAGTGCCCGAGCAATAAGTTCATCACCTTCTTCTTTTGCGTTCTGGACCCGGCCACGGGCGAGCTGGCTTATTGCAGCGCGGGGCACAATCCGCCGGTGCTGGTGCGCGCGAAGGGCGGCGTGGAGTATCTGGATGGCGGCGGTCCGCCGCTGGGTATCCTGGCGATCGCGAATTACTCGGAATATCGGGCGAAGCTGGAGCCGGATGACGCGCTGGCGATTTACAGCGACGGCGTGACGGAAGCCAACAACGGGCAAGAAGAAGAGTTCGGCGATGAACGGTTCGCCGAGGTGCTGACGGCCAACCGGCAGAAGAGTGCGGTTGAAATCGTGGCGGCGGTGAATCAGGCCTTGACGGAGTTCGCGGCGGGGTCGCCGCCGGCCGACGATATTACGTTGATTGTGGCGCGGCGGGTGTAGGTGTCCCCATGAGTGGGGACACGGCACGCAGGAGTGCGTGCGCCACCGTCTTACTAGCCGCGGGCGCTATTCTCACCTATCAGCTGTTCATTCCGCCCATCGTAGGACTCGCGGATCAAGGCGACTTCATCCGCACCATCGGCCGGTTCGGGTACGGGCCGCAACACCACGGCAGTCTCGAATACGTCTATGTCGAGCCTAACTATATTCCCGACGCGCACTACCGTTCGCCTTACTGGGAGCAGGCTAACAGCGAGTACTTATTCGTGGGCGCCGCGCTGGCGCTGAACAAGCTGATCTCCAAAGATGGCACGCTGGATATCACGGTTGCCGGATTCGTACACGCGCTGGCCTTCCTGGCGGCGTTTGCGCGGCTGTTGTGGGTTACGCGGCGGGAGCGGGCGTACGCGCTGCAGTGGATCGGAGGGCTGGTGGCGTGGACGGATGTGGGGTACGCCGTTTATTGGAATTCGTTCTACGCGGAGCCGGCTTCCGGTATCTTCTGCCTGCTACTGCTGGCGGAAGGGGTGGAGATCGGCCGAGCCGGGCAGATCGGCTTGGCGGGTATCGTGCGATGGTCGCTATGGTCGGTCCTATGGATATTGGCGAAGTCGCAGAACGCGCCGATAGGGCTGATTCTGGGGCTATTCACGTTCCGCCTGGCGATGTGGACGGCGTCGAAGCCGGGGCGGGCGGCGGCGGTTGCGGGCGGGTGCGCCATGTGGGCGTGTGCGGCGTTCAATGTGACCACTATGCCTGGATACGGGCGGCAGGCTAACACGTACGGCATGGTCTTTTCGGGCATTCTGGGGGATTCGAAGGACCCCGGGGCGGACCTGCGGGCGCTGGGGCTCGATCCGCAACTCGCCAAATACGCGGGAACCGGCGCCTGGAGTGCCGGGACTTACTTCCCGCAGATGGCCGCTTTGGGAGCGCTGCAGCGCGTGAACACGTTTACGGTGCTGCGCTTCTACCTGCTGAGACCGCTGCGGATGTGGCGGCGATTGCACGGGCTACTGCCGCAGATCACGTTCCTGCGGTGGCACGGATATGGGAATTTCGAACCGTCGGCCGGGCTGCCACCAAGCGCGCAGAGCCGCGGGTTCACGCTGTGGAGCGGCTTTCACGAGCGGGTGTTGCCGCCAGTGAACAAGTGGATCGTTTTCGCGTTGGCGGGCTGGCCGCTGCTGGCTGCATGGCGATGGGTGCGCATCGGCATCCGCGAACGGGACGTCGCGGGACGGCGCCGATTGGAACTGCTGGCGCTGCTTCCGGTGTGCTGCCTGGCGGCGTTGTTCAGCGCCGTGTACGGCGACGCATTCGACACGATCAAGCATTTGTACCTTTTCAATGTGCTGCTGGATGCGTGCTTGCTGTGTGCTGCGTCAGTGGCGTGGGATGTTATTGCAATTTCCCGGCTTGGCCGCCGACGGTCGGTCCGAGGAGGCGACGGCCGTATTTGTCACGGAGCTTGGCGACTCTAACAGGCTGTGCAGGCCGACAACGGTGTTGAGACGAGCACCGGCGCCAGAAAGCTAGCGCGTGCGGGGCGGCCTACGAGGCCGCCGCAGGCTGCGAGCCTGCCCCACAACATCTCAATGCGGGGCTTCGGTACAGCGATTTCCGGCGATGGTATTCGCCGCTAGCGAGACGCCTGGCGCGGCAACGACGCATGTATGCGCGATGGCGAATCCGGAAATCTCGTTGCCCTGGATGCGGTTGCCCACGGTATGGGCCGGGCGGTCGGCGCCGCGCCCCAGGTAGATGCCGCTGTGCAGCAATGCGGGCTGATCGGGAGCGTAGTTGCAGCGCGCCTGGCGCATGTCGCCGGTGCAGTGGTCGCGGTTCAAACCTAGCAGCCGGTTCGCCGACACGAGGTGCCCCGACCCGATCAGGAAGATGCCGCCATAGCCGGCGCCATCGATCAGATTGCCGACGATGGTGACGTTGACGGGCTGCATGTCGAGGTTGGAGTTATTGAAGACGATGCCGTACTGCGCATAGGGATATTGATCAGACGACTTGCGGCTGATGCACGAGTTGTTGCGGATCTCGCCGTCGTGGAAACCGTCGAGATCCATGCATTTCCCGTCGATGTCTTCAAAATGGTTGCCGGTATAGACGGATTGATCCACGTTGCCGGCGGTGTCGAGCGCGGCGGGTACGGCCGCCGGATCCACGAACTGCAACGGGTAGCCGATGCCGCGGCCGGTATTGTTTTCGACCCGGATGTGGGTGGCGTGTCCGACCTGGATGGCGTCGCGCGCGACCTCCTCGATGGTGTTCTGGGCGACGATGCCGCCGGCGTTGCGGGGCGAGCCGTAGTTGGAGTGCGTCCAGATGGCGTTGCCGCGGACGCGGCGGATGGTCGATTGGCGCACTTCAAAATCGCGGGTGCCTTCTTCCAGCAGAATTCCGCCGGATGCGTTGTTGCGGCCGGCGGGCGATAGCGATCCGCAATCCTCTATGCGGACGTTGTCGACGCGTACGCCGGCAGAAGCGCTCACCAGCACCGGGTAGTTGGCCACTTCACTGAACGAGACGTGGCGAATGGAAAGGCGGGTGGCGTTTTCGACCAGGATGCCGTTATGGCGGTAATAGCCGGCGAAAGGGGCGCCGGACGGCGGGAGTCCGATGGGCTTCTGCAAGTTCCGCCGGCCCACGATGCGAAAGCCGGTGAGGCGCAGGTCGGTCGCGCCTTTGGAGTAGATGATGGCGCGGCCTTCGAAATCGGGCGCGGCCGCGAGCGTGGAGCCGGAGGGACTGCCACGGATTTCCAGGTGGCGGGCGCCTTCGGGGAGGGTGATTCCGTAGTGCAGGACGATGGTTCCCGCGGGGAGTTCGACGATGCCGGTGGCGCGGGAGAAGTCGGGCGGGTGCGGCGCGCAGGCGGCCAGGAGGAGGAGAACGAGGCAGGAAATCAGGATTAATTGGGGGGCGGAGGGGCTGACATGCGGCACCGTCAGGCTACCTCGATAGCGACAGAGGGGAAAGCGCGCGAGCCGATGTAGATGCGGAGTTCGTGCCGGCCCGGACCGATGGACTCGGGCAGCGCAAAATTGATCTCGTGACGCTGTTCGACGGGGTCGGTGCAGACGGTGAGGGCGCTGCGGATCGGGATGCCGCCGACGGTGGCGTGAAACAGATCGGGCCGTAACGTTTCTTCAAAGACCAGCTTGACGGAGCGGCTGACGATGCGGGTTCCGGAAAGCAAGTTGTCGCCATCGCGCACGGCGCAAAGGCGCGGCACTACGGGTCCGGACGGCACGATGCGCATCCAGGCGGAGGCGAGCGGCGCGCCCAGCCAGCGGACCTCCACTGGGACAAGTCCGGTGCGGGTTCCGGCCGGTATGGCGGCGTTCAACTGAACCACGCCATCCCACTCGGGCGGACCGAGGTACGAGAGCGTGCCTGGCCGGCCGTCGATCAGGACCTGGAGGTTGATCAGATCGCAATCGGGCGGCAGGTTTTCGATGCGCAGTGCGGCGAAGGCGCGGGGTCCGGAGGCCGGCACGAGGGGATCGGCAGTGAGCGCGTTGCTGATGATCCGGATGCAGGTGGAAGGCGCGGGGCGCGGAGCATCGTTCCAACGGGCGCGCAAGGCGTCGCGCCAGCCTTCGGGCCGTTTGCGCCAGGTGGTCCACAGGTATTGCGTGTCGACGTTTTCGAGCGCGTAGAGTTGGAAGTCGTGGCGCAAGGCGAAATTCGCGACATCCGGCGCCTGAATGCGCACGCCGTCCCAGGTGTTGTAGCGCGCAAATGCCTCGGGCAGACCGTTGATCTGGCAGCGCAGAATGCCCTGGGGCTTGAGCACGCGGCGAGCGTCCGCCAGATATCCGAGCACGACCTCGCGGCTGGGAATGTGCTGGAAGACGGCGTAGGAATAGACGAAGTCGAACGACTCGGCGGGGAACAGGGAGAGGTCGGATGTGCGGGTGTGATAGACATGCGCGTTGGGAATGCCGCGCAGTTTTTCGCGCGCCAGCCGGATCATTTCATCGGAGACGTCGATGCCGTGGATCTCGGCGAAGTCCGCGCTCAGCGGGCGCATAATACGGCCGGGCCCGCAGCCGATTTCGAGGGCCTTGAGGTTGGGTGGGAAGGGCTGGCCGGGGGAGCGAAGATGGCGGACCTCGGCGCGCAGGCCGCGGAGTACGTCGGCGGCGGTGGCGAAGAACTCGGCATCGTCCTGATCGCGGCGGCCGAAGGCGACGTAGTAATGCG